>MTKY01077332.1_pt1 | contig 17824 bp, 17 predicted proteins | sample 1042731 | NCBI WGS metagenome assembly MTKY01 (sample SAMN06212206, study PRJNA360538) | anaerobic digester metagenome | biome: Wastewater treatment plant; material: sludge; isolation source: anaerobic digester fed with sludge from wastewater treatment plant | place: Denmark: WWTP Soeholt ... | reverse complement strand
CCGCTTGGTGCATACCTGCGCCAGCGGGATCCGCAACGCCTGAAAAAAGTCATCGACGGCATCTCCAATCAGCCACATCTGCGCTATTCGGACTTGGAGAGCCGCGGCTTCATGACCCTGGACGTGCGCCGCGATGTGGTGGAAGCGCGCTGGCATGTCGTGGAGCACCCGGACGACAGCGGATCCCGTGCCCTGCTGGCACGAACCGAGAGTGTGCGCCGCGGGGACAATCACCTGCTGCGCTGAAATCCCGGTCCGCGCGTCAGGACAGCGATCGGCCAGCCGCGGTCCGGCCGGGGGCTTTTACAGTACTACTTGCCCAGCATGCCGCGGATCGAAGCGGGCAGGTCGGCCGGAATCAGCACCAGCTTGCTGTTCTCGGACAAGGCCATTTGCTTGACGGCGTCTATGTAGCGCTCGCCCAGCAGGTACATTACCGGCATTTCCTTGTCGACGATCGCCGCCGTGACCATCTCGATCGAGCGCTGGCTGGCTTGCGCCAGCACCACCTGTGCTTCGGCGTCACGACGCGAGGCCTCCAGGCGTCCGTCGGCCTCGAGTATGGCGGCCGTTTTGCTGCCTTCGGCGCGCGTCACGGTCGCGCGACGCTGGCGTTCCGCGGCCGCCTGTTCCTCCATCGCTGCCTGCATGCCGGGGGAGGGGCGGATGTCCTGGATCTCGACGGTCTTCAGGGTGATGCCCCAATCGGAAATATCGTCCGAGATTGCCTGCTTCAGGCGCGCCTTGATCTGGTCGCGTGAACACAAGGCATCGTCGAGATCCATCTCGCCGGTAATCGAGCGCAGCGAGGTCTGCACCAGGTTCTGGATGGCAATGCGGAAATCCTCGATGCCATACACGGATTTTTCCGGCTGTACGATATTGATGTAGGCGACCGCGTTCACGATGATCACCGCGTTGTCACGGGTGATCACTTCCTGCGAGGGAATGTCGAGGACGATGTCCTTGGTGGTCACCTTGTAAGCGACGCTGTCGACGTACGGAATGATGACGTTGAGCCCCGGATTGAGCGTGCAATGGTACTTGCCGAGGCGCTGGACCACCCACTTGCTGCCCTGCGGGACCATGCGTGCGCCCTTGGCGATGGTTACCGCGACCAGCGCGAAGAAGATGAAGACCGGAAACAGACTATCCATGGCAAACGCTCCCAAACGAGTGAAATCAGCGGATCTCAGCGCTTGCTGACGATCAGGGTATTTCCCGACACGTCGTCAACCGCCACGCGGTCACCGACGACTACCGGCTGCTGGCAGATGAACTGCCATTCCTCGGAACCGAGCTTTGGCGTCGCGAAACGCAGGACGCCACGCTTGTCACCGAACGGCGCGGAGATCACGTGTCCGGTCTCGCCGAGGATCGCTTCGCGCGAAAGGCCGGCCAGGGTGCGATCGGGCGAGCGGCGTTTGAAATAACCAAACCATGCCCAGGTGAACGCCGCGGAGCCAATGCTCCAGACAAGCATCTGCCAGGCAAGCGTCATCCCGGGGAACACCATCATCAGCACGCCCACGATCAGCGCCCCCACGCCAAACCACAGCGTGACGAAGGTCGGCAGGAAGATCTCCAGGCCCATCAGCAGCATGCCGAGTGCCAGCCAGTGCCAGTATTCCGGTGTCATCGCCCATGCGCTCCCATACCCTGCGAGGCCCAAGTGTAACCTGCGAGACGGACCCATGCGCCAGTGTTTTATCGATGCGGATTGTGGCGGCATGCCAGGCGCTCCTGTACCCTGCGCGCAGTTTTTCAAGGATGGCCTGCCATGATCATGAATCCACTCGGAAAGCTGTTCGGTCGTTCGCCGTTCGCGGCGCTGCAACAGCATATGGAGAAAGCGCACGAGTGTGCCGCGGAGGTGATCCCGTTTATCGATGCGGTGCTCGCGGAGGACTGGGATGCGGCCCTCGTGATCCAGAAACGCATCCAGCAGCTCGAGGAGCACGCCGATGTCACCAAGAAGGAAATCCGCTCAAACCTCCCGGGAGGTCTGCTGATTCCCGTCAAGCGCTCCGATGTGCTGGAACTTCTGCGGATGCAGGACAAGATCCCGAACCGCACCCGCGATATCGCCGGACTGATGATCGGGCGGCGCATGGTGATTCCTCCGAGCATGGCGGCACGGATGCGCGAATTCGTGTACGCCGCGGTAGACACCTCGGCCCAGGCGCTGAACGCGATCGAGGAACTCGACGAGTTGCTCGAGGCGGGCTTCATCGGGCGCGAGGCGAACCTGATACATGACATGGTCGCCAGGCTCGACGAACTCGAGATGCTGGCCGACGAAATCGAGGTGAAGATCCGTGCGGACCTGTTCGCGCTCGAAGCGGAGTTGCCGCCGGTCAACGTGATGTTTCTGTACAAGGTGATCGACTGGACCGGAGAACTCGCCGATCTTGCACAGCGCGTCGGCAGTCGGCTCGAATTGATGATGGCGGGCTGAACCCATGGAATTCATTGCGGCCAATGGCCAGTTGCTCATCCTGCTTGCCTGCGTGTTCGGATTTTTCATGGCCTGGGGCGTCGGCGCGAATGATGTCTCCAACGCCATGGGAACATCGGTCGGATCGAGGGCGATCACCATTCGCCAGGCGGTGCTGATCGCGGCTGTTTTCGAGTTCAGCGGCGCCTGGCTTGCCGGCGGTGAGGTAACGGCCACCATACGCAACGGCATCATCGATACCGAGGTCTTTGCCGCGCATGCGGATATGCTGGTGCTCGGGATGCTGGCCTCGCTGCTGGCCGCCGGCATCTGGCTGTTTTTCGCGACCCACCATGGATGGCCTGTCTCGACCACGCATTCCATCGTCGGGGCGATCGTCGGGTTCACCGCGGTCGGGGTATCGGTGGACGCCGTGCAGTGGGACAAGGTGTTGTCGATAGTCGCAAGTTGGGTGATCTCGCCGTTCCTTGCCGGATTCGTTTCCTATTGGCTGTTCATCAGCGTGCAGAAGCTGATTCTCGGTCGAGCCGATCCGTTTGCGGCGGCCAAGCGCTACGTGCCCGTCTACATGTTCTATGTCGGTGCCATGATCTCGATGGTCACCCTGACCAAGGGTTTGACGCATGTCGGTGTCCATCTGGGCTTCGTGCAGTCCCTTGGCGTATCGGTGATCGTCGGTGGGGTGGTGATGGGGATCGGGATGCTGATGCTGCGGCGGGTAAAGCAGGATACCTCGCTCGAACAGCGCAGTGGTTTTCGTTTTGCCAACGTGGAGCGAGTGTTTGCCATCCTGATGGTCTTCACCGCCTGTTCGATGGCGTTTGCGCATGGCTCGAACGATGTGGCGAACGCGGTGGGGCCGCTGGCAGCCGTGGTATCGGTGGTTGCATCCGGCGGATTGATCGAGCAGACCTCGGCGCTGCCGTCCTGGATTCTGCTGCTGGGCGCGGTCGGGATCGTGGCCGGTCTGGCGACCTACGGCTACAAGGTCATTGCCACGATCGGCGAGAAGATCACCGAGCTCACGCCAAGCCGCGGTTTCGCCGCGGAACTCGGGGCCGCCACCACCGTGGTGATAGCCTCCGGCGCCGGATTGCCGATCTCGACCACCCACACGCTGGTCGGCGCGGTGCTCGGCGTGGGGCTCGCGCGTGGTATCGGCGCGCTCGACCTCAGGGTGATCGGAAATATCCTGCTGAGCTGGATCGTGACGCTGCCCGCTGGCGCGTTACTCGCGATAGTGATTTTCTTTGTACTGAAGTTCCTGTTGTACTGAAACCCTCACCAGCTGCCGGTATTGGGCATCGACAGCCACGGCTCGCGGGGTTCGAGTGCGGCGCCTTCCTGCAGCAGTTCGATCGAGATGCCATCGGGCGAGCGCACGAACGCCATGCGCCCGTCACGCGGCGGGCGATTGATCGTGACCCCCAGGTCCAGCAACTTCCGGCACAGTTCATATATGTCCGCGACCGAAAATGCCACGTGCCCGAAATTGCGGCCACCGGAATACTGTTCGGGATCCCAGTTCCAGGTCAGTTCGAGCTGCGGCGCGCCTGCGGCCGCTGCCACAACCGCGTCGCCCGGCGCCGCCAGATAAACCAGCGTGAACCGTCCCTGTTCGCTGTCGAAACGACGCTCCTCAATCAGCCCCAGTTTGCGGCAGTAGAAATCGAGCGATCGTTCGAGGTCGCTGACGCGAACCATGGTGTGCAGATAATGCATTCAGGACTCCCGAAAATGAGGTTGAGGGCTGAAGTGTAGCGACCCGCATCCGCCGGTGCACGAGCGGGCGCGCCGGATTGACAGCTTTGCGGAGTACACCGAAACTGCATTCGAGACTAACACCAGTTAGCAATCAAGGAGCGCGCATGTCCGGCTGCCCATTCGCCGATCTCACCAGTCCCGATGTTCACCGCGGTGGTGTGCCGGCAAAACTCTATCGTGAGTTGCGCGCGGCGCGCGTTGTGCGCCAGGAGAACCCCGAGCGAGGCGGGGAGGGCTTCTGGGGATTCTTCCGCCAGGAGGATGTCGATCGCATCTCAAAGCACCCCGCGCAATTTTCCTCGGCACTGAAGAGTTCCTTCATGAACGATGTGGCCGAAGAACAACTGCCGCTGATGCGCACCATGATCCTGAACATGGACCCGCCGGATCACATAAAGTACCGACGTATCGTGCGCAATGCGTTTACCCCGTCGAAAGTCGACTCCTGCGAGCCCGGCTTCCGCAAAGTGGTGCGCGATGCAGTGGATGCGATCGCCGCACGCGGCGAGTGCGAGTTCGTGACGGACATTGCCTGCATTCTGCCGCTGGCGGCGATCTGCGAAATTCTCGGCGTGCCGCTCGAGGATCGGGGCAAGTTCTTCGACTGGACCAATACCATGATCGGCGCCGATGATCCAGATGTGAACACCAGCGAGTTCGATGGCCAGATGGCGGCGGCGGAACTCTATATGTACGCCGACAGGATCATGGCCCTGCACCGCGAGAATCCGCGTGACGACATCGTGGGCGCCTTGCTGCGCGGGACCGTTGCCGGCGAGCATCTCAACGAGGACGAGTTCCGCAGCTTCATCCTGTTGCTGATCGTCGCGGGGAACGAGACCACGCGCACCATGACCAGCCAGGGAATGCGCCTGTTGATGGAGCACCCCGAGCAGTTCCGGATGCTGGTCGATGATCCTTCGCTGGTACCGGATGCGGTGGAAGAGATCCTGCGATTCAATCCGGCGGTGATCAATTTCAGGCGCACCGTAACGGAGCCCGTCGAGGTGGCGGGACAGTCGCTCGAACTCGGTGACAAGGTGGTGATGTTTTACCAGTCCGCCAGCCGCGACGAGGCAAATTTCGCAAACCCTGATGTCTTCGATATCACCCGTCCGCGGCGCGAGGATGTCAGGAATCAGCATCGCGCATTCGGCATCGGCGAGCACTTCTGCCTGGGCAGCCACCTGGCGCGCCTGCAACTGAAGATCGTATTCGAGGAGTTGTGCGCTCGGCTGCGCAATCCGCGTCTGAACGGCGAAATCAGCTGGCTGCGTTCAAATTTTATCCACGGCATCAAGGAGATGCCGATCGCCTTCGATGTGGTGAGCTGAACGGAGCTGCTCCGGGCAGGTCCTCAACGGCTTGAAACGCTCGAGCCGGAGTTGGTGCCGTGGTCTGGACCTTGGATGAATTTCGCTCATCAACCGACGTGGACGGCACCCGATAGCGATATGCAGAATGCCATCTATCGCAAAAGCGCGATATCTAAAACACTATAAATCATGCCGTTAACGATCAATCCTGATGACGTTTATCGCATGAATAAGTCTGTGGTCCGCCACCTGAATTGTACGCAAAGGCTGCATTTTTGAATGCGGGGGGGCCAGATCGGTCCGCGCAACTCCGACTCATCTTAAAGTGCGCATAATGTATATTATGTTAAATATGACAATTATCGCGATGCATCATGCCTGACCGTGCACCGCACGATGCATTGAAGCATTAAGCTTGCGCAGCGCGCTGACCGGGCGAGTATCTTCCGGCGTGCAAGCGTTCAACGGATCTACAGAGGCAGGGTCGAGAGGTTTCCATGCTGGATCTGGATTTTGACAGCAGCGCGCTGTGCGACTGGCTGGATGCATTGCGCGGTGATTCCGCTCATACCGTGATCAGTCGCATGCGCGGTGGCGGCTCCTGCGACCTGTTCGAGATCAGACGCGGCGATGCCCATTGGGTCATGCGCCGTGCGCCGGCGAACGCTTCCTCGGCCACCGCCCACAACGTGATTCGCGAACACACCATCATTGCCGCGTTGCAGGATCAGGACGTGCGCGTGCCAACCATTGTCGGTGCCTGTGAAGATCCCGGCGTGGCCAACGCACCGTTCTACCTGATGGAATTCATCGATGGCGAGGTCATCCGGCGCAAGCTTCCCGATTGCTATCGGCGATCACCCGCGACCCAGCCCTGTATCGGTGCGGAACTCATCGATGCGCTGGTGCAACTCCACGCGGTTGATTGGCAGCAGACGCTACTCAGGAATCTGGGGCAGCCGGAAAACTTCCTTGGCCGGCAGGTCGGTCGCTGGATGAGCCAGCTCGAGAGCTACCGTTGCCGCAACATCGAGGGTGTTGATCAGCTTGCGGGTTGGCTGGATCAGAACCGGCCACGGCATGGCTCGATCACCCTGATGCACGGTGACTACAAGTTGGACAACGCCATCTTCAGCACGGAGTTGCCGCCGCAGCTGCTGTCACTGCTGGATTTCGAAATGAGCACCATTGGCGACCCGATCATCGACCTTGCCTGGGCCATGATTTTCTGGCCCGAGCAGGATAACCGGCTGGCCATTGCCGGATTTCACGAGCCGGGCGGGATGGACCCCGGATACTGTCAGACGCCGCGGCAGTTGCAACAGCGATACGCGCAGGCCACGGGTCGCTCGCTCGATGAGTTCGACTGGTACCAGGCATTCGCGGCGTGGAAACTGGGTATCGTGCTCGAAGGCTCCTACGCCAAGCACCTGCGCGGCGAATCCGGCAACCCCAAGCATGAATTCTTTGGCTTCATGGCCGATCAGCTGATGCTGCGTGCCCGACGTTTTGCCGTGTAAGGAGGAATCGATGACCGATCTGTTTGATGTGAGCGGCAAGGTCGTGTTGATCACCGGCGGCAGTCGCGGCCTGGGCAAGGCCATGTGCCTGGAGTTCGCACGCCGTGGCGCGCGGCTCGCCATCGTCAGCCGCAAGCTCGCGGAATGCGAGAAGGTCGCGCGCCAGGCCCGGGATCTCGGCGCCGCTGCCCTGCCCCTGGCATGCCATGTCGGTGACTGGGACTCGCTGAGCGGCCTGATCGACACGGTATGCAAGCACTTCGGCAGAATCGATGTGTTGATCAACAACGCCGGCATGTCACCGCTCGCACCTTCCTTGCTCGAAACCAGCGAACTTCTGTTCGACAAGATCATCGGAGTCAACCTCAAGGGACCGCTGCGACTGACCGCTCTGGCTGCAGCCCGCATGGCGCAATCCGGTGGCGGCTCGATCATCAATATCAGCTCGCTTGCCGCCCTCAAGCCTTCTCCGCTCACCACGGTCTACAGCGCGGCCAAGGCCGGCCTCAATGCACTTACGGTTGCCAGCGCCCAGGAGTACGCGTCGCACAACGTACGGGTCAATGGGATCGTCTGCGGCACATTCGATACCGATTCGACGGCGGGCTTCGTGCGCAACGAGAGCACCCTGCCCCAGGTGATAGAACCCATTGCGATGAAGCGCGTCGGTGAGCCTCGGGAAGTGGTCGGTGCCTGTATCTACTTCGCCTCCGCGGCATCCAGCTACACGACCGGCACCCTGCTTTGCATCGATGGAGGTGCGCGGCCGTAGCGCGATCCTGCACCACGCAGGCAAAGCGTGCCGGAATCGCTCAGTCCTGCGCCGACGGCGACACAAACAGATCCGGCTCGCCGTCCTGCCAGTCACGCTCGCGGCTGCGCTGGCGCTCCTTGCCCTCGAACATGCTCCGGAACGTGCGTCCGCACCCTGGCGGCAATTGCTCGGTGTACTCCCAGATGCGTTCGTAACCGGTGTGAAGGATCTTCCACTCGCCGTCGCGCTTCAGGTAGCGGTCCCAGTAGATACCGTTGCCGCGGATCTTGAGGTTGTGCTCGAGCACGTAAACCGTGTCTTCCATGTACCAGATGCCGGTGGCCGAATCGCCGTCCAGGATATCGATCTCCGGATGGTGCCCGTGGTGCTGGCTGAGTATTTTGGGATTGCCCAATCCCTTCTCGAAGAAATCCAGGATCGCATCCTTGCCCCGGCAGGCATGCCGGCCATTGTCATACGAGGTGCTCGCCCCGTCGACGAACAACTCCAGCAAGGGTCCGAACTGCTTGCAATCCACATGGCGGAAATAGCGGTACTTCAGCCGTTTGATCCGCTCCACCTCTGCAAGGCAGTCTGTCATCCGCGCCTCCCCTTCGTCTGATCCGAAAACTGTCCGATTGCGAGCACCAACCTTTGTTCCGCGACGTGTTCCTGCTAGGGTACCAACGGTACCGCGTCAGACAGTTCGTAATCCACGACCGCGCGAATCTTGTGTTCGATCTGCATATAGCGCACGACTTTCATTCCCGGCATGACCTTCAATAATTTCGGAAGGTAGGATTTGTTCAGTTTCAGGGTGTCCTCATCGATGGCGATCATTTCGCGCACGAGTTTCTCGGCAGTCGCATCGTCCAGGGCCCCTGCATCATATTGCCCTGCATAGGTCTTGATGACGGCCAGGGTGCGCTTGTTCAGCAGGTTGAGCTCCTGCTGATAGACATCGTAGAGCGGCCAGAACCCCGCCGCTTCGGTATCCGTGAGCTTCATATTGCCGGCGACGAGCATCTTTTTGTCCACCCGGATCTTGTTGCCGAGCATCTGCAGATTATGTTCCGCCAGGGCGGTCGGCGCGTCCTCGGCGCTGGCCGTGTTGAAAGCAAACGCCAGGGCGCATACAAGAAGGCCTGTAATGAGTTTCATCGATGGTTCTCCGGATGGATCCGTGTTGATTTGGCTGCCGATTCGACTCGGATGTGAAGATGATACCTGCTTTCGAAGCTCTTTGGATCGCGGTCGGTGACGGCCGCGATCACGACGAGGAACAGACTTGCTGAACGGTCCAGAGGTCTTTGCGCGGATGAGGGGCGGGCTGTCGAGCGCTTGAAGCGCCGCGACACGAGCGCCTCAGCGAATGGTCTTGGTGACGACCGCGGATAGCTCGCTGACCAAACCATTGGTATCGAGAGCGCTGACCGCAAAATGATAGGTATCGGGTGAGAGATCGCTGACCTTGTGGCTGATCTTCTGCGGGTTCTTGATCTCGATCACCTTGCTGGTACCGGACTTTTCGGTGGTGATGTATATCTCGTAGCCGGCCAGCTCACCGAAGGCCAGCGCCGAACCGTTGGCGCGGGTGGTCGGCACGCTCCAGCTGAGCGTCGCCGAGCGGCTGGCCTCGGAACTGAACACTGGCCTCAGGTAAAATATCGCTTGCGGATCGGCCAGCATACGGCGCATGTCCCGGTAGAATTTCACCAAGCTCGAGTTGTCCGACGATTCCAGCGAGGCTACCGGCCCGGGGTTGATGACGCATGAACCGGTTTCGCCCGCGCAGAAATGGCGATGTCCCGTCGCCCACCCGGTAAACACATAGCCCGCCTTGGGAACCGCCGTAAACGTGTCCGAAAAGCCGAAACCCGGAACATTCACCAGACAGGTCCGGCCCGAAGCGCAATTGTGGTTGCCGCTGCCGGATATCACCGAACCGCCTGCGGGGGCGCTGACCTGGACCTTGCAGCCATGAAGCGAGAGCAGCAGCAGGCAAATGCCGACGAGTTTTGTGCACTTGATCATTTCCACACCATGATTTCAGCAGGCGACGCCGCACTTCGGCAGCGCAACGCCTCCGACGAATGTCCGCTTGAAGTGTAGACAAGGATACGCATCTTTCAATGCGCAATCAGTCCCGGACGAGATCCGGCGGGCAGCTTTCCGCTGCTGTTGCGCGTCCTCTAGATATGGGTGCCGTCGGGAATGACGGCATTTTTCGCAATGACCACGATACCGTCGCGCACGTAGTACCGCGAGTCATCCACCGCCGACGGTTTGCCATGCGGCGAAATGTGCACGTTGTTGCCGATCCGGGCATTCTTGTCGATGATCGCGTTCTCGATGCGGCAGTTTTCCCCGATGCCGATGCGCGGTCTGCCATCGCGCTGCGCCTTCCGTATCGATTCCTCCGACTCGTAGTAGTCACTACCGAACGTGATTACCCGGTGAAGCTGCGAACCACGCCCGATGATGCTGCGGATGCCTACCAGGCTGTGACTGATCCGGGAGGGATTGATGATGCAACCGTCCGAGATCACCGCATGGTCGATCTGGGCGCCATTGATTTTCGAGGCGGGAAGAAACCTCGGGTGGGTGAATATGGGCGCCGCCATGTTGTAGAAATCGAAGCGCGGCAGCTCGCAGGTGGCATCGAGATTGGCTGCGAAGAAAGAACCGATGGTTCCGATATCCTCCCAGTAACCCTGGAACACGAACGAGTGCACACGATGGGTAGCGATGGCATGCGGAATGATGTGCTTGCCGAAATCGGTGTGGGTATTGTCGAGCAACTCGACCAGCGTGGCCCGGTTGAACACATAGATTCCCATCGAGGCCAGGTAGCGATCGCCGTCGTGTGCCGGCAGCTCGAGCGTGGCACGCGATTCGGCGTCGATGGCCAGCGAATCCAGCAACGTCGTGTCGGCGGGCTTTTCGACGAAGCGCCGGATACGCCGCTCATGATCCATCTGCATTATGCCGAGTCCGTGAGCCTCCTCGCGCCTGACCGGCAGCGTGGCGATGGTGAGCTCGGCTCCTGCCGCAACATGTGCATCGATCAATTCGCGAAAATCCATGCGGTACAACTGGTCGCCGCTGAGGATCAGCACGTACTCGAAATCATTGTTCAGCAGATGCACGAGGTTCTTGCGCACCGCATCCGCCGTGCCTTCGTACCAGGTCGTGGAGCCGGTGGTCTGGCCGGCGGCCAGTATCTCGACGAAGCCGCCGGCGAAATGATCGAACTGGTAGGACTGGGAGATGTGCCGGTGCAACGAGACGGAATTGAACTGGGTCAGGACGTAGATGCGCCGCATCGCCGAATTGATGCAGTTGGATATCGGGATGTCGACCAGGCGGTATTTGCCGGCCAGCGGCACTGCCGGCTTGGCACGCTCGGCAGTGAGCGGAAACAGCCGCGTGCCTGCACCGCCGCCCATGATGACGCTGAGCACCTTGCTGCTGCTCGCGGTGCTGCTGTGTACGGAGGACATCGCTCAATCCACTCGGCGGAGGTTTTGATCCAGTATAGAAGTCAAATCTCAGCCCGCGCGGGCCAGCCATGCACGCAGCAGCGAGCTGGCGAGAGCAAACGGCGGTGGCGGCATGAAACGGGCATCCGCAGTACCCGCCAGCGCCGCCTCGACAGCTGCGCGATCGACCCAGATCGCGTCCTGCAATTCACGGGCGTCGAGGGTGATCGCGGCATGTTCGGCCTCGACGATACAGCCCATCATCAGTGAGGAAGGAAATGGCCAAGGCTGGCTCACGATATAGTGCACGGCACCGGTCCCGATACCGGCTTCTTCCTTGATCTCGCGGCGCACCGCTTCCTCCAGCGATTCACCGGGCTCGATGAATCCTGCCAGGGCGGAATAGAGTCGTGGCGGAAAACCGGGTTGCCGACCGATCAGCACCTGCCCCTCGAACTCGGCAAGCATGATCACTACCGGATCGACACGCGGAAAATGTTCCACCGCGCAACGCGCGCATTTGCGCCCCCACCCGGCCCGGAAAATTTCCGTGGCATTGCCGCAGCGGGCACAGAATCCGTGCCGGTAGTGCCAGTCGACCAGGCTGCGCGCACCACCGTAAAGTGCCGCATCGGCGCCGGGCATGCGCGCCAGCACCTGCATCACCGCCATCGAGCGTGATATCGAATCCGCCTCGGCAACCTTGAGCTCGGCAAAACACGGCACATCGCCATCGAGACCGAGCAGAACCAGTTCATTGCCCGGATCGGACTCCGCGAGACCGAGCCAGCGCAGGCGCCCGTCCGGCCCCACCTGCGGGTCGAGCCCGTTGAGTGCCAACAACCGGGCGCGCGGGTCGTGCCGGGCCGCGTCGAGGCCCTCGCGGTCCTCGCGCAGATGATCGGCGTGATCGAGTATCGAACCGGTAAATCCGGGAGCGGCTGGCATGGGCGATTTCCTGATGGTGAGGCGCTTATGGTCGCATGAACTGACCACCATCGACATTCAGCACATGCCCGGTGATCCAGCGTGACTCGTCCGAAAGCAGGAACAGCGCGGCATCGGCCAGGTCCTGCGGCTGCCCGAGACGCCCGATCGGCATGGTTTTCAGCATTTCCTGTGCGTAGGAACCGGCGGTCTTCTGCAGCGCTCCCGTGTCGGTGGGACCCGGCGCGAGCGCATTGATGCGGATATTGCGCGGCCCGAGCTCCCGCGCCAGGCTCTGCGTAATGCCGTTCATCGCGAGCTTGGCCACACCATAGAAGCCCACACCCATCCATGCGGCGGTGGAAGACTGGTTGATGATGCTGCCACCACCACCGACGCTCATGTGCTCGACCACGGCGCGCGTCATGATCAGGCAGCCATGCGCATTGACCCTCATGAACTTCTCGAGGTAGTCCATATCCACGCTGAGATAGCTGTCGAGACGCATGTCGCCAAAGATCGCCGCGTTGTTGATCAGGTAATCGATGCGCCCGAAGCGCTCCATTGCGGCGTCCGCACAGGCCCTGGCCGATGCCTCGCTTGCGACGTCGGTACGCACGAACAGCGCGCTGCCACCACTGGCGTCGATCTCCTCGGCAACGCGGCTGCCGCCCTGCTCGCTGAGTTCGGCAATCACCACGTTCATGCCGCGTGCGGCGCCCACTTTTGCATAGCATTCGCCGATGCCGCCGCCGGCACCGGTGACGATCAGGGTTTTTCCGTTGAAATCCATGGGTATGTCCTATTTTGTGGCTAAAGGGGAATCGTTCAGTACAGCGTGCCGAAAAGCCGGTCGTGGAGCAGCGTGATCGTGGCCTGATTGCCCAGCTGCAGGTTCTCGTTGTACCGCGTGCTTGGCCGCGATGCCGCCACGAGCCTCAATCGATGACCTTGCCGGGATTCATGATTCCGAGCGGATCAAAGACATCCTTCACCCTGCGCAACAGCTGCAACTCGCCAGCGCTGCGCGTGCAGCAAAGATAGTCCTTCTTCAGCAAGCCAACGCCGTGTTCCGCGGAGATACTGCCGCCAAACTCACCGAGCAGCGTCGCGATGCTGCGGGTCGCGCCGGCACAGCGGGCAGTGAACTGCGCTGCCGCCATGCCATCGGGCTTGAGAATGTTCAGATGCAGATTGCCGTCGCCGATATGGCCGTACCAGACCACTTCCATCGCTGCGTACTCGCGGCGCACCAACGCCTCGACCTGCTCGATGAATGCCGGCATCCGCGAGATCGCCACCGAGATATCGTTCTTGTAGGGATGCCAGCGTGACAGCGTCTCCGAGATGTCCTCGCGCAGGCGCCACAGGGCGCGTGCCTGGCCAAGGCTCTGGCTCAGCACCCCGTCGCGCACCCAGCCCTGTGCGAGACAGTGTTCGAACAGGGCCAGCGCCCGATCCGTGTCATCGGCTTCGATTTCCAGCAAGCAATAGAACGCATGCGTGCCCTCGAGCGGCGCGCTCGCGTCGGTGTGTCGCAGTACCTTCCGCAGCGCGTTGTCGGCGAAGAACTCGAATGCAGCGAGCTCGATATCACGGCTGAAGACCTGCAGAACCTGCATGATCGAGGCGCAATCGGGCACTCCGAGCAGCATCACGCGGACCATCGGGGGCTGGCGCTGCAGCCGCAGCGTGACCTCGGTGACGATACCGAGAATGCCCTCCGAGCCGATGAACAGGTGACGAAAATCGGGACCGCTGTTGTTCTTTATCAGGCCCCGGTTGAGCTCGAGCACTTCGCCATTGCCATCCACGACCTGCAGCCCGAGCACCTGGTCGCGGGTCATGCCATACCGTATCACCCTGGTTCCCCCGGCGTTGGTCGCGACGTTGCCACCGATATGGCTCGAGCCCGCGGACGCAAAGTCGACTCCGTAATGGAAGCCCTGCGCGGAGGCATGTTCCTGCACCCGCGCGGTGATCATGCCGGCCTGAACCGTGAGACTGCGTGCCACCGGATCGAAATCGATCAGGCGGTCCATGCGTTCGAGCGCGACGACCAATTCGCCGTTGCGCGCGACCGCGCCACCGCTGAGCCCAGTGCGCCCGCCGCTGGGTACCAGGGCGATGCGCTGTTCGCGTGCGAGTTGCACGATGCGTTGCACTTCCGCGGTCGATCCGGGCAGTACCACGCAGGTGGGTGCCGGTCGCCAGCCACTGCTGCGATCGACGCCGAATTGCTCCAGGGCATCGCGATCGTTGCGCACATGGCGCGGTCCGACGATCTCGGCAAGTGCGGAAAGCAGCATATTTCAACCAGCCACGACGTATAAATAAGATTAATAGAATCGTATATGCTATTGTTTTACAATATATATGTCTCCGTGTAAACAGTGCCATGGCGCTGCAATTGACTCGTGCCAGCTGGCGGCGGGTGCTTTGTGGCGCAATCTGACGACGATGTAATATCGCGGCTGGATCGCGCCACTATATAGTTGCGCGCCGAGGCAAAACAATTGACAGTCGGGAGAACGGCAATGGATCGAAGGGAATTTCTCGCGGGGGTCGGCGCGGTTGGTGGTGCATCGGTGCTGCTTTCGTCGGCGGCAGCCGGCGCCCAGGCGAATGCGCCGGTGGTTGCCAGCCGCGTGGCCATGCAGGAGTTGCTGCGCACCATCGACCAGCTGCAAGGCGAATTTCTATCCGAAAAATTCCGCATCGTCTCGCCCGGCGACATTGCCGAGGGCCAGCGACTGGTGCTCCACCTGCTGAACAGCGGTCTCAATTTCTGGCTCGAGGCGGATCTCTCGCGGCCGGTATTCACCTCCTATATCGCTCCGGCGCGCAAGCTGCTCGGCGACAATCCGGATGCCCTGTATTACTTTGCGCCGATTCGTGGTGATGGCCGGTACCGCATCCGCGGCAATCTCGCCGGCGCCACCTTCACCTCGTTCACGGTCGAGGGCGGGAGCGGTGAAGGCAATGCGGCGGCACGCTCCACGGCGGCGCTCGACGACAACACGTTGCAGGCGGATACGGAAGGCAATTACGAGATCATCGTCAGTGCGGACAAGCCCGCCGCGGGGAACTGGCTGCCATTGGAACCGGGTGCCGGACAGATCACCACGCGGCACTATTTCGAGAGTCGCAACTGCATCGTGAACCAGACTGCCTTCGAGGTTCCGGTGAGCATCGAGGCGCTGGATCCGCCACCGATTTCGCCGGCGCCCGATGACGCGGAAATCGCGCGTCGCATCGCCAATGTGAGCCGCCACGTGCGCGCGATGATGACCATTACGCTTGCGAGCGCGGCTTCCGGTCAGGGACGTCCGGCCTGGTTTTCGGTCATTCCCAACACTTTCAGCGCGCCCGGGCAATGGCTCAGCGAGACCGGCTACGGCAACCTGCATGCGCACTATGCCGCGGCACCGTTCGTGCTGATGCCCGACGAGGCGCTGTTGATCGAGGGCTCGCTGCCGCAATGCCGGTTCGCCAACCTGGTGCTGTGGAATCGCTACATGCAGACCTTCGATTCTGCGCGCCGCCAGGTGTCGCTGAACCGGGCACAGATGAAACTCGGCGAGGACGGACGCTATTGCATCGTGCTCGCGCATCGCGACCCCGGCCTGCCCAACTGGCTCGACACCGAAGGCCGCAGCAGCGGGCTGATGTACTGGCGTTTCCTGCTGGCCAGCACCGACGTGCCAACCCCCGCGGCCCGCGTCGTGAAATTCGCCGACCTCAAGTAAATGGGGTCAGAGTCAATTAACCGGAACACCCCCAGATGATCCGCCCTCCGCGCGCGCCGCTCGGCGTGCGGGCGCTCAACGGCTTGCTCGGCCTGGTGCCCGCGAAGCCGCTGAACAGCGCAACGCTGATCGATGACGCACGGCGCAAGGCCGGACTGCGCGATTTCGGCCCCGACGGCCCGTTCGAGGATGCGCTGTCGGTGCTGTGCGACTCGCTCGAACAGGAAGCCTCGCTGACCCCTCTGGGGCGCGTGCTGACCCGCACAATGCTGACGCAGGGCGTCGCCATCCAGCTGCAATTGCAGGACTGGATCCGCCGGCATCCCGAAATTCTCGAGCGCCCGATCGAGGCACCGCTGGTGATCATCGGCATGCCGCGCACCGGCACCAGCATCCTGCACGAACTGCTGGCACTCGATCCGGCGAACCGCTGTCCGCTCAGCTGGGAAGTGGCATATCCTTTCCCGCCACCGGAATCGGCCACTCATGACGACGACCCACGCATCGCGCGGCTGGCACGCGAGCTGCGGATCTCGCACTACCTGATGCCGGGCGTCGAGAACATGCACCGCATGGGTGCCACACTGCCGCAGGAATGCGTGTCGATCACCGCCTGCGTGTTCGTGAGCATGATCTACAACACGATTTTCCGCCTGCCCAGCTACACCCGCTGGCTTGGCGACGGTCCCGACTACAGCCGCGTCTATGCCTTTCACAGGCGCTTCCTCCAGTATCTTCAGTGGCGCTGTCCGGGCGAGCGCTGGGCGCTCAAGACACCGGCCCACCTGTGGCAACTCGAGGCGCTGCTGGCCGCCTATCCCGATGCCCGCCTGATACAGACACACCGCGACCCGCTGAAGACGGTGTCCTCACTGGCCAGCATGCTGCCGACGATGCGCACGGCTTACGCCAGGAACGTGAATCCGACGGAAGTCGCGCTCGAGTGGTCGGACAACGGCGCGAGCGCGCTGAATGCCTCGCTTGCCTCGCGCCGTGCCGGCGTCGTCACACCGGCACAGGTCATCGATATCCAGTTCGGCGACTTCATGCACGATCCGGCCGCACAAGTGCAGCGGGTATACGCGCATTTTGGCTTGCGTTTCAGCGAATCGTTCGCAGCAGCGATCAAGCGCTACATTGCCGAGAACCCGTCCGACAAGCACGGTGGTCATCGCCACCGCTTCGAGGACACCGGGCTGGAAGTGGCTCGCGAACGCCTGAAGGTTGCGCACTACCAGCAGTACTTCGCAGTCAGCTCCGAGATCTGATCGACTCTAGAGAATGCTGCGCAATGCATCGAGCAGCGCATTCGGCGCCTCGACCATCAGCGTGTGCCCGGAGTCGGCGAGCACCCGCACATCGGCGCCCGCCAGCGCCTGTTGCAGTGCCCGGGTGCTGCGTGGCGGCGTCAGGCGATCGTCGTTGCCGAGCACCAGCAGTGCCGGGCAGCGCACCGCGGCTGCACGCTCCAGACCCTCCACGAACGCGTTGCAGGCATTCATGTCGGCGTGCAGCACGCCGGGGCGCGAGCGTTCGAACAGGCGCAGCGTGGCCCCGATCATCCAGATGCCGGGATTGCTGTTGCCGCCGTACTGGTGGCGCTTGCTGTAACCCCATTGGGTCAGCATGTCGAAGGCGGCGTGCCGATCGGCCCGCGAGTCCTCGAGTAGCGCCTCGGAGACCGGCATCGGCACGGTGGTGCCGACCATCGCCAGCGCCGTGATACGCCCGGGGTAACGCGCCGCGCAATCGAGCGCCACCAGGCTGCCCATGCTGTGTCCCGCCAATGCAATCTTTTCGAGACCCAGCGCATCCAGCAATTCGACGACCCAATCCGCCATCGCCGCAACCGAT
>MTKY01053959.1_pt1 | contig 17831 bp, 13 predicted proteins | sample 1042731 | NCBI WGS metagenome assembly MTKY01 (sample SAMN06212206, study PRJNA360538) | anaerobic digester metagenome | biome: Wastewater treatment plant; material: sludge; isolation source: anaerobic digester fed with sludge from wastewater treatment plant | place: Denmark: WWTP Soeholt ... | reverse complement strand
CGCTCCAGAATGGCGCGCGCCACGTTGCGCCCGATGCGTCCGAAACCGTTGATTGCAACCTTCACTGCCATGTCGAAAAATCCTTTCTGCGTGTGGAGGCTCGGTCGTTAAGCGCCGAGCCGATCCAGGATCTGGGGGGTGATAGCGTCGGCGGAAAGGCCGAAATGCTTGAACAGGTCTTCGATCGGTGCCGAAGCGCCGAAGCTGTCGATACCGAAGCGCAGCCCGTGACGGCCGGTGTAGCGCTCCCAGCCAAAGGTCGTACCCGCCTCGATCGAGACGAGAAGCGCATCGTCGGGCAGGATGTCGGCCTGATAAGCCGCGTCCTGCTCGTCGAACAATTCCGTCGAAACCATCGATACGACGTCCGCACCATGGCCCGCAGCCTCAAGCTTCTCGGCCACTTCGATGGCGAGCGACACTTCGGACCCCGTCGCGACAAGGACCACCTTGCGCGATGCCGAAGCAGTGCGAAGGCGGTAACCGCCTTTCAGGCAAAGATTCTCGGTGACGTCATGGCGCAGCGGCGGAAGATTCTGACGCGTCAGCGCGAGCAACGACGGTCGGCTCTCTTGCGCCAGCGCGAGCGCCCAGCATTCGGCGGTTTCGACCGCGTCGGCGGGACGCAGGACGAGCAGGTTCGGCATCGCGCGAAGCGACTGGAGATGCTCGATCGGCTGGTGCGTCGGGCCATCTTCGCCCAGGCCGATGCTGTCGTGGGTCATCACATAGACGACGCGTTGCTGCTGGAGCGCCGACAGGCGGATCGCGGCGCGGCAATAATCGGCGAAAACCAGGAAGGTGCCGCCGTAAGGCACGACGCCGCCGTGCAGCGCCATACCGTTCATCGCGGCGGCCATGCCGAATTCGCGAATACCGTAATAGACATAACGGCCAGAATAATCATTTTTTGTCAGTGGCTTGGTCGACGATGTTTTGGTGTTGTTCGAACCGGTCAGGTCGGCGCTGCCGCCCACAAGCGCCGCGATATCGGCGGTCAACGCCCCCAGCGTGTTTTCCGACGCCTTGCGCGTCGCGACCTTCGGCGGTTCGGCGACCAGCCCTTCGAGATAGGCCTTGAAGGCGTCGCCCGGAACGATCTTGCCGCTCAGACGAACCTCAAATTCCTTTTTCTTTTCGTTGCTTGCAAGGCGAACGTCCCATTCGGCGTGAAGTGCCTTGCCCTTCTCGCCGAAAGCGGCCCATGCCGCGGCGATATCGGCAGGAATGACGAACGGCTCGGCGGTCCAGCCAAGTTCCTTGCGCGCGGCGGCAATCTCGTCGGCGCCCAGCGGCGCGCCATGCGTCGCCGACGTCCCTTGCTTGTTCGGCGCCCCGAACCCGATGATCGTGCGGCATGCGATCAGCGACGGGCGCGGATCGGCCAGCGCGGCGTCCAGTGCGCGGCGGATATCGGCCGGATCATGCCCGTCGCAGCTCTCGACATGCCAGCCGGTCGCAGCATATCGCGCCGCGATATCTTCGCTGGTCGACAGATCGGTCGACCCGTCGATCGTGATCTTGTTGTCGTCCCACAGAACGGTCATCCGGCCAAGCTGCAAATGCCCCGCCAAACCAATGGCTTCGTGGTTGATGCCTTCCATCAGGCAGCCGTCGCCAGCGATCACCCAAGTACGGTGATCGACAAGATGGTCGCCATAGATCGCATTCAGATGCCGCTCGGCAATCGCCATACCGACCGCAGTCGCCAGACCCTGCCCGAGCGGCCCGGTCGTCGTTTCCACGCCTTCCAGCTCGAAATTCTCGGGATGTCCCGCGCACGGGCTGTGCAACTGGCGGAAATTGCGGATATCGTCGAGCGTCGGCCGCGTATATCCTGCAAGGTGCAGCGTTGCATAGGCGAGCATCGAACCATGTCCCGCCGACAGCACGAATCGGTCGCGATCGGCCCATTTCGGATCGGTCGGATCGAACTTCAGATAATCCGAATACAACACCGTGGCGACGTCGGCCATGCCCATTGGCATCCCCGGATGGCCGCTGTTCGCGGCTTGGACGGCATCCATCGCAAGCGCGCGGATGGCATTGGCGAGCTGACGTTCGGGCAGTGTCATTGGTCCCCCGGAAATGGCTGGGCAGGCGCCGGACGCTACGTCCCGACTGGATGCGCACAGCCCTTTGCGGCGGCGGGGTCAGGAGTCAACCGCTGCGAAGGGAAAATCGGCGCATTTTGGACCGACAGGACAATTGCACCCCCTTCCCCGCGCTGCTAACCATCGGTCATGGAACTCGACCTCGACGAATCCAGCCTGGCCATCGGCCGTATCGAACGCGCGCTTAGCCGCATCGAAAAGGCTCTGGCCGACCAGCCAAACCGCCCTCCATCCGCCATTGCCGCTCCCGCGGCCGACCAAACGGCGCTGAAAGCCGAAGTCGCCGCAGTAATCGGCGAACTCGACCGACTGATTGCGGAGGCTGATCGTGGCTGATGTGAGACTGATGATCGCCGGACGTCCGTATGACGTGCACTGCGCCGATGGCGAAGAGGCGCAGCTGCTCCAACTCGCGTCCGTCGTCGATGACAAGGCGCGGGGAATTCAGGGCGGGACCGAGGTTCGCCAACTGCTGTTCGCCGCGCTGATGCTTGCCGACGATGCGCAGGAAGCCAAGGGCAAGGTCGACAAGGCCGAACCGCAGTCCGATTCGCTGCGCGCCGCCGTCGCGCTTGCCGAAAGCCGCGAGGCAGCAACGCGCGACGAATTGCGCGCGGCAGTCGTCCGCGAACAGGCCGCGCTGAAAGAACTCGAAACTTTGCGTGCCGCCCCGTCGGCACCGCCTCCCGGGAAACCAGCGAATGATCGCGCGCTGCTGCAAATCGCGGACCGGATTGAGGCGCTGGCAACGAAAGTCGAGCAAATCTCTTGAGCGCGCCTGCCTGCACCCCTACATAAGGGGTGGCGGGTACTGCCCGGCACGAGCTTTTGCGAAAATCCCTGAGGCGATACATCATCCTAGGGAGCTGTCCCTGCCCGGACCCTGGTCCGACGTATATGGTTCCCACCTGACGTTACTGGCGTCAGAGGATCTTCCAGCAAACGACCTCGGCGGTCCCGCCAACCGATCGACCAAGCTCCAGAGGAGGCGATGACCCACCTGTCCGCCGATCTGGCCCAGCAAAAACAGAAATTGCGCGAAAAACTTCGCTTTCGGCGAAAACATTTCGCCGGGAATCTCGACGGCATGGCGCAGTTTGCAGCGTTTCGCGCGCTGCCCGCGCCGCTTACCGAGCTATTGGCTAAGCATGCTGTTGTGGGCGCCTATGTCGCGTGGGGCGATGAACCCGATGTCCTGCCGATGTTCGCCGACCTCGCCGCGGCGGGCGCGCTCGCCCTTCCCCATCACGCCGCGCGCGTCGATACGATGGGATTCCGGCGTTGGCAGACCGGTGAAGCGCTCGAAAAGGGCCCATGGGGTACGCAGCAACCCATCGGCGACGCACCGGGCGCAGTTCCGGACCTCATCTTTTGCCCGCTCGTCGGATTTGATCGTCAGGGCGGCCGCATAGGTCAGGGGGGCGGCCATTATGACCGCTATTTTGGCGCGCATCCTGCTGCCCTGCGGGTCGGCGTCGGCTGGTCGGTACAGGAAATCGATGCCGTGCCGCGCGTCTCGACCGACATGGCGCTCGACGCCATCCTGACCGAACAAGAATTCCTGCTGTGCGGAGACCGTTTGTGAGCGAAGATCACCAAAACCATATTCAGGGCAACCCCCAGCCGAGTTGGCGCAAACCGGTCGGCATGCTGCTGATCTTGCTACTGATCGCCGCATGGACCGCGATCATCGTCAGCCTGTCGCCATGGGTCGGCACGTGGCCGGTGCTGGTACAAGGGATATTCTATCTGGTCGCAGGGATCGTCTGGATATTGCCGCTGAAGCCGCTGCTGCGCTGGATGGAATTGGGAACTTGGCGCCGCTAACGAGCGGCGCCAAGTTCCCAATTTCCAGTGCTGGATAATCCCAAGCCGCGGTCGACATTCCGTCCCTAGGGACAAAGAATGGCGCGAGTGACGGGGCTCGAACCCGCGACCTCCGGCGTGACAGGCCGGCACTCTAACCAACTGAGCTACACCCGCGTGTGCTTGGGAGCAGCGCCAATATGGCGCCCGCCCCGACCTGTCAACCGTCGCTTTCGGCTTCGCTTCGATTTAATCGATCGCGCATCTCATCGACCGTGGTCAACGTCCCGCGTTCAAACAGGAAACCGGCCAGATCGGGCGTACCCGTCGATTGCAATACCGTCTGCAAAATCAGCAGCAGCGGCACCGCCAGCAGCGCCCCCGGTGCTCCCCATACCCAACCCCAGAAACTGAGCGACACGAGAATTAGCAATGGATTGATCGTCAGCCGCTTGCCCAGCACCAGCGGGGTGATCAGGTTGGCCTCCACAGTATGGACGCCGATGAACAGCAGCGCAGGCAGCAACGCCAAACCCACCGCGTCGAAGGTCATCAACCCACCCAATCCCAATAGGATCGCCGCCACGATCGGGCCAATATAGGGTACGAAATTACACAGCGACACGATGCCGCCCCACATGAACGGCGATGGCATGCCGAGTGCCCACAGCAGCAGCGCGACCGACAACCCCAGGATTGCATTGATCATCGTGATCGTCGCGAGATAGTCGGCGGTGGCATCGACGACATTCTGGATCACCCGGGCGGTCTGCATCGCGCCGTCGAAGCTACCGCGGCGGCGGATCGTTCCCTTTCGCAACCGCGTCCAGCCCGACAGGAAGAAAAAGATCACCAGCACTGCAAAGAACAACTGGATCGCTGCCGATGGCGCCGCCGAGATGAAATAGTCGACGACCGACGTCGGCGCCGTTGCCGCCACCGCCTGCGCCGTCGCCTCGCTTCCGCTCGCAACCGACATCAGTGTCCGTTCGACAAAGCCTTGCAGCGTCGAATAAAAATCGATCAGCGGCGCCAAATTGCTCTGAATCCGCGGAATCGAATCGGGTAGTCGCGCGAACCAGCCCGTCGCTGGCACGACGATGATCGCCAGCGCCGCGTTGATCAGCATCAGAAACCCGGTCAGCGACAGAAAAGCCGCCAGCGACGATGGCACGCCGCGCCGCTCCAGCCATTCGAGCAGCGGTACCAAGGCGATCGCAATCACGATCGCTGCGGTAAGCGGCAGGAAAAATTCGGCGCCCGCCTGCAACGCGAAAGGCAAGCCCAGGCAAAAACTCGCGCCAAAAATCAGGGCCAATGCCGCAAGCAGCCGGTCGCGGCGGAAATCATCGACTTCAATCTGATGCAACGGATTGGAACGCAGGTGCGCGTCTCTGCTCCGCCGATCGTCCGCCACCCCTGTTCTCCTCGCGTTAACCGCCTCATCCTACGCGCGGTTTACATTTTGCACCAGCCGCCCCGTTTTGCGACGAACCGAGCGCCTGTTCTGTCCCCGTCTGGGTCAAAACCCATCTCTCTCGCTGCTTTTTAACCGGAAATTACCCTTTTTCGTCGACTGAGGGATTCAAGGACCAATCTTTTCGGAGTCAAAGTGATGATGAATGCGCCTGTGGGGGGCGCGAGGCATCAGCTTCTACCCTCTTGTTCGATATTCGCCCTGTTGGCTGCGCTTGCGCTGCCAATGCAGGCCCAAGCCGCCGGTACACGCGCCGGTTCGACGATCAGCAATACGGCCACCGCCAGTTTCGACACGGGCGCAGGTACGACGACGATCGACTCGAACCAGGTCGACCTGCTTGTCGATGAATTGCTCGACGTCACTGTCGATTCGAGCAATCCTGCCGATGTGCCGACCACTCCGGGCGCCACGGGACAGGTGCTGACCTTCTCGGTGACCAACAACGGTAATGGCGTCGAAAATTTCGTGCTCAGCACGATCGCCAACGCTGGCGGTGACAATTACGACCCCGTCGTTACCCAGATTTATATCGACAACGGCGACGGCGTTTTCGATTCTGGCACCGACACGCTTTACACGCCCGGCGCCAATGATCCGCAGCTCGATCCGGACGAAAGCGTCACGGTCTTTGTCGTTGCGACAACGCCAGGTACCGTCGTTGATGGCAACCGCGGCATCGTCAGCCTGGTTGCAGCGGCCGTCACCGGCACCGGCGCGCCGGGAACCAGCTTTTCTGGCCAGGGCGAAGGCGGCGGCGACGCCGTCGTGGGCTCGACCGGCGCTGATGGAACAGATGCCGGGGCGTTTATCGTGTCGGCAGCCACGGTCACGCTCGTCAAATCGGCGGTTGTGACCAATCCGCTTGGCACCGCCGACCCAATTCCGGGCGCAACGATCACCTACACGATTGTGGCGACCGTTGCAGGCAGCGGATCGGTCAGTGGCCTCGCGATCACCGACAATATTCCGGCCGACACCAGCTATATCGCCGGCTCGATCACGCTCGGTGGGGTCGCGCAGTCTGACGCGGTCGATGCCGACGCAGGCGATTACAACGGAACGCGAATCAACGTCACGCTCGGCACCGTTGCAGGCGGTCAGACCCGCACCGTCACCTTCCGAACCACAATCGATTGATGGAGATGCGCATGCGCACGGCCTTTTTCCTGCTTCTCGCGGCGCTGTTGCCCGGTCAGGCGCTCGCCGCCAATCAGGTGGCGCTCGATAATAGCGTGTTCGTTGAACGCGTGACTACCGATTCCACCGGAAAACAGCGGATATTGCTCGAAGAACCCAAGGTCGTCGTTCCCGGCGACCGGCTCGTCTTCGTGCTCAATTATCGCAACGCCGGGGCGCAGCCCGCCGACAAGTTCGTGATCACCAACCCCCTGCCCGCGGCAGTCAGCTTTGCCGACGCCGGCGACACAAGGCCGCTGGTCTCGATCGACGGTGGTCGCGGCTGGGGACATTTGGAGCAACTCACGATTGCGCAGCCCGACGGCACCCGCCGTGCGGCGCAGCCGGCAGACGTAACGCACCTCCGCTGGGCTTTTCAAAAGCCGGTTCCGGTCGGCGGCAGCGGCAAGTTGATGTTTCGAGGAGTAGTAAAATAACATAACTAATACAGCCGCTTAATGATTGCCAGCGGTGGGGAAACGGCGATCGACCAAAGCCAAGGAGCTCAGCTATGACCAGCAAGCTGAACACCGTGGGCATCATCGGTCTGGCGGCGATCACAAGTCTCGCCGCCACCCCGGCACTGGCTGCCGGAACGACCGCGGGTACCACGATCACGAATACCGCCACCGTCGACTATCAGGTCGGTGGCGTCGCGCAGGGACAGCAGTCGGCGTCGAACAACTTCACCGTCGACCGCAAGATCAACCTGCTCGTCGAAGAAGTCGGAACGGTTACGACCAATGTCGTCCCGGGCCAGACGAATGCCGTCACGACCTTCCAACTGACCAACAGTTCGAACGAAACCCTCGACTTTGCGCTCGTCGCCTCGCAGATCGTCGGCGGCACCGCAGCACACGGCGGCACCGACACATTCAACGCGAATAACATACGCATTTTTCGCGATAATACTGTTACAGGGACGGTCGGCAGCTGGGACGTGGGCGACACGCTCCTGACCGGTTTCGTCGACGAACTTGTCGTCGACACCGCGATCCGCCTGTTTGTCGTTGCCGATATTCCGGCGGCGCTCGCCAATAATGCTGTCGCGGGCGTGACTCTGCGTGCCACGGCGCGCGAAGGCGCGCTTGCCGGTACCCAGGGTGCGGCAATCACCGAAACCGCGGGTGCAAACACCGCGGGCAAGGATACGGTCTTTGCCGATATCGCGGGCGTTACCGGCGATGCGGCGCGCGACGGGTCGCATAGCGATAATGACGATTATACGGTGCAGACGGCAACTCTTGCGGTCGCAAAGAGCAGCCGCGTCATCTCGGATCCGTTCAACAATACGACAAATCCGAAACTGATCCCGGGTGCGGTGGTCGAATATTGCATCGCCGTCGCCAATACCGGCGGCGCCGCTGCAACCTCGGTGGTGATCAACGATGCGGTTCCGGGCCAGTTGACCTTCGTGCCAGGTTCGATCCTGCTCGGCGGCACCTATACGGGTACCGTACCGAGTGGCACGTGCGATTTCAACGGCACCGCGGGCGGCAGCTACACCGCGCCGAACGTGTCGGGCACGATTGCGTCGATCGCTGCGGGCGCGGCAAGCACGCTCGTTTTCCGCGCGACGGTCAACTGATCGGATAACGAACGGAGCAGCGGGCGCGGCCCAAAACGCCGTCTTCCGCTGCTCCTTTCGGGGCTATCATGGCACTCGGCACCAAATATTTCGGCCTTGTGACCGCTTTGGTCGCGGCAGCACTGCTGCCCGCGATTCCTCCGGCGCGCGCGCAGGTGATCACGAACACCGCTTCGGCACAGTGGACGCATGACGGGAACCCCGGTCAGGCGCTGTCGAACCGCGTGGACGTGACCGTCACGTCGCGCCCGCCCGCCCCGCCGACGATTACCACCTATCGCCTGACCAACGGTGGCGGCAACAAATCGGTGCCGTTAGCGCCGACGCAGTGCAGTCGCGCCGGCGGCCCCATCGCCAGCAGCTTTGGCAGCAGCAGCACCAGCTTGGGCAGCACGAGCAGCACAATCCCGCTCAGCGGCGTCTATGAAGGCATTTCGACCGCACCCGCATCGCTGCAAAGCACCGACAATTTCCGCGCCGGCGAAATGCTCGTCGTCGGGGTCACGCTCGCATCGGCCAACGTCGATCCGCAGGCGCGTGACACGCTGGCGGTCGTTCTCGAACTGGAAAACGGCGACCGCGAACAGATCACGCTGACCGAAACCGCGAACAATAGCGGCGAATTTGTCGGGATTATCAACACGATCGGCGTACCGCCCGCAGTCGTTCAGGGCGACTGCCACCTGTCGGTCACCCCGGGCGCGGCGCGGTCGCTGCGCGTCACCGACCAGGCGAACGCCAGTCTTGTGGCGCTGGCGACGATCAATTTTCTCGTCGATCCGTTCGGCATCGTTTTCGACAGCGGCGACGGCGCGCCGGTTCCGGGCAGCCGCGTCACCATCGTCAACGCCGCGACGGGCCAGCCCGCACAGGTGTTCGGCGACGACGGCGTCTCGGCTTACCCGTCCAGCGTCGTCACGGGCCAAAGCGTCACCGATTCGGGCGGCACGACCTATAATTTTCCGCCGGGCGACTATCGTTTCCCGTTCGTGGCGCCGGGTACCTATCGCCTGATCGTTCAGCCCCCCGCGCCCTTCACCGCGCCGTCGGCATCGAACCTCGCCGATCTGGCCGGCTTCCGCCGCCCAGACGACGGCCTGCCGTTCGAAATCAGCGGCGCGAGCTATGGCAATCCGTTTACGCTGAACAGTCCGGCACCGGTGCGCGTCGATATTCCGGTCGATCAGCCCGGTCTGCCGCTGATCCTGCGCAAGACAACGTCGACGCAGGTCGCTGTGCCGGGCGACGTCATTCAGTACCGCATTGAGGTCGCCAACCGCGACGCGCGGCGAAACACCGGCGCCGTGACGGTCAGCGACGTGCTGCCCATGGGCATGCGCCTGCGCACCGATACGGTGCGGATCGATGGCGTGCGCGTGACCGCCAATGTCGCCGCCAACGGCCGCGAATTCAGCGTAACTATGCCGAGCATCGCCGCATCGCGCACGGCACTGCTGACTTATCTTGCCGAAGTCATCGTGTCGGCGCAGCCGGGCAACGCGCTCAATCGCGCCTCGGCCGTCGATAATCGCGGCTCGGCGAGCAATATCGCCGAAGCGACGATTGCAATCAAACGCGACCAGCTCGGCGACCGGATGACGATCATCGGCCGCATCACTGACGGCGACTGCACGGTTGATCCGCGCAAGGCCGACGGTATCGCCGGTGTCCGCGTGATGCTGCAGGACGGCAGCTACACGGTCACCGACGAAGATGGCCGCTATCATTTCGAAGGCGTGCGCCCGGGCCTCCACGTCGTCCAGATCGACCCATCGACGCTGCCGCTCGACCGCGAAGCCATCGACTGCGCCCGCTCGACCCAGACCGCCGGCAGCGCGATCTCGCGCTTTGTCGAAGGTCGCGGCGGCGCGCTGAAACGAGCCGATTTCCGTACGATTGCCGGCGCACCGCGCGCTGCGCCCAAAATAGCGGCCATTGCCGCGCCGATCGTACTCAGCGACCCCGAAGCCGCAGGTGCCGGTCGTGACTGGCTCGCGGGGCAGGCTCCGGGCATCGACTGGCTGTTCCCAGCTACAGATCACAACCCGCGCTCGAAAGCGATCCGGGCTGCGGTCAAGCATGCGCCCGGCCAGACCGTCACGCTGCGCGTCAGCGGCAAGGTCGCGGACCCGCTGACCTTTGAAGGCACCAGCAAATCAGCCGACGGCGGCGTCGCAGTCAGCCTGTGGCGCGGGCTGGAAATCCGCGAAGGCGAAAACCGCCTGATCGCGGAGGTGAAGGATGCTAACGGCGTTGTCATCGCGACGCTCGACCGCATTGTCCACTATTCGATCACCCCGATGCGCGCCGCACTGATCCGCGAAAAGTCGGTGCTGGTCGCCGACGGCGTCACCCGCCCGGTGATCGCAGTGCGCCTGACCGACCGCGACGGCAAGCCGATCCGCTCGGGACTGACTGGGGATTTCAGCGTCCCAGCCCCCTATTATCCCGCCGTCGAGGCCGATGCACAGCAGGCGCGCCAACTCGCCGGACTCGAGCGCGCGCAGCCGCTGTGGAAAATCGATGGCGACGACGGCATCGCCTATATCGAACTCGAACCGACCACCGCGTCGGGTACGCTGGCGATGGATTTCCTCTTCCGCGACGACAAGGTGGCCCGCAAGCAGACGATCGAAACCTGGCTCGATCCGGGTGATCGTCCGTGGACCGTGGTCGGTTTTGCAGCCGGAACGCTGGGCTACAACACGCTCGACGATCGGATGGAGCCCGCGGCCGAGAAACTCGACGATCTCAACGCCGATGCGCGGCTGGCGCTCTATGCCAAGGGCCGGGTGCGCGGCAAATGGCTGATGACGCTGGCGTATGACAGCGACAAGGACAAGGACGACGCGCGCTTTGGCGGTGTGATCGATCCGCGCGCCTATTACACCATCTACGCCGATCGTAACGAGACGCGCTACGATGCGGCGTCAGTGCGCAAGCTCTATCTGCGCCTCGAACGCCCGCAATTCTATGCGATGTTCGGCGATATCGAGACGGGGATTTCGGAACCGCAGCTCGCCCGCTACCAGCGCGCGCTGAATGGCGGCAAGGCCGAGTATCGCGGCCGCAATTTTGCAGCGACCGCGTTCGTCGCCGATACCCCCTATCGTTTCCGCCGCGACGAGATCCAGGGCAACGGCCTCACCGGCCCGTACCAGCTCGGCGCACGCGACATTTTGCCGAACAGTGAGCGCATCGTCATCGAAACGCGCGATCGCCTGCACAGCGAGCGCATTGTTAACAGTGTCAGCATGACGCGCCACGTTGACTACGACATCGACTATCTGTCGGGCACCGTCCGCTTCCGCAGCCCAGTGCTCAGCCGCTCGTCGGATCTCGATCCGCAGTTCATCGTCGCCGAATATGAGGTCGACGGCATCGGTCAGCGCGTGCTCAACGCGGGCGGCCGCGTCAGTTATCAGTCAAATGACGAGAAATTGCGTGTCGGCGCGACCTTCATCCATGACGAGGATGGTAACGCCAAGACTAATCTGGGCGGGATCGACGCGCGCTATCGCCCGAATATCGACACCGAAGTCCGCGCCGAGCTGGCGATCAGCGATGCCAAGGCGCAGAATGGCAGCACCGCAGCGGAGGGAACCGCCAAGGCGTGGCTGATCGAGGCCGAGCATCACAGCAGCAACGCCGATTTCCTCGCCTATGTCCGCGAACGCGAGAGCGGCTTTGGCGCCGGACAGCTCAACCGCGGCGAAGATGGCACGCGCAAATTCGGCGTCGACGCGCGCCTGCGCGCGACGCGCACGCTTTCGCTCACCGGTAGCGCGTGGCAGGAAGATTATCTGGGCAGCGGTGCTCGACGCCGCGCTGCGCGAGCGCTCGCCGAATATGACAATGGCACCACCGTGACCCGCGCAGGCTTGACCCATGCCGACGACCGGCTGTCGGACGGCACGCGCAACCGCTCGAACATCGTCCAGTTCGGCGCGACGCAGCGGTTGTTCGAAAAACGCCTCGAACTCGATGCGCAGACCGAATTTGCGCTGGGCGACAAGGATGCCAGCATCGATTTCCCGACCCGCCATCGCCTCGGCGCGCGCTTCGCGATCAATCGCGACGTCAATCTGGTCGGCAGCTATGAAATTGCCGACGGCGATACGATCAAGGCGCGCACCGCGCGGCTGGGCTTCGACCTCACGCCCTGGTCGGGCGCCCGCCTGCTCGCGACCGCAAACCAGCAGGAAATCGGCGAATATGGCCCCCGTAGCTTTGCCGCCTATGGCCTGTCACAATCGCTGAAACTCGGCGAGCGCTGGTCGGTCGATGTGTCGGTCGACGGAAACCGCACCCTCGGCGGCATCCGCGCGGGCGATGTTATCAATGTTAACCAACCGGTCGCTTCGGGCGGATTCCTCGGCGACAATGGCATATTGACTGAGGATTTCCTCGCGGTCAGCGCCGGCGCCACCTATCGCGCGGATCGCTGGACGCTGACGGGCCGCGCCGAATATCGGGACGGCGAAATCGCCAATCGCTACGGCCTGACGCTCGGCGGGCTGCGTCAGCTCGGCGAAGGCCGCGCCCTCGGCGCCCTGTTCACCTACGCCAAGGCGAGCGGCAGCGGCACCACGCCGACGACCGAAGTCATCAACTTCGAGATGAGCTGGGCGCACCGCCCCGCGGCCTCGAGCGTATCGTGGCTCAACAAGAGCGAATTCCGGTCGGACAAGGTTCGCGATGCGATTGCGGGCCAGCCGGGCGCGATCGGCGGCGGCGCGCTGACGATCGACGGCGATGCGACCAGTCGCCGCCTGCTCAACAGCCTGTCGGTCAACTGGACCCCGCTTGGCGACCGCGAAAACCGCCGTGACACTGGTCGCTTGTGTTATGAACGCGGCGAATTTAGCTTCTTCTGGGGTACGCGCTACAATTTCGACAAGTTCGGCGCCGACGACGTCAAGGGCTGGTCGAACCTGATCGGCACCGATTTCCGCTTCAATCTGGGCGAGCATGTCGACGTTGGCGCATCGGGTACCGTGCGCGTCGGTACCGATGCCGATACTGTCAGCTGGGCGGGCGGGCCGACGGTGACGCTGGCGCCGATGACGAATGCCAACATCACCTTCGGTTACAATTTCGCAGGTTTCCACGATCGTGATTTCGAAGATGCACGCTATTCGCGGTCAGGTGCTTATGTGACGTTCAAGCTGAAGTTCGACCAGACAAGCTTTGCCGGGTTGGGCTTGTAGGCCCAACTCCCAATTCCGTTCGTGTCGAGCGTAGTCGAGACACGTTAAGGCAAGCGCGAACTCAGCGTGTCTCGACTACGCTCGACACGAACCGCTGTTGGGTAGGCTTATCAGTCTGCGAACAGCAAAACCGGCGTCTCGACCAGCTTCTTGAGCGCCTGAACGTAGCTCGCCGCATCCCAGCCATCGACAACGCGGTGGTCGCAACTGATCGACAGGTTCATCAGCTTCGCACGGCGAATTTCGTCGCCATCAAAGACCGGACGCTCGACAATCTTGTTCGGCCCGATGATCGCGACCTCGGGCCGGTTGATCACCGGGGTCGTCGCGATGCCGCCCAGCGGGCCGAGCGAGGTGATCGTCAGCGTCGAACCCGACAGCTCGTCGACCTTGGCTTTGCCGGTGCGCGCGGCCTCGGCCAAACGCCCGATTTCGCTCGCCAATTGCCAGACATTCATGTCCTGCGCATCGCGGATCACCGGGACCATCAAACCGGCGTCGGTTTGCGTCGCCATCCCCAAATGCACCGCGCCGTACCGCGTCACCACGCCGGCTTCGTCGTCGTAGCGCGCATTGATCATCGGAAACTGCGGAATCGTACGGCAGATCGCAACGATCAGGAAAGGTAACATTGTCAACTTCGGCCGCTGGCCACGATTTGCGTTCAAATCGGCGCGCATTTCCTCGAGCGCAGTGACGTCCATTTCGTCGACATAGGTGAAATGGGGGATCGCGCGTTTCGACGCCGCCATATTCTCGGCGATCTTGCGGCGCATGCCGATTACCTTGATCGGTTCGTCGGCGCGGGCGCGGCTGGCGCCGGGGCTGTGATAGCCCTGCCCACTGCTGTAGCGGAGATACGCGTCCAGATCGGCGTGGCGGATGCGGTCGCCGTCGGAATGCACCTGACCCAGATCTACGCCCAGATCCTTCGCGCGAGCGCGGACAGCGGGGGATGCAAGTACCTTGGCACCATGCGCAGCCACGATGGCGGGGGCCGCCAGTGCTGACTTCACCTCGCCAGGCTTTGCGGCGGCTTGCGGCTCCACCACGGCGGATGTTAACTCTGTAACCTTTGGGTCGAGCACCTGGTCCGCCCCCGGCGTTTCCGCCTCAATCTGCGCTTCGACCGCTGTATCGACTGGCGGCGCTTCGACATCGCCCTCTGCATCGGTCTCAATCACCGCCAGCGTCGAGCCGATGGCAATCAAATCGCCGACTTCACCCGCCAGTTCGACGACAATCCCCGATACGGGCGATTCCATCTCGACCGTCGCCTTGTCAGTCATCATGTCGGCCAGTTGCGCGTCTTCCTCGACGCGCTCGCCGATTTTGACGTGCCAGGCGACGATTTCGGCCTCGGCAATGCCTTCTCCGATATCGGGCAGGCGGAATGAATAGCGGGCCATGAGGTCAGTCCTTCAAAATCTTGGTCAACGCAGTCGCAATGCGGACCGGGCCGGGGAAATAGGCCCATTCCAGGCTGTGCGGATAGGGGGTGTCGAAGCCGGTGACGCGCTCGACCGGGGCTTCGAGATGGTAAAAGCAGCGTTCCTGCACCAGCGCAGCGAGTTCGGCGCCAAAACCAGAGGTGCGCGTCGCTTCGTGGATCACTAGGCAGCGCCCGGTTTTTTTCACCGACGTCTCGATCGCTTCGATATCGAGCGGCAACAGCGTCCGCAGATCGATGATCTCGGCATCGATGCCCATTTCCTCGACGATCGTCTTGGTGACATGGACCATCGTGCCGTAGGCAAGGATCGTCAGCGCCTCGCCCTCGCGTACCGTCGCCGCCCTACCAAGTTCGATGCGGTAATATTCCTCGGGCACCGCGCTCGCGGCATGTTTCGACCAGGGTTCGACCGGGCGGTCGTAGTAGCCGCTGAACGGGCCGTTATAGATGCGCTTGGGCTCAAGGAAGACCACGGGATCATTGTCCTCGATCGCCGCGATCAACAAGCCTTTCGCGTCGTAAGGGTTAGAAGGAATGACGGTTTTTACGCCGCAAATATGCGTCATGATGCTTTCGGGCGACTGGCTGTGCGTCTGGCCACCGAAAATGCCGCCGCCAAACGGCGTGCGGACCGTCATCGGACAGATGAAATCTGCCGCCGAACGATAGCGCAGCCGCGCCGCCTCACTGACCAGCTGGTCGAGCCCCGGATAGATATAATCGGCGAACTGGATTTCGGGGACCGGGCGCAAGCCGTAAGCGCCCATCCCGACCGCGACCCCGATGATCCCGCATTCGTTGATTGGCGTATCAAAAACGCGCGTTTTGCCATGTTTCTTCTGCAAACCCGCGGTTGCGCGGAATACACCGCCGAAAAAGCCGACATCCTCACCCATTACGACGACCTTGTCGTCGCGGGCGAGCATCACGTCCATCGCGCTGTTGATCGCCTCGATCATATTCATCGTCTTGGTCGCGGTTAGCGTGTCAGCATTCATCATTCGGGCTTCCAGTCGGGGCCGAACTTCGCTTCCTGTTCGGCGAGCATTTGCGTGCATTGTTCCTTAAGGTGCCAGGGCATTTCCTCGAACACATCCTGGAACATCGTTTCGAACGGCTGGTGCATGCCATGTCCCAAAATACCCAGTTTTTCTGATTGCTTCTGGGTCGTCTTTACCAAATCATCGAGTTCGGATCGCTGCGCCTCATGCCGCTCGCCATCCCATTCGCCGAGCGTTTCGAGATGCTGGCGCAGCCGCGCAATCGGGTCGCCGAAAGGCCAGATCGTCGGTTCGGAGGCGGGGCGATAGGCGGTCGGATCGTCCGACGTGCTATGCCCCTCGCTGCGATAGGTGAAATGCTCGATCAGCGTCGGTCCATTGTTGGTGCGCGCCCGGTCGGCGGCCCACTGTGTCGCGGCATAGACCGCGAGTGGATCGTTGCCGTCGATGCGCAACCCGGCGATGCCATAGCCCACGGCGCGGGCCGCAAAGGTCGTGCGCTCGCCGCCGGCAAAGCCCGAGAAGCTGGAAATCGCCCACTGGTTGTTGACGACGTTGAAAATCACCGGCGCGTTGTACACGGTCGCAAAGGTCAGCGCCGAGTGGAAGTCACCCTCCGCCGACGATCCTTCCCCGCACCAGACGGTGGCGATACGGCTGTCGCCCTTCGAAGCCGACGCCATCGCCCAGCCCACCGCCTGCGGATATTGGGTCGCGAGGTTGCCCGAGACGCTGAAAAACCCATGTTCGGGCGCCGAATACATGATCGGCAGCTGACGCCCCATCAGGTGATCGCCGCGGTTCGAATAGATCTGGTTCATCATCTGGATGAGTGGATAATCGCGCGCGATCAATATGCCTTGCTGGCGGTAGCTCGGAAAACACATGTCGCCACGGTCGAGCGCCATCGTCGAGGCAACCGACGTAGCCTCCTCGCCGGTGCATTTCATGTAAAAGCTGGTCTTCCCCTGGCGCTGGGCGCGGAACATGCGGTCGTCGAAGGCGCGTACGAGCATCATGTAGCGCAGCATCGTGCGGAGGCGTTCGGGGCTCAGCTTCGGATCCCACTGCCCTTTCGCTGCACCGTCGAAATCGAGCACGCGGACCAGCCCGTAACACAGGTCGCGCATCGCATCGGGCTTGGTCGCCTCACCCGGACGCGGGGTCGCATCGACGGCGGGAACTTCGATATCGCCAAAGTCGGGCGTGTCGCCCGGGCGGTAGCGCGGTTCAGGGATATGAAGCGACAGCGGCGGCAGATTACTCGCCGGGCGCCGATCCGATTCAGGCATATCGTCTTCCCAATGCGGCGCGAATCAGCGCCTAGTTATATTTCATCTTGGCGACATATTATTTCGGTCGCTATAGGAATGCAACGCCAGCTATCAGACAGCCACCGGCGCCGCAATATGCGTCTGCGGCGTGTAAGCTTCGACCGCGAAGTCTTCGAAGTTATACCCGAAAATGCTGTCCGGGCGCCGCAAGATGCGAAGCTTGGGCGCGCCTTCGGGAATCCGGCCCATCTGCTGCTCGACCAGCTCGGCATGGTTCAGATAGAGATGGATGTCACCACCGGTCCAGACCAGCTCATGCGCATGCAGACCGCACTGTTCGGCAACCATCCGCGTCAGCAGTGCCGCTTCGAAGACATTGAACGCAAAACCGAGCCCAAGATCGCACGAGCGCTGGAACAACAGGCACGACAGCCCGCCATCGCTGCGGACATGGAACTGGTAGGTCATGTGACACGGCGGCAGCGCCATGCGATCAAGGTCAGCGACGTTCCAGCCGGTAAATATATGCCGCCGCGATCCCGGATTCGTCTTCAATCCCTCGATCAGCGCCGCAATCTGGTTGTGACCCTGCTCGACGCGGCGGAACAGACCCTTGCCGGCGGGTTCGTATCGCGGCCAGTTAACCCACTGATGGCCATAGACGGGGCCAAGATCGCCCCATTGCGCCGCAAACGCTTCATCGGCGATGATCCGCGCCTCAAAACCCTC
>MTKY01080944.1_pt1 | contig 17855 bp, 14 predicted proteins | sample 1042731 | NCBI WGS metagenome assembly MTKY01 (sample SAMN06212206, study PRJNA360538) | anaerobic digester metagenome | biome: Wastewater treatment plant; material: sludge; isolation source: anaerobic digester fed with sludge from wastewater treatment plant | place: Denmark: WWTP Soeholt ... | reverse complement strand
TTCGAAAGCCGCGGCCGCTGGATCGAAGGCGGCATTTTTGCGCTGGTGGGGCTGTATATCCTCCTGTTGGCAGGATAGGCCGGCAGCTTATATTGCTCTCGCCTGCCGGCTCTTTGTCAGACTAAAAAGCCCAAAAGTCGGCTCTAGTTGGGCGAAGGGCCGAGGATCACCCCTTCTTTTCCCCGCCGCATCTCCCAGGGATAGACGATGTGCGCGTCGGTGATCGCAGCGTAGTAATCGGGGCGCAGCGAGCCGAACAAAGGCCGGTAAGGGTTGAAATGCAGCACACAGGTGTGGGCGGCTCCCGCCTGGCCAAGGATCCGGCTTCGTACCGCGGTCATCGTGCGCCCCGACCCCCATACGTCATCGACCGCCAGGATGCGCCGTCCGCGCAGCAGACCGGCTTCGGGAAATTGCAGGAACTTTGGCCACGATAACAGGCGGCTCATCTCGCGCTGTTTGTCGGCTTCCATCTCAGACGGAAAATCGACCGCCGCCACAAAAAGATCGGCGATGCCAAGCGCCTCTGAGAGGATGCCGGCAGGCACAATCCCGCCATGCGTGATCATCAGGATGGCGTCGAATTCATGTTCAAATTGCGGGATGAGGTGGTCGATCAGTTTGTCGACATCATCCCAGGTAAGCGTTTCATTCCGCATGAGCGCCTTTACCAGGGCAGGATTGGGCGGGATTATAGCAGGAACTGCGCCTAAAGCAGGTTCGCCGGGTCAACTGTGACCCGCCATTCACCCAGATTCCTGCCGCGCACCGCCCGGACGGGATCTGGGCCCGCCAGCAGAATCTGCCAGCGCCAGGCGCCCGCGCGCCTGGCGTAGTAACAGGGCACCGGACCAATCAGGCGGGTGCTCTTCATCGCGCCCTCCTCCAGCCAGGCTTGGACCTGATTGCCCATGCGCAGCGCCTCGCGCCGTGCCTGCTCCTCATCACGCATCGCCAGCTCGAGGCGCAGGAGGCGGGCGAAGGGCGGATAGGGAGGATTCTGACGTTTCTCCAACTCCTGACGCAGGAAGCCGGGGAAGTCATGCTTCGCGGCGGCCTGCAGCGCGTAATGCTGGGGCTGGTAGGTTTGGAAAATCGCCCGTCCGCCAAGCGGTGAACGTCCGGCGCGGCCTGCCAGCTGAGTCATCAGCTGAAAGCTGCGTTCCGCGGCGCGGTAATCCGGAAATACAAGACCGATATCCGAAAGCAGGGCGGCGGCCAGCGTGACCAGGGGCAAATCGAGGCCCTTCGCCACCACCTGGGTGCCGAGGAGGATATCGGCGCCATGCGCGGCAAAACGCGCGAGCATCAGATCGGCGGCATCTTTTTCGGCTGCCGTTTCGGCATCCCAGCGCATCACACGCGCCCCTGGCCAGCGCGCGCGCACATCCGCCTCAGCTTTTTCGGTGCCCAGACCCAGCCGCGCGATCTGAGGACTGCGGCATGCGGGGCAGCGCGCGGGCAGGCGGCGTTTGTAACCGCAGATATGACAAATCAGCCCGGCATTGCCCTCGTGCCAGGTGAGCGGGAGATTGCAACGCGGGCAATCCAGGCTCTCGCCGCAGTCCCGGCAGAAGACATAGGTGGCGGAGCCGCGGCGGTTGAGCAGCAGGATGGCCTGTTCCCCGCGCGCCAGCACCCCGTCGATCTCATCCTGCAGCGCGATGGAGAAGATCGAGCGGTTATTGCGATGCAGCTCTTCGCGCATATCGACAATCCTTACCTCGGGCAGCGGGAGGGTGATCATCTCCCCCGCCGGCTCCGGCAATGATCGTCCCAGTCGGATATGCTGCCGGCGCACCGCCTCGCGGTGCGCCAGCACACGATCCGGCAAGTGCAGGAACGTCCAGCCTTCGCGGCGGCCGCGTTCATACAGACTCACATCCGGCGTTGCCGATCCAAGCAGCGCGACAGCCCCCGAGAACTGCGCCAGGGCCAGCGCGGCTGTCACGGCGTGATAAGCCGGATCCGGTTCGCTCTGGTAATAACTGCTGTCATGGAACTCATCCAGCACGATCAAACCAAGATTGGGGAAAGGGGTGAAAAGCGCGCTGCGCGGCCCCACAACCAGGCTCAGACCGCCCGAACGGGCGCGCCGCCAGGTATCGTAGCGCTCGCCCGCGCTGAGTCTGGAATGCACCAATCCCACCTTTCCGGGGAAACGCGCGGCGAAACGGCGCACCGTCTGGGGGGTGAGGGAGATTTCCGGAACCAGCACCAGCACCTGGCGTCCCTGAGCGAGAACCTCAGCGGCTGCCCGGAGGTAAATTTCGGTTTTCCCCGAGCCGGTGATGCCATGCAGGAGAAAGGGCATGGGGGTTTCCCCCTTGGCGCTGGCGCGCAAACCAGCCAGCAGTTTCTGCAGGACGGTATTTTGCGCATCGGTGAGGAGCGGCGGCTGGCTGAGAACAAATTCCATGCGCCCCAGCGGATCACGCCAGGATTCACTCTCACCAAACTCCACCGCGCCCAACTCAGCCAGGCGCTGCAGATCCGCCGGGGCGGCATCGCTCTCGGATCCCGCCAACGCCCATTCTGTTTCCACCGCCTGACCCTCGCCCGCCAGATAGCGCAGTACTGCCTGGCGGCGCAGCGCGGCCAGCCGTGACCTGGGGTGTTCGTTGGCGGGCCTGGCGTGCTCCAGAGCTTCTTCCAGCGGGAGAACCAGGCGCACGGTGCGCGTGGTGCGCGGGCGCACTGCGGGCGGAGGAAGCACAGCCTCCGTCACGATCCAGCCCCGCCGCCGCATGCCGGCAGCGGTTGCGCGCCAGTCGACCTGCCCGAAGTGCGCGTCGATTTGCCGTCCGCGGAGCCCGCCGCGCCGGCTGAGCAGCTGGTACAGGCGCGACTGCAGCGGTTTGAGTTCGCTGAGCGGTATATCAGATCCTGAGAGGGAATAAAGGGTATCAGCCTGCTGGCTCAACCCGGGCGGGAGCATCAGATCAAAGCATTCCGCCAGCGGGGCAAGTGTCTCCCGCTCCAGCCAGCCGGCCAACCGCAATAAGGCAGGGGTGAGCACGGGAGCGGGGTCGAGCAGGCGCGTGATGGGTTTGATGGTGGTAACCGCGGTGGAGCGCGCCAGTTCCCACACCAGCCCCTGCACCTGCCGCGGACCGAAGGGCACCTCGGCCAGCATACCCGGCTGGATCTGACCGGCCAGCTGGTCGGGGACGAGGTAGTCAAACAAACCCGAACGGATGGGCAGATTGACCGCCACGCGCGCATAGCTGCTCATACAGCGAGTATACCTGCCGGGAGCGCAAAGGCAAAAAAGACCATCCCGTGTTGCCGGACAGGTTTGATACAGGTCTGAGACCGGATCGGCGCATCACCACCGGTGGATTGACCCGCGCGGCTGGAAAATGCCAAAGCCGCCCGCCATGGCCGTCATTGATCCTGCCCGACCAGAAGGTGCCGCCATATCCCGCGGGGGCATGTCCGTTATTCGCGGAACGGCCGCCCTGACCGCCCGGGGAGAGTTTGTGATCCGCGGCCTGTTCTGGCTGCCGCTGCCGCGCCCCGATCCGGCGCGGCGGTTAACTTTCAATTTAGCCGCCGTGAACAGGGCAGGCCAGCTCAATACCAGGCTCTCATCCCCGTTGGTCCCGAAGATCATTTACGCGGGCAGGGGCGGCTGTTGCTAATCGGCGCCATTGCAAACCGGATATTCCCACTGCTCACTGTCATTTTGCCCCCGGAAACCGACTTACAGGGCTCCAATGCGGGCATTCAGCGCGGCAGCCCGGCGAGGGTAGGTACCGGAGGCGGAATCCTCCCTTGTTTTCCCATCCAAGCCTGGGATCTGATGAGGCGGGCGGCTTCTTCCAGACGCTGGCGTACAGATCCCCCGATGCGCATAATGGCCGCCCAAGCCCCGAAGCCTCTCTGCGCATGACCGGGATCGCTGACCTGTTCCCAGCCTCCCACACATCTGCGCCGGAATATCACGGCTCCTGTTCAATATTTCCCATAGGCGCCTCATGTACCACACATCCGGTCCTGCAATGGGATTACCGACATATTTTTGACCCGCTACGCGAATGCGGCCCTGGCGCGTTTCCCGGCTTGATTCAATTCTTGAAAGGCGTATACTCAACGCGTGAATTTGCTCAAAGGGGCCAATCAGCTCCTCTCTTTCCTGCTCGAGCTGTTGCCGCTGCCCTTGCTGGTTTGGTGGGGATTTTCACTGCAGGCCAGGCTGGGGATCCGTGTCCTGGCGGGTTTGGGGCTGCCCTTCCTGTGCGTGCTGGTCTGGGGCCGCTGGTGCGCGCCTCGCTCCGCCACCCGCCTTCCCCGCCTTCCGCTCACGCTGGTGGAACTGCTGTTGATGGGGACGGCGCCGCTGCTCCTGTTCGTGATGAATGAGCCTTCCGCCGCATGGATCAGCTTGACTTTGTTGCTGGTCAACCGGGTTTTCTGGGTCGTATGGCAGCAATAAGCGCCCAACCCATTGAACTGCTCGCCCCCGCCCGGGACCGTGAGACCGGTCAGGCGGCAATCAACTGCGGCGCGGATGCGGTTTATATTGGCGCGCCCCGCTTTGGGGCGCGGGAGGCGGCCGGCAATCCGGTGGAGGAAATTGCAGCGCTGGCGGCCTACGCGCACCATTACCGCGCGCGGGTTTATGTCACGCTAAACACATTGCTGTATGACCACGAGCTGGAGGAAGCACAGCATCTGGCTCGCACGCTCTGGGACGCTGGCGTCGATGCGCTGATCATCCAGGACATGGCGCTGCTGGAAATGGACCTGCCGCCCATACCGCTTTTCGCCAGCACGCAGATGCACAACCACACCCCCGAGCGGGTTGCGTTTCTGGAAAAGGTGGGCATCAGGCGCGCGATCCTGGCACGCGAGCTGACACTGGAGGAAATCAAAGCCGTGCGAAGGACCGCCCCGCAGATCGAGCTGGAAACCTTTGTGCATGGCGCGCTGTGCGTCAGCTATTCCGGACAATGCTACCTCTCCTGCGCCCTGGGCGGTCGCAGCGGCAACCGCGGACAGTGCGCACAGCCCTGCCGGCGGGTTTACGACCTGCTGGACGCCAACAGGCAGGTGGTTATCCCGCGGCGCTACCTGCTCTCGCTGCGTGATCTCAACCTCAGCCAGGACCTGGCCGCGTTGCTGGATGCCGGGATTACTTCCTTCAAAATTGAGGGGCGTCTCAAAGACAGAACCTATGTGATGAACGTGACCGCGCACTACCGGCGCAAGCTGGATACCCTGCTGGGGCAGCGCGGCCTGCGCCAGGCATCCGAGGGCAGCGTGGAACTCGACTTCGAACCCGACCCGCTCAAGACTTTCAACCGCGGGTTCACCCGGTACTTCCTGCGCGGGCGCGGGGACCCGGTGGGATCGGTGGACACGCCTAAGTCAATCGGAGAGCCTTTGGGGCGCGTGCGGCGGCTGGGGCGGCAGTTCTTTGAACTGGACGGCCAGGCGCAGGTCGTTCCCGGCGATGGATTGTGCTTCTTCACAAAGAGGCGCGATCTGAGCGGCATGGCGGTACAGAAGGTCCAAGGCCGCGAAATTTATGTTGAGCGCTTGGATGACCTTGCTGAAGGCGTGCTGGTCTATCGCAACCACGACCACGCCTTCACCGCACAGCTCGAAAGAAGCAAAACCATGCGGCGCGTCCCGGTGCGGCTGCGTCTGGCGGAAACCCGCGCCGGTCTGGCTTTGTTCGCCCAGGATGAGACCGGATGTGAGGCGATGGCCGCCGCGGATTTGGCGTTCATCCCGGCAGAGAACCCCGAAGCTGCCTTGGCGGCCATCGAGCGCCAGCTGCGCAAACTCGTTGGGACCGGGTACAGCTGTGAATACCTGCGCAATGATTTAGCCGCTCCGCGCTATATCCCCTTTGCCGTGCTGAATGGGCTGCGGCGGGAAGCTCTGAAAAGACTGACCATTGAGCGCGAACAGGAGCGCACGCGCGAAGCGGCGCTGATCGTGCCCAATGACGTGCCTTATCCCGTGACGAAGCTGGGGTTTGAGGGGAATGTGCTCAATAAGCTGGCGGAGCGCTTCTACCGCCGGCACGGCGTTAAGGAAATCGTCCCCGCGGCTGAAAGCGGCACCGAGCTCGACGGACAGCGGCTGATGGTCACCAGGCATTGTCTGCGCCACCAGTTCGGCTGGTGCAGCACCTACCCCAACCCCAAAGCGATGGCCGGCCCATCGCCCGTGGAGCCGCTGACGCTGCGGGATGAGGAGGGGCGAGAGTTTGGGTTGCGCTTCGATTGCGCCTCATGTGTAATGGAGGTATGGAAGGGCAGGCCTGGGCAGCGGCATGCCTGACCAGCCGGAATTCCTGTTTTCGTTTTTTTTGGTCAGGCGGCAGCCGGTTTTATTGTCGGACAAAGGCTCTGTCCCTTTTCCGGTAGGGAGGGCATCCACCGATGCCCTACGCAATCGCGTCTCTCTTTGGTAGGGAGGTCATCCACGGATGCCCTATACTATCGCGTCTCTTTCCCTGTGGTCTCTTCCCCTGTAGGGAGGGCATCTACTGATACCCTCCTGTGCGTACGGTGGCGGGCACATGTGTGTGCCCGCCCTACAAGAAGAGAACAATGAGGTTGTGCTTCCCATCCCGGGTGGAGTTGGAGCGGTCTGTGGCCCCCACGCCCATACCCCCTCCCGCGCGGGAGGGGGGAATATCATTTTCGGGATTTGACGGCTATGCCGCCAAATCCCTCACCTCGATGAAGAAAAAGATTTGTGGGCCAGGTTTTAGTTGTTTTGATGGAAAAGTTGTGGCTGCCTCACATGGCAATACCCCTCTCCTCTTTGGTAGGGAGGGCATCCACCGATGCCCTCCTGTGCGTACGGTGGCGGGCACACCCGATAACCTGGGTGCAGGCATGTGTGTGCCCGCCCTACAAGAAAAGAACAAATAAGTTGTCCATTCATCGCATGGGTGAGCCTTGGATTAGGCGCCGCGAAGAGACACGCCCTTACCGCAGCAGCTGACCTAATGAGCCAGGTAATAATACCTGGGAAAAGGCTTGAGCATGGCTGACAGCCACATGTGTGTATCGCTGCAAAGCAGGCTGTGGCCCCACCCCCATACCCCCTCCCGCGCGGGAGGGGGCAAAATCATTTTTCGGGATTTGGCGGCGAAGCCACCAAATCCCTCGCCTCGATGGGGGAAAGAAGTTTGAACTTGTTATTACTATGATGTTGCTTGAATGAGGACCTTCCCTGCAAGAAAAACAACCCCATCTTTTCTCTGGTAGGGAGGGCATCCACCGATGCCCTCCTAATCTCCCGGCACAATAATCAGTGCGGCGGGCACACCCGATATACCGGGCGCAGGCCAGTGAGTGCCCGCCCTACAAGAAGAGAACAATGAGGTTGTGCTTCCCATGCCGGGTAGATTTGGAGCGGTCTGTGGTACCCCCCATACCCCCTCCCAACGGGAGGGGGCAAAATCCTTTTTCGGGATTTGGCGGCATAGCCGCCAAATCCCTCACCTCGAGGAAGAAAAAGATTTGTGGGCCAGGTTTTATCTGTTTTGATGAGCAAGTTGTGGCGCCTTACAAGGCAATGTCCTCATGGGTTCCCGGCTGCTTCCGGGATGAGACTTGAGAGCGAACGAGCACCCGCGCCGGCGAAGGCGATGGGAGCCCCTACCCTCGCGGCTGCACCCCCAGCGCAGTAAAGTTCTCCATCTCCACCTGCTGCCAGGTCTCTGAAGACTCGCTCAATAAGAAATCGCCGGTGATGGGCAAACGGCCGCGCAGCTCCTCAGCCAAACGCTGTGCCACCCGCCGCATCGAAAAATGCGCGTTCAGCGCTGAACGCAGGCTGCAAAGGTGATAGGCGCTGCGCAGGTTGAACCCCATCAGCACGCGCCGATTAAACCCATTGGGCACGATATAAGCAGCCTGTTCGGGCATCACCTCCGCCAACCGGCGCCAGGTACGCGCCGCGCTTTCCATCGCGCCGCGATATGCCTCTTCCAGCCCCGCCTCGCTGATACGGCGCGGAATGGCATATCCCAGATCCGCTGTAAGCCGCTGCGCAGTCATGGTGAGCATGCGATGACGCTTAAGCTCAAAATATCCGCCCTGATCTACCACAAGATCGGAACGATACTGCGCATATTCCAGCTCGCGCAGCGGCATATCATGCCGTCCCCGCCCGCCCATGGTCTGCTCCGCCAGCCGACGCTGCTGAACGGCGTCCAATGATCTCACATATGCCAGCGCGTCAGCGAACGATCCCCCGCCATGCCGGTAGATTGCAGCAGCCAGCACCTCGATCTCCCCGCCGCCCTCCAGGGCCTCTACCTGGCACCAATCCCCATCCGTACGGGGAATGGAATTGGCCGCCAGCGTCAACCGTTCCGCAGCCTCTTGATGGTAGGGAACCCTGTCGACATAACGGATCAAGGTGGGAAGCCGCGCCTCGGCGACCGCGCGCATTTCGGCACCCATCGCGCGCACCTCTGCCAGGGGAGAGCTGTACATTTTGCGCAGTGCGTGTTCCAGCGTACGGGCGTTGACCGTCACGCCCACATTGGCCAGCGCTGCCGAGGGCAGCAGGAAACGACATACATCGATAGCGTCGCTGCGCGTGCGGCGCGCGTACGCGCGGTCGCTTTCCCCTTCCCGGGGCGGGCAACGGTGGGCCACGGCCTGCTGAACCGGCTCGATCGCGGACGCATAGGTTTCAAAGAGCAGATCAAGCGTGTCATTGAAGTCCGGCAGCAGCGGATGTCCTGCCAATTCCTCAGGGGTATGGAAGTTCTCCCGCTTCCATTGCTGGTAACGGGTTGATTTTTCGGTGTAGGAGGCCAGACGGTTGGACTCCAGACACTCAACCGCCAGCCGCGAAACATTTTCAACCGCCAGATGCAGCACAGCATGCTCGGCTACCGAAGCATGGCCATACCCCACTACCCAGCGCTCATGAAATTGCTTGCTTTTCTCATCATTCAGTTCCGAGGCGATCTGCCGGAACGATTCAGGTGAACGGGAAGTTTTGGCAAAAGCCACCGCGATGGTTTCTGGCGGATAATCCTGCGGGTCAAGCAGATAAATCTGCCGCTCGTTGCTCATCGTACACCTCCTTGGCCCGCCGGGCGTCTTTTTGGATCTGGGAGAGCAGCGCTTCTACCGAGTCAAACCGCTGTTCGGCTCGCAGGAAACTGGTGAATTCCAGGCGCATCTGCTGTCCATACCAGTCACCTCCCTTGTCCAATACGAGCGCTTCGACGCGCGGCGCGGAAAGATGATTATTGAAAGTCGGTATGTAACCCACGTTGGTTACTGAGGGCATCCACCCCTCCCCGTTCACGCGCACCCGCGTGGCATAGACGCCGGTGCGCGGGAGCAGCTGCCCGGGCCAGGGCTCGATGTTGGCTGTGGGGATGCCCAGTGTATGTCCGCGTCCCTCCCCGTGAACCACCTCCCCTGCAAACCCGTATTGCCTGCCCAGCAGGGATTTGACCAACACCATCTCCCCCTGGCTGATCAACGCGCGCACCTGGCTGGAAGATACCGTGCGGCCATCCAGCTCCAGAGAGGGGACGCGTTCCACCTCATAGCCCAATTCCTTACCGACCCTGGCCAGGAAAGCCGGGTCGCCCTCCCGGTTATGCCCCAGGGCGAAGTCATGACCGACCCAAAGCCGGCGCATATGCGTCGCCGCCCAGATTTGATCCATAAAACTGCGCGCGGACCTTTCTGCCAGCTCGGGAGTAAAGGGGATGACGACCAGATGATCCACGCCCAGTTTTTCCATAAGACGGGCTTTTTCCTCCGGCGAGGTCAGATACTGCGGATATTCGATGCGCCGCAGGATCACCGCCGGATGAGGGTGGAAGCTGATCGCCACCGCGGGTACGTTTTCGCGCCGGGCTGCGGAGATCATCTCACAGAGGAGCTTTTGATGACCAAGATGAAGGCCATCAAAGACACCGATGGTCACCATGGCGGTGTTTAAGCGCAAATCCTCCAGTCGCTGGAGACGTTTCATCCCACACGCACCTCTTCGTAAAGTTAAAAAAATCAGCCAGTAAAACGAGCCGATTCTACCCTGTTCAGGTGAAAAAAACCTTATCCGGTTGCCAGACAGGGCCATCCGGCTGATATTTCAACACGGCCGCCAGATCTCCATCGCTGGTAAGCGCGCACACCAGATCCCCTGGGTGGCTGGAAGCCGGTATGGCGCGCCCATGGCGGACCTGTTCCAGCTCGCTCTCGCTCAACACCAGCGACGGCCAGTCTCGCAGCGCATCGGCTGCCGGATGCACATGCCGGTACCAGGTGCCGTTTTCAAAGTCGTTCCTCAGATCTCCCAGCGTCACGGCATCACGCAGGCTGAAATGTCCGCTGCTGGTCCGGCGCAGACCGATGAGATGCGCTCCGCAGCCCAGTTTTTCACCCAGATCATTCGCCAGAGAACGCACATAGGTGCCGGATGAACAGGCGATGTCGATCACCGCCTCCGGTGGTGCCCACTCCAGAAGCTCCAGACTGTAAACATGAATCGCGCGCGCCGGCAGTTCAGGTGCTTTGCCCTCGCGGGCAAGATCATACGCTTTACGGCCTTTCACTTTTATCGCGGAATAGGGCGGAGGCACCTGTTCGATCGCGCCGCTGAAGGAATCAAGCGCGGCGAGGAATTGTTCCTCGGTGATGTGCGCGGCAGACCTCTGCCTCGTCACAATGCCTTCGGCGTCGTATGTATCAGTGGACTGACCCAGCAGGATCTCAGCCTGGTAACGCTTGTCCGCGGTGGAGATGTATTCGCTCAGCCGCACCGCTGACCCGAGCAGCACCACCAGTACCCCCGAAGCGCGCGGATCAAGCGTACCGGTATGTCCGGCGCGCCGGATGCGCGTTCCCTGGCGGATCACTTCCACCACATCATGCGAGGTCATCCGCAAAGGTTTGTCAATCACCAGGATACCTGATACCGACTTCCTGGCTGACTCCTGCTCACTCATGGTTGTGCCTTTCCGGCTTTTTGTTCCCTCAGCCAGGCGCGCGTGCGCCCCAGCACGTCCTCGCTGACTTCATCCATCGTCCCGGGGATATCGGCCCCCGCGGCCGCGGGGTGTCCACCGCCGCCAAAGGACAGCGCGATACCGGAAACATCCAACCCCGCCCGCGCCCGCCAGCTGACTTTGACGCTGCCGCGCTTCTGCTCGTTGAAGAGCAGCGCCACATCGCTGTTAATCGTTGTCAGCTGGTTGATCAGGTCGGCGTCATCATTGCCATGGTAACCGGACTCGGTCCGGTCAGCCTGATAGAGGCGCGTCCAAATCATCCCATCTTCCCGCTCCAGGCGGCTGAGGCCAGCCCCCCAGAGGCGTGCTTCGGCATAGGTCTTGGTGACCAGCCCCAGACGGTAAAGCTCAGCCATGTCGGCGCCGGTTGCCATCAGCTCAGCCGCCAGACACATCAGCGCGGGGCGCACATTGGGGGTGCGGAAACCGAGGGTGTCAACGATGATCCCGGTAAGCAGGCATTCCGCCACCGGGCGTGTAATCGCGAGATCCCAGCGCGGCATGTGTTCAGCCAGCAGCGCGCAGGCGGCTTCGGCCTGCGGCTCGATCAGGTTCACCCTGCCAAATCCCTGGTTGGTGATGTGATGATCCAGACAGATGTCCGGTACCGTGCCGGAAAGCGCCTCCCCCGTCCTGGGCAGGTCGGAGGCGTCCACAGAGATACTTAAATCCCAGGGAGGGCTGGCTTTGCGCTGCACATGCTTAAAGCCCGGAAGATGCTTGAAGGACACCGGGGGCGGGTCGGAAAGCACCGTCTGAACCTGCTTCCCTTTAGCCCGCAGGGCCAGTCCCAGCGCCAGCAAAGCTCCCAGCGCATCGCCATCGGGGCGGATGTGCGAGACGATCAGGATCTTCTCGGCGTCAGCCAGAAGACTTTTGATTTGCCCGTCGATGTTGATGGTTTGTTCAGTTCCGCTCATCCCCGCCGTCCGCGCCGTACAGCTCACGCCGTTCCTCATCCTGCCGGCGCATTTCCTCGTAGAGCTTTTCCATGTGCTCCGCCCTCTCAGGCGTGGGATCCCAGTGAAAACGCAGGCGCGGGAAGGAGCGCAGTTCTATGCGTTCCGCCAGCGCGCTACGCAGAAAGCCCCCGGCATGGGTCAGCCCATCGATCACTTCGCGGCTTCGCGCCTGGCCTTCAAGGGCGGAGACATAAATGTCCGCATAAGCCACTTCGCGGTCCACACGCACATCCGTGATCATCACACCTGACAGGCGCGGATCGGCTGTCTCGCGCAGGAGCAGCAGGGCCATCTCCTCCTTAATGCGTTGAGAGATACGGCGCAGCCGTACGGGGTTCGCCATCTCAGCCCGTCTTTTCGACGATATAACACTCGAGGATATCCCCCTGGAGGATATCGTTGAAGCCGCGCAGCGAAATACCGCATTCATAACCCTGGCGTACCTCCCGCACATCCTCTTTGACGATCTTCAGCGAGGAGATTTCACCTTCATGCAAAATTTTATTGTCACGCAGAACACGGATCTTGCCGTTGCGGCGGACTTCGCCCGAGATGACCCGGCAGCCGGCGATATTGCCAACTTTGGAGATGTTGAACACCGCCAGCACCTGCGCCTTACCCAGACTGACCTCTTTGAACTCCGGTTCAAGCATGCCCTTGAGCGCTTTTTCCAGGTCCTCCAGCAGGCGGTAAATAATCTGGTACAGCCGGATGGACACACCCGACGCCTCCGCCATGCGCCTTGAGGCAGGATCAGCCTGCACGTTAAACCCCAGGATAATGGCATGTGAGGCGCCGGCGAGCAGCACGTCGTTTTCGGTCACGTTGCCGGTTTCGGCGTAGATCACATTGACTTTGATATCGCCTTTATTCAGTTCCTCGATCGATTTAGTGATCGGCTCCAGCGAACCCTGCACATCCGCCTTGACGATCAGCTGCAGTTCCCGGGTTTCCCCTGCCTGAACGCGCGCAAAGAGTTCTTCCAGGCTGGCCTTGGTACCCTGGACGCCGGCTTTGGCGATCTGCTTGCGCTCCTCAACAATCGTCCGCGCTTCCTTTTCCGAGCTGACCACGCTGAAAATCTCCCCCACCTGCGGGATCTCATTGAGACCCATCACCGAGACGGGCGTGGCGGGACCTGCTTTGGCAACCTTTTTGCCGCGGAAATCTGTGATCGCCCGCAGCCGGCCGTAAGCCGTGCCGGCGACGATCGTATCGCCCACCTGCAGGGTGCCGTTTTGCACCAGCAGCGTAGCCGTCACGCCTTTGGCGCGGTCGACCTGCGCCTCCACCACCGTCCCCAGCACTTTGCCCTTGGGGTTGGCGCGGATGTCGATGGTCTCAGCAGTCAGCAGCACCGCTTCCATCAGATCCTCCATGCCCTTGCGCTGCTTGGCCGAGACCCCCACCACCAGCGTGTTGCCGCCCCATTCATCAGGCACCAGGCCAAGCTCACCGAGCTGGTTTTTGACAAAATCCGGGTTGGCATCCGGGCGGTCCATTTTGTTGAGCGCCACCACCACCGGCACGCGCGCCGCTTTTGCATGCGCGATCGCCTCACGCGTCTGCGGCATCACCCCGTCATCAGCTGCCACCACCAGAATGACAATATCGGCGCCCTGCGCGCCGCGCGCCCGCATAGCAGTGAAGGCGGCGTGGCCGGGGGTGTCCAGGAAGGTGATCAGTTTGCCTTTGTGCTCCACCTGGTAAGCGCCGATGTGCTGGGTGATCCCGCCAAACTCACCGCTGGCGACATTGGCGTTGCGGATGGCATCCAGCAATGTGGTCTTGCCATGATCCACGTGCCCGAGGATGGTCACCACCGGCGGCCGCGCGCTCAGGTTGGCTGTATTTTCGCTCATGATCGTGCGCCGCCAGAGCGGGATTTCACCGCTAGTTTCCTCTTCGACGGCTTCGACCACCTGCACCGGCTGGGCTTCAAAACCCAGCTCAGCAGCCACCACCGCGGCGGTATCATAGTCGATCTGCTGGTTGATATTGGCCATCACGCCATTGGCCATCAACACCTTGATGACCTGGATCGGGCTTCCGCCGGTTAACACAGCGAGATCACGCACCGTGATGCTGCTCGGAATTTCGATTTTCTTCTGCCCATTTTCGCCCATTGCTGCCATCCTTTCGTGCCCTGCCCAGGGGAGGCGGGCTGTTTGTGCTTGGTTTTTTGGAGAGCTGCGAAGGGGCGAGACGGGCGGCCTACATGGCTGCGTTATCTCCCGCGGGGAGAGCGGTTTCTCCCTCTCCCGTGGCGTTTTCCGGCAGACTGGCGATAACCTCGCCGAGCGCCTGCCGGTCTTTTTCGCTCAATTCCGTTCGCAGCGCACGTGCCAGTCCCCCGCGCAGCCCGCGTTCCCAGCAGGAACGCAGGTTGTGGAGGTACGCCCCCCTGCCCGAAAGCTTGCCGGTCGGATCCACCTTCAAGCCCTCCTCCGTTCGTACGATACGGATCAGGGTGCGTTTTGGCAGGACCTCACGGCAACCCACACAGGTACGTTGGGGCACGTGTCTGACTTTTTTTGCTTGTTTTCTGGCCACCTTTCTTCTCTTTGCTGGTTTACCAATCACCCCAATTGTCATCACCGCGTTTATGCTTCTTTACCGCGGTGGTCGAATCAGAATCAGGATCATAGGTGATCTCAACGAAACGCCGGCCACTCTTCTTCCTGTCTTTCTTCCTGCCCCGTTTGGACTGGGTCTGTTCCTCGCTGATCTCTTCCTCTTCCACCGGCGGGGTGGCGAACACATCTGAACGCATGGCGAACAATTCGTCGAAGGAGGGCTCCTCCTCCGGTTCAGTTATTTCTTCCTCGGCCGGCACTTCTACGGGCTCGGCCGGCGCGGCAGGCCGCGTCTCGCCGACCACCGCCACCACCTCCATTTGCGGAGCGTCCATCTCAGGAATTTCCAGGGGGACGGCAGGAATTTCTTCGGCGGGTTGTTCTTCCGCCGGGGTTTCCGTCACCGGCTCGCGGTAGGCGGCATCCACCAGGCGGGCGATCTCGCTCATCGAGCGCGGCCCGATGCCGGGCAGCTTCAGCACCTCATCAGCGTTGAGCTTCATCTGCACCACCAGATCACCCACCGTGGAGAGTCCCGCTTCCTGCAGCGTGTAGGCCACCTGTTCGGGCAAACCGCTCTCCAGCACCGACTGGTCGATCAGATCGGCGGGAATGCAGCCGCGTATCGCGGCCACGCGCTCGTCCGCGGCGACTTTCTCGATCACCTTGCGCGCCGCGCGCTTCTCCACCCGGTCCACGAAGGCGGCCAGACGGTCGTTCTCATCCATCGAAAGCATGCGGTTGTCGGCGCGTTTGGCCAGCAGATCGGTAACCTTGTCCATCGCGTTGGTCTCGTTCGCGGCGATCTGGGCGAATTCGGGATCGTTGCGCAGCTTGTCGAGCGTGTCGCTGGCGGCTTCGGCCAGGCTCTTGATGTCAATGCGCCAGCCGGTAAGCTTGGCGGCCAGACGGGCATTCTGACCGTCGCGCCCGATCGCCAGGCTGAGCTGATCTTCGGGCACCACCACCGTGGCGGTCTTTCCGCCACTGTTCTTTTCGTTCAGGTACACCCCCAGCACGCGCGCCGGGCTGAGCGCCTTCGCTATATACACAGCCTGGTCAGGATTCCACTCAATCACATCGATCTTCTCATCGTGCAGCTCGCGGACGATGGCCTGTATGCGCACCCCGCGGATGCCCACGCATGCGCCTACCGGGTCGATGCCCGGCTGGGTGGCTGAAACCGCCACCTTGGCGCGCTCACCGGGTTCGCGCGCGATCGAACGCACCTCAACGATGCCGTGGAAGATCTCGGGCACCTCGTTCTCCAGCAGACGCCGCAGGAAGTTGCGATGGGTACGCGAGAGGATGATCTGCGGGCCGCGGTTGGATTCCTTGACCTCGGCGATCAGCGCGCGCACTCGGTCGTACACGCGGAAGCGCTCTGAACCGATCATCTCCTTGCGCGGCATGGTGCCTTCGGCTTTGAGCTCCAGACCGATGGTCAGGCCGATGGCGCTGACTGACTGAACAGTGCCGGAGACGATCTCGCCAATCTGTTTTTCGTAATATTCACGCTGCACATCACGCTCAGCGTCTCTGATTTTTTGCTGGATCACCTGGCGCGCGGTTTGGGCAGCTACACGGCCAAAATCGGCCGGGGTGCTGTCCACCGCCACCATGTCACCCAGCTGAGCTTCCGGGTTGAAGCGTTTGGCCACATCCAGCGCGACCTCGGTGAGATCCTGCTGAACGTCATCGACGACTTCCTTCTCGGCGAAGATGGTCACCCTGCCGGTGTCCATATCCATCTTCGCCTCAATTTCCTGCGCGGAGGAAGCGTTAACCGCCCGGCGGTAAGCCGAAACCATCGCGGCTTCCAGCGCCTTGATAATCACATCGCGCGGGAGCTGCTTGTCTTCCAGAACCTCGTTAAACGCCAGTACAAACTCGTTTTTCATTCCTCGAACCTGACAATTCCCTTTCCGGCAGAAAAAAGAAAAGCGGGGGCAACCCACTTTTCACGACGAACCTGTAACGAAAACCAACGTTGACAGTGTAGCACGAACTGGGGCGTATTGCAAGCTTGCGCGCTGGTTTAATTGATATGAGATTGCCGGGTTCAGCCGCGGGGGTTGAGAGCTGTAAGCGAACCCCCCGCCAATTCAATGCTCAGCGCAATTCGCTTGATCTTCGCCCTTCTCCCGCCCGGGTTACGCCTCCACAGATGCTGCCGTTCACGGATTGCCCCATTTTCCTCCGGACCACACGGACGGGGCAGACGCTTCCGGACATGCGCGAAACAGTTTCCTTGCGCACATGTGTGTTGGCACGCGTCTATTATTAAGGTATGCTTAAGTCAGCGACTCCAAGCATACCCCCACGGAGGCAAGGCATGGTAAAGGAAACCATCAAAGAAGCGGAAATCCGCATGAAGGGGGCTATACAGGCCCTGGAAGATCAGCTTGCCGGCATTCGCACCGGCCGCGCCACACCGGCGCTGGTGGAACGGCTGCAGGTGGAGTACTATGGGACAGCCACCGCGCTGATGCAGCTGGCGACCATCTCGATTCCCGAAGCGCGACAGATTCTCATCCGCCCCTTCGATGCCGCCTCGCTCAAGGCGGTCGAAAAAGCCATTCTGGCTTCCGATCTGGGTCTGACCCCCAACAACGACGGAAAGCAAATCCGCCTCAACCTGCCCCCGCTCACCGAGGAACGCCGCCGCGACCTGGCCAAAGTGGTCAACACACGCCTTGAGGAATCACGCGTCGCCGTCCGCAATGTGCGTCGTGATCTGATCAAAGATCTGCGTGAATTTGAGAAAGAAAAGATGATTTCCGAGGACGACCTTTCCACCGCTGAAGCGGAGCTGCAAAAACTTACCGACAAACAGATCGAAGCGATCGAGGCGATCGGTGAACGCAAGCAGAAGGAGATTATGGAGGTCTAAAGCCTCGCTTGAAGATGTCAAAATCTCTCGATCCTGCCGCGCTGACCCGCATCCCGCGCCATGTCGCCATGATCATGGATGGCAACGGGCGCTGGGCTACCTCACGCGGCTTGCCGCGCGTGGCCGGGCACCGCGCGGGGACGGAAAACCTGCGCCGCATTATCCGGGCTACGGTGGAGTTTGGCGTCGAATATCTGACGCTCTATTCCTTCTCCACAGAAAACTGGAGCCGTCCGCGCGAGGAGATCGATGGGCTGATGCTGGTGCTCGAGGAGGTAATCGATCGTGAGCTTGACGAGCTCAACCTGGAGGGGGTGCGGCTGATCCACCTGGGTCATCTTGAACCCCTTCCGCAGCGCCTGCAATCGAAGATCCTGCATGCGATTGATCTGACCGCCAGCAACCGG
>MTKY01052062.1_pt1 | contig 17857 bp, 16 predicted proteins | sample 1042731 | NCBI WGS metagenome assembly MTKY01 (sample SAMN06212206, study PRJNA360538) | anaerobic digester metagenome | biome: Wastewater treatment plant; material: sludge; isolation source: anaerobic digester fed with sludge from wastewater treatment plant | place: Denmark: WWTP Soeholt ... | reverse complement strand
TTCTCCGGCCTCCTCTGTTTCAGAGGGAGGTTCCGGGGTTTCTCCCGCCTCGAGAATGATCAGCACTTCCTCGAGGCGGTTAAAATTGACCCTGGGCTCGATTAACGCCGAAAGGACCATGCCGGGTTGATCCTGGATCACTTCTTCAACCGTGCCGATCAAAATCCCCTTCGGGAAAATACCGCCCATACCGGAAGAGATGATCACGTCGCCCGGCTGAATTTTCGCCTCCAGCGGCAGGTAGGTAATTTTCAGACAGGCGGGGTCCTTGGCATAACTCTCTACAATGCCGACTGTTACGGGATCGCGTGTCCGCTGGATCATTGCGCTCACGGGCAGCCGCGGGTCGGTGATCAGAAGAACCTGGCTCGAGTGCGGCGACACGGTAGAAATCATCCCCACCAGGCCCCTGCCGGTGGTCACCACCATCTCCTGCCTGACCCCGTCAAGATAGCCGCGATTGATCGTAATCGAGCCAAACCACTGGCTGGGGTCACGGGCGATCACCTCCGCGGCAAGCAAACGGTGGTCGCTCTCTTCTTTAAATTCAAGCAGTTCCCGGTAGCGGTAATTTTCTTTCTGCAGCTCCTGGAACTGGATCAGCTGCTGTTCCAGAAAAGATATCTTTTTACTCAGGAGGTCATTTTCAGCTTTCAGCTCGTAAAAAGAGACGATGGCGTCAAAAAGAGACTGCAGCTTCTGACCGGCAGATGAAAAAGCCGTCTGTGCAGGGGCAAACAGGGCCAGCAAGGCGTCCTCCACCGGAGTAAGCTGCTCCCGGCCCTCACCGGTAAAAACAATCAGCAGCAGCAAGCTGAGCACAACCACGAGGAGAGCCACCAGGCTCCTGCGACCTTGATTTCGCCTCGCCAATGAAAACACACCCCAGGAAATATCATATTTTTTAACCCGGCGGTAGACCATGACCGCTCCCGGGCGGGCACCGGCCTGCCGGGTCCGCTGCCGTCCGCGTTAAACGCCCTTGCGGGTGGTTGACGCCAGCCGCCGGAGCAGGTTGATCTCGGCCAGGACCTTCCCCGCGCCGATAACCACACAATCCATCGGATTGTCGGCCAGATAGACAGGCATCCCCGTCTCTTCGGAAGTCCGCCGGTCAAAACCGTGCAGCAGGGCTCCGCCCCCGGTGAGGACAATTCCCTTATCCATCACATCAGCCGCCAGCTCGGGCGGGGTTTTCTCCAAAGTTACCCTGATCGCCTCGAGAATTACCTCCAGGGAATCCCCCAGAGCCTCTTTTACCTCTTCGGAGGTAATTTTCAATGTTTTCGGCAGCCCCGTCACTAAATCGCGACCGCGCACCTCCATTTCAGAGTCGGTATCTTTATGGAAAGCCGTGCCAATCTTTATTTTCACCTCTTCGGCGGTGCGATCGCCGATCATGAGGTTATATTTCTTCTTGATATATTGAATGATCGCCTCATCCATGTCATCCCCGCCGACGCGGATCGACTTGCTGGTGACGATACCACCCAGGGAAATTATGGCCACCTCGGAGGTGCCGCCGCCAATGTCGACAACCATGCTGCCGGTAGGCTCTTCCACAGGGAGACCGGCCCCGATGGCTGCGGCCATCGGCTCTTCCACCAGGTAGGCTTCACGGGCCGCCTGGCTGGTGGCATCGAGAACCGCCCGCTTCTCCACCTCGGTTACCCCGGAAGGGATGCAGATGATCACCACAGGGCGGAACATCGGGCGCCGGGGGCTGGCCAGGTTAATAAAGTAATTGATCATTGACTGAGTAACATCAAAATCGGCTATCACGCCGTCCTTCATCGGGCGGATGGCGATAATATTGCCGGGAGTGCGGCCGATCATGTGTTTCGCTTCCGCGCCGACAGCTAGGATTGCGCCCGTGTCGCGGCGGACAGCCACCACGGAAGGCTCCCGCACGACTACACCCTTGCCTTTGATGTAGACCATCGTGTTGGCGGTGCCCAGATCGATCCCGATTTCCTTGGAAAATACCCTGAACAGTGAAGCCATGAACATACCCCTTCCTTTTCCTAACCGCAGTTCGTTTGGTTAGATTATACAAATTGAATTGGTTAATCTGTATCAGGCCGGAAAAAGGTCCGCCGCCTGCTAATTACAACAGTATAACATTTTTATCTCCTGATATTCTCCCCCCGTTCCTAACAATTTATGTCAACTAAAGCAGCCCTTTCTCCTTGAAACTGAAGTAGCAACCATCGCCGATAACGAGGTGGTCCCGTACCGCAATCCCCAGAATATTGCCGGCCTCAACCAGCCGCCTGGTTACCTCCAGATCTTCCTGGCTGGGAGAGGGATCGCCGCTGGGGTGGTTGTGCACCAGGATTACCGAAGCGGCGCTTTTGCGTAACGGAATATTGAATATTTCCCGGGGATGCACAATTGACGCATTGAGGCTGCCGATGGAGATCTCTTCTTTCGAAATTACATGGTTCTTTGTGTTGAGGAGCAGGATCATGAAATGTTCCTTCCTCTTGTAGCGCAACTGCTCCATGAAAAGCGCCGCCGCCCGCTGGGGACTGGTAATGCTCTCAGCCCCATCCGGAGGCAGCGTGGCCAGGCGCCGGCCCAGCTCCAGAGCCGCCTTGATCTGGATCGCCTTGGCCGGTCCCACTCCTTTGATCTCCTCCATCTCTTCGAGTGAGAGGTCCGGTAAAGAGCGCAACCCCCCGCTGCGGGAGAGCAGCCGCACAGCCAGCTGCACCGCCGACTCCCTGGAGCTGCCGGTGCGCAGCAGGATCGCCAACAGCTCGGCGTTGGAAAGAGCGCCCGCACCATGCATCTGCAGCTTTTCCCGCGGCCGCTCTTCCGTGGGCAAATCCCTGATCAACAACCGGTTTTCCTCTGTCATCGCCTTACCTCCATCCGGACCATGGTTTTATTTCCATTCGGGAAAGAAGTAGAGAGAGCTGGTACAGAGGCAGTCCGACCACGTTAAAGTAACATCCCTCAATCCTTTCTACAAAGAGAGCCGCTTTACCTTGAATGGCGTAGGCTCCGGCTTTATCCATCGGTTCGCCGGTGGCCACGTAAGCATCAATCAGCTCATCCTCCAGGGCCCGCATCCAGACACGGGTTTCAGCAAAATCGCTTTCGCAAATATTCGTGCGCGCATCAACCAGGGCCAGCCCGGTGATCACGCTGTGCTGCCCGCCGCTTAAACGGCGCAGCATCCGGCGGGCTTCGTCCAGGTCCGCGGGCTTGCCGAGGACCTCCCCCCGGTGATAAACGACCGTATCGGCGCCGAGGACGATCCCTTCCCGCAGGCCGGCGGCAACCCGCCGCGCTTTCTGCAATGCAAGGTAGACCGCCAGTTCAGCCGGTGTGAAAATTTCCGGCCTCTCTTCTATTTTCAGATCGCTCAAAACGACGCGATGGGGAATCCCGGCCTGCCGGAGCAGCGCCGCCCGGCGGGGAGAAGCCGAGGCGAGGATCAGCTTCATCCGGCCGCACCCGGTCCGCCGGCGTGTCGGAGCGCCCGCCTGGTCACGCCTTCGAGATAATAAGCAGCCAGGCCGGTAAATATACCGGTGGGCACGGCCAGCAACAGGAGCAGGGGGAAATAACCCCGCAGCAGGGCCGTGCTGCCGATAATCGCACCGGCAACAGCAAGCTGGGCCAGGTTATGTGCCGCCGCCCCGAGCACGCTGACCGAAATGATGCTGAGATAACCCTTCTGCACCAGCAGTACCGCCAGGGACATTACCGCAGTGCAGGCCACTCCGCCGGCCAGGCTCAGCCAGAAGCCGAACCCCAAAAAGGTGCCGCTGATGAGGCTGCCGATGACCGTGCGAAGTACCGCTACCAGCAGGCCGCTGCGCGCCCCGTAGAGAACGATAGTGAGAAGGGTAATCATGTTGGCCAGGCCCAGGCGCACGCCGGGAACAGGCATCGGCAGCGGCAGGGCCGCCTCGACAGTATGGATCACCACGGCAAAGGCAACCATTACCGCAAGATAGGTTATCTCAAAAAGGTTGATCCTCATTAATTCTCCCCTTATTAAATTATCCAAAAAGGCAATTTTTCCTCTCATTAAATCAACCATGAAAAAATATAGAGGCCGTGATCGTCTGCCCAAAATAAGCGTTCACGGTCAACTGGCGCCGGGCAGCTCGATGAAATCCTGCAACCCGCTTGAGATCAGCAGCTCGAACTGCGGAGTTACCAGAAGAGCCTCGACACCGGGAAGGCTCTCCACCAGGGCCAGGCCGCGCTGCGGGCCCAGCACAAAAAGAGCTGTTGAAAGAGCGTCGGCCTCAACAGCGGTCGGGGCCACCACGGTGACGCTGAGCAGGGTGCGGGCCGGACATCCGGTCCGGGGATCGAGAATGTGGTGGTAGCGCACCCCGTCCTCTTCAAAAAAGCGCTCGTAATCCCCAGAAGTGACTACCGCCCCTTTTTGAGACCATGAGATCACAGCAATGAGATCACTTTCGCGGCGCGGGTGTTTCACCCCGATCCGCCAGGCGGAACCGTCCGGCTTGGGACCGAGTATGCCGATATCACCGCCTGCATTGATCAGGGCATGTCCGATCCCGGCTCTGGAAAGCAGGTCCAACCCCCGGTCCACAATATAGCCTTTGGCAATACCGCCAAGATCCAGCGCCATGCCCGGGCGGGGGAGCAGGATCTCCCCTGCGGCGGTGTCGGCCTCGAGCAGGGTATAGCCAATCAAGGACACGGCCGTTTCAATTTCAGCAGATGTGGGCACGCGATAATGATCCCCCTGAAAACCCCATATCTCGAGCAGGGGAGCAACCGTGGGATCAAAAGCCCCTTCACTTAAACCGGCATAATCGAGCGCTTTTTGAATTACCGCCGCCGTCTCCGGGCTGACCTGCACCGGGCTCCTTCCGGCGGCGCGGTTGATTTTTGTCACGTCACTGGTAACGTCAGTGTAGCTCAAGAGCTGCTCCAGGCGTCTCATCTCGTCAAAGATCTCATCCTTGACCCGTCCGGCTTCTCCGGAGCTCCTGGCATATACCTGAAGGCTGACATCGGTATCCATAAGCAGCTGCCTGTATTCAAACAACTTTAAGCGGGAAATTATTGCTGCAATGCCGATAAATATAACGGTCAGGGCGATAAAAACAAACAGGACAGTCAGGGTGCCGCGTCTTTTTCGCTGATGAAGAGCCTTTTCTCTTGCATTCACTTTGCGGCTGTGCAACCCGGCCAAGCTTTATCTCCTTCCTCTGTCAAGTTATCCTCAGGATTAAATATAACATCACCGCTGTAAAATTAACAGGGGAAATAACAGGGTTTTACGGTTCGTCTTATCGAAAGGGGCTGCCCCGGTTATACTTTAGAGACAGCCCCCATGATCACAGAAATATTTTGGGATTCAGGCGGTGGCAGCCTCCGGTCCGGCAGCTTCATCTACGGCAGGTTCACGGCGGGGATGGATCGCATTAAAACGGCATTTCTCCACGCAGAGGCCGCAGTCATCACATTTATCGAGGTCGATCACAGCAAGATTATCTTCCACGGTAATGGCCTCACGGGGGCAGGCCTTGAGGCAAGCTTTGCAGCCGGTACATCCTACTTCACAGGCCCTGCTCACCGTTTTCCCGCGCTCACGTGAACTGCACCAGACCAGGTGTCCCTGTTCACCTCTCGGAATAAGACGGATAATGCCGCGCGGGCAGGCGTCGCGGCAGAGGCCGCAACCGCCGCATATGGCCTCATCGACCTGCGGCAGCCCGCCGGGCCCCATCGAGATCGCTTCAAAGGGGCAGGCCCGCACACAGCTGCCCAGGCCCAGGCAACCGTCGGGGCAGGCCTTGAAACCGCCGTGATACTGCTGTGCATAAGCACAGTCAGAGACACCGTCATATAAAAAGAGATCCCTGGAGCGCTGGCGGTCGCCGCGGCAAAAAACAACCGCAACCAGCGGTTTGACCGAGGCCGCCTCCTGCCCCATAATTGCCGCAATGGCCTCGGCAGCCATGCTGCCTCCGGGGATGCAGCCGTTCACCGGCGCCGCTCCTTCAACAACCGCTTCGGCAAATTTATTGCATCCGGCGTAGCCGCAGGCACCGCAGTTGGCGCCGGGCAGCGCTTCGCGGACCGCTTCCACACGGGGATCCGAGGCTACGGCAAAAAAATGCGCCGCTACCCCCAGGAGAATGCCCAGGAGGGCGCCCACGCCTCCCAGGGTGGCGACAGCATACAAGATTTCCACTGTTTTCACCTCGCTGTAATAATTAAATTCCGTCCGTTAGGCAACACATAGATCTGCTGCGATTAAAGGGTTAACATGCCTCTGAAACCCATAAAAGCCAGCGAAAGAATGCCCGCGGTAATCAAGGTAATGGCCGTACCCTGCAGCGGCACAGGAATCCTGGCCAGTTCCAGCCGTTCCCTAATCCCGGACATGATCACCAGGGCCATCCAGAAGCCAAGCGAAGCGGCGATCCCGAAGACCACCGATTCAAGCAGCGTAAGTTCCTGCCGCACTGCCAGCAGCGCCACCGCCAGGACAGCGCAGTTGGTCGTGATCAGGGGGAGGTAGATCCCCAGCCCCTGGTAAAGGGTCGGGCTGGCCTTCCGTAAAAATGTCTCCACCAGCTGCACCATACCGGCAATGACCAGGATAAAGGTGACCAGCTGCAGAAACTCGAGGCCCAGAGGAACGAGGATCTGATAATGGATCAACCAGGTCGCCAGCGTGGAGATGGTGATCACAAAGACTACCGCCATACCCATCCCCATGGCCGTTTCCATCTTCCGGGAGACGCCTAAAAAGGGACAGATCCCAAAAAAACGCTGCAGGACAAAATTGTCCACCAGGATATAGATAAATAAAATTGAAATCAGCTTTTCCATGACCGCCCTCCATCAAAAAATAATGAACCGGGCCTAATCGATCTGCAACCGTTTGAAAACAATATTGGTCAGCGCCAGCAGCAGGCCCAGGACAATAAAGGCTCCGGCAGGCTGTGCAAAAACCCGCATCGGCTCAAAATTGGACCCAAAAAGCTGCACGGCATATTTGGTCTCGGCCAGAAAAGTGCCGCTGCCGAAGATCTCCCGCACCAGGGAGAGCAGCAGCAGCCCCAGGGTAAATCCCAGACCGCTGCCGATCCCGTCGCAGAGCGAGCGCAGCACCGGCTGCTTGCCGGCAAAAGCCTCGGCCCGGCCGAGAATGATACAGTTTACCACGATCAGGGGAACAAATACCCCGAGAGCGGCGTAGAGAGCCGGAACATAAGCCTGCAGCACCATTTCAATGATCGTCACAAAAGTGGCAATGATCACGATATAGCAGGGGATCCGAACCTGCTCGGGGATGAAGCGCCGCAGGCTGGAGATGACAATGTTGGAACAGGTCAGCACCGCCACCACTGCCAGCCCCATCCCCACCCCGTTCTTGATCAGGACGGTAATGGCCAGGGTGGGACACATTCCCAGCACCAGGCGGAATGTGGGATTCTCTTCAAAAATCCCCCGGGTAATATCTTTCAGGTAATTATTCTTCACCGCTTTCACCACCTTCCGGGTTCAGGGCCTGCGTTAAGGCATCCAGAACAGCGCCAACGATCCCGGCGCTGCTTTCAGTAGCCCCGGTCTTCGTATCGACCTCCAGTGTCTGCTGGTCAATGATCTGCGGCGGAATGATGGCCGCAGCATCGGCCAGGTAAGTGGGGGTTTCTTCATGTTCAACGATCTCGATAACGGTAATCTTTCCACCGGCCACGGTGACCTCGACCACGATCTTACCGAAAAGCCCCTCTCCGGTACCGCGGTAGGTGCCGTCGGGCACGGCGGTGATATCGAAAGGCTCTTCTTTTTCAATGTCGAGAAAGTTATCGGCAACCACTGCCAGAACCAGGCGGATAGAATCAATCATCGGGGCGGTGCTTTTGGTCGCGCCGCTGACCGTATCGACATCTTCTCCGGGCTGCAGCGGATCGAGATAACTTTTACCGATGAACTGCTTCTGAAATTGGGGTTTCTCGATCACGTCACCGACTCCCTGGGTTTCGGTGTGCTCGACGATACGAATGCCGATTATTTTGCCCTCTTTATCCACGGCCAGGTTGTAGCTGATCAGGCCATCGTATCCCTGCACGCCGGCAGACGCCATCACACCGAGAAGCTCTCCCGAAGCGTCATAAACCAGGTCGAAAGAATCCTGTTCGAGAACTTCACTTTTGAAATCATCCATATCCGGAAAGTATTCTTTAAGAGCGCTGCGGTAATCTTCTTCCTGCCGCTGGGCAATGGCCGGAGCGGTGAGCATGTTGGCTCCGGCAAGCAACCCCGCGGCCACGGCAGTAACAATCACCAGGGTTAAAACAAGGCGGATCAGCTCACGCAACCCGCTTCACCTCCCCGAATTTTCTGGGAATAGTAAATTTATCGATCAACGGGGTCAGCGCGTTCATCGTCAAAATAGCAAAGGTAACTCCTTCGGGATAGGCGCCAAACAGGCGAATCAGCATCGTGATCAGGCCGCAGCCCACCCCAAAAATCAGTTTCCCATTGGGCGTTACCGGGGAGGTAACCATATCGGTGGCCATGAAGAGGGCCCCCAGAAGGACCCCTCCGGCGAGAAGATGGAACATTCCGGTCATATAATGGTTAACATAAAATCCGCCGCCGAAAAGGGCGCCCATGATCCAGACAGTTCCCATGAAACCGCCCGGGATACGCCAGTCAATATGGCCTTTATAGAGCAGCCAGAAAGCCCCGAAAAGAAGAGCCAGGGCGGAGGTTTCACCAAGGCAGCCGGCCATGTTCCCGATAAGAAGCTGGCCCAACGAAACCTTTAAGGCTTCAGCTTCACCGGCCAGTGGGGTCGCCGTGGTAACCGCGGAAAGATCGGCAAGGAAATGGAAAGGTTTGGGAACCGGCCAGATTGGACCGGCCAGGCGGGTCCCCCAGGAGATTACCAGGATAGCCCTGCCGACCAGCGCCGGGTTGAAGATATTGTATCCAATACCGCCGTAAACCTGCTTCCCGATTATGATCGCCGTGACCGCCCCGATGGCGGGGATCCACCAGGGAACGTTGGACGGCAGGGTCATGGCCAGCAGCAGGCCGGTCACTGCAGCGCTGCCGTCGCCAAATATATTCAGCCGGCGCATCCAGACAGCTTCGGACAGCATGGCGGCGCCCACGGCCACACCCATGGTGATCAATGCCTGGTAACCGAATAAAAATACGGCCACTACCGCGACCGGGCCGAGGGCAATCAGGACATCGATCATCACACTTTGCACGGACTGAATCGTGCGGATGTGAGGCGATGAAGAAATTACCAGTTTTCCGTTCATTTTAATCACTCCCATTTCAAAGGGCCAGTTTAACCCTTGCGCCTGGCGAGCACTTCCGCCTTGGCAATTCTAATCCACTGCGTCAGGGGGATCCGGGCCGGACAGATGTAGGCACAACAGCCGCATTCAATGCAATCGGCGGCATGCAGCTTTTCCGCCCGGTTAAAAAGGCCGTGCTCGGCCGCCTGGGCGATGAAGGTGGGCACCAGGTTGATCGGACAGGCCTGGACACACCTGGCACAGCGGATGCAGCTGCCGCTTTCGTAAAGCTCCACATCTTCAGATGTCAGGGCCACTATACCCGAGGTCCCCTTGATTACGGGCAGGTCGGTTGTCAGCTGGGCCAACCCCATCATCGGCCCGCCGATGATCACCTTGCAGGTCTCCTCTTTCAGGCCGCCGCAAAAGTCAAGCAGGTCGCTTACAATCGTGCCTACCCGCACCATCAGGTTAGCCGGCCGCCTGACCCCTTCACCGGTGACGGTGACCACCCGTTCAGTCAACGGCCTGCCTTTCCTTACAGCCTCGGATATGGCCACGGCGCTGCCGACGTTATGGTTGACCACGCCCACATCCAGGGGCAATCCGCCGGAGGAGACCCGGCGCCGGGTCGTTACCTGGATCAACATTTTCTCCGCACCCTGAGGATACTTCGTTTTCAGGGGAACAACGCTCATATCGGACTTGCCTTCAACCGCCTGGCTCATCACCCTGAGGGCATCGGGCTTGTTGTCCTCTATCCCGATAATTCCTCTCCCCGCCCCCAACGCCTTCATGATCACCTCGAGGCCGAAGACGATCTCTTCGGGCCTTTCCAGCATGAGGCGGTGATCGGCCGTCAGGTACGGTTCACACTCGGCTCCGTTGATGATCACCGTATCGATCGCTTTTCCTGCCGGTGGCGACAGCTTTACATGTGCCGGAAAGGTAGCCCCGCCCATCCCGACAATACCGGCGCTGCGGATCAGCGCCCGGATCTCCTCCGGCGAAAGGTCGTCAAGGTTATCAACGGGCTCAAGCTCACTGCACCATTCGTCCCGGCCGTCGCTTTCAATGATTACCGCGGTTACCTTCCGGCCGAGAGGATGATTGTAGGGCTCGATAGCCGTTACTTTGCCCGATATAGAGGCGTGCACCGGCGCGGAAACGAAGCTCTCGCTGTCGCCGATCTTCTGGCCCGCCTTGACCGGATCACCCACCTCCACCAGCGGTTCACACGGAGCGCCGATATGCTGCTGCAGCGGAATGATCGCCTTTTGCGGAATTGGAGCGGCAGTAATAGCCAGAGAAGCGGTCAGCTCTTTGCGATATTCCGGGTGAACGCCTCCTTTAAAAATTGCCATACCCATACTGACATGCTCACCCCTTTTACTGTACGGATTAACTGATAAGAGATGCTCCATTATGGATAATAGATTATCAGTTCGTTAAATCCGGTGCTTTTCCTGCTATGATGTGACGGAAAAAGCAACTTATATCATTATAACAGATTTAACCCGGGACCGATCTCCCTGGCGGCAGCAAGCGCCTCCAGAAATTCTTTACGGGTGACTCTGCGGTTTATCTCAGGATAGCGGTAGGCGAAGTAAGCAGGATGATACTGGTCCATGATATTGACCCAGGAGTTGGGAGAAATCTCGCGGGCGATAAATTTCATCAACTCCGCAGTGCCGCTTATGTCTCCCGGCATGACCAGGTGGCGGATAAGCAGCCCCTTAAAGGCTACTCCATTTTTATCCAGAGACAGGTCTCCCACCTGGCGGTGCATCTCCTTGATCGCTTTCCGCGCGATCCGGGGGTAGCCGGCGATCCGGGAGTACTTTTGCGCAATTATTTCATCAGCATATTTGATGTCGGGCATGTAGATGTCAACAATCTGGTCCAGAAGGCGGAGGGCCTCGATCTTCTCATACCCGCTGCAATTGTAGACCAGGGGCAGCCGCAGGCCCTGCCCGGCGGCTACCGACAGGGCGTCAACAATTTGCGGAAGGTAATGGGTGGGCGTGACCAGGTTGATATTTGCGCAACCCCTTCTCTGCAGTTCAAGCATGATCCCGGCCAGTTCCACGGTTGTAACGGCGTATTTGTCCTTCCCCCTGCTGATCTCGAAGTTCTGGCAGAAAGCGCAGCGCAGGCTGCAGAAGGCAAAAAAGATCGTTCCGGAGCCTCCTCCGCCGACAAGAAGCGCTTCTTCTCCGAAATGCGGCCCGAAACTGGAAATTTCCGCATCCTTTCCGGCCCCGCACTCGCCGCGTTCACCGGAGATCCTGGAAGCGCCGCACTCCCTGGGACATAGATTGCAGGGCTCGAGCATTCCTCTCAGGCAGGTAATCCGGTGAGCCAACTCCCCGGTCTCAAGAAGTTCTAGATAATTGATGGTTCTGCTTCCCTTCATTTAGGTCACCGCTTTAATCTATTGTATCCCGTTAAAGATTATACGCCAAAGTTCGCGGAATTCCATAACAGGGGAGACGTTTCTTTTTTGACACCTTTTAGAGGGTTTGTATGATTGGGTTACCGGCCGGCCCGGTGTAGAAGGTCCCGGCAGCAGGCCCGCGCTTCGCTGACGGTGTAGAAAGAACCGGTCACCAGGACGGCGTCGTCCGCGGCGGCCAGAGCCAGCGCCGCGTCCAGAGCCCGATCCACTTTTTGCTCCACGATCACATTTCCTGTAAACCGGTTTTCCAGAAAAGCGGCAAGCGCCTCCGTTTCCGCAGCCCGGGGAAGATCGGGCCTGGTCAAAACTACCGTATCCGCCATCGGTAGGATAAAATCAAGCATTGAGAAATCTTTGTCCGCCATCACGCCCAGAACCAGGATCAGACGGCGGTAGCTGAAATATTCAGTGAGCGAAACGGCCAGCTCACGCATCGCCGCCGGGTTATGCGCGCCGTCCATGATCAGCAGAGGCTTCCGGCCGATCAGCTCGAGGCGGGCCGGCCAGATCGTATCCGCAAGGCCGCGGCGGAGGTCCTTCTCGGAGAAAGAGAAACCGCAGGCAGCCAGCTGCTCCAGCGCAGCCAGCGCCGCGGCGGTATTGCCGACCTGGTAGCGCCCGCGCAGGGGGATATGCAGATCTTTGAAAGACCAGGTAAAACCGTCATAGTCAAGCAACTGCCCTTCCGGGATGATCTCCCGGCGAGTGCAGCATGCGCTTTTCACTCCGGGGGGAGCGCTTTCCCCGCATGGAAGGGCGTAGAAGAGAGGCGCCCGGCGCTCCCGGCAGGTATCTTCGATCACCTGCCGCGCCTCCGGATCCGTCGTTCCGGTAACCATGGGAATGCCCGGCTTGATAATACCCGCCTTTTCACGGGCGACAGCCTCGACCGTCTCTCCCAGTACCTGGGTGTGATCCAGGCTGATATTGGTAATCATGCTTACCAGGGGTGTAACCACGTTGGTGGCGTCGAGTCGCCCGCCAAGGCCTACTTCCAGGACCACAAGGTCGGGCTGCTTGCGGGCGAAGTAGGTAAAAGCCAGCGCCGTGACCACCTCGAATTCGGTCAGGGGGCCCAATCGCTCATCTTCACCGAGCTTTTCGGCGAGAGGACGAAGCTGCTCCACCAGTTCTACCAGCTCGGAGCTGCTGATATCACAGCCGTTTATGCTCATCCGGTTGGTGAAAGAAAGGATATAAGGCGAGGTAAAAAGGGCGGTACGGTAACCGGACGCCTGCAGCACCGCGGCAATCATTGCCGCAGCTGAGCCCTTCCCGTTGGTCCCGCCGATATGAACATATTTCAACTGCCGGTGGGGGTTGCCCAGAAGGGAGAGCAGCGCTTCAATCCGCTGCAGGCCGGGTTTGATCCCGAAGCGGCCGATACTGTGAATCCAATCGAGGGCGCGGCGGTAAGCCGCCTCTGTTTTCTGGATCATCGATTACTGTAGCTCCTGGAGCCTTTCCTCTAATTTTTCTTTTTTGGTGGAGCCTTCTTCGAGGCGCGCCTTCTCTTTGGCCACTATTTCCGGGGGAGCTTTCTTCAAAAATCCCGGGTTCCGCAGCTTTCCTTCAGTCCGCCGCAGCTCTTTTTCAACCTGCTGCAGCTCCTTTTTAAGGCGGCCCACTTCGGCCTCGAGATCGATCACTCCGGCCAGGGGGAGATATGCTTCAAGCTCTTCACCGACAATTGCCGTCAGCGCCTGACGCGGCTTTGCAGCGGCCGGGTCAATTGTCAGAGGTTCGGCAAAAGCCAACCGGCTCAGCTGGTGGCGCTCCTGCTCCAGCGCGGCGGCCGCCTCCGGCGAGGGCTTCAGGATCACCGGCGCTGTTTGTCCGGGAGGCAGCTGCACCTGGCTGCGCAGGTTGCGCACCGCCCGGATTGCCTCCTGGACCAGGGAGATGGCGTCCGCCTCAAAGGGGAACTTCAAACGGGAGTCCTCGCGCGGCCATGCCGCAACAACCAGGGCTGATTCACGGTGCGGCAGGTAGTGCCAGATCTCTTCTGAAAGAAAAGGCATGAACGGGTGCAGCAGGCGCAGCACCCCGTCAAGAACGTAAACCAGCACGCCCCGGGTACGGCGGCGGGCTTCGCGTGAGGTCTCCGTATCACTCCCGCCGTAAAGATAATACTTGCTTAACTCTACATACCAGTCGCAAAAGTCATTCCAGAGAAATTCATAAACCAGCCGGGCGGCCTCGCCGAGCTCATATTCTTCAAGCAAAGCAGTCACCCGGCCAACGGCTTCATTGTAGGAATGCAATATCCAGCGGTCCTCGTTTGTCAGGCCGCCTGTCGATGAGCCGGGGATAAACGGTGTGTAGTCGGGCTCACCGCCGGAATCACCGGCCAGGTTCATCAAGACAAAGCGGGAGGCATTCCAGACCTTGTTGGCAAAGTTGCGCCCCGCCTCAACATTTTCCTGGCGAAAGCGCTGGTCATTGCCGGGCGCCTGCCCGGTGATCAGGGTAAAGCGAAGGGTGTCGGCGCCGTATTCGGCGATCACCTCGAGGGGGTTGATCCCGTTACCGAGCGATTTGCTCATCTTCCGTCCCAGGGCGTCACGCACCAGCCCGTGGATATAGACCACCTTGAAGGGGACCTCTTTCATAAAATGAAGCGACATGAAGAGCATCCGCGCCACCCAGAAAAAGATAATATCGTAGCCGGTCACGAGGACATCGGTCGGGAAATAGCGCGCCAGATCGGGAGTCCGGTCGGGCCAGCCCAGGGTAGAAAAGGGCCAGAGGGCCGAGCTGAACCAGGTATCGAGGACATCGGAATCCTGCTCCAGCGCCGCTCCGCCGCAGGCCGGGCAGGAAACCGGATCTTCATAATCGACAATGATTTCACCGCAGGAGCAGTACCAGGCAGGAATGCGGTGTCCCCACCACAGCTGCCGCGAGATACACCAGTCGCGGATATTCTCCACCCAGTTTTCATAAATCCGGATAAATCGCGGCGGCATAAAAATGGTCTCTCCATTGCGCACCGCCGCCAGGGCCGGTTCAGCGAGCGGCTTCATCTTTACAAACCACTGCCGCGAGATCAGCGGTTCTACGACCGTGTGGCAGCGTTGACAGTGGCCGACAGCGTGGCTGTAATCTTCAATTTTATCCACCAGGCCCTGCGCCTGCAGATCGGCCACCACTTTTTTCCGGCAGCTTTCCCGGTCAAGTCCGGCGTAGGGGCCCGCGGCCGCAGTCATCTTCCCGTCTTCACCGATCACCGGTATAACTTCGAGGTTATGGCGCCGCCCGATCTCGAAGTCGTTGGGGTCATGAGCCGGGGTCACTTTGACCGCCCCGCTGCCGAACGCCGGGTCGACATAGGCATCGGCGACAACGGGGATTTCCCGGTTAAGCAGGGGGAGAATTACAGTGCGGCCCACCAGATCCCGGTATCTCTTGTCCCCGGGATGAACCGCCACCCCGCTGTCACCGAGCATCGACTCGGGGCGCGTTGTCGCGACGGTAATGTAACCGTCTCTGCCGGCAAAAGGATAGCGGATATGCGTCAGGGTGGAATCTTTTTCTTCGTGCTCCACTTCAATATCCGAGAGGGCGGTATGGCAGCGGGGACACCAGTTGATCATGTAGTCGCCCCGGTAAATAAGGCCGGCCCGGTAGAGATCAACAAAAACCTTGCGCACCGCCCTGGAGCAGCCTTCATCCATGGTGAAGCGCTCCCGCGACCAGTCGCAGGAGGCCCCCAGGGCATAAAGCTGCTTCAGGATATGGTCATGATATCTTTCTTTCCACTCCCAGACCTTTTCCAGAAAACGCTCCCGTCCGAGATCGTGCCGGGTCAATCCCTCGGCGCCGAGATCCTCTTCCACCCGGATCTGCGTGGCAATCCCGGCATGGTCCGTTCCCGGCAGCCAGAGAGCGTCGTAGCCCTGCATCCGCCGCCAGCGGATCAGCACATCCTGGATGGTAATGTCGAGAGCGTGCCCCATATGCAGGGAACCGGTGATATTGGGCGGTGGAATTACGATCGTAAAAATACTATCACTTTCTTCTCTGCCCGCCCGGAAATAGTCTCCTTCAAGCCAGAACCGGTAGCGGCGCTCTTCAACATCTGTCGGATCATAAGCCGACGGGATTATATCCCTGGTCACGCCCTCACCTCTTCTTCCTTGCTACTGAAAATTATATTATTCTTTTCCATTCTTAAAGTCAACCGGAGATATGCTGCTGCCCGGACTGGAACAGTGTGTTAATTTTTAACATAAAATGTGATCTTATCCGGCTTTTATCGAGAAAACCTGCTTTTGTCACTAAAATAATATGTCTTTGTAATATTACTGTAATGTTCTGCCCTTATAATAAAAGCAAGTTGACCCCCTCTTTTAAATATATCTCTTCGGCACAGCTACCGGCTGTGCCATTTTTTTATATCAGAATTCTCAAGTGTTATCCGCACCACGACAAATAAAAGCGTTGCTCTGTATATAGATCCTTCGCTTCGCTCAGGACAGGGATCCTTCGGGCTTCACCTTCAGGATGACAAAAAAGGAGGGCTTTCCATATCAATTAAGGTGTCAGAGAAACGTCCCCTGTCACCTCCCCTGTCACCCTGGTTTGACAATGGGCTGATCCAATGTTTATGATTGTATTAAATTGCCTGTTTGGAGACAGCATAAAACCATGATCCAATCCGGTTCTTTCAATGCGCAGATGCTTGACGCCAGTGGAATTTATTATTACCCGCACCTCGGTTCAACCAATACCGAGGCGTGCCGCCTGGCGGAGGAAGGCGCACCCGGCGGTACAGTAGTCCTGGCCGATGCCCAGAGCGCCGGACGCGGGCGAAGGGGCCGTTCATGGCATTCGCCCCCCGGGAAAGGGATCTATTTTTCGCTGCTGCTGCGTCCGCCGGGGACGGGCCCGGCCGCAGCGTCACCGGTAACCCTGGCCGCCGCGGCAGCTGTCGCCCGGCAGCTGCGCGAATGCACCGGCATGCAGGCTGCTGTCAAGTGGCCCAACGACCTTCTAATAGGCCAGAAAAAAATAGGGGGCATCCTGACTGAAACCAGGACAAGCAGGCAGGTACTGCTCTATATCGTAATGGGCATTGGCCTGAATATCAATCACCGGGCAGAGGACTTCCCGGCAGAGCTGCGCAGACGAGCCACATCTCTATATCTTGAAAGCGGGCTTACTTTTGAGCGCACCACCCTTTTCCTCGACCTTTTGAAAGGTTTGCGCCACTGCCTGGACCTCTTTTTCAAAGAAGGTTTTGCTCCCTTTCAACCCCTCTGGAAGGAGCTCAGCGCCACGCTGGGAAACGATGTTAAGCTTGCCGGGCAGGACGAAGCGGTACAGGGAAAAGCGGTGGACCTCGATGCAGAAGGAGCGCTGTTGATTGAAGATGACCGGGGGCAGCGCCATCGCATTTTCTGCGGAGAGATCGTTTAAAGAAAAGCATTCAAGGTTGCTTGTTTACTTGGCGTTGTCACCATCCGGATTGTCTCCTTCTGTCAGGCAGCAACCCGGGAAACCATCTTTTTAAAACCACTGTGCTGGCATAATACCCTGCAACTCCCCCAAAAGTATTAAGTATGATGTCATCTATATCGAAGGCTCTAAGGATAACCAAGCCATAGTATGAGAAAATGATCTGGTAGATCTCGATGAAGATAGATACCAGCAGAATGACAACGGCGGCCTTTCTTATTTCTATCTTATTAAATAGAACCTTCAAATAAACACCCAGTGGCAGCAGCATGATCACATTATAAAGGGTTAATCTTACAGAATTCCAGAAGAACCAATTGAGCTCTCCAAGTTGATATGCATGGATCCATTCTGAAACAAACTGAAACGGATGCGGTTGAATTATTATTGTTCCATAAAACTGCTGCTGCGGTGGATAATGAAACCCTCCGGTGGTGTATTGAAATACATATATTATGTAGACAACAAAACTGTATAATGTCACTCTACGAAGCAGGTTTGTGGTCTTATTCCTGATACAATCAATTATGATATAAATTGTTAATAGCAATATACCGATAGGCGCCACATCAACCAGACCGCCCATTTTTTACCCTTTTCCGCCGGATTTTAATTCATCCCGCGCCAGCAGCGCCGCTCCAAGGGCGCCGGTAATCTGCGGCTCCGG
>MTKY01002663.1_pt1 | contig 17895 bp, 19 predicted proteins | sample 1042731 | NCBI WGS metagenome assembly MTKY01 (sample SAMN06212206, study PRJNA360538) | anaerobic digester metagenome | biome: Wastewater treatment plant; material: sludge; isolation source: anaerobic digester fed with sludge from wastewater treatment plant | place: Denmark: WWTP Soeholt ... | reverse complement strand
CGGCAGGCGCACGGACATCGTGACCTCCGTGGCCCGCCCTGTTTGACAACGACGAGGTATCCGATGCTCAAAGGTGCTGTGTATTCCGTAACCATCCCGGTGCTGCTGGCGACAGGGTTCCTGCGATCCGGCTGCCAGTCGGAGCCGCCTCCGGCCCCACCGCGAGAAGACCCGGAAGTGGCGGTTGTTGTGGTAGCGCCGGAAGCGGTGTTGCTGACCACCGAGCTGCCGGGCCGCACGTCGGCCTATCTGGAGGCCGAAGTCCGGCCACAAGTGAGCGGCATTCTCCAGTCCCGCCGCTTCGAGGAGGGACAGGACGTGAAGGCTGGAGACCTGCTGTACGAGATAGACCCGGCCCGTTACCAGGCGGTCTACGAGCAGGCCAAGGCCGCGTTGGCCGTGGCCCGGGCCCAGCTTCCGGCGCTGCGGGCCCGCGCGGAACGATACGCCAGCGCTTTGGCCGATCATGCCGTCAGCCAGCAGGATTACGACGAAGCCGTCGCCGCGCTGCAGCAGGGAGAGGCGACGGTGGAACTGCGGACGGCCGAGGTGGAGAGCGCGCGCATCGAGCTGTCCTACACGCGGATCACGGCTCCCATCTCCGGACGCATCGGCAAATCCAACGTCACGGTTGGAGCGCTGGTCACGGCGCACCAGCCGCTGGCCCTGGCGACGATTCAGCAGCTTGACGTCATCTACGTGGACGTGACACAGTCGTCCGCGGAGTTGCTTCGTCTGAAGCGCGAGCTCCAGTCGGGCGCCCTGAGCATCGACGGGAATCAGAAGATCGTGCGCCTGCTTCTGGAGGACCGGACGCCGTACCCGCTGGAAGGCACGCTGCAGTTCCGGGACATCACGGTGGACCCGACCACCGGATCCTACACCGTGCGCATCGTCTTCCCCAATCCGGAGCTGCTGCTGTTGCCGGGCATGTTCGTGCGGGCCATCATTCAGGAGGGCACGGCCGTGCAGGGCATCCTGATCCCCCAGCAGGGCGTGAGCCGCACTCCGAAGGGCGAGGCCGTCGCGCTGGTCGTGGACCCGGCCAACAAGGTCCAGCAGCGGAGTCTGACACTCGATCGCGCCCTGGGCAGCCGATGGTTCGTCTCGGCGGGCCTGGAAGCCGGGGACCGGGTGATCGTCGAAGGCTCGCTGCGCGTGCGGCCGGGCGACGAGGTTCGGGTCGTTCCCTTCGACGATGGATCAAAGCAGCACGCGGCGGCGGGCTCCACGCCGGCCACCAGCCCGAATTGACGGAGTACCCCGGTGTTATCGAATTTCTTTCTGGATCGCCCGGTTTTCGCCTGGGTCATCGCCATCATCATCATGCTGGCGGGCGGACTGGCCATCTACAATCTGCCGGTTTCCCAGTATCCCCCGATCGCTCCCCCCTCCATTTCGATCGACGCCTTCTACCCCGGCGCGTCGGCCGAAACCGTCGAGGACAGCGTGGTCCAGATCATCGAGCAGAAGATGACCGGGTTCGACAAGCTGCTGTACATGTCTGCCAGCAGCGACGGATCGGGCGCCGGGCGGGTCGAGCTGACTTTCACGGCGGGCACCGATCCGGACCTGGCCTGGGCCCAGGTCCAGAACAAGCTGCAACTGGCGATGGCGAGCCTGCCGGACGTCGTGCAGCGGACGGGCGTCAAGGTGAGCAAGTCCACGCGCAACTACCTGCTGATCGTCGGTCTGGTTTCGGAAGACGGCAGCATGGACGGGATCGACCTGCGTGACTACGCGCAGGCCAACATCGAGAAGGTTCTGGCGCGGGTGCCGGGCGTGGGCGAGGTCGAGAGCTTCGGCTCCCAGTATGCGATGCGCGTGTGGCTGAACCCGGACAAGCTGACGGATTACAGACTCACGATTGACGACGTCATCGCCGGCCTGCGCGCGTACAACGTGGAAATCTCCGCCGGACAGTTCGGCGCGACCCCCGCGGTGAGCGGCCAGCGGCTCAACGCCTCCATCATCGTGCAGAACCTGCTGCGGACGCCGGAGGAGTTCGCCGACATCCCCCTGCGCATCAACGCCGACGGCTCCATCGTGCGCATCCGCGACGTCGGACGGACGGAACTGGGGACCGAGCGGTACGAGACAAACGTGCACTTCAACGGGATGGAAACCGCCGCGCTCGCCATCCGGCAGGCCGCCGGCGCCAACGCGCTGGACACCGCCCACGCCGTGAAGACGAAGATGGAGGAACTGTCCAAATATTTCCCGCCCGGCATGAAGGTCGTGTACCCGTTTGATACGACGCCGTTCGTGCGGGTGGCCATCGAAGAAGTGATCAAGACGCTGTTCGAAGCCATCGTGCTCGTCTTCCTGGTGATGTACCTGTTCCTGGGAAACATCCGGGCCACGCTGGTCCCGACGATCGCCGTCCCGGTCGTGATCCTGGGCACGTTCGCCGTGCTGGGGCTGTTCGGCTTCTCCATCAATATGCTGACCATGTTCGCGATGGTGCTGGCCATCGGCCTTCTGGTGGACGACGCCATCGTGGTGGTGGAAAACGTCGAGCGGGTGATGGAGGAGGAAGGGCTGCCGCCGCGCGAAGCTACCCGCAAGTCCATGCAGGAAATCACCAGCGCGCTGATCGGCATCGGCCTGGTGCTGGCGGCCGTGTTCGGCCCCATGGCGTTCTTCGGCGGATCCACCGGAGTCATCTATCGGCAGTTCTCCATCACCGTGATCGCGGCCATGCTGTTGTCGGTCGTCGTGGCGCTGATTCTTTCGCCGGTGCTCTGCGCCTCGCTGCTCAAGCCGATTCCCAAGGGGCATGAGGCGTCGGACGCCGCGTTTTTTCTGTTGCGGCCGTTTTTCCGGGCGTTTGATCACACGTTCTACTGGATCCGTGATCGCTATCGGGATTTCGTCGGGCGCATCCTGGGCCGACGACTCCGTTATCTGTTCGCGTACGTGCTGATCGTGGGGATCCTCGGATACCTGTTCCGGGACATGCCCACCGCGTACCTGCCCGATGAGGACCAGGGCATTCTGATGATCCAAGCCACGCTGCCGCCCGGATCGACGCTGGAGCAGACTGAGGCCGTCCTGGCGGAGGCCCGCGCGTATTTCGAGGAACATGAGAAGGAGGCCGTGGCCTCCTGCATGACGGCGGCCGGCCGAAGCTTCGCCGGCGCCGGCCAGAACAACGGGATGTCGTTCGTCAAACTCCGCGACTGGAAGCTGCGGGAGCGTCCGGATCTGAAGGTGGCGGCGATCGCCGGCCGGGCGATGCGGGCGTTTTCGCAGATCCGCAATGCAACGGTGATCGCGTTTGCACCGCCGCCCGTCGTCGAGCTGGGCATGGCGACCGGCTTCGACCTGCAGTTGCAGGATCGCGGCGGGGTGGGGCACGAGGCCCTCATGACCGCGCGCAATCAGCTTCTGGGTATGGCCTTTCAGGATGATCGGCTGACCCGGGTGCGACCCAACTGCCTGGAAGACGTGCCGCAGTATCGTGTGGACGTGGACTGGGAGAAAGCCGGCGCGCTGGGGATCCCCATCAGCGCCATCCACAACACCATCTCGGCGGCGTTCGGCAGCGCGTACGTCAACGACTTCATTCAGGGCGGGCGCGTCAAGCGCGTGTTCGTTCAGGCCGATGCGCCCTATCGCATGTTGCCCAGTGATTTGGAGCGGCTGTACGTGCGCAACCGGGCGGGAACGATGACGCCCTTCAACGCATTCGCCGCCGGACGCTGGGACTACGGCTCTCCCAGCCTGCAACGCTTCAACGCGTTCCCGTCCATCAACATCCAGGGGGAACCCAAGCCCGGCAGGAGCTCCGGCGAAGCGATGCGGGCGATGGAGGAACTGGTCGCCAAGCTGCCCCCGGGCATCGGCCACGACTGGACCGGGGCTTCCTTCCAGGAACGGATGGCGACGTCGCAGGCGCCGTTGCTTTATGCCTTCTCCATGATTGTGATTTTCCTCTGTCTGGCGGCCCTGTATGAAAGCTGGCCCGTGCCGATCGCCATCATGTTGGCGCTGCCGCTGGGAGTGATCGGCGGCGTGCTGGCCACCTCCTGGCGGGGATTTCCGAACGACGTGTACTTCCAGATTGGCCTGCTCACCGTGCTGGGCTTGACCACCAAGAATGCGATCCTGATCGTCCAGTTCGCCATCGTCCGCACGCGCGAGGGACTCGGGCTGGTCGACGCGACTCTCGAGGCCGCCAAACTGCGTCTTCGCCCCATCGTCATGACTTCGCTGGCGTTCGGCTTCGGCGTACTGCCGCTGGCGATCGCGACGGGAGCCGGCGCCGGGGCCATGACGGCGATCGGAACGGTGGTGCTGGGCGGCATGATCACCGGCACCCTCCTGGTGGTTCTGTTTGTGCCTCTGTTCTACGTGCTCATCGAGAGGACGTTCGGCCGCAAGAAGCACACGTTGTGATACGTAGCGCGAAGACCGGATTCGGCGGGCCCCTGTGAACGCCGGTGGCTCGGGGGCCTTCGGTACGTCGGATCGATCGGCGCGGTCCGGAGAACACTCACCGGCGATCCGTTTCGTCGCCAATCAGAACACGGGATACACAAACGGCGCCAGCGGCGATGAGCCGGCGAAGATGATCAGGGCCGCGATCACCAGCAGCACGACGACCAGTGGAATCATCCACTACTTCTTCTCGTGCCGGATGAACGCCAGAAACTCACGCGCCAAGGATCGTCTGGCCATCTTTGCCTCGATTCCGTCCCGCGGACGATCTCACTCCGCCAGAGCGCCGGCCTCCAGGGCCACGCTCCGCCTCATGCCTGCATCATAGTCCACCCGGCCCGGTTTGGCCGACACCACGCAGTTGCCGATCACCAGCACGTCGACGCCGGTGTTCAGGTACGTGCGGATGGCATCCTGCGGCGTGCAGACAATGGGCTCGCCCCGCACGTTGAACGATGTGTTCAACAGCAGTGGGGTGCCCGTCAGCCGGTCAAACGCGCGGATCAGCCGGTAGAAGCGGCCGTTTTCCGCTTCCGTCACGGTCTGAACCCGTCCGGTCCCGTCGTGGTGCGTAATGGCCGGCACTTCCGCCCGTCTGTCCGACCGGATGTTCGGCACCAGCAGCATGAACGGCGCGTCCATGCCGGCCGGCATCTCGAAGTATTCATGGGCGCGCTCCTTCAGTACGCTGGGCGCAAAGGGCCGAAACGCCTCGCGGAATTTCACCTTGGCGTTGATGATCTCCTTCATGTCCGGGTTGCGGGCGTCGGCCAGCAGGGAGCGCGCTCCCAGGGCCCGCGGCCCGAACTCCAGACGGCCCTGGAACCACCCCACCACCTGGCCATCCGCGATCCGCCGGGCGGTTGCGTTCAGCAACTCCTCCTCGCGGGGGAACGGCTCATACGGAAGGTTCGCCGCCTGCAAAGCCGCCTCCACCTGTCGGTCGCTGTAACCCGGACCCCAGTGCGCGTGCTTCATGACGAACGTCCGTGGGTTCTTCAGGACCGAGTTGTAGAGGTAGAACGCGGTTCCCATCGCACCGCCAGAGTCGCCCGCGGCCGGAGGAATGAAGATCCGCCGGAAACCGGATTCCCGAAGCATCCGCCAGTTCGCCACGCAGTTCAGTCCGACGCCGCCGGCCACGCACAGATTTTCCATCCCCGTCTGCCGATGCACGTGCGAGGCCATCTTCACCATGATCTCTTCCACGATTTTCTGGCCGGAGTGGGCGATGTCCTCGTGGAAGCTGTCCAACGGACCTTCCGGTCGGCGGGCCGGCCGCCCGAACAGCGCTTCCCAACGCCGGTTGAACATCCGTCGCGTGGAATGGGTGTGGGCGAAGTACTTCATGTTCAATCGGAAGCTGCCGTCGTCCCGGATGTCCACCACCTCGCGGAATCGATCCACGTATGTCGGTTTGCCGTACGGGGCCAGACCCATCACTTTCCACTCCGCGTCGTTCACACGGAAGCCCAGGTACGCAGTGATCGCGCTGAACAGCAGGCCCACGGAATGGGGATACCGAATCTCCTTGAACATCTCCATTTCCGGGCCCCGGCCGACGCCCCAGCTCGTGGTGGTCCACTCGCCCACGCCGTCGGCCGTGATGATGGCGGACTCGTCAAACCCCGACACCAGAAACGCGCTGGCCGCATGGGCCAGATGATGCTGGCAGTAGTAGATGTCCTTGTCGGTCTTGAGTTGCCTCTGAATCGCGGCGCCGGCCCGCAGCTTCGTCTCCAGCCAGATCGGCATGGAACGCACCCAGCTCCAGTACGTCCGCGGCCAGCCGGCCACAATGGTCTCCAGGATGCGGGAAAACTTGACCAGCGGCTTCTCGTAGAAGCCGATGTAGTCCACCTCGTCGATGGTGATGCCCGCCTCGTCCAGGCAATACTTCACGGCCTGCTCGGGGAAATCGCTGTAGTGCTTGCGCCGATTGAAACGCTCCTCTTCCGCCGCGGCTACGAGTTGTCCGTCACGCACCAGGGCCGCGCCCGCATCGTGGTAGTAGCAGGAGATGCCCAGCACGTACACGCAGCAGTTCCTTTCCGTGACCGCAGCCGTCAGAATGGCCGCAGGGTGCGCTCCAGGGTCGATTCGTGAGGACGGTGGTCTTCCCAGTAGCTGTCCCCGGGCGGTTTGCGTTTCAGTCGCAGGGGATCGGCAAACCGGATCAGCGAAAACGCCGGCAGCAGCACCACGAACAGAACCGACAACACGATCGCGCTGGCCACGGTGCCGATCCACATCGCACCGGTCATCCAGCCCACGTACACACGCCGAGCGGCCCCCGGCAGACTCAAGCAGACGAGCAAAATTGCCGACCCCAGGCCCCATAGAACGAGGGCCGCGATCTGCCTGCCCGCACCGGTCCAGGCCCAGTCCGCCGGCCGCCACGCCCCCTTCGACTGAACGGCCAGGCACCAAAAAAGAGCCCCCAGCACGACGAACCCACCGAGGGTTGCCCAGCCGAAGCGACGCAACTTCTGTCTGTCGGGATTCCGGTCTACCTTCATTCCCAGAGTCCGTCGCACAACCGCAGGACGGTTGTCTGATGGAACACGGAGCCGAACGATGACGTCCGGATCGTCCAGTGCCGTATCGTATCGCGTGGTTCTACGCCATTCAAACCGGCTCGGCCGAACGCGGAGCGGTCGACACTGCTTCTGCGGGAGGTCCGATGCGCGGGTCGGTTGATGGAAGCGCCTCGCTGGCTCCGGTTCCCTCCGCCGAGGCTTCACGGATCCGGGACAGGCGCGCCGGAAGCGTCGCGCAGTGCTTCGTCCACCCAGCCGGCCACCCGCTCTGCAAAGCGGGCATTCGGATGAATGTCTCGCGGAATGAAGTACTCATCCGGCAATTCGCCCATGGAGCCAAGGTGGGTCTTCATCCGAGCCGCACCGTCCACGAACGCCACCTCGCTGCGACGGATTTCCACGAGGCAGTCTGGAAGCGACTGTTGCCACATCCCCGCCGGATTCCGGTTCAATTCGTCCTTGCCTGGCCAGTGAACCATGACGAACTGGCAATGGCCATACGAATCGCACTCCCGTTTCATGGCTTGGATGAGCGCCGCCGTCAGATCAAGATCAGCTCGGTTCGGACGATACCGCGGGCACAGCGCGGAGCACTGCAACGAAGATATGTTGACGCGGGAAACGAATGAACACGGATCGCCGGCCCGGCCCAGATACCGTAGCATCCCTTCGATCAGAGTGAACCGTGGACGGTTTTTGCCTTGGTGTAACAGCCATTCCGCGACGGCGACCGCAGGCAAACAGCCAGACACTCGTCGCAAACTACACGCAGGCGAGCAGGGCGAACGTCGCCAGAATCGGCTAGCGGCGTCCGACCACTACACATGACCCGCTCAGAACGGCCAGGCCCAGTCCCGCGATCCACAGCCGTGATTGACGCTGTCCCGCGATGAAGCAGGCAATTGCACCCGCCAAGGCCAGAGCCAGACCGGCGCCATCCACGACGGTGAACCTGGCCCATTTCAGGTACGCGATCGAAATGGCTCCGGCAACACACAGTGCGGCCAGCGCCGCCACGGCATCCATCCAACGCACGTGGACGAAGGACACCGCGGAATGCGAGAGCGCGGATACGGTTGGATCGTCAGTCGTCGGTTTCATTCGCTTCAAATTCAAACGCTTCTCTCGGACAACTCACAGTGTGCGGCAGAAGCGGTATGCCTCACCCGAACGTCGTGCGGTCGCTCCTTGCGGTTTCGTTGCTACTTTCGTCCCTTCGCCCATGCCAGCCCGATGCCCATCAGGCTCAGGTTCGCTACGGCGGAGTCGAGAAAGTCGCAGTGCGGCAGAAACAGGTCCAGGTCGCCGCCGGTACCCACCACCTGCGGCCACTTGCCCAGGTGTGTCGCGATGCTCTCCACAATCCCCCGCACCGCGCCGGTAATCCCCAGGCACACGCCGGTCTGGATCGCGGCGACCGTGTCGCACCCGATGGGTTCGGCAGGAAACGCGATCTCCACTTCCGGTAGTTTGGCCGTATATGTGTGAAGCGCCCGCGACTGCAAACGCGCGCCCGGTAGAATCGCACCGCCCAGAAAGCGTCCGTCGTCACCCGCCACGTCTGCCGTGATGGCCGTTCCGAAGTCCACCACCACACACGCGCTCTGAATCCGCTCGAACGCCGCCGCCACGCAACAGACCCGATCCACGCCTACCGCCTGCGGCGCCGGAAGATCCACCTCCATCGGCAGCGGCAGGCTCCGGCCAACGACGCCCGCTTCCACACGCAACATCGAGCCGACCTGCTCCACGACACGCGCCAGGGCGTTGGGCACCACGGACCCGATGGCCACCGCCGGCACCCGCCCACCCGGAAAAAAAGACCCCAGGGCGGCCAGAGCCGCTGCGAATGCCTGCCCGTCTTCCGTCGGCACACGCGACACGCGCGAGACCTCGCCGCCGGCCCACGCCCCCAACGCCGTCCGCGTGTTACCGATGTCGATCACGATCAATTGCGGTGACGGCCCCCCCGCATCCGGGTCGGCGATCATGACAGGTTCCTCCGGTGTGGCGGCTCCGGCAGCGCGGGGCCGGGCTTCTCCGCCACCATCTGTTTCGAGCGAGCGGCCGTCACGAGCGTCCACAAGCGCTCCTGCATCTCGCGCAGTCCGTCTCCCGTCACCGTACTGACGGCCAGAACCTCGCATCCCAGTGCCTGCGAGAGTTCCCGTGCCGAGTCCGCCCCGCCTGTCAGGTCGATCTTGTTGGCCACCACGAGTTCCGCCTTCTGCGCCAGTACGTTGCTGTACTGCCGCAGTTCGTCCCGAATCGTGTGATACGCCTGGGCCGGTGTGGCGGGCCCATGATCCGTGCCCACGTCGATCAGGTGCAGCAGCACGTGCGTCCGCTCGACATGGCGCAGAAACTCATGCCCGAGCCCCGCGCCTCGGTGCGCACCTTCGATCAGGCCGGGAATGTCCGCCATCACGAATCGTCGCTCGCCCGGCAACTCCACGATGCCAAGCTGCGGCTCCAGCGTGGTGAACGGGTAGTCCGCAATCTTCGGCCGGGCCCGCGACAGCCGCGACAGCAGCGTGCTTTTGCCGGCGTTGGGCAGTCCCACCACGCCCACGTCCGCGATCAGCTTGAGTTCCAGCCGAAGCCACCGCTCTTCCGGATCGCCGCCCGGTTCCGCAATCCGCGGCGTCTGGTCCGTGGCCGTCGCGAAAGATTTGTTTCCGCGGCCTCCCTTGCCGCCGCGGGCAACGCACGCACGCTCGCCCGCCGTGGCCAGGTCTTTAATCAGAATGCCTGTTTCCCGGTCATACACCAGCGTGCCCGGCGGCAGTCTGACGACCAGATCTTCCCCGCTCCGCCCGGCCATCTGTTTGCTCTCGCCCGGTCGACCGTCCTGGGCAATCCAGTGATGCCGCCCGGCGAAATCCAACAGCGTGTCCACGCCGGGCGTTGCTTCAAGGATGACGTTCCCGCCGTCCCCCCCGTTGCCGCCGTCCGGCCCCCCCTTGGGGATGAACTTCTCGCGCCGGAAGCTGACCGCCCCTTGTCCGCCTCTGCCCGCCCGTACGTAGATTTCCGCGCGATCAACGAGCATCGCCACTCTGCCTCAGTCGACAGAATACTGGAGCAAAAAATAAAGGGTGGCCGAAATGGCCACCCGGTTTTTGATAGCTGGTTCCCGGCTGGCAACGGCGACCGCTGCCGCGGGCAGGTCAGTTCTGGATCGGTTCTACGTCCACTTTGCGGCCACGGTAGCGGACGATTCCATCAACGATGGCGTACAAGGTGTCGTCCCGGCCTCGCTTGACACCGTGTCCGGGAAGAAACGGCGTCCCACACTGCCGAACCAGAATAGTGCCGCTCGTGACCAGTTGCCCGCCGAAACGTTTCACACCGCGAAACTGCGGGCCGCTGTCTCGACCGTTACGGGTTGAACCTTGCCCCTTCTTATGTGCCATACGTCACACTCCAAATCGTCGAAACAGCGAAGTCTACGTGGTTTTGCCCCAGGAATCAACACCTCACCGGGTCAGCGCATCACCCATTCCCGTTTGACGCGGACCGGCTTGGCTTGCGGCCGAGACTTTTCGTCGCCTGGAAGATCGTACGAGATGCCCAGCGTCTTGCGAAACACGAAAAACCGCGGATTCTCCCCCGATTCCGGCTTCTGGGAATCAAACATAAAGTTTTGCAAACGCTGAACTTCGCCTGAAAGCCCGCCAGCGTAAATGGTGAAATGGTTGGCCGCCGGGTCGAAATTCCGGAATACGACCGCTGACGTCTTGGCGTTGTCCGGTCCCTGCAGCAGCGTGCCGCTGACTTTCAGGGGGTCGACGAAAAATGGGTAGAGCTTTTTGTACCGGGCCCGAATGGCCTCCACCACCGCCGGGTGCACCTGGTCCCCCCCCGTAATCACTTGAAGTGTGTCTGTAACGAGATCGAACGCCGGATAGAAACCCTGGTCCTGCCCAGAGTTGTTCGTCACCGTGTAGATCATGAACCAGAAGGTGGTTGGATGGGTGTCACCCGGAAGGGTCACGAGAATCCGCTCCGGATCATGAAAGGCGAAGTCCAGCTCCCAACTCCTGGCCAGCAGACTCGGCTCCGGAGCGGCAAAGACTCCCGCTCCAACAATCAGAACGGCCAAGCCCACGGCCCCAGCCAGTGCTACACGTGCCAGTTGCATGATGGAAGATTCTATTGGGAACCCCCTGCCTGTCAATGAGGGGACGATGATCCATCACCACCGGGGAACAGGCGTCCGGCTTCCTGGAATCGCGTACAGCGGTGGGGCTGTACGCCTCCGTCGGGGCGGGTTATAATACCGCCTTGTCTGCCGACGGCGGCCCGGATATGGTTGCCCGGACCGGCCGGAGACGGTGCCGCGCCGCGGACCGGGCGGAGTGTCGGGACCGCGCGGAGCGGCGGGTTCGTGAACCCTCGTGTGTCGGCTTTCCAGAGTTGAGATTCGCTTCTGCATGAGTCCTGACGTTCCATCGCCACCCGGTCCAGCTACTCCTCCAAGGCCTGCGGGGCCGTCACGAGCGGCCTGGTGGTTGATTGCGATCAGCCTGGCAGTCATTGCCATCTGCCTCGTGCTGCGGGTGGATGGACTGTTAGTACCGCAGGCAACGGCCCAGGTTCAGGCGGGCGCCGGGGCCAGGGGCGTTTTTGCGTTTCCGGCGCAGATGACCAAGACCACCTATGGGGTATTCATGGTGGACGTGGATGCCGCAACGATCTGGTGCTATGAATTTACCGGTCAGCGAAAGCTCCGCCTGGCGGCCGCCCGTACGTGGCGGTTTGACCGTTATCTGGAGAACCATAACCTCGAGGATGTGGAGCCGGAGACCGTAAAGAGACTGGTGGAGCAGGAGCGGGAACAGCAGAAGCAGCAGACAACCGGTTCGCCTCCGTAACGCCGTCGGGCCCTCGTGGGCCACGGGGTCAGATGGCCGACCGGAAGGATCTACAGCCATACGTTGATCAGACGGAAGGATCCAACAGCATAGGTGTCCTGATGGCCAAAACGTATCTGTCAATTCAGGAGGCGTGTGACGCCTTGAGCATGACGGAAACCCAGATCAAGGATCTCGTGCGCCGGGGCAAGCTGCGCGAGTTCCGCGATGGGGCGAAGGTCAACTACAAAGCGGATGATGTGCAGAAACTGGCCGCCGCCTCGGGCATCCGCCCGGCGCAAAGCGCCTTCGGCGGTAGTGGCGAGCTGGTGCTCGAGCCCGCTGATGACACCGGGATCGATCTGGCCTCCACGGGGTCCGAGACGGGGATTGACCTGGCCAGCACCGGCAGCGACGTGATCAGCCTGGCCGAGACGGACAGTGACGCGACCGCTCTCGGCGGCGCGACCGCCGACAAGAAGAAAAAGGATGACACCGTCATCACATCGGTGGGCGTCAGCGTTTTTGAAGATGACGAAGCCGACTTGGCCTCCGATCCAGTGGCGGAGACCGTGGTCAGCGACGGCGGCTTGGGCCTGGAGGGCGTGGGAAGCGGCTCGGGCCTGCTCGACTTGACGCGGGAGAGCGACGACACCTCCCTGGGCGCCGAACTGCTGGACGAGATGCTGCCGGCGGACGAGATGGCCGAAATGGGGGACGCCACCCGGGCCGGCCTGGATGACATCAGCGCTGAACCGGCTTCTGCCGAAATGGCCGAGCCCGCCATCCTGGAAACCCCTGTCATGCGCGGCTCCGTGGTGACCGTCGTCGAGTATGGTCCCGACCCGATAACCACGGGCCTGACCGGCCTGATGGCCGTTGCGGTCCTGATCATGTGCCTGATCGGCCTGACCGTGGCCGCCATGTTGCATGATGCGGTGCCGGGTCTCCTGAGCCAGTTGTACCAAAAACTCTGGATCTTCGGCCTGGCGTCGGTGGTGGTGGCGGGGGCGGCCACGGGCGTAGGTTTCTTCCTGGGCAAGAAAGCCGAGCAGGGATAAGGCGACACGCATTCCGGCGATGCCCGCCTGGGGCAGGAAACAAGGCAGATCTGGGTAGATGCGCGGCGTCCGTCAGCGCGGGGCGGACGCGCGAACGTGGAACCCGAGTATCGACCCCATGCACACAGGAGGCAGGATCATGAAGGCGCGGACGCGGATAACGGGCGTTTGGATGACGGGTGGACTCCTCCTGCTGGTCTGTAGCGGGTGTGCCACGCTGGAAGAGAAGCGGCAACTGCAAATGCACAACCGTGCGCTCCAGGCGGAAAAGAACGCCTGCGCAGAGGAACTGCGGGATTGCCGCATGTCGACCGATACCCTGCGATCGCAGATCGACGCTCTGGAGAGCCGGCTCGCCGCGGCGGAGCAACTGGCGGACAACTACAAAACCGAGAACGATCGCCTCGCCCGCCGTTGTGACGAACTGACTGGCATCGTGGACAAGATCGCCGGGGGCAAAGACCTGTCCCAGCCGCTCATCATCGAGCGGGCCCTGCCGCCGGCCCTGGATACCGCCATCAAGGATTTCGCCGCCCAGTATCCCGGCATGGTCGAGTACGACGCGAAAAAAGGCGTCGTCAAGTGGCAGTCGGACCTGGTCTTTGCCCTGGGCAGCGTGGTCATCAAGGATTCGGCCAAAGAGTCTCTCAAAAAATTCACCGGAATCATCAACTCGCCGGCGGCCGGCGACTTTGACGTCGCCATCGTCGGGCACACCGACAACATTCCCATCAAGCGAGCCGAGACTCTGAAAGACCATCCGACCAATTGGCACCTCTCCGTGCACCGCGCAATCTCAGTCAGCGACGAACTGCAAAGGGACGGGCTGGCCGCGGCCCGCATCGGCGTCATGGGATTCGGCGAGTATCGCCCCGTGGCGGACAACGGCTCGGAGTCCGGCCGGGCGAAAAACCGTCGGGTGGAGATCTTCATCGTCAAGAAAGAGAACATGCTGGCCGCTGCCGACGGGTTCGACCTGTCCCCGGCCGGCATGTTGGCGTGGATGGACCGCCCGTAACGAACCCCGGTCTGCGGATTGCGACGTGTGGAGTGTGAAACCCGCCGGGTTGAGACGCCCACCTCGATCCGGTGTCATCCTCAGCGAAGCTCCGAGACACCGGCCAGGCTTCGGGGGTACCGGGAGAGCCTTTGCCTGCGGAGCAGTCCAGGGGCTGGCGTCCGGAGTGGTCGACTGTTGACGCGACTCCGTCATTCCGAGTGCGTCACGCCTCGCGGTCTCGTGTCATAACCCATTGTACAAAACTAAATTACGTGGAGAATAGGAGTCCTTTTGGCGGGTGCTGCCGTCCGAGGGGTCTGGTTCTGGGGCCGGACCTGCTGCCGGGTGGGCGGCTCAGCGGCAAACCCTGAGCAGGGTCAGCCTGCCTCTTGCCTGAGCCGGTCATCCGGTTATACTGGCTGGACTCTGGCCGGTCGGACGGGTGCCGTTCGGCCGCGACCTCGGTACGTGTGTTCTGGCAGGAGGTACGAGTGGCCGTCAGGTTGAGGTTAAAACGTTTCGGTCGGCGACATCGGCCGTGTTATCGGGTGGCGGCCATGGACAGCCGGAGCGCCCGGGATGGCCGGGTGATCGAGGAGTTGGGGCTGTACGATCCGATCGCGAAGGATCCGGCCAAGCAGGTTGTGCTGAATCGGGAACGGATTGAGTACTGGCTGAAGGTCGGCGCGCAGCCAAGCGACACCGTGGCCAGTCTGATCAAGCGTTCAGGCATCGGCGGCTGACGATCTTTGCCGGTTCCGCCGGCTGCGGGTCTGACCGTGAAGGCGGCGGAAGCTTCGGCGAGTGGCCATGCAAATCGATGTGCTGACTCTGTTCCCGGAGGTTTTTGAACCGTTCCTCCGCTCGAGCATTGTTGGACGTGCGGTGTCCAGCGGCCTGGTTGAGATCGGGCTGACGAACATCCGCGACTTCGCGCACGACCGTCACAAGAGTGTGGATGACGCCCCCTTCGGCGGCGGCGCGGGTATGGTGATGGCCTGCGGGCCGGTCTTCGAGGCCGTCGAATCGGTGTCGGCCCGGCGAGGAGGGCAGCCTCAGATTCTTCTGCTCACGCCCCAGGGGCGGGTGATGGATCAATCCGTCGTCCGCGAACTGGTGGGGCAGGAGTGGCTGCTGCTGCTGTGCGGCCATTACGAAGGCTTTGACGAGCGGATTCGGATGGGGTTGCCCGTCCGGGAGCTGTCCATCGGTGACTATGTGCTCTCCGGCGGCGAGGCGGCGGCCCTGGTGGTCATGGACGCGGTGATACGGCTGCTGCCCGGCGCGCTTGGGCATGCGGATTCCGCCCAGCACGACTCGTTCTCCGACGGGTTGCTCGAGTATCCGCAGTATACCCGTCCGCGCGAGTTTCGCGGAATGGCGGTTCCGGATATCCTGCTGTCGGGCGATCACGGCCGGATTGCGGCGTGGCGGCGGGAGCAGGCGCTGGAGCGTACGAGGCAGCGCCGACCGGATCTTCTGTCCGCCCGCGAGATGCCGGCGGAGGGTCGCCGCGACGAGAACGACTGACTCCTGGCCGGTCGAGGCCGGGACGGATGAGGGATGAGCGGGGAGAGCGTCCTCAGGAAAACAGGAGAACTCCGGTACATAGCGGAAGGTGTGTCATGAGAAACGAGCTGATGGAAATCGCGGAAAAGCCCTACCTGAAGAAGGACGTGCCGGAGTTCCACATCGGGGATACCGTCGACGTGAGCTGCCGGATCATCGAGGGCACGCGCGAGCGGATCCAGGTGTTCAACGGCACGGTGATCGCGCGGCAGCACCAGGGTATCAACGAGACTTTCACCGTCCGGCGAATCGTGAACAACGAGGGCGTGGAGCGCGTCTTTATGCTTCACTCGCCGTTGATCGCCCGGATCGAGGTGAAACGCCGAGGCAAGGCCCGTCGGGCCAAGCTCTACTTTCTGCGCAGTCGCGTGGGCAAGGCCCGCCGCCTGAAGGAGCGTCGCACGTCGGGCGCCGCCCGCGTGAGCCGGCTCGCCGGCACCGGCAGCACTGCGCAGGCGGACCGCCAGGAATCCGAGGCGCAAACCGTCAACGCCTGAGCCCCTTCCGCTGCGTCAGGTATCCAACCTCCGTGAGGTGGCGGCGATGAAGCTGGGCCCGCGCGGCGAGCAGATGGCGGCGGATTATCTCACCCGGCGCGGCTACCGGGTCGTCGCCCGCAACTATCGCTGCCGCGGGGGTGAAATCGACCTGGTGGCGGTCGATGACGATATTGTGGTTTTCGTCGAGGTGAAAACCCGCGCCAGTGACGATGCGGCGAATCCGGAAGTGGCGGTCCATCTGGAAAAACGACGACGCCTCACGCGAGCAGGCCGGCACTTCGTCGCTCGCCACCGCCTGCATGAGAAACCGTGTCGATTCGATGTGCTGGCGATTGTGGACCGCGGGACCGGAACGCCTCAGATTGAGCACTTCGAGGATGCCTTTCCTCCCGCCTTCGGACGTCGCTGAGATGCCGCCTGAGTGGATTCCGCTCCGCGAGCGAACCCATGCTTTGTGACACACACGTCCATCTGACGTCGGCCGCGCTTCAAGAGGATCTGGCGGACGTTCTGGCTCGCGCCCGTTCTGCCGGGGTGTCGCGGTTCATCACCGTGGGGACCACGGCGGCGGACTCGGCGCGGGCAGTGGAGACGGCCGCCACGCAACCCGATGTCTGGGCCGTGGTCGGGATCCACCCGCACGAAGCCGCCCGCGCCACGGACGCCGATCTGGCGACGATTCGCTCGCTCGCCACCGCTCCGAAAGTGGTGGCTCTGGGAGAGACCGGGCTGGACTACCACTACGACTTCTCCGATCGATCTTCACAGAAACGGCTCTTCGCCGCCCAATTGTCGATCGCCGGGCAACTCGATCTGCCGGTGGTCATTCACTGTCGCGAGGCGATCGACGATGCGGTGGCCATCCTCCGCGAGGAGGGTTTTGACGGCCGTCCGGTGGTTTTTCACTGTTTTACAGGAACACCATCGGAGGCCGAGCGGATTGCCGCGCACGGGTGGCGCATCTCCTTCACCGGGATCGTGACATTTCCGAATGCGGCCCGGCTGCAGGATCTGGCACGCGGCTATCCTGCCGACCGGCTCATGCTGGAGACGGACGCTCCGTATCTCAGCCCGGTTCCGGTCCGTTCGGTACGCCCCAACGAGCCGGCCCACCTGGTCCACTCCGCGCGGTTCCTGGCCCAACTGCGCGGCGAGACCTTCGAGGCCCTGGCCTGCCAGTCCACCAAGAACGCCCGTGCCTTTTTCGGACTCACCTGATTCCCCCGCCCGCAGCGGACCGCGCGCGGAAGAAAAAAGAACGCGACCATGCCGGTAATATCCGAAGCTGTGCGGTAAGAACACGGGCTTTGCACCGCCGGTGCAGATCGGACCTTCATACCGATGGAAGCGCTCGCGTTTGAAGCGTATGGTTGGACAGGGGAGGCAGTCCGACCCGAACGCCAGGAGGAGGGCAGAAGCATGACTGGCGACCGATTCGAATCGCAGTTGCGGGAAATTCTCACACGAATTGCCGCCTTGCCGGAGGAGCAGCGCGCCCGTCTGATGGAACTGGTGGAGGAAACGCGCGAACGCCACCAGGAGATCCGCCGGCGCGTCGCCCGCGCTTACAGCGCGTTGGATGACTGGCGAATCCTGCAGAAGTACCGCGTCTTCGATCTGGAAGCCTCGCTTCGCGAACGGCGCTGCGGCCGGCAACGTCCGCTCGACGATATGCCTTCGTGATAGCGAACCGACTCCTGATTCCAGCAAATCCGGCCCTGAACTCTCTCATTCGACACGGCGGCGTTACAAGATTCGCCAGGTCCGTTGTGGCGACAAAATGGGGCGTCCACCCGACCCTACCACCTGTGGTGTGACACTGTCGCTTCATTTCCCACACCTTGCTGTTCTGCCCCCAGAGACCGCCCTGAGGCAGCCCGGCATGAAGCCGGTTGCGTTGTTGGCGTGGACGCGGAGACCGGCGGC
>MTKY01052287.1_pt1 | contig 17921 bp, 23 predicted proteins | sample 1042731 | NCBI WGS metagenome assembly MTKY01 (sample SAMN06212206, study PRJNA360538) | anaerobic digester metagenome | biome: Wastewater treatment plant; material: sludge; isolation source: anaerobic digester fed with sludge from wastewater treatment plant | place: Denmark: WWTP Soeholt ... | reverse complement strand
CCGTACAATGTGCGCCTGATGTATCGCGTTGCTGCGTAAGGAATTACGAGCATGCGAGAGACCTTGTTGGCAATGTTTGGAAGCAAACCGTGGCCGTTTGGCCGGCCATTGTACCTAGGGAGTAAGTCGGCGGAGACATGCGAACCCGCTGGCGAAACAGCTCTCCCGACAAAGTGGGACACAGACGAGGCTTCATAGTCGTTGCAGTCCTGCCAGGTAAAGCTTCCATATGACTACTGAAAAGGAACCGACCAGTGCCTTCGGGAAAGTGGACCCCCATCCCTGCCAATATTGAAGCCGTCCGGGAGACTACCCGACCCCGGACTAGGGGATGGTCCAGACGGGCGAGCGTTTTCATTGTAGGCGCGGACCCTGGCGTATCGTCTCAGCGATACCGAGGCCAACGGAGCAGCCAATCATCCGTTGGTGTTTGGAGGAACAGCAGACTGCTGATGGGCACCGAAAGGTCGGAGTCTAACTGGAAGCGTTTGAGTGCCACCAAGGGAACCAGGGAAGCCCAGCCGAGTATGGCAGTCGCATGGATAGGCCGCACTTGCGTGGCTGAATCCCTGCCGATGAGGCGGCTGGGTGGCGGAGCACCCGTAGTAGTCCGAGGACGGGAAAGCCGTCCACATGGCGAAGGGGTGCAGAATGTTTCGTTCTGGACGACCGAAGGGTTCAGCAATCGGGAGGGCTCCCGATGAACGTGAACGAAGTCCAGAGAAGGCTGTGGGAGCAGTCGCACACACACAAAGCCCATCGGGAGTCGGGAACACCGCTGTTCCCGACGGACCCGTATGCCTCGCGCATCCGGAACCTGATGGACCTGATGCACCACCCGCAATGGTTGTGGGAGGCGGCAGAGCGTGTGATGCGACGGTCCCGCAGCAAAGCGCCGGGCGTAGACGGCGTGACGACCCGAATGTTCCGCAAGGGATACGAGGGTAAGATCGACGCGCTACGCCTTGAGTTGAAGCGTGGAACCTACCAGCCTCAACCCGTTCGGCGGGTGATGATCCCCAAGGCCAACGGCACGATGCGGGCCCTGGGCATACCCTGTCTGCGGGACAAGATCGTGCAGGAGGCCGTTCGTATGGCCCTCGAACCGATCTTCGAGGTGGAATTCCACGACAACTCGTACGGGTTTCGGCCCAATCGCGGCACGCACCACGCCGTCTTCCGTTGTCAGAACCTGATGAAGCATGGCTTCACCTGGGTTATTGAAGGAGACGTCAAGGCGTGCTTCGATGAAATCTCGCACCAGGCCATCCTCAAGGTCCTGCGGGAAAAGGTTCACGACAACAAGTTCCTCGATCTGATTCGCCGGTTTCTCAAGGCCGGCGTTGAGGTAGAGGGCGTCGTTGAACCGACCGAGAAAGGTGTTCCCCAAGGAGGCGTGATTTCGCCATTGCTCTCGAATGCGGTCCTGAACAAGCTGGACTGTGGTTCCTGCACAGTAAGGGCACACACAACGATGCGATGGTGAGGGCGGCCTACCACCGGCAGCCGAATGTTCGGTTTGCCCGGTATGCCGATGATTGGTGCGTCTTCATCACGCGGGCGTCGAAGCGCTATGCCGAGACGCTCCGTGAGCAAATCGCCGAGTTCCTCATCCGCGAATGCGGTCTGCGGCTCTCGGTGGAAAAGACGCACGTCACGCACGTCCGCGATGGGTTTGACTTCCTCGGATTCCACTTGGAGTTGAGCACGGGCCGCAGTGGGAGATCGGTGCCGAAAATCAAGATCGGTCCCAAGGCCACGCAGAATCTCCGGCAACGACTGGAAGAAGCGATGCGGCGTAGGCCACATCAGGAATCGATCGCGTTGCGATTGCAGCGTGGATCGGCAGTCGTTCGTGGGTGGTCGGAATACTTCCGCATCGCCCACAACTTCCCGGCCATCGCCGGAACGCTCGACCATTGGGCGTTCTGGACCGCCCTTAAGGCGATCTGTCGGAAGCTCGACATTCCGACCGGCACGGCCATGAAGCGGTACTACCGAGGTGGCACGATTCAAGTCGATGAATCCTGCCGACTCGAAACGTTCAGCGGCATCAAGGTGAAGCTGGACTATCGAGGCCCCGAGCCGTACCAACCCGGAGCGGCCGACTACGAGACCGACGACGAAATGGACGCTGCGTTCGCCCGATTCAACGAGCGGATGCGGTTTGGGAATATGGACATGAAGTACCGGACGCTGCAACGCGACGGCTACCGCTGTCGCGGCTGCGGTGCAACGGTCACGGCCCTGACCTCCCAAGTAGACCATATCGTCCCCGTCAAGCGCTTTGCCAGCTTCGCATTGGCCAGCACCGACGACAACCTCCAGACCTTGTGCTTGGACTGTCATTGGGAAAAGCACCATGCGGAGTAGTGCCGAGAAATGTTTGGAAAGCCGGATGCTTGGAAACTTGCACGTCCGGTTCGGGGTTGGGGTCAAGGTGCGATTCCTTGGCCTACACCACGTCCGCGTCGAACCGCGGAGCAGCACGGCCATCGCCGCCGGCCTGTCGTCCTTCCAGAACAAGAAGGCCCAGCTCCACCACCAGAGTTTCGACCAGGCTCGGGGGGTCACTGACCCGAAAAAGGCACGCAAAAAGATGCGGGCCAAGGACCGGCCCCTGGAGAATGACTTCGTCACCGATGAGGCGTTCGATCAGATGCTGCTGGCCTGGTTTGCCAACGCCTCGCGCGTACTCAAGCCGGGCGGCTCGTTTTTCATCTGGGGCGGCTACGCCAACCTGGGCAATTACCCCGCGCCGCTCAAGAAGGCCGGGCTGTATTTCAGCCAGGGAATTGTCTGGGATAAGCAGCATCCCGTGCTGACGCGCAAGGACTTCATGGGCGCGTTCGAGATCTGCTTCTATGGTTGGAAGGAAGGCACCGGCCATCACTTCTACGGGCCGAACAACGCCACCGACCTCTGGCATGTGAAGAAGGTCAATCCCCAGGCCATGGTCCATTTGACGGAGAAACCGGTCGAGCTTGCCATCCGCGCCATTCAGTACTCGAGCAAGCCGGGCGAGAACGTGCTCGACCTCTTCGGCGGATCGGGTTCAACGCTGATCGGTTGCGAACAGACCGGCCGGCGAGCGTTCCTCATGGAACTCGACCAGGCGTATTGCGATGTGATTCGGGAGCGTTGGGAGAAATTCACCGGGCGGACGGCAGAGCGGCTGTCGACCCGGACAAACGCCCCGGTCATGACCGAGGCGTCGGTGGAGGGTGCGTGATGAGGTGGTTATCCGCCTTCCGCCAGGGCGAAGTACTCGGTCATCGCGTCGAGGTGGACGCCAGTCGTCGTCGCCGCGTAGTTGCGGCGGTAGCGGGTGTCGACAATGCCGCGCTCCTTGAGGAAGGCAACGGCAACCGCGATCTGCGTCCAGGGGATATCCTCCTGGCAGAAGATGGTCTCGAGCGTGAACGGCTCGTCGCCCAGTTCGTCGATCGCCTGGGCCACGCGGTCGAGCGCGGCCACCGGGCAGCGATGCTCGTACGGCTCGCCCCTGGCCGGCACGACCTTGCGGATCAGGTGGCCGTCGAGGACCTCGAATGTCTCGTTGCGTTCTCGCCGTGCCATGGTCGTCGCCTCCTACTTCGCCGCCGCGGCGTTGGACTCGAACTTGCCGCGCTCGGCCTTGGCGAACCGGCTGGCGTCGCCCTTGGCTTTGATCTCGCGCGAGATGGCGGCATAGAGCGTGTTGGCCGGCGTCTTGCCAGCACGCGGCGTCCACAGGCCCTGGGCAGCGGCCAGCTCGACGATCGCCAGGCAGGTCATCGCCTCACCAGGGTTTTGCGACAGCAGGTGGGCGGCCGCGTTCAGCAGGCTCATCGGCTTCCCGTCACGTTGGCCACCCGTCGCGTCACGTTCGCCCGTGTCGCGTTTTCTCGCGGGCTTGGCGTCCTTCGTCGCCTTGGCGGCCTTCCTCGCCACGGGCACGTCGTCGTCGAGCCGTTTGCGCAGGCGCTGGGCGCTCTTGATGCGGATGGTCTTGCCCGTCTTGACACTGGCGCCGTTCCATCCGCCGCCGTCATGCTCGCGGGTGATCTTCACCGGGGCGAGGTTGCCCGCCACCTTGACCAGGTACGTCGCGCCAATCTTCACGTCGCTCTTCTTCATCGTCATGCTCCTTCTGTTGGGGGTTTACGAATGCAGCTCGTCGAGGCTGCGTTTAATCTCGGATTCGTCGATGCCGGAGAAGAACGCCAGCGTTTCGATCAGGTTCTCGCGCACCTGCTCGAGCGTGCCGACGGTCGCCCAGGTGACCTTGCCGTCGTTCTGCTTCTCGAGTTCGCACTCGATCCAATCGGTCAGGCTGGCGACGTCGGCGCGGGCCCGCTTGAGGGCGTCGATCACCGGCTGCTTGTTCTTCTGCGTGGTCATGGCGTTGCCGTCCTTTCTGGTTCAGTCCTGGAACCGCTGCATTTCGCGGTAGTACTCGTCGATCATGCTGTTCGTGCCGCGCACGCCGTCGCAGCGGCGCTGCACGATTTCGGCGATCTTGTGGAGCTCGTCTTCGGCCGTCCGGCTGGGGATTTCCCAGGTCATCCAGGCCTGCTCGCCTTTCGGCTCGCGGAGGATGCTGTCGATCCGGATGGTGGCGCTGCCGCGCTGGCGTTCGATTGCGACGTGGCCGGCGCTTCCTTCGAGTTCGATCCGGGTGGTCCGCATGGTTCATTTGCCCTCCTTCTGGTGGCCGCGCTGCCTGGCGGCGTCACGGCGGCCCGCCTCGTAGGCCTCCTTGAGGGCGGCCTTGACGCCCCAGACCGAAACCTCGTGGAAGTCGAGGCTGTCGCTCCGGCGGGTGGCCAGCGTCTCGATGAAGAGGTGCCGGGCGGCGATCTGTTCCAGGGTCTTTTGCCGTCGTTCCTGCTCGCGTCGCGTCATGGCGATTCTCCTTGGCGTTGCGTTCGTCACACCCACATGAGGCCAGGACGGCGCAACGACATCAAGGCAATTAACCGCCTGTGGCCAAATAACTTACGTCTTTTCGTAAGCATGCGGGGGGGCTAGAGATATGACCGCCGAAGCATTGAAAATTACGGCCCTGACGCCGGCCCAGGCGGCCAGAATCCTCGCCTCCGCGTACCGGCGGCGAATCGAGGAGGGGCAGGTCCGCCAGGTGGCTGAGGACGGCCAGCTGCTCCGGGCCGACGGGACGTTCAGCCTGATCGAGTACGTGGCCTACCTGGCCGGGGAGGCGACCCGTGGCGGCGGCGATTGACCCGCGCAAACTGCGACCGGCCGACCTGCTCCGTCTGGTAAACGCGACTGATTTCGGCAGCGTCCTGACCGAGGCCCAACTGCGCCGCCATCGCAACCAGGCGGGGTACACCATCGGCGATGCGCGCTCGGTGGACCTGTTCCGTTACGCCGCCTGGCTGACACTCGAGCACTTCAAGCCGAAGACCGCGCCACTGAGCTACGAGGAGCAGAAGGCCCGCCAGGCGGAGCGTAACGCCGAGGCCGTCCGCGCCGCGCAGGACATCGGCGAGCTTCCCGCCGTGGTCGATCCTGACCGCAAGGCGCGGTGCACGGCGTCGTTTCGTGATTTCTGCGAGACGTACTTCCCTGAGGTGTTCTATTTCCCGTGGTCGGATGACCACCTGCGGGTGATCGAGAAGATCGAGAAGGCCGTGCGCACCGGCGGGCTGTTCGCCATGGCGATGCCGCGCGGCAGCGGCAAGACGGTGCTTTGCCAGACGGCGGTGCTGTGGTCGGCGCTGATCGGCGCGTCGCCGTTCGTGTGCCTCATCGCCGCCAGCGCCGAGCGCGCCCGCGACCTCCTGGAGAACATCAAGATCTGGCTGGAGACGAACCCGCTGCTCGCGGCCGACTTCCCGGAGGTCACCTACCCGATCCAGTGCCTCGAGCGGATCACCAATCGACAGAAGGGCCAGAAGTACCGGGGCGAGCCGACGCGGATCGACTGGGCTTCGGACCGCATCGTGCTCCCGACCATCGCCGGCTCCAATGCATCGGGCGTGGTCATCTCGAGCTCGGGCATGAAGGGCAGCGACATCCGCGGGCAGAACTACGCCCGCGCCGACGGCCAAGTTGTGCGCCCGCAGCTCGTAATGGTCGATGACCCACAGACGACCGAATCGGCGTGGTCGCCGTCGCAGAGCCAGCGGCGTGAGGCGATTCTCGCCGGCGACGTGCTCGGCATGGCCGGCCCGGGCAAGAAGATCGCGGGGCTGATGGCCTGCACCGTGATCCGACCGGCCGATATGGCCGACAACATCCTCGATCGCCAGAAGCATCCCGAATGGCAGGGGGAGCGGACCAAGATGGTCTACGCTTTTCCCAGCAACGAGGCGCTCTGGACGAAATATGCCGAGCTGCGGGCCGATTCGCTGCGCAACGACGGCGATGGCGCCGAAGCCACTGAGTTCTACCGGGCCCATCGTGAGGCGATGGATGTCGGCGGCATCGTGGCCTGGCCGCAACGCTTCAATGAGGACGAACTCAGTGCGATCCAGCACGCGATGAATCTGAAATTCCGTGACGAAGCCGCTTTCTTCGCGGAGTACCAGAACGAGCCGATCGTCGAGGAAATCGGCGAAGAGATGCTGACCGCCGAGCAGATCGCGGCCAAGCTCAATGGCTATCGGCCCGGAGAGATTCCGATCGGCTGCAATCACCTGACGATGTTCATCGACGTGCAACAGAAGGTGCTCTTCTGGATGCTGTGCGCCTGGGAGGAGAACTTCACGGGCTACGTGGTGGATTACGGGGCGTGGCCCGAGCAGCGCCGTCCATATTTTACGCTCCGCGACGTGCGTGCCACGATCGGCCGGGCCGCGCCTGGCGCCGGTCTGGAAGGGCAAATCTATGCCGCCCTGGACAAGCTGACCGCCGAGAAGCTCTCGCGAGCATACCGTCGTGAAGACGGAGCGGAGATGCGCGTCGATCGCTGCCTGATCGACGCCAACTGGGGCCAGTCCACCGACGTGGTGTATCAATTCTGCCGGCAGAGCGGTTTCGCGGGGATTCTGCTGCCCAGCCATGGCAAGCACGTCGGTGCTTCGAGCGTCCCGTTCAGCGAGTACAGGCGCAAACGCGGCGACCGTGTGGGGCTGCACTGGCGCATTCCCCACACGATCGGCAAGCGCCAGGTCCGCCACGTGCTCGTCGACATCAACTACTGGAAGACGTTCGTGCATGGCCGGCTGGCCGTGTCCATGGGCGACCCCGGTTGCCTGTCCCTGTTCGGCCGTGATGAGAACGCACATCGCCTGCTGGCCGACCATCTGACGGCCGAGTACCGTGTGAAAGCGTCCGCCCAGGGCCGAACCGTGGACGAATGGAAGCTGCGCGCCACCCGTCCCGACAACCACTGGCTGGATTGTCTGGTCGGCTGCGCCGTCGCCGCGTCCATTCAGGGCGCTTCCCTGGCGAGCGTTGAATCGGGCAATCCGCGGCCACGGCCGAGGTTGCGGTTGTCCGTCCTGCAGGGGAGTCGATGACGATGAGCGTGACCACATCGGCGCAAGCAAGATCCTCTCCCCACGTCGGGCTGGTCTGCCGCGGCTGCGGCGGTCGGCACTTCCTGACCGTGTACACGCGCCGTCGCAATGACGGCATCGTTCGCCGTAAGCGCTGCCGCAACTGTGGCGCGACGATCACCACGCGTGAGAAAATGATCTGACGTACCACATCTGGCACGAAATGTCGGTCAGCCCCCGCACCGCGGCGAGAATTCGGCCTGAGCGGGTAATCACTACGTGGCGGACGTGTGCCCGCTTGGTGATTTCCATGGCCGAGACGCTCGACAATTCGATCCGGACCAACGCCGAAGGGCCGGCCAAGGCCAGCGGCGATTCCGGCAGCGTCGAGCAGCACAAGCTCACCGAGCAGATCGCGGCCGACAAGTACCTCGAATCGAAAAAGGCCAGCCGGGCCAGGGGGTTCGGCATCAAGCTCGCGAAGGTTTCGCCGGGAGGGGCCGTCTGATGTGGCCGTTCCGTCAGAACAGGAAGGCGCGGCGGTCCCGACCGGCGGCTGTGCCGGCCGTGGTGCGAGCGCGTTACGACGCGGCGCAGACTACGGCGGAGAACGCCCGCCACTGGGCGATGGCCGATGCCTTGTCGGCGGACTCCGCGGCCTCGGCGGACGTTCGCAAAAAACTTCGTGAACGGGCCCGGTACGAGGTGGCCAACAACAGCTATGCCAGGGGTATCGTGCTGACGCTCGCGAACGATTGCATCGGCACCGGGCCGCGCCTGCAGTTGCTTACGGACAACGCCGAGATCAACGATGCGGTGGAAGCGGCGTTTGCGGACTGGACCCGGACGGTCAACCTGGCCGAGAAGCTTCGCACCATGCGGATGGCCAAGGCGACCGACGGCGAGGCGTTCGCCGTGCTGACCGCCAACCCGGTGATCGATTCGCCGGTGGCCCTTGACGTGCAACTGGTCGAAGCCGATCGGGTGGCATCGCCCGTCATGTCGATCTGGCCGTCGGCGACCGAAATCGACGGCATTCGGCTGGACGCCTGGGGAAATCCCCAGACGTACACGGTGCTGCGACAGCATCCCGGCGACCTGGCGGCGTGGAAAACGCAGTACGACCTGGTGCCGGCGGAGGCGGTGATTCACTGGTTCCGGTCCGATCGGCCGGGCCAGCACCGGGGCATCCCGGAGATCACGCCGGCGCTACCGCTGTTCGCCCAGTTGCGGCGCTACACCCTGGCCGTAATCGCCGCGGCCGAAACCGCCGCGGACTTCGCCGCCGTGCTGTTCACGGATGCGCCGGCCAATGGCGAGGCCCAAGCGCTCGAGCCGATGGACGTCGTCGAGCTCGAAAAGCGCATGGCCACCGTGCTGCCAGACGGTTGGCGGCTGGGGCAGATCGAGGCGCAGCAACCGACGACCAGTTACGCGGAGTTCAAGCGCGAGATCCTCAACGAGATCGCTCGCTGTTTGAACCTGCCGTACAACATCGCGGCCTGCAACAGCTCGGGCTACAACTACGCCTCCGGACGCCTCGACCACCAGACCTACTACAAAGCCATCCGCGTGGAGCAGGCTCACCTCGCCGAGGTGGTGCTCGATCGCATTTTTTCGGCCTGGGTGGCGGAGGCCATGCTCACCCCCAAATTGTCCATGCTCCGGCCCATGCGTGGCCTCGCCCGCCAGTGGTTTTTCGATGGCACCGAGCATGTCGATCCCGCCAAAGAAGCCAGCGCTCAAGCCACCCGGCTCACCAGCAACACCACGACTCTCGCCGCGGAGTACGCCCGTCAGGGCAAGGACTGGGAGGTCGAGCTCCGCCAGCGAGCCAAAGAGAAGCAGTTGATGGCCGAGTTGGGGCTCACGGAGGAGCTCCGGCCGGTCATCGACGAAGAGGACGAGGAGGCCGATACGGATGTCGAAGCTCGGCAGGCAGCCTGACTACCTGACCTTTCGCTGCCCACTGACGATCGAAGCCGCAGGCGACGCGGACAAGCGGATGCCTCGCTTCCGCATGGTCGCCTACACCGGCGGGACGATGCGGATCAACGGTTTCCCCCATCCAGTCGTCGTCGATCTGGAGGGCCTGGCCATCGAACGCCAGGACATCCCCGTCCGCCTCGACCACAAGCCGCACCAGGGTGTGGGCCATACGCAGCGCGTTACCATCGAGAATGGCCAGGTGGTCGCCGAAGGCCTGATCAGCCGCGACACGAGCTGGGCGCGCGACGTCGCCAAAAGCGCCGTCAACGGATTCCCCTGGCAGGCGAGTATCGGCGCGGCCGTCGTCGACGCCGAATTCGTACCCAACGGCCAGCGCATCACCGTCAACGGAAGGACGTTTGCCGGGCCTTTGCATGTGGTTCGTCAGGCCGTCCTCAAAGAGATTTCGTTCGTCGATAGCGGCGCGGACACGGCCACCTCGGCCCGGATCGCCGCCCAGAACAAGGAGCAAACGTCCATGGACGACAACAACGTTGCCACTGCCGAGGAGACGACGCCGCAGAACGCGACCCCGACGGACGACACCGGCGCGTCCAACAACGGGCAGGTCAAGACCGCGTCCAGCGCGGACAAGACGCATGAGCCGGCGCAAACAGCACCCGCGCCGACCACGCCCAGCACAGTCAACGCGTCCGCGGCCAGCGCCGATCCGGTGGTCCAGATGCGCCGGCAGCTGGCAGCCGAGACGCGCCGCGTCGAGGCCATTCGCAAGGTCTGCGCCGGCAAACACCCCGACATCGAGGCCCAGGCCATCGAGGAAGGTTGGGACGAGGCCCGCACCGAACTGCACGTGCTCCGCGCCTCGCGCCCGCAGGTGGCGGCGGTCCATACCCGGCCGCGCAACGGCAGCCCGCAGGTCTTCGAGGCTGTCGCCCTGATGGCGGCGGGCCTTCCCAACTCTCGCATCGAGGCGATCTACGCCGAGCCGATCCTCGAAGCGGCCGACAAGCTGCGCGGCGTGGGCATCCAGGAGTTCTGCGAGCTGGCGTGCGGCCAGCAGCTGCCGCGTTTCCGCCGCGACGCCTCGGGTTGGCTGGAGGCGGCCTTCAGCACACTGAGCCTGCCGGGCATCCTCAGCAACATCGCCAACAAGATGCTGCTGGAGGGCTACAACTACGTCGAGGATGCCTGGCGCAGCATCGCCAAAATCGCCAGCGTCAATGACTTCAAGGAGCACACCCGCTACCGCATGACCGGCGCCTTCCAGTTCCAGCAGGTCGGGCCGGACGGCGAGCTGAAGCACGGCAAGCTGGACGAGCAGACTTTTGGGCAGAAGGCCGACACCCACGGGATCATGTTCGCGTTGACCCGCCAGATGATCATCAACGATGACATGGGCGCGTTCACCGACATTCCGCGCCAGATCGGCATGGGCGCCGCCGAGGCCATCGCCGACGCCGTGTGGGGTCTGTGGCTCGGCAACCCGGTCCAGTCCGACGGCAAGACGTTCTTCCACGCTGATCACGGCAACTACGTCGAAGGCGCGGACTCCGCGCTGTCGATCGATGGCCTGACCGACGCGGAGGTGACCTTCGGCAAGCAGACCAAACCCAACGGCAAGCCCCTGGGCATGCCCGCCCGGATCCTGCTGGTCCCTACGGCGCTCAAGGTCCCGGCTGAGATGCTCATGAAGAGCGTCCAGCTCAACGAGACCACGACGGTCAACAAGGCCAAGCCCTCGACGAACCCGCACGTCGGCAAATTCGAGGTGGTCTCCAGTGTGTACCTGTCCAACGCCTCGTTCGCCGGCGCCTCAAGCAAGGCGTGGTACCTGCTGGCCGACCCGAATCGGCTGCCGGCCATCGAAGTCGCGTTCCTCAACGGCGTGGATCGGCCCACCGTCGAAAAGACCGACGCCGACTTCAACACGCTCGGCATCCAGTTCCGCGGGTACATCGACTTCGGCGTGCGGGAGCAGGACTACCGCGGCGCGCTGCGGATGAAGGGCGAAGCGTGAACGCCCAATGGCGGTGAGATCCCGCGTTTACCTTCACCAGATCACGGAGAACTGACCGATGGCAACCGCACAATTCATTCATGACGGCAACAGCATCGACTACACGCCCGGCTCGGCCGTAGCGGCCGGCGCGGTGGTCGTTCAGGGCGAGCTGATCGGCATCGCCAAGGTGGACATCGCGGCCAACACCCTCGGCGCGCTGGCGATGACCGGGGTGTTTGATTTCCCGAAGGCCACTGGCGGCGGCACGGCCATCACGGCCGGGGCGAACTGTTACTGGGACGCTGCCGGGCAGCAGGCCACGACCACCGCCACGGGCAACAAGCTGATCGGCAAGTGCGTTCGCGCCGCGGCCGATGCTGACGCGACTGTGGGTATCCGTCTGATGCAGTGACCAGGAGTCGAGAGCCGTGGCCGATCTTCTGCGTCAAGGCGCCGCCTGGCTGGACGGTCAGCGTCACACGCATCTGACCCAGACGGTGCGGTATCAGCGCGAGGCCTATTCCGTCGAGCTGGCTGCCACGATCGGCCGGACGGAGTTCGAGCAGGCCGACGAGTATGGCGTGCTCCACCGAATCGAGGCGCGTGACTACATCATCCGCGCGGCGGACCTGCTGCTCGGAGGTGAAACGGTGCTGCCCAAGGCCGGTGACCAGATCTGTGAGACGGAGCAGGCGGCGGTGCACGTGTACGAGGTGATGGCATCCGGCAGCGAACCGCCATGGCGCTACAGCGACCCGTACCGCGTGGCGCTGCGGATTCATACGAAGCACGTGAAAACGGAGGCAGCGTGATGACTGTGGCTCAGCGCATTAACGGGCACGCGAAGTGGGTGGCCATGATGGCGGGTGTGATCAGCCTGGTGGTCGCAGGCACGTATCAGCACACTCGCGCCGTCGAGCAGCTCGCGGGCATCAAGGCCGATGTGGCCCGCATCGAACGGGCACAGGCGGAACAGGGCCGCACGCTTGAATCGCTGAAACAGGCGGTGTGGACGCTGACAGCCTCGCGCGGCGTCACTATCCCACCCGCGGGGGGCACGCAGCCGTGAGCACCGTGATCGAGGTCGCCGACGCCGTGGTCGCAAGTCTGAATGCCGGCTCGTTCACGCCGCCGTTCACCGCCGCGCGGAAGTATGTGCCGGCCGTCGAGTTGTCGGACCTGGTCGACCTGAACATCACAGTCGTCCCGAAATCGCTCGAGATCAGCACAGCCACGCGCACCGGCAGTCACTTCGACTGCACGATCGACATCGGCATCCAGCAGAAGGTCAACCCGGACGAACCGGCGGAACTCGATGCCCTGTCGGACCTGGCCGAGCAGATTGTCGATCATCTGCGGCTCCAGCCGCTCGATGCGATGCCCGAGGCGGCGTGGTTGTCCATTACCCACGAGCCGGTATTCGCACCCGAGCACCTGGACCAGCAGCGGGTCTTCACCAGCGTCGTCAGCGTCACGTACCGCGTGAGGAGATAGAAGCGTGGCCAACAACGCCGTTCTGCGAGCCATCGACCTGACCAGCACCTGGGTACCGCTGGCCGACGCGCCGCTGGTGGCGAATGTCACCCTCATCATGGGCTCGACGGGCGGATTCGCTGATTCGGGTTCCACGTTCATGATCCGGCAGGGTGCGGCGGAGTCACGCTGGCCCCTGGGCAACTCGGTGCAGTTGTCGGGTGTTGACCTGAGCACGATCGAAGTGCGTTCGACGTATTCGAACATGCGTCTGATGCTGATCGGCAACACGCGTTGAGGAGGGCACAGCATGGCAATCAAGCTGGGCATGAATGGGAAGATGTACTACCTCGCCAGCGGCGAGCGCGCCACATGGGGCCCGGCCGACGCCGACGACATTCACGGCGGCGCGGCCCCCTCCGGCCTGACGGAGTTGGGCAACGTCCGCGACGTGACGCTGAACCTCGAGGAGGGCGAGGCTGACGTCACCACGCGGGCCAACAACGGCTGGCGGGCGACGGAGCCCACGCTCAAGGACGGCAGCGTCGAGTTCGAGATGGCTTACGACCCGGCCGACGCGGGGTTCGTCAGGATCCTCGGAGCGTGGCTCAAGCGTACGCCGGTGCCCATGGCGATTCTCGATGCGGCCAAGGACGTGGTCGGGACCATGGGTTTGTGGGCCGACTTCAAGGTGATCAGCTTCTCCAAGAGTGAGCCGCTGGAGGAAGGCCAGATGGTCAGCGTGACGATCAAGCCGGCCTATTCGGCCGTCGCGCCAGAATGGGTGAAAGTGACGAGTTGAGGCTGTTGGACTGTTCGGCTGTTTGGCTGTCAGCTTCGAAAGGAACGGATCAATGCCGCCAGTAGCTTGGACGTTGCTGTGCACTGGTTGTCGACGACCTCAAATGCTTCGGCGTCGAGGTATTCAAGACGATGGGCCAGCGATGCCTGGTATGACAATTCACGCAGCGACCCGAAGGCGATGTCCAGGAATCTCAGGTAGTCCTTCTCTGTTTGACGGGCGCAGCCTTCGACGATATTCGAGGCCACGGACACCGCCGCCCGGCGCAACTGTGCGGTCAGACCATACTGCTCCTCACGCGGGAGCTGCTTCGTCACGCGATAGACCGTTACCGCCAGTTCGTCGGCTGCCTGAAACGCTTTCAGCTTCGTGTGATCGCGCATCGCGTTCCTCCGTTTTTCGTCTCGTTGCTTCCCAACAGCCAAACAGTCTAACAGTCAAACAGACGGGAGCGAAGCGACCATGAAAACTTTCACTGACAACGCGGGACGTACTTGGACGATTGCCATCAACGTCGACGCGATCAAGCGCGTGAAGGGCCTGCTCGATGTCAACCTGCTTGAGGTCGTCGAGGGCACACTGATCGAGCGGCTGATTCGCGACCCTATTTTGCTTTGTGATGTCGTCTATGTCGTGTGCAAGCCGGAAGCGGACGAGAAGCGCGTCAGCGACGAGGATTTCGGCCGCGCGATGGCCGGCGACGCCATCGAGCACGCAACGAAGGCCCTTCTGGAGGAACTCGTGGGTTTTTCCCCGAGCCCGAGGGATCGGGCGAACCTCCAGCGCGTGCTCGAAACGACCTGGCGGGTGATGGACAAGGCCCGCGATCTTGTCGAGGCCAGACTGACCAGCGAAGAACTGGAACGAACCATCGAACAAGCGCTGCGGAGTGCCGGCGACTCATCTATCAGTGCGCCGGCGTCCTCGGAGTCGATCCCGGGCCCTTCACGCTTGACGAGCTGACCCGTATGGCCGAGGCCAAAGCACAGAACGCGTGGGGCCGGACGTCGTCGCTGATGGCTTTGCTGGCCAACTGCCATCGCGACCCCAGAAGGACCCGCGCGTACCGACCGAGCGATTTCGACCCGTTCAGCCGAACCAGCCGGCCCATCCAGGCCGACTTCAGCCTCCTGCGCGAGGTTTTCGTGAAGTAATACCGCCCGGGTATGGATGCCCGGGCTGGACCATAAGGCACCCAACAGGAGAAAGAACATGCCTCTTCCGGAAGATGTCGTGTCGAGTGTCGCATCGACCAATTTCAAGTCGCTGGGCGACGGTCCGTCGTTCTATCACAATCTGGCGATGAGCAACGCCGTGAACCAGCAGAATCTGGCCGCGCAGAACGCGATCGCGCAGCAGCAGGCGCTGGGCACGGTGCTCACCACCGCGGTGGGCAAGATCGTCAAGTTGCTCACCGAGGCCGACGCCGAGGAGGCCATCTCGCTCAGCAAGGTTCTGAGCGGAGACGACGTGGCCGCAAAGATCAGCAGCCTGATCGGGGCGCTGGGCTTCGGCCAGGTCGGGGCCAAGACGGCTCAGACCACGCCGCCCTCGACGGCCGGTTAGTCGTCGATTCGACACGTGCCCGCGCAGCGCCACCCGCGCTGCGCGGGCGTTGCCCTTTGAGCATGGAGGGACACGCCATGCTCCAACGTGTGTTGGTTATCGCAACGATCGTTGTCCTGTTGTTCTATGCGAGTTGTCTGTGATCGATCTGCGCGTCAAGCAGTTCCTGAATCCGTGACGCCGTGTTCCCCCAAATCGCCATTTTGCGCTTGTTTTACAGCCGCATTCGTGCATGATGGGTCTCGTGAAAGAGTCACCTGCGGGGTGAGGTGAGCAGACCCATGAAGTTCCATATCATCGGCACAAAGGAAGTACTCGTTTCTCATTCGGGCCTGGCCCTGGCGGGCACGTTGCTGCAGGGAACAAAGATTCGGCAACGCCTGAACCATCGGAAGCGCGAAGGAGGCCCGCCCGTCATCGCTGACGCCGACAATCTGCTGGCCATGATCGGCCTGCTGTGCATGGGCAAGAGCGATTTCGAAGCGGTCCGCGCGTTCGAGGACGAGTCCAACGAGTTCTTCCGTCTGGCCCTGGGCCTGAAGCGCGTCCCTTCGGAGGCCACGCTGCGGCAACGTCTGGACCGGCTCGGCGCCGAAGACGCCGCGGCCGACGAGTCCGAACCGCCGGTGCGGACGATCCTGCTGGAGGAGTCGGCCGAGATGGTGCGCCGGCACGCGCCGAAGCTGACGCCGTGCTGGAAGGACTGGATTGCCCTGGACGGGGACGTGGCGACAAACGACAACAGAAAATGCCAGAAAGAGGGCGTCGGCGACACCGACAAGGGAATCCAGGGCTACGACACCAAACGGGAAGACTTCGGCCAGCAGGGAGACTTCAGCAACAAACTCCGGCGGAAGGGGACGCTCCACCGGCAAGCCGGAGCGACGGCGGTCCGGGAGGAAACCTTCCGCCTCGCCCGAACAAGCACGGACGGACGGCTCCGGGGGCGGCTGCACGCGGGTTTTGACGACCTGGCGAACGTGCGGGGCGGTCGCCAGAAGGTCCACGGCCCGGGGGACTCGATCAGCAATCGGAACCGGCGGAAGGTGTCGCTGACGGAGGGGTTCGAGGAGGCCTCGGCCCACGGGGAACCGGTAGCGGGCCGCGCCGGCAAGGAAATCTGGTTCGGCGACGCCTGGCGGGAGCGCGACTACCGGCTGGAGCGGGTCGGGGTGCAGGCCATCCGGCGGGAGGCGACGGCGGACGGCCAGGCTCTGCGGGTGCCGGACTTGGAGATTCAGACGTTCTGGACGAGCAGGAAGCCGTCGGAGGGGTCGGCGTCGCAGGGGGTGGCCCTCTTTCACGATCACGGTACGAGCGAGCAGTTCCTCAGCGAGTGCAAGACGGACATGAACCTGGAGCGGGTGCCCAGCGGCAAGTTCGCGACCAACGCGCTGGTGCTGGAGTGCGGGCAGGTGGCCTACAACGTGTTGCGGCTGTGCGGGCAGGAGTCGCCGCGGCAGGATCGCGCGTTGCCGCCGGAGGAGAAAATGCCGGTCCGCCGGACGGTTCGCCGCCGGCGTTTGCGGAGCGTGATTCAGGACATGGTCTACCTGGCCTGCCGGTTAACGCGGCACGCCGGTCGCTGGCGTCTGGCGTTCTGGAAGAACAACCCGTGGCGTCCGGTGTGGCAGCGGGTGTACGAGCGTTTTCTGGCCCCCGGCCGGTCGGGTCTGCTTCCCGCCTCGGTCCCGCGCTGACTTTTCCCTGTGCAGCAGAATCCCCCAGCGTGTTTCCTGGTGGGGGACATTGCGCGCCGAACCCGGCCTGTGAGCGATACCGTCACGCCGTGGCACCCCTTCCCGCCCTATAAACTCGTCTCGTCGTGCCGCGCGTGCACGGTCGAACCCATGCAACGCTTCCCGTCCGCCCAATTCGACGATATGATCGCCCATGCGTCACGGATTCAGGTGAATTCTATGTCCATCTTCTGGGCATACAAGAAGAAATCCTCGATCTGTCCCGCGTACCCCAGCCTGTCGGCCACGTTCTTGATCTCTTTGAGGAACTCGCCCTCCGAGAGCTCGTCCGGAATGCGGAACTGGGCTTTCCCGCTGAGTGACGGAATCCGTGTCTTGGGACCGGCCGGGATGCCGGCCGCAATCTCGCCGGCTTTGCCAATGTCGACCGGCGCACGTCCCCCACGCACCGACGCCACCACCTTGCGCCCGACTTTGCGAAGGACCGGACCCGCGACATCCACCAGCAAGTCCAATGTCTTGCCCGCGGCTTTGTCAACCGCGAAGCCGATCACAAGATCCAACATGACGTTCCGAAACGAAACCCCGGCCGCGAAGTCCTCGATCGCCCGACGAATCGTCATTCCCGTTGTGTACCAGCCGTACACCCGGGCCCCGGTCCCGATCGCGCTGAGCACGCTGCCGAACGAGAATTGGCCCGTCGGGTCGGTGTGGGCCTGCGGGTTGCTCAGGACGTATTGGTAGAGGTTCAGCGACTCGGCGTATTCGGCCGGGTCGCGGGAGGTGAACCGGCCGTGCCACGGGTCGTATTCCCGGGCGCGGTAGTCGTACAGCGCCAGCAGCGGACGGCCAGGCCGGCCGGTCTGGCCGGCCCCGTCGTCCCGGATGTCGAAATCCAGACGCCGGCCCGTGAAATAGTACGGATTCGCCGGCGCCGCGGAACCGGCCCCCGTGAAGCACGCCGCGAACACCGCGAAGTCGGA
>MTKY01051497.1_pt1 | contig 17965 bp, 12 predicted proteins | sample 1042731 | NCBI WGS metagenome assembly MTKY01 (sample SAMN06212206, study PRJNA360538) | anaerobic digester metagenome | biome: Wastewater treatment plant; material: sludge; isolation source: anaerobic digester fed with sludge from wastewater treatment plant | place: Denmark: WWTP Soeholt ... | reverse complement strand
GTGGGCCTGCTTGCTGTCGCGGCGACGGCGGGCGCGCCGGTCATGTTGGCTGCCGGGCGGGGTCGGCGGCGCAGGACGCGCATCAAGAGGCTGCAACGGCATGAGCGGACGGGTCGGCTGGGCCGTGCCAGTGTCCAGCGGCGATCGCTGCTCCCGCTGATCCGGCAGGTTATCTGAGGCACGGGGGGGCTGGCTGTCGGGCGGGCTTCCGCCTGGAGACTGCATGACTCCGCTCACTTCCTGACCCGTCATTACACTGTCTGCATCATGGCGTTAGTATACCACAGCCGCCTGGCGCTACACGTCGCTGTCTTGACAGCTATCCACCGGATGCAGTACGCTTGGCACCTGCGCCCGCACGCTACCGCACAAGAGAGCACCATGCCGTACTTCGAGTACACCGGAAATTTGCACGTCCACACACCCTACTCGGATGGAGAAGGCAGCCACGAGCACGTCGCCGAGGCTGCGCTTCTGGCCGGGCTGGACTTCGTGATTTTCACCGACCACAATGTGCGCGTGGGGGGCATCGAGGGCTATTACGGCGACGACTCGCGCGGCTATGTGTTGCTGCTCTCCGGGGAGGAAGTCCACGACCGGACGCGCAACCCCCAGGGCAACCACGTGCTGGTCTTCGGCACGGACACCGAGCTTGCGGGATGTGCCCACAGTCTCCCTGCCCTGCTGAGCGCTGTCGAGCAGGCCGGCGGCTTGAGCTTCATCGCCCACCCGGACGATAACGGAGTCGAGTGGTTGGGCGAGCCGGCGATTCCCTGGCTGGATCGCTATGTGGACGGGTTCACCGGCCTTGAAGTGTGGAATTACATGTCCCGCTTCAAGGACTACCTGCCCGACCGCCGTACCGGAATCCGCAATGTCTTTCGCCCGGACGACGTGGTGATCGGCCCCTCGCCGGTGACGCTTGCCCTGTGGGATGAACTTCTGGAGATGGGCCTCCAGGTTGTCGGGATCGGCTGCGCCGATGCGCACGGCACACGCGTGTCAATGGGGCCGCTGTCGCATGTGGTCTTCCCCTATGATTTCCTGTTTAGTTCCGTGAATACGCACATCTTCACCAAGTCCGCGCTGACCGGCGAGCTGGACTACGACAAAGCGCAGGTATACCAGGCGCTCAGGCAAGGGCGCGCCTTCATCGGCTACGATATTCCGGGCAGCACGCGCGGCTTCCGCTTCTCCGCCCAGGGACAGAACGCCACTGCGATCATGGGCGAGACGATCCGTCTGGGTCACGGTGTGACGCTCCAGGCGCTGGCCCCGGCCCGCGCGCGCATCCGCCTGGTGTGCTGCGGGGAAATCATCGCCGAAGAGAGGCAAACTGAGAACCTCACCCACGTGGTGCGCGACCCCGGCCCGTACCGCGTCGAGGTCTGGCGCTCCTATCGCGGGCGCGAGCGCATGTGGATTCTGAGCAACCCCATCTACGTTGAGCCAGCCCCGGGGTGGACGCGCTGAGCCGCGCAGCCTCACAATCTTCGCCAGCACAGCTAATATGCGCTATACTCTAGAACTTACGTTCGAGCGCAGGGAGTCTCACACGGAGTGTCGCCATGCCCGGTTTTGAGCTTGTCTCCGACTACCAGCCGACGGGTGATCAGCCGCAGGCCATCAGCGCGCTTATCGAGGGGCTGGCTGCCGGACACCGCTTCCAGACTTTGCTCGGCGCGACCGGCACCGGCAAGACCTACACCGTCGCCAATGTCATCGCGCAGTTGCAGCGCCCTTCCCTGGTGCTGGCCCACAACAAGACGCTCGCTGCTCAGCTTTACTCGGAGTTCAAGGAATTCTTCCCGCGCAACGCGGTTGAGTACTTCGTGTCCTACTATGACTACTACCAGCCCGAAGCCTACGTGCCGCGCCACGATCTCTACATCGAGAAGGAGACGGAGATCAACGAGGAGATTGACCGGCTGCGTCTGGCGGCGACGGCCTCGTTGCTCAGCCGGCGCGACGTGCTGATCGTGGCTTCGGTGTCGTGTATCTACGGCCTCGGCAACCCGGTGACGTGGGACAAGGCGACGCTGGAGCTGCGGGCGGGCACGCAGGTGCGCCGCGACATGATCTTGCGGCAATTGGTGGGCATCCAGTACGGGCGCAACGACTTCGAGCTGAAGCCGGGCACGTTCCGCGTGCGGGGCGATACGCTGGAGATCACACCGGCCTACGGCACCACGACTTACCGCGTGGCTCTGTTCGGCGACGAAATCGAGCGCTTGCTAGAGTTGGATCCCCTGACCGGAGAAGTGCTGGCCGAGCACGAGACGATCAAGGTCTTCCCTGCCAAGCAGTTCGTCACCGAGGATTCCCTGTTGCGTCAGGCGCTGCACGACATCGAGCAGGAGCTTGAGGGGCGCTTGGCAGAGCTTCAGGCGGCTAACCGGCTGCTGGAAGCCCAGCGCCTGGAACAACGCACGCGCTACGACCTTGAGATGATCCGCGAGCTTGGCTACACGAGCGGGATCGAGAACTACTCGCGGCACCTCGACCAGCGACCCGCTGGCAGCCCTCCCTGGACGCTGCTCGACTATTTCCCGCCAGACTTCCTGCTGGTCGTGGACGAGTCGCACATGACGCTGCCCCAGGTGCGCGGCATGTACGGCGGCGACCGCTCGCGCAAAGAGACGCTCGTCGAGTACGGATTCCGCCTGCCCAGCGCCCTGGATAACCGCCCGCTCAGCTTTGAGGAGTTCGAGAGCCGCATCGGGCAGACCATCTTCATGAGCGCGACGCCCGGCCCCTACGAGGACGAGCACAGCCAGCAGACTGTCCAGCAGGTAATCCGTCCCACCGGCGTCCTCGACCCGACCATTGATGTGCGCCCGACGGCGGGGCAGATTGACGACCTGCTCGGTGAGATTCACCGGCGGGTGAAGCACGGCGAGCGGGCGCTGGTCACCACGCTGACCAAGCGTATGGCCGAAGACCTGGCCGACTACCTGCTAGAGATGGGCATCCGTGTGCACTACCTGCATAGCGAGATTGAGACCATCGAGCGCGTCGAGATTCTGCGCGATCTGCGCCTGGGCGTCTACGATGTGGTCGTTGGCATCAACCTGCTCCGCGAGGGGCTGGACTTGCCCGAAGTGTCTCTCGTCGCCATTCTTGACGCCGACAAGCAGGGTTTCCTGCGCTCGGCTCCGGCGCTGATCCAGACCATCGGGCGCGCCGCGCGGCACATCAACGGCCACGTGATCATGTATGCGGACAAGGTCACCGAGGCGATGCAGATCGCGCTGGACGAGACCGAGCGACGCCGGACGATCCAGCACCGGCACAATGTGGAACATGGCATCGAGCCAGCCAGCATCGTCAAGGAAGTGCGCGACCTGACCGAGCGGATGCAGCAGATGGCTCCTGACGTGGCGGAGCGCGAGCACGGTGCCCGTCCAGCAGAGCTGCCCAAGAGCGAGCTGAACAAGCTGATCGAGACGCTTGAGACGGAGATGAAAGCGGCGGCCAAGGCGCTGGAATTCGAGAAGGCGGCGACGCTGCGCGACCAGATCATCGAGCTACGCCAGGTGATGGTGCTCAAGGATGTCGAGATTGGCGAGCCGAGCCTGACACTGGTGCGGCGCAGCACCCGGCGGCCCGGTCGCTAACGATCCTGAAATTCGATTGCAGCGCGTGCCGTAATTGGATATTCTCTGCACACGCGAGCGGGCTTCCGCGCAGCGGGGGCGCTGCTTTGCTGCGCCCGGCAGTTCGCGGCTGGGCGGCAAGTTAGGCTAGTCGAGTCCAACGGTACGCATCATGCTTGTCACACGTGAGCAGCTCGAGTTACTTGAGGAGCGCACACTTGCTCCCTACGCCCTCCTGAGCCGCGCCAGCAAGGGGCGTGAGCACCCGGAAGGCGAGCCGGCGTATCGCACTGCGTTCCAGCGCGACCGCGACCGCATCCTGCACACGACGGCCTTTCGCCGCCTGGAATACAAGACGCAGGTGTTCGTCAACTTTGAGGGCGACTATTACCGGACGCGCCTGACGCACACGCTCGAAGTGACTCAGATCGGGCGCAGCCTGGCCCGCGCCTTTGGGGCCAACGAAGACCTGGTCGAAGCGATCTGCCTGGGACACGATCTCGGCCATCCGCCGTTCGGTCATTCGGGCGAGGCGATTCTCAATAAGCTGATGGCGGAGCACGGCGGCTTCGATCACAACCAGCAGTCGCTACGCATCGTCACGCAGTTGGAGGCGCGCTATCCCGACTGGCCGGGGCTGAACCTGACCTACGAGGTGCGCGAGGGAATCGTCAAGCACGAGACGGAGTACGATCTCAGCGACTCGGCAGCAGAGGGATTCGATCCCGATCTGCACGCCAGCCTGGAAGCGCAGATCGCCAACGTCGCCGATGAGCTGGCTTACAACGCGCACGACCTGGACGACGGGCTGCGGTCTGGGCTGCTGGCACCGCGCCAGCTTGACGCCCTGGGCATCTGGCAGATGCTCAAGGAGAGCATTGGCTGGGATGGCGGGCTGTTCAGCGAGCAGATTCGCCACCGTATGATCCGGCGGATGCTGGGCATTGAGATCAACGATGTGATCGAGGCGACCGGTGCGGCGCTGGCCCGTTTGCAGCCAGAGTCGCCAGAGGCGATCCAGCGCTTGCCGTACCATGTCGTGCAGCATTCTGACGATCTCAAGCGCAGCAACGCGGAGCTTAAGTCGTTTCTTTACAGCGAGATGTACCGCCATCATCGCGTGGCGCGCATGGCGGTCAAGGCGGAGCGGTTCATCACGCAAATCTTCGAGACATACGTCGCCGAGCCGGGCCAACTTCCGCCTTCTGTGCAGCAAGCGGTGGACGAGCGCGGCCTTCACCGCGCCGTCACTGACTACATCGCGGGCATGACTGACCGCTACGCGCTGCAAGAGTGGCAGAAGCTCTTCGACCCCTACACGCGCACGTGAGAGTCTTCAGACCGGAACTTCTGTTGAGAGTGAGAACATGGCAGACGAGCAACAGTACCTGACGGCACAGGGCGCAGCCGAGCTTCGCGCCGAACTGGAAAGACTGGTCAATGTGCGGCGACCCAGGCTGGCGGCGCTGCTCAAGGAGGCGATTAGCCAGGGCGATCTGTCCGAGAATGCCGATTACACAGACGCCAAAGAGCAGCAAGCCTTCTTGGAGGGCCGCATCAGGTACCTGGAGAACCTGCTGCGTGTGGCGACGATCCTCGATGATCGTGAGGACGGCAAGGCAGCCGCTCTTGTTCAGCCCGGCATGGAAGTGACCGTGCAGATGGACGACCAGCCAGCAGAGACTTATCGCATTGTCGGCGCGGCGGAAGCCGACCCGCGCAGTGGCAGAATCTCCAACGAGAGTCCGCTGGGCGCTGCGCTGCTGGGGTGTCGCGTGGGCGACACGGTGCGCGTGCAGACGCCAGGGGGCGTCGTCGAGTTCAGGATCATCAAGATCGCGCGCTAATTCCGGTGTGCACACGCAAACGGGGCCTGGCTTTGACCAGGCCCCGCGATTCTCTTCCCAGGTGGGCGCTGAGCTAGTAGTTGAGCAGCTCCGCTGTATCTCCAAACGCCGCCGATGAGTCCGGCGGTTGGTTGGACGGCGCGCTGCTGGCCTGTTTGGGCCAGGCCGCAATTTCGACGGCCAGCCGCTCGAAGAAGCTTCTGGGCGGCAGAGGTCCCTCGCCGTACTGCATGTCCACGATCCGCACCTGAACACGCAGCGTTTCGGTGTCAAGGGCCGTCACTACACCAGGCCGTGCCAGAACGGCCTCCCCTTTGGGGGCCAGCTTGGTGCGCAGCGCCGGGTCGTTGTAGGCGTGTTCTGACATGAGCACTTTGGTGACGGTGCGAATGTCGTTCTTGTCGAATAGCCAGACCTCGGTGGCCGTGACTTTCTTTGGCTCCCCTACCCCGATCGTCTCCGAGATGCCCGATCCACATTCGCCCAGGAATTCCCCCTTCGCCGTCTCGATGCTGAAGGAGTCGTCGTACAGATCATCGCCGAGCACGTAGGTGGATACGAACTGTCCCGCCGGAGGTGCTTCGCCGCGCGCTTCGAAGTCCGTCTTCTCTTTGGCTGCCGCCCGCTTCATGGCAACAATCTCGGCGCGCCCCGCCCCTGCCGGCCCGATGGGGGTCGTAGTGCCAAGCACCATCTCAGGCGCAGGCTTGCTTCTAGCCCACTTCCCGACCGGCACCGCCCAATAGAACGTGAAGAACACAGCCAGCAGCACTCCGATGAGCGCCGTCCCGCCAATACAGGCCAGCGGCCCCAAGACCCCGCTCAGGAAACCGGTCTTGATCTTGTCACTTTGCTTGGCTGCTGCTGCGCTGCTATCCTGGGCGATGACCATCAGAGCCTGCAACTGGCCAGCTAGCTCCGGCTCGTCGGTACCGTTGGCGTCTATGAGCGCCTGGATCATCTTGGGGGTTACGCCCGCCTCAACGATCTTGCGCCGGGCCTCAGCGGTGTCACCGCTCTGGGCGAACTCTACGGCGGCCATTTTGATCCACTGGTCTTTGTACCCATCGGCCAGGTGAACCGGCTCTGCATCGCGGAATTTGATCGGCGCGCCCTGGTACGCCCAAGCGAGACCAATGATGACGCCCAGCAGCACAAACCCCAGCCGGTACAATGACGGCGCGAGGGTGCTCAAAGCCGCCTTGCCAATGACGTTGAACTGACCTGTCAGGCGTTTGATCATTGACATCTCGCCTTTCTGTTCAAGCTGCCAGACGGTTTTGGGCAGCACTGGCTCACAACCCCTATGCGCTGTGAGCATTGTACATGAACCGGCTTACCAGCACAAATCGCCTAAAGGAACAGGCCGCTCACAACTGGGCGGCCTGTACATGCCAAACCTATCGTTGCGCAGTGCGGAGATCACCCCTTGACGGCTCCCGCCGTCAGGCCCTCGATGATCCGGCGCTGGAAGATCAGCACTAGCACGAGCACCGGCACGGTCACCACGACTGTGGCAGCAATCCGATCGGCGATTGGAATCTCATACCCGTAGCCGCTGAAGTTGGCGATAGCCACCGGAACGGTCTGCGATGCCTTGCTCACGAGCGTGAACGTCAGGGCGAACAGGTACTCGTTCCAGGCGGCGATGAAGGCCAGCAGCCCGGTTGTCACCAGGGCGGGCGCTGTCAGCGGCACCAGGATGCGCCAGAACGTCTGGAATGGCGTGGCACCGTCTACCAGCGCGGCCTGCTCGATCTCGGTGGGAAGTCCCTGGAAGAAGCTGGTCAGCACCCACACCGTGAACGGCAGCGTGAAGATCGGGTAGGTGAACATCAGCGCGAGGGTTGAGCCGTAGATGTTCAGGTCGTTGACGATGGCAAACAGGCCCGACAGGATGGAAATCTGCGGGAACATGGTCATCGCCAGCACGGTATAGAGCACGACCATCCGCCCCTTGAAGCGAACTCGCCCCAGGGCGTAGGCTGCAAACGAGCCTACGACAAGCGCAAGGAGCACGGTCACTGTAGCCACGACAGCGGAGTTGAACATTGTGCGCATGAAGTCACTGTCGCCGAAGAGGTTCTGGTAGTTGGTGAGCACCGGGTCTTCTGGCAAGTAGCGGGCGGCGATGAGCACCTGCGCGTTGGTTCGGAAGGAGATGCTGACCGCGTAGAAGAACGGCGCCATGGTGTAGAAGGCGATGGCCAAGACCAGCAGCCAGAACAGCCCCCGCCCAAGCACCTCGCCAATCCCTTTTCTGGAGATCGTTAGCCTGTTCATTCTCGCTCTATCCCCACGAACCTGACGTACACGACGGTGAAGATGAAGATGAGGATGAAGATCATCACCCCGACAGCGGAGGCGTAGCCGTCCTGACGGTTGAGCACCAGACGGTTGTAGTTGTAGCTCGCCATTGACGGACGGGTGGTATCCAGCAAGACCTGGAACACGTCAAACGCGCGCAGGGCGTCCAGCGTGCGGAAGATTAGCGCCACTGCGATGGTAGGCCGCAGCAGCGGCAGTGTGATCGAGAAGAACTGGCGGGCTTTCGAAGCTCCATCTACCGAGGCCGCTTCGTACAAATCACCTGGGATGATCTGCAAGCCAGCCAGCAGCAGCAGCGCCATGAAGGGCGCCGTCTTCCACACATCTACGGCGATGATCGAGTTCATCCAAGGCCCTGTGGTGGCAAGCCATTGCTGCGGGCCGGAGGCCAGCCCCAGGTCCATCAGCAGCTTGTTGAGGATGCCGGTCTGGTCGCCACGCATCATGGTCTGCCAGAGAACCGCCGAGACGACCGTTGGAATTGCCCAGGGCACCAGCATGGCCGTGCGCATCAGGCCGCGCCCTCTGAAGCTGGAATTGACAACCATAGCGATGATCAGGCCAAGAATCAGTTCGAGTACCACTGACGCTACCGTGAAGCGCAGCGTATTCCAGATCGAGTTCAAGAATACCGGGTCTCTGCCGAGCAGCCGGAGTCCTGTGTCACCGCCGGGCAAAGCCCAGGTAGTAGCTTCCTGATAACGAACGGACTTCTTGCGCTCCCCGCTGGTGAGAGTCCTCAGCCGCTCGCGTTCCTGCTCCTCTACGCTCGATGGCTCCCAGATGATTGAGCCATTGGGCGTGCGCGCGCACTCCCCGCTGTCGTCCTTCCGGCAATTCACCGTTGCGAACTTGAAGCTCAGCATGGTCTGATAGTTGTTAAGCCCGACGTAGCGCGCGGGACGACTCGTGCCGAATTCGTCGTCGGTCAGGCTCTTGATGAACGTCTGCTCCAGCGGGCGCGCGGCGACCAGCGCCAGGATGACCAGTGTAGGGACGAGCAGTGTCCAGGCGAACCGCGTCTGCCGCACACCCAGGGCTTCTTCGCCCACAAACACCTGGTCAGTGACACTGCCAAGCCATCTGTGGGCAATCGCCACAGGGATGATCGCCAGGAGGAAGGGCACGGCGCTGGCGACTGCCCTGCCGTAGTTGAACGGCTGGTGTCCGGCCAGACCCCCCTTGCCATTGACCCAGAAGGCCCACCCAGCACCCACGACCAGGCCGATCGCCAGCCATAGGAATGTGACCAGCGCCCAGCGCGCGGCTCCCAGGTCGAACCGGCGCAGGCGCGCTCCCAGGCGCAGGCACAGGGCACCCAGCCCAATGACGATCAGCGGGACTACGAAGCCGAAGCTTTTGAGATAGGCGATCGTCACAGTGGGCGCGACGTTCTTCTGGATTGTCCTTGTCAGCTCGGTAAGCTCACCGCTGGCTGAAGGTCTGAGGAAAACCAGCGTGATCTCAAAGTCATCATCTTCTAGCTTGACATCTTCTTCGGCGAGACGAGCACGAACTTCCTCAATGGTCATGCCCGTCACATCGGTGCCATCAACTGTCAGCAGGCGGTCGCCCGCCTTGACGCCTGTTGTGTCGGCTGGGCCACCAGCTATCGGCCTGAGCTCGAAATAGGGCTGCTCGCCTTCAGCCTCTGGCTCTACCTGCCGGATGTCTACGCCAATGCCAGGAATCTCCGGTCCCTGGGTGGCCTCGCGGATTCCGTCATCGGTGACTATGGCGTAGAAGAGAAACGCGAACGCGAGCAGTCCGATGACCATCAACAGGCCGCTCACCAACTCCAGGGCGATGGTTTCCTGCTCTGTGGGTCGGCGTCGGCCAGTGGGAGGAGGGATCAGGGTCATGTGGAACGCCTCCGTTCAAACAAGAAGGATTTCTTGCCAATAAGGATTGGGGGCAGACTTGATCTGCCCCCAACGGTTAAGCTGTTAGTTTGCGCATGCCTGATTGCGCGCTATGGCAACTCGAAGCCAAGATCGGCGAGAGCCAATTCAAGATCGGCCATCGCTGTCGCGGCGTCCGCGCTACCGGCCAGCACACCGTTCACCGCCGTGTAGTACAGCTCGGAGACGGCGTTGTACTGGGCACCGGCGACACCAGGACGCGGGATCGCGGATTCGAGCACATTGCCCATCGAAGCGAGATAGGGCAGCGCCTCAAGCAGTTGCGCATCCTGGTACAGCGCAGGCATGGCCGGCTGCTCGCCGCGAGCCAGGTGGAAGTCCACAAGCTGATCGTAGGAGGTCACCCATATGGCGAATGCGGATGCAGCTTCGATGTTCTGGGAATACCGGGACACACCAATGCCCCAGCCACCCAGCGTTGCGGCGCTCATGCCAGCTTCCTTGCCGGGCACCGGTCCAACCCCGAACTTATCGCGGATGGGGCTGTCTTCGGCCTGGCCCAGGGGATAGGCGTAAGCCCAGTTGCGCATGAAGGCGGCGTTGCCCGCCTGCCAGACGGCGCGGGCGCCCTCTTCCTCGTAGTCCAACACGTCGGGCGGCACAATGTCGCCAACCCAGCCTGCGATCTTGTCGAAGATCTCAATCGAAGCGGGATCGTTGACCTCGATGACGCCCTCGGGGCTGAGGATGCGGCCTCCACCGTTGGACACCTGCCACTCCAGCGCGTCGCAGGTCAGGCCCTCATACGCCTTGCCCTGGAACACGAAACCCCAGAACGCGGCGTTGCCCTCGGCGCGCTCGCCGTCCTGGATGGTCTTGGCGGCAGCCCCTAACTCGTCCCAGGTCTGCGGCACGGCCAGACCGTACTTCTCCAGCAGGTCGCTGCGGTAGAAGAGCATACCACCACTGGCAAACCAGGGCAGGCCGACGAGGCGGCCCTCAACCGTATAGGCATCCAACACAGCGGGGTAGAACTGTGCCAGGAACTCGTCCGAGGCATACTCGCTGATGTCTACCAGGTGCTCCTTGAACATGGCCGGGTAGAACACGTCAATCTGGTAGACATCAATTTCGCTGCTCTGGCCCTCGAAGAACTGCTGGTACTGGGCGATGGTCTCGGTGGTACTCGTAGGACGCTCTACCACTTTGACCGTCACGTTGGGGCATGCCTCGGCCATGTACTTCTCAGCCAACGCAACCGCAGTCGGATATTCGTTACCGACAGTGCCGGCGATCCAGGTGATGTTGACCGGCTGATCGGTGCCGCACCAGACCTCGCCCTCCTGGGCACTGGCGGTCGGCAGCAGGCCAATCGTCAGTACGGCAACAACCATGAGCACAACGAAACGCTTGAACATTGGAACTCTCCTTATGGCTAAATTGAATTCTATGCACCTGTGCGCCGGTACTACCTATGTCGCAATGATCTTGAGGGCACAGTTGGTACAGGGCACAGTCAATCTCATTGTATCAAAAATAGGGCTATGTGCCAATCGGTGACGTGACACCAAAGGGCATGTTTGTGGGGAGTATTGCACCATTAGGGAGTGGTTGCGGCAGGGTGCTGCCTGCCGTAAAATGGCGTTAGGAAATCCCCGGTGATTCTGAAGGGAGCGGGCGATGCGCACATTGTGGCGGACTATTCTGGTATCCAGTGTTGTCCTGCTGGTGGGGAGTGCTGGGATCAGCAGGTCGCGGGTGTTGGCAGGCCCCTTGCTCCAGGATGTGTCGGTTGAGCTTGTCTACGGGCAGACGGTTGACGGTAATCTTGCCCCTGACCAGCCGAGCGCCTTCTTCCGTTTTGACGCACGGGCAGGCGATGTGCTTGTGATCACCATGATTGCCACGAGCGGCTCGCTCGATCCCTTCCTCGTGCTGGACAGCGCAGATCGGACTCCGCTGGCGATGGATGACAATGGCGGGGGCGAGCGCAATGCCCGGCTGAGCTATGAGGTCGAGGCGGACGGCTCGTACATGATCCAGGCTACAGATGCGGGAGGCATCGTTCCGCCTGAAGAAGGGGGAACGTTTACGCTCAGCTTGACAGCGTCGCAGGCTGCGCTCCCTGCGGGCAGTGCGCCGCCGGGTGCGCCCTTCCTGGCTCCGCTGGCCGAGGCGGGCGTGCTCACGAATGAGCTGACGCGCCAGAGTCCACTGCGGCTGTACTGGTTTGAGGCTGTGGCGGGTGACCAGGTGATTGTCATGCCGCAGCAGATGGCTGAGTTCCAGCCCTTGCTGGCGTTGTATGATCCGGCGTTCAATGAGCTTGGACGCGCGCAGCCGGGGGTGAATCTGCGGGCTGCAATAGCTGCCGACGGCGTTTACTTCCTTGCGGTGTCGCTGCCGGGAGTGGGAAGTGCTGGGGGAGTGTTCGAGTTGTCGGTGGACAGGACGGGGTTATCTGCAACTGGAGAGGAGCAGGAAATCCAGATTGGCGAAAGCCGGCAGGGGAGAATTGACGGAGAGACTCCTGCGGTGCCATACCGCTTCTCCGGCGTGGCTGGCGATTCGATAGTGGTCAGGATGAGCCGCACGGAGGGCGATCTCAGCAGCTATCTGATTGTGCTGGACGAGAACGAGCAGATGCTAGCCGAGGGCGGAGACGGCGATGGAGACGGCGCTGCGGAGATTGCCTACGTCCTGCCCGCTGATGGCGCGTATCTGATCGTTGCGACGCGCGAGGGGCAGGCGCAGGGGACAACTGCGGGCAGCTTTCTGTTGGAGTTGTCGGCAGGCGAGGCATTTGCGCCGCTCCTGCCCGCTGACTACGCAAACCTGCCGTTGCTCGCCTACGGTGACACCGTCGAAGGGGAGATCTCGGACGCCAAGTTCATGGATGTTTACGTCTTCCTCGGCCAGGAAGGCGACCCTATCACCGTCGAGCTAAAGAGTCTGGACACTGGCGCTGCTGTGTCCGCTCTTGACCCCATGCTGATCTTGCTCGACGATGGCCGGATTCCGCTGGCTGAGCATGACGACATTGTGGCAGGAGTCGAGCGTGATTCCCGGCTGGAGTTCGTCTTGCCGCGCACCGCCTATTACGCCATTGTCGCCACGCGCTTTGACCAGGCAGAAGGAGCCTCCACTGGGCCATATTCCCTCTCGCTGTGGGGGCCGGGCGGCACTCCTGCCGTCTCGCCTCTCCCGGCGACCGTTGAGACGCGGCTCGCCCGCCTTTCGACCACTCCGCTTGCGTCCGACGAGCCGATCCAGACCGTGTTTGAGAAGGGAGCGGGCCTGTTCACCTTCACGGCCTTCGCCGGCACGCTGGCGGACATCTCGGTGACGACTGATCCAGGGCTTGACGTGCTGCTCATCCTCGCCGATGAGCATCTCAGCGAGCTTCATGCCAGCAACACCGGCGTGCTGAGCGGCGTCACGATCCCGGCAACCGGGAAATACCTCGTTCTGGTTGCGCCCCGTTTCGGCCCGGCGGATGACCTGGGCAAGGGCTACATCCTGGCGCTGACCCTCGCCGGCGCGCGTGAGCCGGGCGCAGCGTCCACCAACGGCCCGCGCCAACTGGTCTACGGCGATGTCGTCAACGGTGCTATAGACGACGATACCACCAGCCAAATGTATACCTTCACCGGCTCTGTGGGCGAGCGTATCCAGATCACGATGAAAGCCTCGCCCGGTTCCAGCCTGGATAGCTATCTGGAATTGCAGGACGCCAGCGGCGCGGTGATTGACGCCAATGACGACATTGTTCCCGGCCAGGTTCGCGATTCGCGGATCGCCACCGAACTGCCCGCTGACGGCAGCTATGTGATCATCGCCTCGCGCTATGTCGGCCCCGACACAGAGCCTAGCAGCGGCACGTATGAGCTTCTCCTGGAGCGCATGGACGAGTCGCCGGGCGTATCCGTGACCGCTGCCGGGCCGCAGATCGTCCCACTCAGCTACGGCCAAACCGAAGCGGGCGAGATCACGGCAGAGAAGTATCTACAGTTCTATGTCTTCGACGGCAAGGCCGGTGATATAGTCACCATTCGCATCACCCATACCAGCGGCAACCTGGACTCGGTCTTGCACCTTTACCAGTCGGTTGCAACGGGCTGGGTCGAGATCGCCAGCAACGATGACAGCCCTGCCGGGGGCACCTACGAGGCGCTGCTCAGCAACATCGTCCTGCCCCAGACCGCCAAGTACCTGATCGCGGTGAGCCGCTACGGGCTGGAGCGCGAGACGACCACTGGCACCTTCACCGTCACGCTGACCCACGAATCGTAGCAGGCGTATCATGTGCATCGGGTATCTCGCAGCGAGATGGTGGCGACGAACGCTGGCCCTCAGCCTGGCCCTGGTGTGCCTCACCCTGCCCGCCAGTTCCCTGAGTCTGCCGCACGCCGGAGCGGGCGACCTCCGGCAGACCGGCGTCGAGGTTCAGGTTGGGCAGCCGGTCTCCGGCACCATCGGCGGGGACAGCTATCGCCACATCTTCATCTTCGCGGGCCAGGAAAACGAAGTCGTCTCGATCAGCATGAGCCGCCTGTCGGGTGACCTCGACCCGCTGCTGCTGCTCACCGACAGCGACGGAGTCATTCTCGACATCAGCGACGACGACGGTGACCGCACTGATGCCCTCATCGAGCTTGAGTGCCTTCCGGCTGCGGGGCGCTACTTCATCATCGCCACACGGTTCGGCCAGGAGCACGGGACTACAGCGGGCGACTTCTCCTTGCTCGTTGAGCATATCGGCAGCAGCCCCACCGCAGACAGCACACTGGCCTATGGCGATCAGGTGTTGGGCCGGATCACTGCCCAGGCACCGCTGGCCTTCTACTTTCTGCGAGCGCAGCGTGGAGATGTGATCACCATCTCCATGCAACGCACCTCCGGCAACCTTGACCCGTACCTCGACCTGGCTACACCAGACGGCATCGTGTTGGTGTCCGACGACGACGGCATGGCGGCAAGCGGCACGCTGGACGCGGCCATCACCAACTACACCGTCCTCCGCTCCGGCACTTACCTGATCGTCGCCACACGTTTTGGGCGTGAGGCGGGCGCTACTGAAGGGACGTTTGTCCTGTCGGTGACGCAGACGCCCGCCGAGATGCTCGGCCTGGAGCCGGAAAGCGCCTACCTGATTGACTATGGGGGCACCCTCACCGGCACGATCAGCGACGAGGTGCCGGCTCGCTATTACCGTTTCGAGGCGGAGCGTGGTGATGTCGTTGCCGTGACGGTGCAGCGGCAGGATAGCTCGCTCGACCCATTTGTGCGTGTGCTGGACGCTGGTCTCATCCCCCTGGCCGAAGACGATAACAGCGGAGGCGACCGAGGCGCGCGCATTGCCGCGCTCACCCTGCCGCAGCGTGGTACCTACTACATCGCGGCGTCGCGCAGCGGCGAGCAAGAAGGGCGCTCGGAGGGCGCTTTTGTGCTGCGACTGAGCGGGCGGCCAGGGTTAACCAACGGGCAGGCGCTCGAAATCATCTATGGGACGACCGTCAGCGGGCTAATCTCCGATCAAACGCCGGAGGAGGAGTACGTCTTTGTCGGCCAGGCGGGCGATGTCGTACGCATCGCGATGGAGCGCGTTGACGGTGACCTCGACTCGCTGGTTACCCTGTACGACAGCGCGCGCAAACAGATTGCCTTTGACGACGACAGCGGCGGCGAGAAGGACGCGCTGCTTGACCGTTTTGAGCTGCCCGCCGATGGCATGTACCTGCTCATCGCTTCGCGCTTCGACCGGGCGAAGGGCACGACCAACGGCTCCTACCTGCTCACGTTGGAGCTTGTGCGTCCGGGCGGCTAGAGTCGCCGCGCGCTCATCTTCCTGACCAGTGCTATCCAGCCGAGGATACTGACCTGTATGCCCCATGAGTCTGCTGGCGCACCGACCCAGCCCAGTCATGTCACCGCCAGTGGCATCCCCTTCTGGCGTACCCTGCTCTACGCCTTCGGCAATGCCGCCGGACTGCTGACTTACACGACGTTCAACACCTTCATCCAATACTTCTACACCGATGTCCAGGGCCTGCCCCCGCAGTGGGTGGGACGCGGCTGGTTTGCCTTCGGCTTTTGGAACGCGATCAACGATCCGATCGCTGGCTGGCTCTCCGACCGCACCAGCACGCGCTGGGGGCGGCGGCGCTTCTTCATCGGGCTGTTGGCCGTCCCGACGGCCATCGCCTTCGCGCTGATCTGGCTCCCGCCGCTGGATAGCTCCAATCCCAGCGCCCTGCTGGTCTATTTCCTGGTCATCATCAGCCTCTACGACCTGCTGCAATCCATTGTCACGCTCAACCAGGACGCTCTGTTCCCGGAAATGTACCAGGATACGGGCAGCCGGGCCGCCAGCGCCAGCACCCGCCAACTGGTCGGCTTCGTGGTGGGCAACGGCATGGCTGTGGCGCTCACTCCCACTGTCTACGGCAGGCTGGGCTGGGATGCGCTCGCGGTGCTTTGGGGGACGCTGGCCGCGCTAATGTACTTCGCGTCGCTCATCGGCATTCAGGAGAATCCAGCCTACGCGCGGCAGCCGCGCCAACCCTGGCGGCAGCAAATGCGCGTCGTGCTGGGCAACCGCACCTTCTTGATCGTGCTGGGCATCAACTTCACGACGCGCTTCATCATCGCGGTGATTGTCGCTGCCATGCCCTTCTACGCGGACTACGTCCTGCGCATCAGCGAGGAACAACTCACCCAGATTCTGCTGGCGCTGTTCGCCACGTCGGGCGTGTCGGTGCTGCTGTGGCAGATAGTCATCCGGCGTGTGGGCACACGCACGGCTATGCTGGCCTCCATGAGCATTGCCGCAGTCTTCGCTCTGCCGCTGCTGGTCACGTCCAGCCTCACTGCGACCCTCATCGTGATGACCCTGCTGGGCGCGTCTATCGGAGGAGTCGTATTAGGCCCGGATATGCTTTTCGCTGAGGTGGTTGACGAGGATTATGCGAAGACCGGCGTCCGCCGCGAAGGTTCCTATCGCGGCATCCTGGGGTTCATCTTCCGCTTCCCGCCCGCTGTGGCTGGCTTGCTGCTGGGTGAAGGTCTGGCTCTGGCCGGGTACGACGCTGATCTGGCTGCGGGCGCTCAGCCCGCAGCCGTTGCTACGCTGATCCGTGCCTTCGTTGCCTTTCTGCCGCTCGTTGCCCTCGCGATGGGGATCGTCCTGTTACGAATCTATCCCCTGCACGGGGAATACCTGCGGGGCATTCAGCAGCGAGTCGTCGCTCTGCGCGCCACTTCCGGCGAGCCTGTCTCGGCCCCTGCCAGCGGCGCGCTCGATCCGCTGGCGAGCAGCGACTAGCCCGGCAAGCTCGCTTCGTTCTGTCAGTCTGGGCGCTGATCTTCTGGGGCGTCTGGCGGGAGCACGTCGTCTGTGCGGCCCTGCTCCGGCCACTCAGCCGCGTCGTGCCTGCCCTTGAGCTTGCGCTTGTCGGCGGGCCGCTCCGGGACGATCAGCATCAGGATGACGTAGATGACCAGCCCCGACCCGCTGCTCAACAGGGTCAGTGCCACGAAGACCAGGCGAACCAGCGTGGGATCAACGTCCAGGTACTCACCAATGCCCCCACAGACTCCGGCGAACATACGGTCTTGCGTCGAGCGGTAGAGTCGCTTCTGTGGGTTCATAATGTCCTCTTCACGGCCTCCCGGACTTCCGCGTGCATCTGTAGTGATATACGCACTGCGCCGCTGAGAGTTGTATCCCCAGATCAGCCTGACGCCCACCGGCAGGGCTGCGACTCGTTATAGGCTTTCAGGCGTCTGAGCTGTGGGAAGATGAATGCAAAGTGCACAATCTCCAGCGCCAGGGTGCAGATCGTCCCCAGCGCGCTGTGGCAGTGGCCGCGCCGCCGCACCAAGAGTCGCGTCCGACCATCCCGCCGCCGCTCCAGCAGATAGAGGTAGGTCACATCGTGCGTGGCACCGAGCGGCAGCTTCAGGTTGAGGCCGCCAAAGAGAAGCATCCGACCCGGCGTCACATCGAGGATGCGCAAGCCGCCGTCCATCGGCTGATCAATAGCGGGAGCCGCCAAGTCCTGCCGCAGGAAATCCACGCTGGGGATGCCCTGATTCATCAGCAAGTCCAGCGCGTAATAGCCGGTTAGCTCGCGCCCCATCTGCGCGATCCAGGGCCACACAGCCTCCGGCGGTGCGTCAATGTTAACCGCGTGCGTTGTCTCGAAAGTCGGACTGGGAATGATCTCATCGCCCGGCAGCCGTCGCTGCGCCTCACCCAGGCGCGTGCCCCATTTGCGCAGTTGCGGGCGCAGGAAGAAGTAGTAGATCAGCAGCAATCCCGCGACTGAGG
>MTKY01049642.1_pt1 | contig 17994 bp, 17 predicted proteins | sample 1042731 | NCBI WGS metagenome assembly MTKY01 (sample SAMN06212206, study PRJNA360538) | anaerobic digester metagenome | biome: Wastewater treatment plant; material: sludge; isolation source: anaerobic digester fed with sludge from wastewater treatment plant | place: Denmark: WWTP Soeholt ... | reverse complement strand
CGCGCGCGCCAGCGGGTGAGCGAGAGCAGCTGCGGGCTGTGCGGGATCGAGAATATCGAGCAGGTCCTGCGCCCGCTGCCGCCGCTGACCGCGCGCATCGCCACCGACCGCGACGCGATTGCTGCCGCGCTGGCGGCGCTGCGCGATCATCAGCCGCTGGGCCAAGCCACCGGCGCGGTGCATGCCGCTGCTTTTTGTGCGCCGACGGGCGAAATCCTGTGCGCGCGCGAAGATGTCGGGCGGCACAATGCGCTCGACAAGCTGATCGGAGCGCTGGCGCGCGCAGAGACCGACCCGGCTACCGGCTTTATCCTGCTGTCGGCGCGGTGCAGTTACGAACTGGTCGAAAAAACGGTGCGCGCGGGGTGTCCGATGCTGGTGACCATTTCGGCACCGACCAGCCTCGCCGCGGAGCGCGCGGTGCAGGCGGGGCTGACGCTGGTCGCATTGGCGCGCGCGGATTCGGCGCTGGTCATCAACGACGCGCGGGGGATGATCGCGTGAAGACGCTGGGCGCGGTGCTGGCGGGCGGTCAGTCGCGTCGCTTTGGCTCCGACAAGGCGGTCGCGATGTTGGACGGGCAGACGCTGCTGGATCATGCGCTGGCGGCGCTACGCCCGCATTGCGACGCGGTCGTCGTTGTCGGCAGAGGGAAAATCGCCGACTGGCCGCGGGCGGACATGGGGCCGCTGGGCGGCATCGCCGCGGCGCTGATCCACGCAGTCGATCAGGGTTTCAATCAGGTGCTGACCGTTTCCGTTGATTGCGTGCGCCTGCCACCCGACGTGCGCGAACTGCTCGAACCGGCTCCGGCTTTCCTCGCCACGCAGCCGGTGATCGGCCTTTGGCCCGTCGCGGCGCTCGACGACCTGAAGGCGGTGTTGACGGATGGCGACGATCTGGCCGTCCGCGCTTTTGCCCGCCGGATCGGAGCGCGCGCGGTGGCGAGCGATTTCGTGCCGCCGAACATCAACAGCATCGCAGACCTGCAGCAGCTGCGGAGTCTATGACCCGCCGATGGCGTTCACGGTGAACGCCAATATGCCCATGTTGAAGATGAACGCCGCCATGCGATGGCCCAGCACGACGCGGCGCAGATGCGCGCCTGATATCGTGACGTCCGATGTCTGGAAGGTCATCCCGAGCGTGAAAGCGAAATACAGGAAATCCCAATATCCGGGCTCTTTGATCCCCGGCACCTCAATACCACCCTGGTCGTGGCCCTCCATCTGCAGATAATAGAGATGCGCATAGTGGAGGGCGAACACCATGTTCGCGAACAGCCACGCCAGCGCCAGCGTTGCGATAATCAGAACAATCGCGCTGCGGTCGAGCGCGTCCGGACCGGCGATAAGCGTCCCCACCGCGAACAGGATCACCAGCGACAGCAGCACCGCAATCGCGAGCAGCCCGGCGCGGTTGGCGTCGTTGCTTTCGGCCGTGCGCCGCATCCGATCGGCGTCGGCACCGAGCAGGGGCGCGATGGCGCCCAGAAAGACAAGCGTGGCGATGTCGAAACCGATGAGCAGCGCGGTGCGCGGATCGCAACCGAGCACCGACGCGCCGCCGCCCGCGACGATTAGCGCGCCCGCAAAGAGCAGGAAGCGTGCCGGGGCGATGCGGTGACCGACGGCGATTTGCGTGCGCTTAGGCAACGGCGCCGACCGCCACGACGCGGACCGGGATCGCCTTCGCCGCCGGACAGCCGCTGGTCCTGTCGTAAAAAGCGAGCGGCAGCAGCGGGTTGAGCTCGGGATAATAGCCCGCGACCGACCCGCGTGACATCGGATAGTCGATGATCGTCAGCCCTTCGACGCGGCGGACGATGCCATCGTCGGTGATGGTTTCGAGCGCGACTTTCGCCCCTGCTGCCAGCTGGCGGTCGGCGATGTCGTCGGTGTTCATGAACAGCACCATCCGATCGTTGTACACGCCGCGATAGCGGTCGTTGTAGCTGTAGATCGTCGTGTTGAACTGGTCGTGCGAGCGCACGGTGGCGAGCCGCAGCATGGTCGGGTCGGCGACCGGCGCGTTGACCGCGAGCCCTGGCAGGATCAGGAAATTCGCTTTGCCGTTCGAGGTCGCCCACGCGCGGCGGCGCGGCGGGATGTCGAGGTGGAAGCCGGTTGGCGCCTTGATCCGCTCGGAGAAGTCTTCGTAGATCGCGGGATAGACTGCAGCGATCTTGTCGCGGATCAGGCTGTAATCGTCGATATAGCCGGCCCAATCGACCTTGCTGTTAGGCAGCGTCGCCACCGCCATGCGGCAGACGATTTCGGTCTCGGTCAGCAGATGGGGGCTTGCGGGTTCGAGCACGCCGCGCGAGGCGGTCACGTTCGACATCGAATCCTCGATCGTGACGAACTGTTCGCCCGCCGCGGTTTCGATCCGTTCCGAGCGCGCGATGACGGGCAGGATCAACGCGTCCTTGCCATGGACCAGATGCCCGCGATTGAGTTTTGTCGCGATCCCGACGGTCAGGTCAAGCTGACGCATCGCGTCATAAGCGCGGTCGGTATCGGGCACCGCGCGCACAAAATTGCCGCCAAGGCCGATGAAAACCTTGGCGGTGCCGTTCAGCATCGCCTCGACCGATTCGACAGTGTGATGCCCGTTTTCGCGCGGCGGCTCGAACCCGAACACCTCGCGCACCTTGTCCAGATAAGCCTGGCTCGGTTTCTCATCGATCCCGACGGTGCGGTCGCCCTGGACGTTTGAATGGCCGCGGATCGGGGAAATTCCCGCCCCCGGCTTGCCAAAATTTCCCCTGAGCAGCAGCAGATTGGCGATCTGCTGGACCAGCTGCGATCCCTGCTGATGCTGGGTCACCCCCATGCCGTAGCAGATGATCGTCGCGTTCGAGCGGATGTAGATGTCGGCGCAGCGGCGGATCTGCGCTTCATCGAGGCCCGAAGCGGTGGTGACGGTGGGCCAATCCTGTGCTGCAATGTCGGCCTGGAGTGCAGCAAAACCATCGGTGTGCGCGGCGATGAAGTCCTGGTCGAAAACCGCCTCGCCCGCGGCGTCGCGCTCGAACATGACCTTCATCATGCCCTTGATCAGCGCGAGATCGCCGCCGATCCGGATATGGACAAACTCGCTGGTGACCTCGGTCGATGCGAAGGTCGCCATCTGAACGATGTCCTGCGGCTCGGTGAAGCGGACGAGCGCGCGTTCGGGCATCGGGTTGACCGCGACGATCGGGACGCCGCGCTTTCGCGCCTCGACCAGCGGGGTCATCATCCGCGGCGCGTTGGTTCCCGCATTGTGACCCATCAGGAAAATTGCCTCGGCATGTTCGAAATCGTCGAGGATCACCGTGCCCTTGCCGATCCCGATCGACGGCGGCAGCCCGCGGCTTGTCGGCTCGTGGCACATGTTCGAACAATCGGGGAAATTATTGGTGCCAAACTCGCGCACGAAGATCGAGTAGAGGAACGCCGTCTCGTTAGCTGTGCGACCCGAGGTGTAGAATTCGGCCTGGTGCGGGCTGTCGAGCGCGCGCAGATGCCGACCGATCAGCGCGAAGGCATCGTCCCAGCTGACGGGTACATAATAGTCGGTCGCGGGGTCATAGCGCATCGGCTCGGTCAGCCGACCCTGCATCTCGAGCCAATAATCCGACTGCTCCATCAGCGCCGACACGCTGTGCGCCGCGAAAAATTCGCGCGTGACGCGGAACTTTGTCGCCTCGTGCGCGAGCGCCTTGGCACCGTTTTCGCAGAACTCGAGCTTCTTGGTGCAAGTCGCGTCTGGAAAGGCGCAGCTCGGACATTTGAACCCGCCCGGCTGGTTCATCGCCAGCAGCGCGCGCGATCCCTTGCCGACAACGCTTTGTTCGAGCAGCACCTTGGCGGTTGCCGCGGCAGCGCCCCAACCACCCGCGGCGCTGGTATAAGTTCGATAGCGGGGTCTCTGGTCGGGCATGGCGACAGAATTAGACCATATCAGCGCGATTTTCTATCGTCGGCGAATAATTGCGTGAAACGGGCGCCGCGCCTGTGCGGTCCAACACCGCTGGTCAGGCCGATGCCGGCGGCGGCGCACAACCGCCGCGAAGTATCGAGACCAAGCCCACTGCCTTCGCTCGTTTCGCCTTTGATGAAGGGCCGAATATATCGGTTGTCGTCACAAGGCCGGGTCCGTCATCGCAGATCGTCAGGCAGCCACACTGAAACTCGATACTCAGATTGGCAGCGGCGGCGTGCTGGAACGCGCCGCCGACCAGATTGTTCGCGGCGATCAGCGAGCCCGGCGTATCGCGGCTGATCATTGACGTGCGCGGCAACACCGGCGGCGAGAGCGACGCGGGTGCGCGTATCATCCAATCCGTCCAGAACCCTCCCGCCGCACAGGTGTCGCGGGCGCGCGAGCGGCTGCACGACGAGAATAATGGCCTGCTCGATTATCGCGGCGCCGCTGGGTCGATGCGCGAACTTGTCGTCGATGACAAACTGATCCAGCCCGCGCCCGCCGACACGCGATTCAAAGGCCGCGTTGCCGTGCTCATCGACGAGCTGACCTATTCGGCCGGCATTTTGTTCGCCACGACGATGCAGGATCACAAACTCGCCACCGTGGTCGGGCGACCGACCGGTGGCTTTGCCAACCAGACTGATAACATGATGCCAACCCGGCTTCCCGCGACGGGCTTTACCGCCTTCATCGCCCAGCCCGGCTGGATCGAACGTCAGTTAGACGCGCCCGCGAGCTGAGCGGCGCAACATTGGGGGGCAGTGGCGCGTTAGGCACTCATCCACGCGCAAAATAAGGAGCACCCGATGAGCGACGACATCAAAGAACAGTTTTGGAAAGCCTTGGCCGACAGCCCCTATGTGATGATCGGCGCGACTGGCGAGCGCGAGCATCATATTCCGATGAACGCCCAGCTCGACAAGGACGCCAACAGCGCCTTTTGGTTCTTTACCTCGACCGACAACCGCTTATCGGGCGGGGGTCCCGCGATGGCGCAATTTGCGTCGAAGGGTCATGAGCTGTTCGCCTGTATTTCGGGAACGTTGGTCCATGAAAGCGACCGCGCGGTGCTCGACAAGCTGTGGAGCAATGGTGTCGCGGCCTGGTACGAAGGTGGCAAAGACGATCCCAAGCTGGTCCTGCTGCGTTTCGAACTCGCCGACGCCGAAATCTGGACCGCCGATCCGGGGATCAAGGGCATTTTCAAGCTGATGACTGGCATGACGATGAAGGAAGGCGAACTTGGTCAGCATGCCGAGGTAGCGCTGTAATTTCAAATCCTCCCTCCGGCGTAGCCATGGGGAGGTGGCAGCGCGAAGCGCTCACGGAGGGGCTTTGACGTAGCCGTCGTGGCCCCTTCACCACCGCCTGCGGCGGCGGTGTCGTTCCCCATCGCTGCGCGACGGGGAGAAACTTGTCAACCGACTGGCGGACCGATCCGCCCCTCGCGAAACTCGAAGCCACCCTCGCGGTCGCGCCCCAGCAGCGCCGGACCGTCGAGATCGACCCAGCGCGCGCGCTGCGCCAGCACGAACGCGGGTGCGATCGCCAGGCTCGTCGACAGCATGCAGCCGACCATGATCGACAGGCCCGTCGCGTCGGCGGCGTCGGCGATCCGCAGTGCCTCGGTCAGCCCGCCCGCCTTGTCGAGCTTGATGTTCACCCCATCGTAGAACGCCCCGATCCGCGCGACATCGGCCGCGGTCTGACAGCTTTCATCGGCAACAAAGGGAATCGGCGCATAGATGGGGTCGAGCAGCGCGTCGGCGCCGACCCCGACCGGCTGCTCGATCATCTCAACGCCGAAATCGGCAAGAGCCTCGGCCTCCGCCAATATGTCGAGCTGCCCCCACATTTCATTGGCGTCGACGATCAGCCGCGCCTCGGGCGCCCCCTTGCGCACCGCCGCCACCCGCAGCCGATCATTCTCTCCGGTCAGCTTGATCTTGAGCAGGCGAAAACCATCGGCTTCGGCGGTCGCGGCCTGTTCGGCCATTGCCCCCGGCGATCCGAACGAGATGGTGAAGGCGGTAACCCGCGCGGTCGGCGCGCCGTCGCAGCCGGTCACTTGCCAGAGCCGCAGCCCGCGCTGTTTCGCTTCCAGATCCCACAGCGCGCAGTCGAGCGCGTTGCGCGCGGCGCCGGGCGCCAGCAATTCCTGCACCGCGGCCCGCGCCTCGACCGCACCCATGTCGCCGATATGGGGGGCGGTGCGCAGAATCGCATCGCGGCACCCCGCGGCATCCTCGCCCAGATAATAGACTGGGGTTCCTTCGCCACGCCCGATCGCGCCCGCACCCTCGACCTCGGCGATGACGACATCGACAAAGGTCTTGGCGCCGCGCGCGCTCACGAATGATCCCGCGACCGCCCAACGCTCGACGCGTGCGCTTTTCAGTTGGATAGCCATGCGGGAAGGCTAGGGTAGATCGCGATGACCGGCAAATCCCTTTCCGAACGCATCGGCGACGTTGGCCACCGTCTCGCGGTGGAGGCGCACGCCGCATGGTTCGCTGCACGCGATCCGCGGGTGCCGCTGCTTGCGCGTTTCCTCGCGATCGCGGTCGCGGCTTATGCGCTGTCGCCGATCGACCTGATCCCCGATTTCATTCCGGTGCTGGGATGGCTCGACGACCTGATCATCGTGCCGCTCGGCCTGTGGGCGGTCCGCCGCCTGATCCCCGCCGCGCTATGGGCCGAACTCCACGCCGCCGCGGAAGCCGCCAGCGAACGCCCGTCGAGCCGCACGGGGATGGCGTTTATCCTGCTGCTGTGGGCGGGTTTGCTCTATCTGGTTTATTGGGCGGTGCGGACGTCGCCGATGCATTGAATCCCGCAATTATGCGTCGGAACGTCCGTCAAGGAAGTGGAGCAGCCCTCATGCCCCCCGGCGAAAGCCGAGAGCCCAGCGGGTTTGACAGCAAGCGTTACTTGGTGACGCTCTGGGCCGCGGCTGGCGCCGGGCAACCGCAATTACTGATCATATGCGGACAGACATTAACCCCCGTTGCTGCGAATCCACGCTTCGACGACCGGCGCAATATTCTCGCGCCATTTGCGGCCGTTGAAGATGCCGTAATGGCCGACGGTCTTGGCCATCAGATATTTCTTCTTCCCGGCGGGGAGCGATTTGGTCAGTGTCAGCGCCGCCTTGGTCTGCCCGATCCCCGAAATATCGTCGCGCTCGCCCTCTATAGCCAGGATCGCGATATCCTCGATCGCATTGAGGTCGACCGGCTGGCCGCGATGCAGCATTTCGCCCTTGGGCAGCGCATGGCGCTGGAACACGACATCGACGGTTTGCAGATAGAATTCAGCGGTCATGTCGCAGACCGAGCGATATTCGTCGTAAAATTCCTTGGTCTTGTCGGCCTCTTCGCCGTCGCCATCGACCAGATGTTTGAACATCGTCCAATGGCTCATCATATGATTACCCAGGTTCATCGACATGAAGCCCGCAAGCTGCAGGAAGCCGGGATAGACGCGGCGGCCGGCGCCCGGATACCAGGCGGGAACGGTCACGATGACATTTTCCTGAAACCACGCATGCGGGCGCGTCATCGCATGCTGGTTGACCGCGGTCGGCGCCTTGCGCGTGTCGATCGGGCCGCCCATCATCGTCAGCGTCTTGGGCCGGCACTCGTTCCTGTCGGCGGCCATGATCGCCGCAGCGGCTAGCGCCGGGACCGACGGCTGGCACACCGCCAGCATATGCGCGCCGGGGCCGATATGCTCCATCCAGCCGATCAAATAATCGATATAGTCGTCGAGGTCGAACTTGCCCGCCTCCAGTGGTACATTGCGCGCGTCGCGCCAGTCGGTGATCCACACGTCGTGACCTGGTAACATCCGCTCGACCGTGCCGCGCAGCAAGGTCGCATAATGGCCCGACATCGGTGCAACGATCAGCAGCTTGGGCGCATCCTTTGTGCCCTCGTGCTTAAAATGCTTGAGCTGGCCAAAGGGTTTGCGCGCCTCGACCGCCTCGGTCACCCGCACGATTTCACCATCGACTTCGGTTTCATACAGTTCGAACCCGGGCTTGCCGCGCGGCGCGGCAGCGTGCGCGAATACCTCCAGCGCCGACGCGAATTGCGGGCTGCCGCCGAAATAACCGAGCGGGTTCGCTGGATGCTGCATGACCTGCGCGCCCGCAGTCGCCAGCGCGCTCGCGCCCGCGAGCCAGCTCTTTTGCATTTCAAAAGCGTGATACAGCATATTCGTTCGGATCCTTGGCAAGCCCGACGCTCTGTGAGCGTCCATTCGTTGGCGCCAGTCTAGGGCATCCGATCCATTGTGCAATGCGTCATAAACGCCGCCTGCGATCATCTTTGTCCGAAATTACGCCGCTCATTATACAGTCGCGCTTCATAATCCATGAAGCGCAGCACGATTCTGCGGCGTTGAGCGCGGGCGCCGCCACTGCTAGGGCCGCTGCGATGGCCAGTACCCCCGATCTTCCCGCCGCGAAAGCCCCCGCCGAACCGCGCCGCAAGCTCGGCAGCCTCAGGATGATCTGGCACTATGCCAGCGCCTATCCGCTGCAACTGGCGATCGCGGCGGTCGCACTCGGCGTTGCTGCGCTCGCGACGCTGGCGATTCCCTGGCAATTCAAGGAAATGATTGACAGCGGCTTTGTGGCTGGCGGCGGCGACGTCGCCCCGCATTTCCGCTTATTCTACGGCATCGTCCTGACCCTCGCGCTCGCCACCGCGCTGCGTTTCTACTTCGTCAGCTGGCTCGGCGAGCGGACCGTTGCCGACATCCGCCAAGCGGTGCAGCGTAACCTGCTCCGCCTCGCCCCCGGTTTTTTCGAAGAAAATCGACCGTCCGAAATCGCCTCACGGATGACGTCGGACACGACGATCATCGAGCAGGTGGTCGGCACGACCGTGTCGGTGGCGCTGCGCAACATGGTGATGGGGATCGGCGGCATCGCTTATCTGTTCACCCTTTCACCCAAGCTGACCGGTGGGATCCTGCTCGGCATTCCCGTCATCATCATGCCGATCGTGCTGCTTGGCCGCCGCCTCCAGAATGTCTCGCGGTCGAGCCAGGACCGCGTCGCCGACATCGGCGCCACCACCTCTGAACAGCTTGGCGCGATGAAGATCGTCCAGGCTTTCGGTCAGGAAGAGCGCGAGGCGGCGCGCTTCGCGAGCGCCGTCGAAGCGACTTTCACGACCGCCAAGCGCCGCATTCGCCTCCGCGCGATCATGACCGCGATCGTCATCGGTCTGCTGTTCGGCGCGATCACCACCCTGCTTTGGTATGGGGCCGAGGGAGTTGCCGCGGGGACGATCACCGGCGGCACGATCGCCGCCTTCGTCCTCACCGGCGGGCTCGTCGCGGGGGCGTTCGGCGCGCTGACCGAAGTCTATGGCGACCTGCTGCGCGCCGCGGGCGCCGCCGAACGGCTTAGCGAACTGCTCAATGCCGAAGCGAGCATTGCCCCCCCGGCACAGCCGCGCGCCTTTCCCGAACCGTCACGCGGCACGCTTGAGTTCGCCCACGTCGACTTCCATTATCCGACCCGCCCCGACGCCCCGGCGCTGCATGATTTCAACCTCGCGATCCAGCCGCGCGAAACCGTCGCGATCGTCGGCCCCTCGGGCGCAGGCAAATCGACCCTGTTTCAGCTCGCCGAGCGATTCTATGATCCGCAAGCGGGGCACATCCTGCTCGACGGCGTCCCCCTGGTCGATGCCGACCCCGCCGACATCCGCGCTCGGATCGCGATGGTGCCGCAGGAAACGGTAATCTTCGCCGCTTCGGCACGTGACAATCTGCGCTACGGCAATTGGGACGCCACCGACGACCAGCTTTGGGACGCTGCCCGCGCCGCCAATGCCGAGGATTTCTTGCGCAAACTTCCCGAAGGTCTCGATACCTTCATGGGCGAGGGCGGCGCCCGCCTGTCAGGCGGCCAGCGTCAGCGCGTCGCGATCGCGCGGGCACTTCTCCGGCGCGCCCCGCTGCTGCTGCTTGATGAAGCAACCTCGGCGCTCGACGCCGAATCCGAAAAGCTGGTTCAGGACGCGCTCGAAACATTGATGCACGACCGCACCACGATCGTCATCGCGCACCGGCTCGCGACCGTCCGCGCTGCCGACCGCATCATCGTCATGGACAACGGTCGCATCGTCGAGGAGGGCAAGCACGATACACTCGTCGCCGCTGACGGCCTCTATGCCCGCCTCGCGCGCCTGCAATTTCAGGATAATCTCGCCCCCGCCTGACCGGCACCCTGTAAAGGATATGACGATGCTCTACGACATGACCGTTCCGGCCTATAGAAACGGGCTGCGCGCGCTGTCCGCGCAGCTCGACAAGGCTCTCGCCTGGGGCGCCGACAACGGCGTCGGCGAATTGCAGCTCATTGTCGCGCGGCTGGCGCCCGACATGTTCCCGCTCGCGGCGCAAATTCGCTCCAGCTGCCTGCAGGCGCTCCAGCCGCCGTCACGGCTCGGCGCCACCGGCGCTCCCACGCTGCCCGACGACGCATCCGACTTTTCCGGGCTGCAGGCGCAGATCGCATCGACGCTCGCGTGGCTCGATAGCGTCGATGCCGCCACCATAGACGCCGACCCGGATCGACCTGTTAGCTTCGACCTGCCCAATGGCATGGTCTTCGACATGACCGCGCGCGCCTATGTTCGCGACTGGGCGCAGCCGCAGTTCTACTTCCACCTCGTCGCGGCCTATTCGATCCTGCGCCACATGGGCGTCCCGCTCGGCAAGGCCGACTATGTCGGTTATATGCTGGCGCATCTCCGCTCCGGCACCGCTCCCACCGCCTGACCGCCGCCAAGCGCAGTTGAGCGATCAGATCGCCGCGGCATATCGCTGGATGCCGCGAAAGGCGATGGTCGATCCCCCGTTGCGCCGGATCGCCCCTATCGCCTCGTCGACGCGCAGGTACCGAGCCCGCGCTTCGGGTTCGAACATCAGCGTCGCAGCATCGGGCCGTGTCGATGCCGTCTTCACCAGCTCACCCAACTGCGCCAAATCGATCGCCTCGCCGTTCCAGCGGATTACGTCCGCGGTGTCGATGGTGATGCGGTTTTCGTTGCGCACCTCGGCGCGGCCAGCGTCAACCGCCGGGAGGGTGATATCCACGCTATGCGTCGGCGGCGGAATGGTGATGATGAACATCACCAGCATCACCAGCATCACGTCGATCAGCGGGGTCGTGTTGATATCGGGGTCGCCATTGGGGTCAGCTCTGAAAATGCTGCGATGAAACATGCTGCGGTGTCGACGCATTAGCTGTCTCCCCATTGGGGCACCGCTATCGTCGGTTCGTCCGACAGCTGACTGCCCGCACGCAGGTCCGGCATCGGACATTCGCGCTGCCGCCTACCGAACCACCAATGTTATGATATACCATTTTTCCAGCAGCGCAATAGAAATCCTGCCTTGGCGCTTTACGCCAACATCCCGCACTTGAAAAAGAAAGGGCGGCACCTTCCGGTACCGCCCTCACTTGTCTCTTCCAGTCCCGATCGGGAATGGAAACCGGTCTTACATGCCCGAGTTCGGACCGTAAGTGATTTCCACACGACGGTTCTGGTCGTTGCGGACGCCATCGGCGGTAGCAACAGCCGGGCGGCTTTCGCCGAAGCCCTGCGCGCTGATCGAGCCATCAGAGATACCGCGAGCGGTCAGATAGCTGCGAACCGCAGTGTTGCGGCGTTCCGACAGACCGACGTTGTACGTGGCTGCACCCGAACGGTCAGCGTGACCGGCGAGCATGACCTGCGTACCCGTGCAACCACGGTTGTAAGCGCTGATCGCGTTGTCGAGCGTCGAAGCCGCTTCCGGCGTGATGTTCGACTGATCCCAGTCGAAGTACACGATGTACGGCCCAGGTTCGCAAACCACCGGCGGAGGCGGCGGGGGCGGAGGTGCTACAACCGGCTCCGGTGCGCCGCCGAAGTTGAAGGTCAGCGTCCCGAGGATCGAGTGCGAACGGAAGCGCGTCGAAACGTCGCGACCGATTTGATCGACCATATCGACATTGTCGACGTTGAAGAAGCGATACTTCAGGCCAACGTCGATGGAGTCGCTGAGCGGCGCGCGAATACCGGCGATAGCCTGCCACGCGAAGCCCGTGTCCGAATCGTCGAGGAACGCACCGGCGAACACAGGTTCGACCGACACGCGAGCGACACCGGCGCCACCGCCGATAAAGCCCTGAAGCCCGTCGTCGTCACCGAAGTCGAGCATACCATTGACCATGAAGCTCAGCGCGTTCGTATCGCCGTTCAGTGCGGTCGAGCCGGTGTACAACGCACCTGCGCCGCCAACCGACTGCGGAATACCCGGTGTCGTGAAACGGCCCGACTTGATGTCGGCTTCACGATAACCGACCTCAACTTCGGCGCGGAAGCCGCCAAAGTCATAACCGACGGTACCTTCGAAATCATAACCAGCCCGATGATCGAGCGAACCGGCGTTGCTAAAGGTGCCGATATCGAGATCCAGGTCTTCAACGATCATTGCGCCGGCACCAACGCCAACATACCAAGAGTCGTCGCGCGCCAAAGCAGGCGACGCCAGGGCAGTGGAGGCTAACGCCACAGCTACGGCAAGCTTCCTCATAGTAATTCCCCTTTCAAATTGAGATATACGTCTCGGCAGACGTCCTACTCGCCGCTTTGGTTCCGTGCAAGTGAACAAATCGTCAATCTGTTGCCAAAAAGTCGCACATTTAAAACCAACGGGAGGAAATTCAGCCTGAAATCAGAAGGCCCTGCGCTTCAAGGTGCAGGATCAACGTTGCAAGAGCGCTACGCGCTTCGGCATCGATTGTCGAGCCGCCCGATGGGGTGACAATGGTTGCTGGCGCGACCCATTCGCGGTGGTCGAATCGCAGCCGCGCGCCATCGCCCAGCCGCACCACCGCGATCCCGGCGCGCGGCGCGCGGCGCGGCAAATCGTCAGCCGCCGATAGTCCGTATCGCAATCGCGTTCCCCTGCCCGATCCAATCGCCTGCGGGGACCGCGCCGACCAGCCAGCATCGCTTCGAATCCGGATCGGCGGGCGGATCGTTCACGGCCTGACTTCGACCGCGGCATGGACCAACGAGTCGATCAGCGTCAGCGCCCCGTTGTGCGTGACTTTCTCTGCCTGCGCCACCCTCAGTAGCGGCAATGCAAAGCGCCGGGTCATCGGTATTTTGCTCAGGGTTTCATCCTCTTATGTCAGCGCAAAATCACCGGCCTGGCGAATCGCGATCATCGTGTCAGGCGGCAGCGCCGCGAGAACGGCAGCCGCGATATGCAGATCTGGGCTTGCGGTCTCCCAAGGCGCAATACCCCGAACGGGGGGCGACTATGTGATCCGCCACGCCTATTGCCCCTCACCAATCGGCAGACCGACTTGATCGCGCCAGCCGGCGTCGACGAGGCTGCGTCGCCGCTACGAAATGAAAACACCGCCCGCGCGGTCGGACACGATCCGCCCATGGGCCGGCGCCAGCGGCCGCAGCGCCGCGCCGCCAATTGGCACTGCCACGTCGGTCAACACGCTTGAGCCGCGCGCGGCGCCCACTGCAACCGCGCGGCGCCACCCTCCGCTGCAGCAAGCGCGCCAGCCGTTAAACGCCCGCCGCGACAGGTTGGCGATCGCAAACTGCAGCAATTCGTCGCCCACCATTACCCGATTGGCACCGCCCAGCAGCGCAGCATCGTCGAACGATTCCAATGACATCGACGGATTGACGAGCGCGACCAGCGCCGCGTTGACGTCATCGAGGAGATATCGCTGCCCGGCGCCAACGGTTCCGCCAATTGCCCGGCGCCGCTGCGGACCGTTCTGCGCCGAGCGCGATCGGCTCACCAGGAAACGCCTGCGCAGCCGCTCACCGCTTTCGAAACTCAGTTCAAAATCGTCAATTGTCCCGGCCAGCGCATGGCCGCGCACCCGCACCTCTGCGGCAGACCCAGCACAGATCCCTACCGCGCTGACCGACACCGAACTTACCCCGGCGCCCGACAACAGCGTCCGCCGGCTGCGCGAATCCTTGGTCGTGACGGTCACCGCCTCGCCGTTCACGGACAACTGGGTCGTGCGCAGTCCCGCCACCGTCCGATAGCTGGGCGGCGCAGCGCCGTCGCCGACCTTCAGCAGAAAAGCGCTCCCATTTTCAATCACCATCGTTTATTCTCCTCATCACAAAAACCATCCGAAACTGGGGAGTCACGGGATGCTGATTACGACATTGCTTTTGGCCGCCATGGCGCCAGCGCCCACCGCCGCGGTCGACACGACGCGCGCCGCCTTCACCAAATGCTTACGCGACGACATGAAAAAGTCGCTTGAGGCCAAGGTCGAAGAGGTCGAATATGAAATGGCGCTCAAGGCGAACTGTTCGACCGAACGCGACGCGTTCCGCAAAGCGGTGATCGCGCTGGGTCGCTCAGGCGGCGATTCAGAGAAGGTCGCGTCGGAAGACGCCGACATGCAGATCGAGGATTACCTCGCGAACTTCACCGACAAGTTCAAGGATTACAAAGCGAACAACGCGCTTCCGGGCGAGTAAGACGTACAGAATTTTCCTCTTCTGGAGAGGGGAGCGGGCGGCGCCGGATCGGTGCCATCGCGGGCGCCGTATAAACGCCGCGTCATTCGCACGATCCCCTGCGGGATCGCTTCGACGACACCCGGGCCATCGTCTGCGATACCCGCCCAATAGGTCACGCGCACCCGTTCAGCGTCGCCGGGGGATTCGATCGCTATACGCAATCGCGCGCGCCTCGCTCAGGCTCATGGTCATCGCCATGTCTCTATCAAGAAAAGTAAGCGCCCGGTCCGCCCCGAAAGGGGGAAGGGAGCATGGACCGGGCGCCCATCGCGCCAGCGCGAAATCAGCTGGCGGCGAATTTCATCAGTTTGATGGCCTGCAAATCGATGATCGCACCGCAGACCCTTTTGGTTGCATAAGAACGCACGATCGGCTTGTTGCTGAACGGATCGCGCAGGATGCGCGTCTCGCCCCGGCTGGTTATCGCGATTAATTCGGAAAGGGGCGCCTATTCGCTCTCGCGGCCCGCGAGATCACGCGCGACTTTTGGATCGCGCAGCAATTGTTCGATATGGCTTGCCTCGTCAAAGCTCTCGTCCAACAAGAATTTCAGCTTTGCGGCATATTTCAGCGTCATCTTTCCGGCGACGCTCTTTTGCAGCCAGGCGGTGTTGGTGCGCAGCGCCTTCAGCACTGCCTCCTCTTCCTTGCCGAGCAGCGACTTCACGAACACCGTCGCATGACGCAGGTCCGACGACATGCGCACTTCGGTGACGCTCACCGGATGTTTTGCCAGCAGATCGTCGTGCACGTCACCGCGCGCGAGAATGTCCGACAGGATGTGGCGCACCTGTTCGCCAACGCGCAGCGCGCGGACCGTAGGGCCTTTGGTGTCTGCCGCTTTCATGCCGCACCCTTTTCCAATTCATCCAGTTTCGCGACGATCCGCGCGATCGAGCGCATGTTGCGCGATGTGCCCTTATGTTCCAGCCGCCGCTCGATAAGCCGCGCGGTCAATTTGCTGTCGCCGACGCCGTCGCCATAATCGATATAGAGCGCGCGGTCGCCGAGTGCGAGGCGCTCGTTCGGCTTGATCCACTTGTCGGCCGCCAGCCCATCGAACTGCGCCTGCGTCGGCTGCCCGTCGAGGAACATGGTGTGGACGAACCTGTCCTCATTCGTCCCCCCAAACGGATTGTCCGCAATTCCCGCCGCCAGTTCGTCGCGACTGCGCACCAGCGCCGCGCACTGCATGTCAAACCGGTCGTCGACCATCAACGTGAGCTTTTCCTCCAGCCCGCGCGTCGGCCGCGCCGGGTGCGAGAAGATGACATTGCCGCTGGCCACGACGGTCTCGACGTCGGCAAACCCCTCGGCCTCGAACGCCGCGCGCAGATCGGCCATCGTCAGCCGGTTGCCCCCGACGTTGATGCTGCCGAATAAGGCCACATAGCGAGCCATGCCGACGCCTCCTGATCCGCGCCGAGCGGACGCGTGTTAAAGCGTCCGATCGCGCATTTCGACTTCAAAGACTTCCAGATTATCGCCCGCCTTGATGTCGTTGGTATCCGACAACACGACACCGCATTCCAGACCCGCGCGCACTTCGGCGACGTCATCCTTGAAGCGACGGAGTGACGCAATCGTCGTCGCCGACACGATGACGTCGTCGCGGGTAAGACGCGCGTGCAGCCCCTTGCGGATGGCGCCTTCGAGCACGAGCAGGCCCGCGGCCTTGTCGCGCTTCCCGGCCGGGAACACGTCCTTGACCTCGGCGCGGCCAACGACGGTTTCGATCCGCTCCGGACCCAGCTCGCCCGCCATCTCTTTCCTGATTTCGTCGGTCAGGTGATAGATGACGTCATGGTACATGAAGCGCACATTTTCGCGCTTCGCGATCTCGCGCGCCTTGGGATTCGGGCGGACATTAAAGCCGATGATCGGCGCCTTGGTCGCCGCCGCCAGCGTCACATCGCTTTCGGTGATCGCCCCGGCGCCCGACTGGAGCACGCGGACGCGGATCTCGTCGGTCGACAGCTTGTTCAAGGCGTTGACGATAGCTTCGACCGACCCCTGCACATCGCCCTTGATGATCACCGGGAACTGGATGACGTTTGTCTTGTCGGCCAGTGCTTCGAACATGCCTTCCAGGCTGACCGGCGCCTGGACAGTGCGCTTGCGCGTCGCCTGTTCCTGACGATAGGTCGCGACTTCGCGGGCACGCGCTTCATTCTCAACGACGGTGAGCGTATCGCCCGCCATCGGCACGCCGCCCAGACCCAACACTTCGACCGGCATCGACGGGGTCGCCGATTTGATCTGCTTGCCCTGATCGTCGATCAGCGCGCGGACGCGGCCACTTTCGGCGCCGCAGACAAAGATGTCGCCGACCTTGAGCGTCCCGCGACGGACGAGGATCGTCGCCACCGGACCGCGGCCCTTGTCGAGCTTGGCTTCGATCACCGTGCCTTCGGCGGCGCGGTCGGGGTTGGCTTTCAGCTCCATGATTTCGGCCTGCACCGCGATCGCGTCGAGCAACTTGTCGAGGCCGGTTTTCTTGAGCGCCGACACTTCGACATTCTGCACGTCGCCGCCCATTTCCTCGACCACCAGCTCATGCTCGAGAAGGCGTTCGCGGACGCGCTGCGGGTTGGCGCCTTCCTTGTCGATCTTGTTGATCGCAACGATGATCGGCACGCCCGCCGCCTTCGCATGGGCGATAGCCTCGATCGACTGCGGCTTGAGGCCATCATCGGCCGCGACGACCAGGATGACGATGTCGGTGACATTGGCTCCGCGCTGACGCATCTCGGTAAAGGCTTCGTGGCCCGGCGTATCGAGGAAGGTGACAAGCGATCCGTCGGGGGTTTTCACCTGATAGGCGCCAATATGCTGGGTGATGCCGCCAGCTTCGCCCGCCTGCACATTCGCCCCGCGCAGCGCGTCGAGCAGGCTGGTCTTGCCGTGATCGACATGGCCCATGATCGTGACCACCGGCGCGCGCGGCTTCAGATGCTCGGCGTCGTCGATATCTTCGTCATGACGGATATCGACATCGCCTTCGCTGACGCGAATGATCTCGTGCCCGAATTCGGTGACCAGCAGTTCGGCGATATCCTGGTCGATTGTGTCGGTGCTCGCCGACGGACTGCCCAGCTTGAACAGCGCCTTGACCAGGTCGCCGGTCTTCTCGGCCATGCGGTTGGCGAGTTCCTGCACCGTGATGCTTTCGGGTACCACGACTTCGCGGACCTGCTTCTCGCGCGGACCCGACGATGCGGTGTGCGAACGCTTTTCCTTTTCGCGGGCGCGCTTCAGCGCCGCAAGGCTGCGGGCGCGCGCGCCTTCATCTTCGTTGAGCGCGCGCGTGACGGTCAGTTTGCCCGACTGCCGGCGCGCGTCGCCGCCACGGCTCGGCTTGGGCTCAGGGCGCTTGGGCTCAGGCCGCTTGGGCGCCTCGACCGGGGTAAAGCGTCGCGGGGCCGGGGCG
>MTKY01099730.1_pt1 | contig 18000 bp, 15 predicted proteins | sample 1042731 | NCBI WGS metagenome assembly MTKY01 (sample SAMN06212206, study PRJNA360538) | anaerobic digester metagenome | biome: Wastewater treatment plant; material: sludge; isolation source: anaerobic digester fed with sludge from wastewater treatment plant | place: Denmark: WWTP Soeholt ... | reverse complement strand
CTCATTCGCCCATTCGCCCATTCGCTCATTCGCCCATTCGCCCATTCGCTCATTCGTTGATTCACTATGACCATTCGTGACTTACTTCGTTTAGTTTTAAGCAACCTCAAGCGTATGAAAGCCCGCGTGGCGATGACGGCAATTGGCGTGATCATCGGCACGGCGGCGGTCATTGTGCTCGTCTCGTTGGGGGCCGGTTTGCAGAGTTTGGCGACGGACAGGCTCTACGGTATGGGCGGCCTTGACGAGTTGATGGTCCGCAATGACAATTATTGGGGAGAAGTGGAAGTGAGGGCCGGCGGCGGCTCGCAACAGCAACAAAAAAACCCCGTGCTCGACAACGATGCGATGGATCAAATCCGCCAGATGGAAGGCGTCATTGCGGCGACGCCTTTCCTGGACGTGACGATGATGGGTCCGCTCAAACTGGACCGCCAGGAAGGCTGGGCGCAGATTTACGGCGTCGAAATGGACGATTTCAGCAAGATTGCCAGACTCAACCGTGGCGTCATGGAACTTTACCGGGGCCAGGTGCTTATCGGCGCTATGATCCCCGAGAACTTCATCCCCTGGGAAGAACGAATGAACAGCGAAACGCCGCCGCCGGCGCCGGAGGTGCTGGGAAAAACGCTGCAAATGACCCAATATTCCTGGAACGAAGGCGCTATGGAACCGTCCGAAAGCATCGTTGCGCGGCTGGAAGTGGTGGGCGAATTACAGCGACAGGGCTATATGTACGATTACAGCATCTTCATGCCGCTCAAAGAGGCGCAGCGGCTAAACCAGCGGATGAATGCGGGATTGTCGCCAGAAGCACAATCGCCGGCGCGCAAGGGTTATTCTCAAGCCCTGGTTAAGGTGCAAAACCCCAATCAGGCGCCCGTCATCGAACAACAGGTTAAGGATATGGGATTCACCGTGCAGTCGGACCGCCAGCAGTTGGAGAGCATCAACCAGTTCTTCCTGATTGTGCAGGCCATCCTCGGCGGGATCGGGGCGGTGGCGCTGTTGGTGGCGGCGTTTGGCATCGCCAATACGATGGTGATGGCGATTTACGAACGCACGCGTGAGATCGGCCTGATGAAGGCCATCGGCGCGACCAACCAGGACGTGATGTCGGTCTTCCTGGCCGAGGCGGGCAGCATCGGTTTCCTGGGCGGCATCGGTGGGGTGCTGTTGGCGATGGGCGTCAACGCGGTGATCAACGTGGTCGGGCAGCCGCTCATTTCGCAGGGCGGCGGCGGTATCATAGGGCCTGGTATGCCTGGGCAAGAAGTCGCGCAGACGTTGACGACGACTCCGTTATGGCTGCCGATCTTCGCCATCCTCTTCGCCGCGTTGATCGGCGTAGTCTCCGGCATCTACCCTGCCATCCGCGCTGCTGCGCTCAGTCCCATTCACGCGTTGAAGTACGAATAGAATTCGGACAGGATTAACAGGATTTTCAGGATGCAGTTTCCTGTCCTGTTGATCCTGCCGAAAACATTTACTCTCCTCGTGCAGTCGCTTCCCCGTCTTGTAGCCTTAAGGTCAGTGCTAATCCCGGTGTGATGACTTTGGCCGACGTGATGACGCGCCCCGTCTCGCGTTCCTGCACAATCGCGTATCCGCGTCCTAATACCGCGTCGGGATTCAGCGCCGAGAGGCGCGCTGCCAATCCCTGCACGCGCTGTCGCTGCACGACTAGTCGATGCGCCACTGCCGCGTCGGCGTGGGACAGCAAATCATCCACACGCTGGCGGGCAGTGGCAAGCCGCGCGGCAGGGGAAAGGTATTGCAAAGCGCGGTCGAACCGTGTTATACGGTCGCGGAATTCGCGCAGACGTGTCTCGAACGTGCGCATAAGGCGCGCCTGCCGCTGTTGTAGCAATGCCTGCAACTCCGCGCGGTCGGGCGTCGCCATCTCTGCCGCCGCTGATGGGGTGGGGGCGCGGCGATCGGCGGCGAAATCGGTCAGCGTGAAATCCGTTTCGTGCCCCACGCCGGAGATCACCGGGATGCGCGAAGCCGCCGCAGCCCGCGCCACCCGTTCGTCGTTGAAGGCCCACAAATCTTCCAGCGATCCGCCGCCGCGTACGATGAGGATCACATCGACATCAGCGCGCGCGTTCAATGCCGCCAACGCTGCGACGATCTGGGGGGGGGCGGTCTCGCCTTGCACCAACGTTGGCGAGAGAAGCACTTCAGCCAGTGGGTAACGTCGCGTGAGCACGTTCAGAACATCGCGGAAGGCCGCTGCCGTCGGCGACGTGACCACACCGATGCGTTGAGGATACACAGGTAGGGGGCGTTTGTGCTCTGGCGCGAACAGCCCTTCGGCTTCCAATTGGGCCTTGAGGCGCTCGAACTCCTGGTAGAGCGAACCGCGTCCCGCCGGACGGATCGCGTCCACGTAAATCTGGTAGCGCCCGCCCTGTTCGTATAGACCGATGCGCCCGTGGATGACGACCTGGTCGCCGGAGCGGGGCATATAGGTGAGTGCCTGCGCTTGAGTGCGCCAGACGACGCCGTTCATCTGCGCGCCCGCATCTTTCAGCGTGAAGTAGATGTGGCCCGATGACGCCCGCGAGAAGTTGGACACCTCGCCTTCGATCCACACGTCTTGGAGCAACGGTTCCTGCTCTAGTAGCGCACGAACCCGCGCCGTGATTTCACTGACACTGTAGGGGCGCTCAGGTTGTGAGAAAAGTCCGATTTGGTTCCACATCGTTTTGCCTCAGAAGATGAGCGTCAAGGTGATGATCAGGAGCAATCCACCCCCGATGCCGAGGAGCAGGATCGCCGTCGCCGGCGGCATCGCTAACAGCTTGATACCACCGAAAACACCGATGAAGTAGAGGAGTGCACCGAGGATAAACAAAACTCGTTCGACGCCGCGGATGCGCAGTGTGCTGCTGCGTGATGACGCATAGCGCGGTCGTCTGGAATATGATGTACGGCGTCTGCGTGTCATATCAACCTCCATGAAAATGGCAAATGGCGAATGGCAAATGGCGAATGGCGAATGGCGAATGGCGAATATTGGGTCACGGCGCGCAAATCTCCGGCAGCGGGCCGGTGTGATGGGGGTCGAACCACTTGAGCAGCGGTTCTTCCGCCGTCCAAAGCTCGTCGAACAGGGCGCGGATTTTGTGCAATGGCAGGATAGCCGCGGTCAGCGGATCCAGCGCGCAGGCGTGGAAAGCCGCCTCCCGGTCGCGATTGAGGACGGCGTGTACCGCCAGTTCCTGCACCGCAATATTGGAGCGGTTGAGCGCCGCCAGTTGCAGCGGTAGGTCACCGACATAGCACGGATGTACGCCGCGCGCATCGACGAGGCACGGAACTTCTACGCAGCAGCCATCTGGTAGATTGGTGATGAGACCGGTGTTCATCACGTTGCCATTGAAGCTGTAGGGGACATTCGTCAGCATCGCTTCCATGATGCCGGTGGTGAACTCGCGGGAGAGGCGCAGCTCGCCGACGGGGGCGTCGCCGTCGTCCACGCCGGTGTCTTTCATCCACTCGCGGACATTGCGCGGTGTATCCGGGACTTCGCGGATTCGCAGGCCAAAGCGCGCCAGCAGCTCCGGTGTCTGGCGGAAGTACGGCAGATACTCGGAGTTGTGGTGGCTGCTCTCGGTGACGAAGTAGCCGAAATGCTTCATCATCTCGAAGCGCACTTCCTCGCCGACGACGTGCAGCGGGTCGGCGGCGAACTGGCGCAGGCGCGGGTAGAGATCTTCCTTGCCGCGTTTTAGTTCGAGCACCCAGGCCTGATGATTGATGCCTGCGACCCAATATGAGACCTCGTCATAGGGCGCGTCGACCATCGCCGCCAACTGCATCGTCGTTCCCTGGACGCTGTGGCACAGGCCGACGTTGCGCACCGACGAATCGTCCGAGTGCAGCCAGGTGAGCATCGCCATCGGGTTGGTGTGGTTGAGAACGTAGGCGTCGGGGCACAATTCCTCCATGTCCCAGAAGAACTGGTGCTGCACCGGCCCGGTACGCAGGAAGCGGAAGACGCCGCCCACGCCGATCGTGTCTGCCACGGACTGCTCGACGCCATATTTGCGGGGAATTTCGATTTCCTCTTTGGCGGGGTAGCCCGAGTATGCGGCCCCGCCTACAGCCACGGAAGTAATGACGAAATCCGCCCCTGGTAGTACCTCGCGCCGGTCGGTCGAGGCTACAACCTTTGTCGGCAAGCTATACCGGTCGATTGTGCGTTGCACGTAGTCGGTCACTTTCTTGAGCCGGCCGGGGTGGATGTCGCACAGGCAGATTTGGGCATTGCGAAGGTTCTCACGCGACATAATATCCACGGAGAGCCGTCCGCCGAATCCGCTGCCCGCGCCGATGATGACGATTTTGGTCATGGTGTGCTCCTTACAGTCCGGTAGTCGCCAGTCTGGTAGAGAGAGTTTAGGGCAATTTGCGGGGTTGTCAAAGTGCGTTAACGCACGATTTTGAACCGCCAGAACAGAAGCGCCGTAAGGATGTGAAAACCGCCAGCGACGTAAAAGACGGTGGGAATTCCTACCCAATCGGCGAGAAAGTTGCCCACCAACGGCGCGACGAAGATGGTGAGGCTGGCGAGCATCGTGTTCAAGGCGATGAAGCTGGGCCGTCTCTCGGTTGGTGAGACGGCCAACAGTGTGTCGAAGAATGCGATATCGACGCCAGTGGTGAAGAAGCCCTGCACGATGGCGATGAGTGGCAGCCAGAGTTGATCTGGCGCCATCCCGGTCAGCACAGGGTACAGCCCCAGGAGTGTCGCGCAGATCAAAAGTGGCGCGCGATATCCCTTGCGGCTGATGAGTCTGCCCCAGACGATATAGCCAACGATCAACGCCAGTTTGCCCACTGTTGCCTGCCAGCCGATCCACAGATCTGAAGCGCCCAGATTGCGAATCCAGTAGATGGTGTACAGGGCAGACGGCAGGTTGACCCCAAAACGCAACACAGTCGCACCAATTTCATAGCGGACGAAGTTCGGGACATTCATGGCGTGCAGGTAGGCGCGTGCGCGTCGCTGTAGCGCGATATTTTCGCCCGCCTTCTTTCGTTCCGGCGGAATGTTTTCCGGGATGCGCAATTGGCCGAAGAAGTAGATCCCCGCCATTCCTCCGACGAACGAGACGAAAAACACGATTTGGTAGTTCAGCGGAAAGGGCAACCGGTCGAGGACGTAGCCGAATGTCGCCGTCGAGATCGCCGTGACCACGCTGAGGATAGCCCAACGCATCCCGTTGACCCTGGCGCGTCGCTCCGGCGGGATGACCTCGGCGACGACGGCCATCCACGACGATTCCAGCAGCGTCGCCGGAATGGATTTGATGGCCCAGATGAGGACAATGATCTCCACCAACCCCTTATCGACAAAGAAAGGCAGTATGGCGATCAGCAGGAAGGAGGCTCGATGGGAGATGCGCACCCGGTTGGTGTAGCGTACCAGATCGCGTTGTTGCTCGACGATGCGGCCCGCCGGAATCGATGAAACCGCCATCACGAGGGCTGGCAGTGACGTCAGCAAGCTGACCATAAAATTCGATGCGCCAAGCCGCACGGCGAACACCGAGATGAAGCCGAAGATGCCGCCCATCATCAGCCCTTGGAGAGCCGTGTCGATGGTGAAGTGGACGATGTTGCGGTTCACCACGGACAGTTGGTCGATGCGCAGCCACCGCAACTGCATGTTCAGAAAGAGGGTTATGCCAGAGAATAGTCTGGTAGTCGTTAGTCGCATAGCCAAATAATCACAGGGATGACGATGTGTTATATTGCTTAATCGGCTGGCTGGATAGCAGGCACGATATAGTCTTCGATCAGCGCAACCAGCGGGCGGTCATCGTCCATTCTGGCGGTGAAGACGACGACCAGCTCATGTTCTGGGATGACGAAAATGAGCTGCCCGTAGCGTCCTTTGGCGGCGTAAGCGCCCCATTTTGGATACGTCCACCATTGGTAACCGTAGTCGAAAGTCTGCCCTGCATCGGCGTGCGCGGTGGTGGATGCCTGGACCCACTCGGCAGGGACGATTTGCTGCCCGTCCCAGACGCCCTCGTTCAGGTAGAGGTAGCCAAATTTTGCCATATCGCGCGCGGTGATGTTCAGCCCCCATCCCCCGATCGCCAGACCGTTGGAATCCACGCTCCAATCGACGTTGGATATGCCGAGCGGCGCAAAGAGGTGTTCATGGGCAAATTGCTGTGTCAACATCCCGCTGCGATTGGAGACGATGACCGACAAGACGTGCGAGCAACCAGAGTTGTAATTGAATTGCTTGCCCGGTTCTGCCGCCATTGGCCGGTCGAGCACGAACTGCACCCAATCCCGGCTGCTCCACAATTGTTGGTAGATTGGATCACCCTCCGGCCAATCCAAACCCGAGGTCATGGAGAGCAGGTGCTCGATGGTCATCGCGGATTTGCGTGTGTCGGTGTTGGCGAAGACGTAATCGGGAAAACATTCGAGCACAGGCTCATTTGTGCCTTCGAGATAGCCTTTCGCGATGGCGATCCCCACCAGTGCAGAGACAAAGCTCTTGGTGCAGGAGTAAAGCTCATGCCGTGAATTTCGATTGCACGGCGATTGGTAATATTCGGCGACGATATAGCCGTTACGGACGACCACCAGGCTGCGCACATTCAACGTTTGCTCTTCGATGGCGGTAAACATCTGCCGCAGCTTTTCCGGGTCCATACCCTGTGTCTGGGGGAGCGCCGTGCGCCAGCCGTTGGTGGGCCAGTAAGGGGCGGCTGCCGTTATAGAGGATAGAACGGTCGCGTTCGGCGTCGATGTTATTGGACTGGCGCGGCAGCCTGCCACAAAAAGCATCAGCAATCCAAACAACCGCAGCGTAGTGGTTTGTCTTTTGGACATGCTTTTGCTCTCCTGTGTGACCTTCCCAGAGGCGTCCTGGTGTGTTGGCGCTGAAAAGCTACCTGGAACTCGCAAATTAGCCCATCGATGCGCCCAATGGATTCAGTACAGTCTTGCCGCCCAGTCCAAGGATGGCCTCGTCTGCTACACCGGCTGCGCGCAAAGGGCGGATGATGTTTTGCGACAGGTCGGGCACATACGCTTTGAGCAGCGCACATGGCCCTGGTTCGGGTTCAACCGTCACTGTGCCGAGGGTAGCGGGAAGCAAGCACGTGTGGCCGGGGCGCAGTGTCTCCCGATGCTCTCCCCAAACCACCGTGGACGTCCCTTCGATTTGCGAAAGCACGAAGAAGCGTTCACCGTCGCAGTTCAGCGTATACGGCGCGGTCAGGTCGAGGCGTTCCAGCGCGAAGTGGGTGCAGGCGAACGCGAACGTCCGCGTGTTCGCCCCTTCGCGGAGCGAGACCGGCGGTATCTTGGGATCGAAACCGTCTTCGAGATGAACGCCTTCCATAGCGGCGCGGACCTGCGCTTCGCGTTCGCCGTCCGGTAGGGCGGGATCGGGCGGCAGCAGATCGATGTAAACATCCGAGTTCTGCATAATTTCGTAGAAGAGCACACCGCCGGCCGAGTAGTGCATCGTCCCCGCATAGAGCAGGAAGGCGTCGCCGGGCTGTACGGCATACTCCTGCATCAGCTCACGGATCGATCCATCCACAATGGCGTCGTGAACGGCGGCTTCTGTGGCTCCCTTGACGTTGCCGCAGTGGATCGTCGCGCCGTCGCGGACGTGGAGCATATACCACGCCTCGGTTTTACCGGGATCGGGCAGCCCCTGTTTCGCTGCCAGCGCGTCGTTGTGGTGCGCCTGTTCGGCGAGGACGGAGGATGCATCCAGAAATTTGATGAGCAACGGGAAGCGCGTCCCACAGCGAGCGACGATGTCGCGCCCCAGAAAATCGACGCCGTACTCGTCGATCAACTCGTGCAGCGTCTTCCCGGCTAACGTGCCGTTGATGACGATGCTGGATTCTGGCCCCCGGTCGCACACCTCCCACGTTTCGGAGATGCGGTGGTCTGCGGGCAGGCCCTCTTTTGCGTAGACTTCGGTAATCCAGCGGTTGCCGAAGGTGTAATTTCGTAGAATCTCTTCGAAGCGCAATGGATATAGCATAAAAGAACCTCCTCAAGAATAAACCGCTAATCTCGCTAATCTGCGCGAATCGTAACTATTCAGGTGGGGCGCACTTTTACGCCTGCAATGACAGTAGGAAGCGCAAAAAATTGCCGTTTTTGGTTCAGCTAAGTGCGTCCCACCTCAAGGCTGAATAGTTACCGCGAATCTTTGTTGAAAATTGGCGAAAATCCGCGTGATTCGCGGTTGGAATTTTGGCCCTGCGCCTTTAATTAGCCGGGACTAATCGCTGATCTCGGCGTATTCGAACCAGTCGAAGTCGGCGACGGCGGCGCTGTCCTCACCATTACCGCTAGCATACACACCCAGATAAGCGCCGACGAAACCGCCCGCGACTGTGGTGCTGAGGATGCGCCCGTCCACATTCTCGGCGATGGGCCGCCACACCTCCGGTTCCGCAGCGACGTAGAAACTGTACGCTTGCTCGCAGGCTTCTACTTTGAGGTAGATGCGTCCGCTTGCGACGGCGCTTTCGGCGAGGAGGGTTTCTGCGCCCTTTTGACGTTTGATCAGGCGGATGGTGTTAGTGCCTGTCACCACAAAGCGGAAGTGGAAATCGCTGTTTTGCAGCAGCACGAGACCGGCCTCTTCGTTCGGCGCGCCGGGCGTGAACTCCATGGCTGTCCGCGCTGCGAAGTTCCTGTGCTGCTGCCGCCGTCCCACAAAGCTGGGATTGGCCCATTTGGAGAGCTTCTGTGGACGCAGCTTGAGGCGGAGATAGCCGGGGCGCGCGGTCAGGCTGTAAAAGTCGTCGCGCGGCGCGCGCAGGAAGTTCCAGACGTAATCCAGCCGCGTGCTCTCGAAGTGATCGCAGGCCGGGCGTGTGGGCCAGGTGTGTTCCGGCAGGTTCGGCGCGGGATACTCGAACTCGATCTTGCCAGTACTGGGACTGACGATGGGCCAGCCGTGTTCCCAGATGAGCGGCGCCATAAACGTCTCGCGGCCCAGGTTGAAGTAGTGATCCTCGTTGGGATCGCCTTCCGGCAGGAAGACGCGCTCCAGCCGCCGCCCGCCGTAGGGTCGCATCGCCAGGCAGACCAGCCACCACTCGCCATTTTGCGTCTCGACGATGTCGGCGTGGCCCGTGCCGGTGATGGGATGATCCTGCCCCAGGTGGCGGTGTGTCAGGATGGGGTTGCGCGGGTTGTTCTCGTAGGGGCCAGTGATGTTTTGGCTGCGCGCGATGGTGACGGCGTGGTTGTGGCTCGTGCCGCCTTCCGCGATCAGCAGGTAGTACCAGCCGTTGATTTTGTAGAGATGCGGCGCTTCGGCATGGATGCTGTCCTTCATCATGCCGTCATATAGCGCGTATTTCTCGCCGGTGAGTTGCATCGTCTGCAAATCTAGCTCTTGCAGCCAGATTTCACGGTGTCCACGATACTTTTCACCCTGCGGGGGAATGCGGTTGCCGGTATACCACACGCACCCGTCGTCGTCGAAGAGCAGCGAGGGGTCGATGCCCGGCGCGTCCTTCAGCCAGTACGGCTCCGACCACGGCCCGGCCGGGTCGGTCGCCGTGACGATGAAGTTGCCGTGCTCTTTTGTCCCCGCCACCAGTGTGTTGATGACGTAGAAAACGCCGTCGTGATAGCGGATCGTCGGCGCGTACAAGCCGCCGGAGGGCCGCACGCCGTCGAGCGGCAATTGCGAGGGCCGGTCGAGGACGTGCCCGATCTGCCGCCAGTGCACCAGGTCGCGGCTGTGAAAGATCGGCAGGCCGGGGAAGTATTCGAAGGTTGAGGTCACCATGAAGTAGTCTTCCCCAACGCGACAGAATGAAGGGTCGGGATAGAACCCGGGCAGAATGGGATTGCGGTATGTTTTTGTCATAATTGTCACCTCGTATGGTATGATGGGCACATGCGTAGCATGTGGCGCAAGAATGATCGGTTGGTTATTCCGCCGCCAGCCAGTTGGTCGATTTACCTAACTTCTCGACTTCCACGGTGATTTCGTCGCCCGGCTGCAGCCAGACTTTCTCCTTCATCCCCAAAATCACGCCTTCGGGCGCGCCGGTGAAGAGTCCTCCTTGTTATGGCGTTTGGGTGCGCGAGGCGAGTTCCCATACCAGATCGGCGATGTCGTAAGCCGCGTGTGGACGGCCCAGGCGTTGCGCGTTTTGCGCGTATTCAGCGAGCTGGTGGGCGTCCTGGTCGAGCCAGTGATAGAGCACTTCCAAAGCTGTACTCGGGTCTTCGGCGAGCGCCCCGGCGCCGTTTTGCACAACGTAGTCGGCGTTGCCAGTTTCCTGGCCGGGCAGCACGTCCGCCAACAAGATCGGCAGACCGCAAGCCAGCGATTCTGAAACGATCAACCCGCCGGCTTTGCTCATCACACAATCAGCGGCGTGCATCAGCATAGGCATGGTTTTCACGAATTGATAGAGGTGCGTCTCGACGTGCCATTCCCATTGGCTGAGATCGTTGTATAACACCTCATCGCCGCCGGTCACGATGGCAAGTTGCAGCGGCAGGCGCGCGTGATTGAGCGCGCGTAGAATGTCGCGCAGTTTGCTCACCCGTTTGCTGCTCACGATCAGGAGTGTGATGAGATCGGTTCGCCAGCCCAGTTCGGTGCGCAGGGAGGCTTTGTCCTGACGCTCGCGCGCAAAATCTGGATGAACTGGGATGCCGACGATTTTCAGTTTGTGCGGTGGGATGTGAGATTCCAGTCCTAGTTGCTGCACGGCCTCGGTGGGGACGATGCACAGGTCACAGGTGCGATGAAACCATACCCGATGGACGCTGACCAAATCCGTGATGACTGTGACCAACGGCGCACGTTGGCGGTGCAAACTGTAAGCCGTGTGGAGCGGGAACTGGTAGAGGGGATAGGTGGTCACAATAATATCAGGATGATGCTTCCGGATCAGATCGGCCATGACTTCCAGTAACATCGGTAGCAAGGCTACGTCGATGACAGTGCTGCCAGCCGCACTATCGCTGGTTTCGTACCAAAACCGGTAAAATTCCGGCATAATGTGCACCAGCTTGTCATAATCGCTTTGACTCTCACGCAAGGGCAGCGGCGTCCGTTTGTCATCCAGCGGGTTCACAATCTCGACGGTACATGAATCCGAATAGATTTCCTGCAAAGCCGCAGCGATGGCGATGGCGGCGCTGCGATGTCCAAATCCCGCGTTGGCGGTAAGTATCAAAATGCGTTTTGGATTCTGGCTGTCTATTGCTGGGTTCACATCCATGCTCGCTTTCGCATCCACAGAAACATCCCTACGGGGAAGAGTAGCATAGCCGCTATAAGCGCTGCCAACGCGCCGGGGCTGGTCCAGATGTCGAGCCGGAAGACGGGCTGGAAGAAGTTCATCCCGAAGAATCCGGCGAGAAAGGAGACCGGCATAAACAGTGTGGTGATGATGGTCAACGTCTTCATCACCTCGTTCATACGATTGCTGACGACCGACAGGTAGGTGTCCAGCGCGCCGCCGACCAGATCGCGCAGGCTTTCGCTGATGTCGTACAGCCGCACCAGGTGATCATACACATCGCGGAAGAAGACGCCATACTCGGTAGGGATGACGGCGTAATCGCCGCGCCCGAGCTTGTTGAGCACCTCGCGCTGCGGGCCGATGATGCGCCGCAACGTGAGCAGTGTGCGCTTGAGGCCGAAAATCTGCTCCAGGACGCTCCGCGCAGGGTTATCGAACACCTGATCCTCGATTTCGTCGATGGTCGCATCGATGTCTTCGACGACCGGCATATAATCGGCAGCGACCTCGTCGGCCAGTTTGTAGAGCAGATGCACGGGGCCGCGCCGCAGGTGACGTTCGTCGCGCTGACACAGGTTCCACACGCGATCCACGGCTTTCAATGGCGTGTCATGGTGGGTGACGATATAGTTTGCACCCACGAACATATCCAGTTCCAGCGTGTCGATGTCGTTTTCATCGATGTCGTAACTGACCGCGTGCAGCACTAGATACAGGTATTTGCCCCAATCGTCCACTTTGGGAACGTGCGATTCTTCTAACGCATCATCGATCGCCAAGGGGTGGAAACCGAATACGTCGCGCAAAATGGGCGTGCAGGCCTCCGGCGACTCTTCGCGCATGTCCAACCACAGCATCCCCTCCGTGTCGTGCAGCAGTTCCGGCAACGCTTCTGTAGCGACATCGGTGCGAATTTCTCCCGCGCTACTGAAATATAGGATGCGAATCATAGACCCTCCAAGGTAGACAGTAGATAGGGGGAAGGCCCCGCCTACCGTCTACTCAAATGACTTCCAGGTAATCGCGGGCGGGCAAAACCGGGAAAGGCGCGGTCGGCAAGCTCTGGTACCAGTAGGCGACAGAGGCGATGTCGTCCTGCAGGGGGAGGTAGCGCTTGAAGCTGCGCCAACCGAGCGCCTGGATCGTCACCCGCAGGTCTTTCTGAAAGCGGATGGGATCGACGATGTGCCAGCGGTACAGGCCGAAGCGTTGTTGCGAACGGTAGACGCCGTCGGGTTTGATGACCTGGTGCAGCCCGCTGTAGGGCGTGGTGAAAGGCTGGTACTCGCGCGTCGCCGGGCTCTCGAAGTTGTACGAGCCGCAGAAGTAGTCCTCCGTCCCTGTGCCGCAGATGGTGGGGAACTCGCCGTCGCCGTCCATATAGAACTTGATCTCGCCTTCGCCCCACCAGCCGGTGTTGTTGACGCCCCACGCCATGTAGGTGCCGACGTAGTGCCCCTGTCCCTTCACGCCGTCGAGGATGGTGTAGACTTCTTTGTAGGGCAGCGGGTTGGTGCGGCGGAATTGCGCGTGGAAGTATCCCACATCGTCCGGCACATCGGTGAGCGTGTAATTGATCTGGTAGTAGAGCGTCATCCGCTCCTCGCTGATGTTCTCCATCGTGATGCGGCAGCGTTTGTGGAAGGGCATCTCCCAATAGCAGTTGAAGGCGCTGCCGGGATTGACGCACACCGCCAGCGACGACAGGTGCGCATACTGCCCCCAGCCCACAGCAAAGAAATCGCCCACCGGGCACTCCACCGACGGCTGCTCTTGATTGTCCCAGTAGATGCGCAAGATGCTGTGACGCCAGTGACCCGTCGGCGTCATCCAGATTTGCTGGATCGCGCCAGGGCCGGCGATGTCCGCCAGGGTGAACGTTTGCCCTGGATCGATGCCCACCGAAGGCGAAATCTTCCACCCCTGGCCCAGTTCGCGGGCGCATCCCGCGCCGGTCCCTTCGATGGCCATGCCCGCTTTGCCTTTCTCGCCGGTGAAGTTCTCCGGGCTGATCGAGCGCGATTGTGCATTCGAGAGCCGGGCGAGATTGCCGATATGTAGACCTAAACCGTTGAATGTAGCCATAATATGCTCCTTTTCGACAGAATTTTGGTTATGCTGTGTATTGTAGGGCATTATACAGGTGAATATGGGGCGGGGCAAATAGAAGCCCCGGCGAAAACCCGTTTCACTCGTTGAATCCGTTGACTAAAAAACCCCGCGTTTGGTCATAACAACAAACTCTTGCCTTTATGTCTTCTATGACTTTCGGCATAGCTGAACATAGACCTTTCAGAATTGGTAAAATCCATCGTTTGGGACTGGGGGTGGCCGCTTTTTGGCGTTAGAATAAGCGCAGATTGTATGTGAAACGAGAATCATCAAGGAGGGAATGTAATGAACGAGACACTCATTCGTATCGAGAACCTTACAGCCGTCTATGGACATGGCGCGCGCCAGGTGCGTGCGCTTGACAATGTGACTTTGGACATTCACCAGGGTGAGATTTTTGGTTTGCTGGGACCGAACGGGGCCGGCAAGACCACGCTGCTTTCTTGCGTCGAGGGTATTCTTCAACCGGAGGCCGGCGGCGTGCGGATTGCCGGGGTTGAGGTCACGCGCCAGCCGCAGGCGACGAAGTCCCACCTGGGCGTCCAATTGCAGCATACGGCGTTGTTGGATGATTTGACGGTGGCGGAATTGGTAGAAGTCTACGCGGCATTATATGAAGTTTTTTTGACGCCGGCTGAAATTTCTGCTGTGCTTGCGCGTTTTGACCTGGAGGATCAAGCGCAAAAGTTGTCCCGCCGGCTTTCCGGCGGACAAAAACAGCGCCTGGCGCTGGCGTTGGCCATAGCCAACGATCCTGAAATCGTTCTCCTGGACGAACCCACCTCTGCGCTTGACCCGCGGGCGCGGCGGGACGTTTGGGCTATGATCCGCACGTTACATCAGGAAGGGCGCACTATCGTTCTCACCACACACGCGATGGAGGAGGCGGAAACACTTTGTGGTCGCGTCGCTATTATCGATGGCGGTGAAATTGTGGCTTGCGACACCCCCGCGCGGCTCATTGCCGGACTTGATGCCTATCCCGTGCTAAAGACCGCTTGCGACGTGGCGCTGGCGCAGGCGGAGGGCCTCCCCGGTGTGCGTATGGCCCGTTATACGGGTGAATACCTGGAACTCGAGACCTCGGAGCCGCAGGCGACGCTGGCGGCCCTGCAAGTGTTGGCGACGACGTTGGGTCATTCCGTTGGCGATGTTACACTGCGCCAACCCAACCTGGAAGACGTATTCTTGAAGCTGACCGGCAAAGCCCTGGTCGCCTGATCGATAAGGAGAGATATCATGAAACGTTTCGCATTGTTGACTAAAGCTATGTTCTTGATGCACATACGCAATCGCATGACCCTGTTCTGGAACCTGGCGTTCCCCATCCTCATCCTCATCATTTACCGCTTCGTTTTTGGCGAAGGGCAGGTGGGCGACACGGATTATATGACCTGGGTGGCGCCAGGTGTGGTCGTGTTCAATATCCTGACCTTTGGCTTGCTAAGTAGTGGTACGCTGATGGTGGAAATGCGGGAGAAAGGGATCCTACGCCGCTTGCAGACCAGCCCGGTTCCTGCCTCATCCCTGGTGGGCAGCTACTTGCTCGTCAATGTCTTGATCGGCTTACTACAAAGCACCCTCATCGTGAGCTTTGCCGTCCTCGTCTTCGGGATGCCGCTCACGTGGGCTGGAGTGCTGCGCGCGTTTCCCATGGTTATCGTCGGTATCGTGACCTTTGTAGCGATAGGACAGGTCATCAGCGGCGTGGCGCCCACAGCCGGAGTGGCCGTCGCGGTGGGGCAAGTGCTCAATTTCAGTCAGATGTTCATCACCGATATGATTATGCCCATTCAAGCCATGCCCACGTGGCTTCAGGAAGCGGCGCCCTACCTCCCGGCCTACGCGGTGGTTCAGTTGGTGCGCCCACCGCTTCTCAAGGGGCAATTCAGTTCCGACCTGGGCTTCAGCTTGCTGATCACAACGGGGTATATTGTTCTTGCAACCCTGGCGGCAGCGCGACTCTTTCGCTGGTCGCCCAAAGCCTAGGAGCGCGAGAAAGTGGGTGAGTGGATACTTTCTCGCCGATTCGCTTTCTCACTGTTCCTGGCTATACTTGGATGAGAGGACAATGTAGATGAAATCTGAATCAACCTTTCCACTGCCGCGAGAGCAATATCGCTGGTACATCGTGTTCTTCAATGTGCTGATGCTTGGCTCGTTGGCCGGTGCGTTGGTACTCACCTTGTGGCAGAGCTGGGTTGGCCTGGGGTGGCGTGCTATCGTCACGGCGGTGCTGCTCTTGACGCAGGCTGGCATTTACCTGTGGCTAGTGATGAGCAAGCGGGAATGGCCGCCTGATCTCCGGTTGTTGCTCTCTTACTTTGTGGTATGCCTGGTGCTGTGGGCGATCGAGATCTGGTTGACGCCGGCGATTTGGTGGCTAGGATTTGCGTATGTTGGGCAGATGTTTGGCCTGTTGCCTTTGTGGGGCGCGCTGACTGGTGCGACGTTTGTCTTTGTGGTGATATACCGTTTTATGATGCGCACGGGTATGATCACAGCGTCAAGCTGGGCCTTATTGGGCGTTTTGGCGCAGTGGATTTCGATTGCGGTGATTCTGGTCTTCGTCAATCAGTTGAGCCGTACCAGTCAGGAACGCGGGCTGCTGATCGCCCGACTGGAGGCGGCGAAGAAAGAGCTGGAGGCGACGAAAGCGCGTGAGGCGGAATTGGCCGTGTTGCGGGAACGGGAACGGCTGGCCCGCGACCTTCACGATAGCCTGGGACATACCCTGGTGGCGCTGACGGTGCAGTTGGAAGCCGTGCAGCGGCTCTATCGCGTCGATCCGGAGCGTGCAACAGCGCAGATGGATGCGCTGAAAACGCTGACCCGCAGCAGTATGGATGCGCTGCGTCGTTCCATTGCAGGACTGCGCGCGCCGGGTCTCGGCGACCGTGACCTGCATTCGGCCCTCCAGTCCCTGTGTGTGGAATTCGGACAGCGTACCGGTCTGACGGTCGCCTGTACTCTCGACGAAGAGACCCCTGCGCTCAGTCCGGTGCTGACGGAGACGATATGGCGCGTGGTTCAAGAAGCCTTGACCAATGTGGAGAAGCACGCGCGGGCAACCCATGTCATCGTGAGCCTGTCCTGCAAGGCGCGCACCCTAACCGTTCGGATTGCTGACAACGGCATTGGCCTACCTGACGAGGCCGACGCCAGCCCGAATCACTTTGGGCTGCGGGGAATGCGGGAACGGGTCGAAGGTCTGGGCGGGACGATGACCTTATGCAACGACGGTGGCGCCGTCATCGAAGCGCGCCTGCCCGTGATTGGTGGGTGAGGGATGACGGAACAGCCTATTCGCGTGTTGCTGGTCGAAGATCAAACCCTTATGCGGCAGGGGATGCAGACCATTCTTGACCTGGAACCGGGTTTTCGCGTTGTAGGGACGGCCGGCGACGGCGAGGAGGGGATCCGGCAGGCCATGACCTTGCGCCCTGACATCATTCTGATGGATGTGCAGATGCCACGGATGAATGGTCTCGAAGCCATTGCGGCGATCTGCGGGGCCTGGCCGGAAGCAAAAATCATCATCCTCACCACCTTTGCCCGCGACGATTACGTTTTCGAGGGAATGCGCAGCGGCGCGCGTGGTTTTCTGCTCAAAGACACACCGGCCAATGACCTGACCCAGATCATCCGCCGGGTGTATTCTGGTGAAGTCTTTATTCAGCCGGAGATCGCTTCACGGATGCTGCGCGAAATGATCTGCCCCGGAGCGGCCCCCCTCGAGCCGCTGACCGAACGCGAGCACGACGTGCTGGTGCTCCTGGCGCAGGGATACGGCAACCGCGAGATCGCCGAACGGCTGGTGATTTCCGAGGGAACCGTGAAGAACCACGTCTCCAACATCCTCGGCAAGCTCCAGGCCGAAAACCGCACCCAAGCTGTGGCTATTGCCCGACGTCACGGATTGTTGTGATTTTTGGGCAGTTTAGATAGAGCTGTTACTCCCTATGGAGCGACGCGAACGACTGCCGGCGACCAATCACCCACACCAGTCCTGCCCCAATCACGAACAGGCCCATATTCATCGCGAAGGGCAAGGAGCGATCAATCGCGGAGAGCTGTCCGGCAATCCACGGGAAGGGCGAGGTGACCACGATCAGAGCCACATACACCATGGCGCTGAGGCGCGCTCGCTCGTGGGATTCCAGCGCCACAGCCAGCAGCGATTCGAGCATCGGGTTGATCAGGGCCGCGCCGATACCCTCAAGCGCTACACTGATCACCAACAAAGATACCGTCTGCGGCCGCATAAAGACGAGCAGCGCCTGGCTGACGAAATAGCTTGCGCACCCTATCCACAGTGGCAGACGAAAATTACGCATGTTCGTGAGACGCGGACCGATCAAAAAGAAACATAAGGCGATAATAATCGAACGCAGCATCACGTACAGAGAGATTTGTGCTTCGGCGAATCCGAGTTTAGTGGTGAACAGTACGCCCCAAAAACTGCCGTGGACGGTGCCGAAAATGTTGGCGATCACCAGTAAGGATAGGGCTGCCAGAATCGGCTTGGAATGCAAGATCTGGCCGAAGACGCTGCGATACTCACCCAGAAGGCTAAATAGCGACTTGTGGCGGGGTTCTT
>MTKY01004094.1_pt1 | contig 18029 bp, 13 predicted proteins | sample 1042731 | NCBI WGS metagenome assembly MTKY01 (sample SAMN06212206, study PRJNA360538) | anaerobic digester metagenome | biome: Wastewater treatment plant; material: sludge; isolation source: anaerobic digester fed with sludge from wastewater treatment plant | place: Denmark: WWTP Soeholt ... | reverse complement strand
CTCTTGGAACGTATCGAGATGGACAGAGGGAGCGAAGTGATGGATCTCACTATAAACGCGAACGTGCGGGTCCACACGTGCGACGGACGGATGCGTGGATTCAAAATTCTGGCCAAGGAGTTTGCGGAGTGGGTCTTCGCAGTGGAGTGCGAGGGAAATCCGTATGCGCCCGAATTCAATGATGTTTTCACTGTTGGTGGTCCACTCGCCCTCGTGCGTGAGATCACCGGCGACAGTATCGTGCGTGCGGTGGTCAGATACCTGGAACTCGAAGAAGGAGGGGCTGGCTACTAACCCCGGGAGAAACGGGTCACCCGTTGGCCCCCGTTCGTCAAGCCAAGACAGACTCCGCAGGTGGTTCTTCTTCGGTCGAACGCCGGATTACACCGACCTCCGCCGGCGCCGCGCGGTACGCGGCCCGGTCGTCGCGATGTTGGCTCTCGGTAAAGGCTCGATCGTGTACACCGGCACCATTTGGTTGGTGTGAGTGGACGGGGGGCGGCGCGTGGGGGCAGGAAGCGGGAACGGGGGTGAAGCGGGCGAGTTGTTCGGCCTTCCAGGCGGCGGGAGTGGACGGTTCCGGTCGGCGGGTCCCGGCGGACCGCTGGGTGCGCCGGCCGTGCCGCGCATCGCAACGCGGGCTGTTGCCGATGGTTGGGGGGATTCTATAATGGTGATCGGCTCCGGCCGGCCCCCGGCGCGGTGAAGCCGGCCCGAGCCTCCGTACGGCGCCTTCCGCAGGTGAACGGCGGCCGGCCACCCGGAGGGCATGCGCTCGTTCCGTCGCCACCCGCGCTTGGTTTTTCGCAACGCGGGGCCAGCAAGGAGGTTGTCATGTCGGACGCATCCACTACCGTCAGTCCTTGTGAGAGGTTCCCCGGTGCCGATTGCGTCAAGATTTTCGGGGCGTTCCGCATGGCGCGCCAGCCCGGGAAGATTCTGGTGGCCCTGCTGGGCCTGGTGGCCACGCTGGTCTGGGGCAGCCTGCTCGACCGGATCTGGATCGGGGCCAAGAAGGGAGTGGACCCCGAGGTCATCGCCGCCTACTCGACCGCCAGGACACTGGACATCCATTTCCAGGAGAAGGAAGGCCGTGCCGGCATCTACGAGGTCTACTCCCGTCACCTGCGGGGGCGGGTCCACACCATCGTGAAATCCCCGATTCCCGCGGCCGACACAGTGCTCGAAATCGGGGGCATATGCCGGGCCACGCGTTGGATGCTGCGATACCACCCCTGGTTTTCGCTGCTGTTTTTCCCGGGGCTTCTGCTCATCTGGTCGTGCGCTGGCGGGATGATCTGCCGGATGGCCGCCGTGGATTTCGCCCGCGGCGAGAGCATTAACCCGCGAGAGTCTTTTGCCTTCGTCAAACGCCACTACTGGGGCGGATTCCTCCTGGCCCCGATCGCTCCGGTGATCGGGATGGTCTTTGTCGGCCTGCTGCTGCTCGTGGGCGGGCTGGTGCTGGCGATTCCCTGGGCCGGCGACATCCTGGGCGGGCTGTTCTTCTTCCTGGCCCTCATTGGCGGGCTGGCGATCGCGGTGCTTCTGGTCGGTCTCAGCGCGGGCGGCGTCCTGTTCTGGCCGGCGATCGCCGTCGAAGGGTCCAGCAGCTTCGATGCGTTCGCCACCGGTTTTCACTATGTGTACACCCGACCATGGCGGGCCGCGTGGTACGGCCTGGTGGCGTTCGTGTATGGGGCCGTATGCTGGCTGGTAGTGAACTTCTTCGCGCATCTGACGCTGCTGGCGACCCACAAGTGCGTGGGAATCGGAGCGGCGGCCGCCTCTCGGACCATCCACGGAGAAGAGCTGGCCAAGCTCGAGGCCATCTGGCCGTACGAGTTCCTGGGCCCGGCGTTTCCGGCCGTCGCCTGGCAGGGCGGCGACTGGATCAGCGGGCTGCTGATCTTCATCTGGGTCTGCCTGCTGATCGGGCTGGTCTGGTCGTTCCTGGTGTCGTACTTCTTCTCGGCCGGCACGACAATCTACTTCCTGCTTCGCCGGGCGGTGGACCTGACGGACTACGAGCAGATCGAGGAGGTTGAAGAATATGTCCAGGAGGCGCCCTCGCCGGGGGACGAGACCCCTAGCCCGGCGCCCCCCGCCGTCGAGGCTCCGGCGCCGCCTCCGGCGGCCCCCGACGGAGATTCGGTGTCCCAGAGTGACGAGTTGGCGGAATAGGCGGTCCGGTCGGCCGCCGGCCCGGGGACGCCGGGCACAGCGCGAGGAAACGAAGAGTTCATGCCGACAGCCTTTCTTGTCTGGATCGTGTTTCTCGGTCTGATCGGGCTGATCTGGTTCTCTCGCCATTTCGAGATCAACCGGGCCCGGCGGACGGAGCGAGTTCTCTCCTCGCGATCGCACGATGGACCGCCGCGGTCGGCGCCTCGCGTCTCCGTGCTGGTGGCGGCCAAGGACGAAGAAGCCAACATCGCCGATTGCGTTCGTTCGCTGCTGGACCAGGATTACCCGGATTACGAGGTCATCATCATCAACGACCGCAGCACGGACCGCACGGCGGCCATCCTCGAGGACATCCGCTCACACACGGCCTCGAACGGCCGCTTGAAGGTCCTGACCATTTGCGAACTGCGCGAAGGCTGGTTCGGCAAAAACAACGCCATGCGCGAGGGTGTGGCGGCCGCCACCGGCGAATGGTTTTGCTTTGCCGACGCAGACTGCCGGCAGACGTCGCGACGCACCCTTTCGGTGGCCGTGCGGGAGGCCCTCGATCGCAACCTGGACTTCCTGTCTGTGCTGCCCGTGCTGGAGACGTGCAGCTTCTGGGAGAAGCTGCTGCAGCCGGTCTGCGCCGCCATCATGGTGTTCTGGTTCCGGCCGGCCAAGGTGAACAACCCGAAATCCCGGGCCGCGTACGCCAACGGGGCGTTCATGCTGATGAAGCGAAGCTGCTACGAGCGCATCGGCGGGCACGATCGGGTCAAGGCCGAGGTCAACGAAGACATGCACATGGCCCGCATCGCGAAGTCCCTGGGCCTTCGGCTGAACGTGATCCAGAACGATGATCTGTACGTCACCCACATGTACTCCACGTTCGCACAGACCTGGCGCGGCTGGAGCCGCATTTTTTACGGCTGTTTCGGGACGTTCCCCCGCCTGTCCCTCAGCATGGCGTTGCTGGCCGTCATGAGCCTTCTGCCCTGGCTCTCCCTCTTGGCGGCGGCGGTCGGCGCGGCGGTGTCGCACGCGCGGCCCTGGTGGAGCGTGGCCGGCGTCTCGGCGGCGGTTATTCTGGTGCAGCAGACGGTGATGGTGCGGTTCTACCGGCTGGTCCGCAGTCACCCCGCCTGGTCGTTCGGGTACGTGCTGGGAGTGGTGCTGTGCCTGGGCATGCTCGCGAACGCCATGCTCAAGCTGGGCGGCGCCACCCGCACCGTCTGGCGGGGAACAACCTATCGGGGTCGGCGGGTAGACTCGCGATCGCCGCAGACTGGCAGGACCTGACGCACAATGGAATGGGTCAAAGGTCATCTGTTCTTTACGGCTGGGATTCTGCTGATCCTGCTGGGCGTGTTCCGGTGGTCCGTTCGCCGCTGGCGGCGCCGCCGCCGCGACTCGCGCCCCGTGCGGCTGCATCCGAATCTGCAGAAATACGCCGGCCCGCACAGACTGGCCTCCGAACGTCGACGGGAGGCCCAGAAAATCCTGGCCACGTCCAGTACGGCGGACATCGCCGGCTATCGCGTTGTGGAGCAGGTGGAAGCCGTCTTCGTCGACGGGTTCAGCCGTCCGGAAGAGGCCCTGGAGGGACTCAAAGCCGTCGCGGCACTCAAAGGAGCCAACGCCGTCACGAATGTTCGTCAGGAGCGATCCACGGCCGGGCGATATGCGGCCAGCGGCGATGCCGTCAAGGTGATCAGCTCGACGCCGTCCGCGCAACCGCCCGATAACCCGGCCGATTCCCCCCGCCCTGAAGGCCCGGCCGCCTGACCGGCCGTCCGCGCGCTGGACGGCAAATGCCGGTCTGAGCTAGGATAGTGGGGGTGTCCCGTCTGTGTTTGGTGGTCCGGGCGGCTGGTGGCCCGGGCAGGAATCGGAATGGTCACCATTTTACGAGTGAGGTGCCGCCCGTGGCGTTTGCAAGCCTTCGACGATACGACGTACAGGCCGGTTGGTCCGTGATCTGCTCGAGCCTTGCAGTGATCGGGCTGATTGCGACCGCCAGTCTCCTGGCACGCAACTGGGACTCCGAACTGAGGATGATCGTCTTTGGAAACGCCATGTTCCAGATCGCGGTGCTGATTGGCGTGGCGGGCACGATCGGGCTGGCGATCATCGGAGCAGGGCTTGGCATCAACAGTGCCGGGCAGCGGCGCAACGAGCGCCAGCGGCGCTCGTGGGTCGGGTTTTTCCTGGGGACGATTGTGCTGTCCCTGGAGATCATCGTTTTCTTCGCCTTCTGGGTCCTGAAAAGCAAAGTCGGGTAACCTGACCGACGACGGAGTTTCCATGCTGCGGGCCGCGCACCGGAAGACAGCGCTGGACGTGTTGTCGCTGCCCACCGCGCCGTTCGCGGAAACCCGGGTTCATTCCTGGATCGCCGATTTCTGCCGGACGTTGCCCGGGGTGGACCTCCGGTGCGATTCGGCGGGGAACACCCTGGTGCGCTACCGTCACGGCTCCGCCCGGGTAGCCCGTCCAGTATGCCTGACGGCGCACACCGACCATCCTGGCTTCGTGGCCGAGCGCTCCCGCGGCGCACGGGGTCTTGAGGCCGTCTGGCGCGGCGGCGTCAGGCCGGAGTATTTCCACGATGCCCGTGTCCGCTTCCGTGTGAATGATCAGTGGGTGCGGGGCCGGATCCGATCCATCCGGACTGTTGGGAAAGGCGCAGCCCGCAGGGTGACCACCGCGCAGATCGACGTCCCGGCGCCCGTTCCCGCCGGATCGCTTGGCATGTGGGACCTGCCCGACGCCGCGGCGCGCAACGGCCGGCTGTATGCCCGGGCCTGCGACGACCTGGTCGGCGTGGCGGCCATGCTCTGCAGCCTGGAGGAACTGGCTCGCACACGTGCCAGGACGCAGGCCTATTTCCTGTTCACTCGGGCGGAAGAAGTCGGCTTTGTCGGGGCCATGGCGGCCTGTCGTGCCCGCACCATCCCCGATCGCTGCATTGTGGTGGCCGTCGAGGCCAGCGCGGAGCGCGCCGACGCCCGGATGGGCGACGGTCCGATCCTGCGAGTGGGCGACAAGGCCACGACCTTCCATTCTCCCGCGACCACCTACTGCCAAGCCGTCGCGGAGGATCTGCGCCAGACGGACAAATCCTTCCGCTACCAGCGCAAGCTGATGGACGGCGGCACCTGCGAATCCACCGCGTATTGCCAGTTCGGCTACCAGGCCACGGGCATCTGTGTCGCCCTGGGCAACTACCACAACATGAACACGCGCACCGGCCGCATCGGCTCCGAATACATCAGCGTCCGGGATTTCTCCGGTCTCGTGAAGTGGTTTGTCGCACTGGCCACCGCCCGACGGCCTTACACCGGCACGGACGCCGTGTTGCATCGCCGGCTGAGCAAGATCGAGAAAGAGTACGCCGCCCTCCTGCGCCGCACGCGGCCGGTCCGGGGCTGTTGACGGCGGCGGGAAGCGACCCAGACGGGCCGCCAGCGTCTTCCCCCGGGGTTCCGTCCGCCACGCGTGAAATGGATCCGTCCCCGCTCACCGCCGTCGCGGGCGAGCCTACGCGATGGAAGGGAAAAGCACGCCCGGCGGGCACGTGCGGAAGAATCAGTGAGCGTCCAGCGCCTCGACGGGGATCAATTGCCGGCGGATCGTCTCGATGAGCGTTTTGCGATCGATGGGCTTGACGGCGTAGGCGTCACACCCGGCGCGAAGGCATCGCTCCCGGTCGCCTTCCATGGCGTGCGCGGTCAGCGCGATGATGGACCCCGTATAACCTTGCCGGCGCAGATAGCCGGTGGCCTCATATCCGTCCATGACCGGCATCTGCATGTCCATCAGAATCACGCTGAACGGCTCGCCGGCGTCGCAGGCCGCCACGGCGGCCTCGACGGCCAGCCGACCGTTCTCCACGACGGTCACCTGCGCGCCCGCCCGTTGCAGCACATGGCAGAGCAGCCGCTGGTTGTCCGGGCCGTCTTCCGCCAGCAGGATGCGGCATCCGTCCAGCGCGAGGTCATTGATGTGCGAATGGGTTTCGGTCGGCGTGCCCGCGACCGTCGTGGCCGATCGGGGGTCGGTGATGCGATTCACCCCGCACAACGGTCCTGTCGCGACGCTGAAGCGGAACCGCGTTCCCCCTCCTTCGACGGTTTCCACCAGGACGATGTCCCCGCCCAGCGCCTGTGCCAGCCGTTTGCAGATTGACAGGCCCAGGCCCGTGCCGCCGAACCGGCGCGTGGTGGACGCGTCCGCCTGCATGAACGGCTGGTACAGCGCGGCGATCTGCGCGACGTTCATGCCTATGCCGGTGTCCGCCACTTCAAAATGCATCATCGGGGCGTGCGGATCGTCCGCCAGCCAGACCCGAAGCAGAATCCGGCCCGCCTGGGTAAACTTGATCGCGTTGCCGATCACGTTGATGAGAATCTGTCGCAAACGGATCGGGTCGGTTTCGATCGTCTCCGGGATGGGCCCGTCGTACTCGATCTCGAACGGCAGCCCCTTCGCGTCGGCACGAACGCGCATCATCGACGCCGCGTCGGCCACAATCTGGCAGGGCGAACAGCGGACGCGTTCGATCGTGAGGCGCCCGGCCTCAATCTTGGAGAGATCCAGAATGTCATTGATGATCTTGAGCAGATACTGGCCGTTTCGCCGAATGGTCCGGGCCGCCTCCACCCGCTCCGGCGGCGCCCCGTCGAGCTGCCCTTCCTCCAGCAGCACCTCCGCGTAGCCCAGAATGGCCGTCATCGGCGTGCGGATTTCATGGCTCATGTTGGCCAGAAACTCGCTCTTGGCGCGCGTGGCCGCTTCGGCGGCGTCTCTGGCCTGCTACAGATGCGCCTCGATCTGCTTGCGCTCGGCGATCTCCTCCAGGAGTCCCTCGTTCGCCCGGTTTGCCTCTTGCGTGCTGATCCGCAGGGCTCGCCGAACACGGTTCGCTGATTTCGACAACTGAATGTGTCTGTTGCGAATCTCGTGAAACAATGACAGGACGTCCGCCGGCGTCGCGCCGTCCAGGTATTCCAACAGAGCCCGCTCACTCTGGTCGGGATCCGCCGCGAGAAACAGGTCCGCGATCCGATGTGGAACCTCGCTCGACATCAGGCGTTCGCCTCGCACAGCGTCGTGACGGTCATGGTTTCGTTGTGAAGCTCACACCGGCCCGACGGCTGTACCGGGCTGATCTCCCCGTGGGAGTAGAACCCCGTGTACCGCAGTCCCGGCCCCAGCGTCCGAACCGCCGCTGAGACCTCCTGCGAAGCCCGCCCGCCCAGCAGAAGTCGCCGGCCGACGCAACTGATCAGCAGCGCCAGCGCGTCGCTCCCCGCCGGTTCACCCATGCGGCACTGGGACGCCGCCAGCGCCGCTCCTTCAATCAGCTCGTTCTCCTCCGCACACATGAGCTGGACCACGCTGCCTTCGACGATGTCTCCCGCGAAGGTGACGGACCCCTCCTCCCGATTGATTCCCACCAGCGTGCGGATGATCCCCGTCTCTTCGCGCTTTTCCGAGAGGATGGCCAGCGGATAGAGCAGACCGGATCCCGGAAGGTCTTTCGCCTCCTCGCCCAGGTACTCCTCGTACATGTCCAGAATGCGCCGACCGTCTATTTCGTAGACCACGTTGTCCCGGCTTCTGGTCACCTTGCGCCGCGGACCGAACACCGTCCAGCCGCCGGCACATCCGTGCTGGACCCGCAGGGCGTTCCCGTATAGCCCCACTGCCACTACGACCTTGGTCTCAACCGTTTCGTTGTGCACGAGCCACGTACGCTCGAACTGACTTGCGTCACCGGCCAATCCGCCCGAGATGGACACGGTCGGATCCGTGCATGCCGTCAGCCCCTCGACCAGCGCCGCTCCGTTCACACCCACACCATCCCCCAGGACCAGCACATACCGCAGATCCGGTCCCGCCAGGGCTGTTCCGAGGCGCCGACCGGCATCCGCGGATTCCTGCATCTGGGGCACCGGCTCGCAGCAGGTTCGGGTTTCTGTCGCATCAAATCGGATGGCCGTCAGCGTGAGTGAATCATCCGTGACGTTCGAGTCAGTAATCACACCCGCCGTGGTGCAGCCGACGATCGCCGCGTTCGGAAACGCGCTGCGCAACACCGGCCCCAGCTCGGGACGCTCGAAATGCTCCACCGCCCCGAACGCCAGCACGAGCACATTGGGATCCTCGCACGCGATCGGCGAGAAATCGAAGGTGTCCCGAACGCCAGAGATGGTCAATTGCCCGATTCGCATGCGACACACGCCCGTATGGAGCGCCCACCCGAACGGCCTCTCCTGGCCGTCCTATCGCGAAGCTGCTTCGCACGCTGTCCACGCGACGCCAAGCATCGCGCCGCACGTGCGGGTCAGATAAACTCATCGGCAGAATGTGGCGCTTCCTTAGGGCAGAAGCCCTGCCCTCCTTCCCTCTCCCGCACGACCTATAATCCGCGTCATCCGCGATGCAATTCCCGGTATAGAAGCCTGTTGCGCACGCAACTCATCCATCATGTCCGGAGCAACCGCATGACGACCGCTGCCGCCGGCCCCGGCTGGACAGGTCCGCGCGAAATCCCATAATCACCCGCGCCGCAACCATGGCTGTCGTTCGGAGGCGCTTCCGTGAACAACACTCGTGTTTTCAGTCGGCGCAGCGTTCGCGCCGTGTTCGTCGGGCTGAGTCTGGCCGCGATCCCGGTCGCCGGCGGTTGCCGGACCACCTGGGCGGGCCATGAAGCCCGGCTGAAGGAAGGCTGCATCTTCTACTGCGACGGGGCGGGCGGCGGCTCCGTGCTGCGCAACTGGAGCGGCGGCATCCGCAAAGGCATGAAGCAGGCGGGCTACCCCGGCACCGGAAAGATGTTCCGGTGGCAGACCGGGCTCGGCGCCGCGGCCGATCAGGCCACCCGCGTTGAGTACAAGCGCCGCAAGGCCGATGAACTCGCGCGGAAGATCCAGCAGTACGCCCGGGCTCACCCCGGCGCCCCCATCACCCTGATGGGCCTGTCGGCCGGCACGGCCATCTGCGTATATGCCCTGGAGGCGCTGCCGGCGTCGTGTCACGTTCGAGACGTCTTCCTTTTCGCGGGCTCCCTGAGCTCCACGTACGATCTGACAGCCGCGCTGCAACGTGTGGATCGGCACATGTTCGTCTTCAGCTCCGACAACGACGCGGTGCTTCGCTTTCTGGTGCCGCTGAGCGGAACGGCCGATCGGGAACCCGCCTTCGCGGGCACCATCGGTATGGACGGGGTTCGATGGCCCGCGTCGGCCGGCGCTGAAATCCGGCAGCAGTATGCCAAAATCATCGACGTTCCCTGGGAGGAAGAGTTCACACAGTACGGCTATCACGGCGGGCACACGGACGTGGTGAACGCCCGGTTCGTGCAGGCGGTGGTTGCTCCGCTGGTCATGGGCCGGGCCCTCCGCCCGGGGGCCGAGGCGCGGTTCGCCCCGGCCCAGGTGCCCAACCCGGACTACGAGCGCTGGGCGTCTTTTGCACCGGGTACATGGACCCTTCTGGAGGGGTTCCACATCCAGGAGGCCTGGCGCGAACCGATCCGCATCCGCGAGACGCTCGTTTCCGTGGAGCCGGACAAGCTCATGCTCGAACGCACGTTCGTGCTGGTGAACCAGGAGGAGACCACACCACCCGTGCATCGTCTGTTCGTCGTGATGGCCCGTATCGACTCGGACGAACACCCCTTCACGGCGCCCGACAGCATCCTTACGGAGGAACCGGACGAACAGATGCTTTCGATCGACGACCAGGCGTATGCCTGTCGCGTTCAGACCATTCGGGCCAAGGGCACGTATGAGGAATGGGGAACCGCGCCGACCGTCACCGTCTATACGAATCCGAACGTTCCCGGCGGAATCGTGCGCGTCGATCTGATGACCCGCACCGAAGGGCAGGAGGCCCGCTACCTCGGGCAGGTTACACAAGTCTATTTTCCTCCGTAGCCCCTCGCTGCCGGACCGATCCTCTCATAAGGCGATGCCGCGCCTGCACCGCGGCAACACTCCATTTGCCGCCCGCCGGACATTGCGCGTAGTACTGCTTTGCGCCTCGGCGGACCGGCCCTGCTGCCGTACCATCTCGATACCTCCGGTTGTGTCAGCCCGGTGCTCCATCCGGAACACGACATCGATCAGCCCCCCCGGGCCCATCCATTAATGACCATCATGGGAGCGTCGCAGGCCCGACCCTGGCGCGATGGACCTGGTCGTACGCGCCAGACCCGATAACCCGTTCCGGGTTTGCACGAGCGGCGAAGGCTGCTGCGGCGGCCGGCCAAGGGTGCCGATGGACATGGGACCGGCCCGGGGTCGCTCGTGCGCGTTGGATGGCTCGCGGGGACTCCGTCGCCGCAAGGGCTGAAGACTTCCCACAGGGCCGGTGCCACAGTGTGAACGGAATACGCCGTGTCGTTCGTCCGTGCGATTGGTTCCGCATCCAGATGCCCCCGGCCGGATGTGTTTCGCCTGCTCACGCCGGAACGGATACGCCGCTATCCGCTGCTGCTGCTCCTGGTTACCGTCGGGATCTATGGCGTCCGGCTGGCCCGCTCCGACCGCTGGATCGAGCCGGACGGGCGGATCGTGGGGCAGGATTACTTCGCATTTTTCATGGCCGGCGACCGGGTCGCCCGGGGTCAGACGAACCGCCTTTATGATGCGGCTGCCCAGAGCGAGTATCAGCGCGCGTGGATGCGCGAGGTGAATCCGCAATGGCGGGGAACCTGCCTGTATCTCAACCCGCCGCATTACGCGTGGCTGCTCTCGTGGCCGGCACGGCTGGGTTACGGTCGGTCGCTGTTGCTCTGGTGGGCGGCTTCGCTGCTTGCGTTTTGCGTGACCGTTCGACTCTGGCGAAGATGGCTTGCGCCCCCCGCGTGGCGGACGGCCGTGTTGCTGGCTGTCTGTGTGCCGGCCTGGTTCGCCGCCCTTGCCGGCGGACAGAACAGCTTCTTCTCCCTGCTGGTGCTCACCGGCTTCTGTTCGCTGTTGATGACGGGGCACGACGGATGGGCCGGCCTGGTGCTCTCGGCACTGGGCTTCAAATTCCAGTTTCTGCTGCTGCCGACCGGGCTGTTGCTGTGGAAGCGGCGATGGCGGGCGCTCGGGGGGTTTGCCTGGGGCGCCGGGCTGACGCTGGCGTGGACGGCGCTCACGACCGGATTCGAATCGCTCCGGGCGTATCTGGCCTTCAGCGGCGAAATCATGCAACTGATGCACGCGGACGGCTTCGACGTCTGGAAACAGCATTCCTGGCGCGGGTTCTTCGCACTGCTGGGCGGCGGCTGGTGTCCGGCACGGTGGATGACGGCGGCGGCCGTCGCGGCCTGCCTGGCGTCCCTGGTTGTGCTGGCCAGAGCATGGCGCGGGCCCTGGCGTCCGCAATCGCCGACGTTCGCGCTGCAATTGTCCGCCCTGATGATGGCGACGGCTCTGACCAGTCCGCACTTGTTTCACTACGACATGGTCTTGGCCGTGTTGCCGGTGGTGTTGTGGGCCGCGGCGGGTCAAACCCATTACCGTTCTGCGTTTGTCACCATCGCGACGTTGGGTTTTGTGTGGCTGGCTTTGGGCGGGCCGGCTGGCGCGGCCCTGCGCGTGCAACTCTCTCCGTTGCTCATGATCGCCTGGCTTGTGCTGGCCGATCGGGCTGTCCGCGCGGCTTCGAGTCCCGAAACGGCCACCCGGATGACTCCGATCCGGGCACAGTAGCGACAGCGGTGCCGCAATCGCCAAGAGCCTCCGGCGGCGGCCCTGCCGGTCGATCCCGCAAGGGTCGCCTCGTCTTCGCGTGCGCGTCTCGCCCGTCCAGGCTCAAGGCCGGAACGAAGTGAATTCGCGTACATCGCCGGGTTATCGGAGGGTCGTGGCCCCGAAACCCGGTTGGCATGCCGTATCCCGACGGATACAATTGACAGAGAGGCACCGGCTTCCACGCTAATGCGCTGGGACAATCCAGTACCCAACCCGCATGGAAAGGAGCGATTGCGCTGATGAGGCATGTTTTCGCACTGTGCGTGCTGATCCTGGCGACGGCCTCTCTGCAGGCCGGGGAGGCCGAGCCAATCGGCCTGCACCAGCTCGACTGGGAAGCCCACCGGGATACGCCGACTTCACCGGACCTGCTGGGGTCCGGTGATGAACCGATTCTCCCCTTGCAGCCGCCGGCCCTGCGGAACAACCTCTGCGCGACGGTGTTCGGTTATCTGCCGTACTGGGAAAGCTCGACGTATCTGCGCTGGGATCTGCTTTCCCACATCGCCTGCTTCTCCGTGGAGGTGAATGCGAACGGGTCGATCGGCAACACGCACGGCTGGCCCTGGACCAGCCTGGTCAACACCGCCCACGCCAACGGCGTGAAGGTGATCCTGGTGGCCACCAATTTCGACACCAGCTCGCTGCTGACGCTGGTCTCCACGCCGGCGTACAAGAACAACTTCTTCGTCAATATCAGGAACCAGATGCTCGCCGGCGGGGCGGACGGAGTGAATATTGACTTCGAGGGCTCCGGGGCCTGGCGGAATTACATCAACACGTTCATGGCGGAGCTCACCGCGTATCTTCACAGCGAAATCCCGGGATGCGAAGTCACGTTCGCCGGTCCCGCCGTGAACTACGGCGGATGGGACCTGCCGGGACTGGCGGCCAGTTGCGACGGCGTCGTGATCATGGGCTACGCCTTCTGGGGGAGCTGGAGCACCACCTCCGGGCCCAATTCGCCGCTGACCGGCGGAACGTACAACATCACCAACACCGTGCTGACACAGTATGGCGCCGTCACGCAGAGTACTCCCGAAAAGCTGATTCTCGCCCTGCCCTACTACGGCCACCATTGGACGACGAGCACGTCCGCGGCCCGTTCGTCGGTGATCGATTTCCTCGGCTCCACCCGATTCCACAACGACGAACCGAACTCGGCGATCTACGGTCTGCTGTGGGACTCCGTGTCGCAGACGCCCTGGTTCCGCTGGAACGACGGATCGAAGTGGCATCAGGTGTGGTTCGACAACGCCCAGAGCCTGGGTCTGAAACACCAGCTTGCGCAGGATCATGGGCTTCAGGGCGTGGGCATCTGGGCGCTGGGATATGACGGCGCCCGGCCGGAGCTGTGGGACGAACTGGAGCAACGCTTCGCCAACTGTGAGCCCGCCCCGGGAGATGTGAACCGCGACGGTGTGATCGATCTGGAGGATTACCGGATCCTCGGCGTCTGCATGAGCCTGTCCGGGCCGGACCGGCCGTTTCTGCCGACCCACTCGTGCCTGGCAGATTTCAGCCCGGACCTGGACGGAGACATGGATGTGGATCTGGAGGACTACCGGATCTTCATGCGGTTGCTCGCCGGCGAGCCGACGACCTGCCTCATCAGCGATTTCGAGGGATACGCCAATGGCGCGGAAGTCGTCTTCATTCATCCGCGGTTTTCCGGATCCACGTCCGCCCACCTGGCGGACACCCCGGACGTGAACGAGGTGACCGACGAAGTGGTTCCGTTCGGCGGACTCAAGGCCTACAAGCTCCAGTGGCAGTTCGTCGATGCGGCGCCTGAACGCTGGCTCCGCGCCACGACGCACAACGCGGCCCATGTCCCCAGCCCCACCATCTGGCTGGACCGGCCGATTCGCGTTCGCCTGCGGCTGGACAGCGGATCTCTCCGCGTCAGCCTCGGCATTCGGGAGACCGGCACCACGGCCGACATCGGCCAGTACGGTGGAACCAGCGGGACGATCGAATGGGTGGGCGCCACCAGCAAGATCGGCACCAGCACGCCGGTGGGCAAGCTCCTCACCGCCAACCCCGGCGTCTGGCAGACCCTGGTCTTCGACCCGGCCACGGACCCGATCCTCGGTTTCACGGGCGACGGCGTGCTCAGCTCCGCGACGAACAAGGGAGTCCTGGAACACCTGGCATTCACCACCACCGGCGGCGTGGGGCCGTTCACGGTGTACCTCGACAACATCGAACAGTTGTGCGACTGAACAGCGCCGCGAAGAACGCGCACGCGGGCCCGCCGTCGTGTTCGGATTGTGACGGTGCCGGGGTGCGACGCGCCGGGCATCCGGCGTGCGTCAGGTCCGGCTGGCGCGCTTCCAGCACTTCATCAGCAGAAACGTCGCGACGACCGCCGCCCCACTGAGGCCGGAGGCGGGGAGGCTTTTTCCGTAGAGCCAGTACCCGGTGCCGAACAGAGCGCTGTACACCGCGACGCAGCCCAGGAACATGCAGAGAATGCCGGCGGCCAGGTTCGAACGGCCCTCTTCGACGCCGGCGATGGACTCGCCGTCCTGTCGGGCCTGCGCGATGACGCGTTGCCAGCCGGGTCCGCCGGGCCGGATGATTCGGTAGAACGCCCGCAGGACGTCGGGATCCGATGCCGGGGTAATCAACGTGACCGCGATCCAGGCGGCGGTGGTGATGCCGACACTGACGGGAAGCTTCCAGAGCCCCATCCATTCCGGGCTCCAGAACTTCATATACAGCGCCACGACAAACGACACGACCATCGCCGTGATTTCGCTGAACGGGTTCACCCGCCACCAGAACCATCGCAGGATGAACAGTGAGCCGGTGCCGGCGCCCATCAGGATGAGTATGTCAAACGCCTCCTTGGCATTCTGAAGCCACAGCGCCACCGATCCCGCGCAGACCATCGTCAGCACCGTGGATGCTCGCCCCACCCACACCTGTTCGCGCTCGCTGGCCGCGCGGCGGATGAACCGCTTCCACACGTCGTTCACCAGGTAGCTGGAACCCCAGTTCAGGTGCGTCGAAATCGTGGATATGTAGGCCGCGATCAGCGAGGCCACCACCATGCCCAGCAGGCCGACAGGCAGATACCGCAGCATGGCCGGGTAGGCCAGGTCGTGTCCCAGTTTGTCCAGAGGAATGTCCGGGTACTGCTCGCGCAGCGAGGTCAGGCCGCGGGACTGGGCCGTCAGCCGCTCCACCTTCTGCCGCACGACCTCGTCGACGGACTCCGGCGCCGCCTGCCACTGCCGGACATGGGCGACCATCGCGGGGGAGGCCAGCGCCTGCGCCGCCGCCTTGCGGTCCGCAAGCGAGTCCAGGGGGAAGACCAACAGCGAGCACAGGGCGACCAGAATCCACGGCCAGGGGCGCAGCGCGTAGTGCGCGGCGTTGAAGAACAGCGTCGCGCCCACGGCGTGCTGTTCGTTCCTGGCCGACAGCATGCGCTGGGCGATGTAGCCGCCGCCTCCCGGCTCGGAGCCCGGATACCACACGCTCCACCATTGGACGGCCAGAGGGATGACCAGCAGCTTGATCAACGTGTCCAGGTTGCTCGAGCCGTCCGATCGCGTGAACATCGGCACCAGCGACAGCGTATCGTCCGGCAGCCGGCCCTCGGCGAACAGCCCGTCCAGGCCGCCCACCGTGTCCAGCCGCAGCGCCACCACGGCGGCCGTCACCGAGCCCGCGATAGCCAGAAGGAAGAGCACGAAATCCGTCAGAATCACCGCTCGAAAACCGCCGGCGGCGCTGAAAACGACCGTCACCACCGAGGCGATCAGAATGGTCTGGAGGGGCGTCAGGTTCAGCAGCACGTGGCCGATCTTGATGGCGGCCAGCGACACGGCCGCCATAATCAGGATGTTCAGCAGCACGCCCAGGTACAAGGCCCGGAAACCGCGCAAAAATGCGGCGGCCCGACCGGAATAACGCAGTTCGTAGAACTCGATGTCCGTGGTCACGCCCGAACGCCGCCACAGCTTCGCGTAAACGAATACCGTGAGCATGCCCGTCAACAGAAAGGCCCACCACTCCCAGTTCCCCGCCACGCCGTTCTGCCGTACGATGTCCGTTACCAGATTCGGAGTGTCGGTGGAAAACGTCGTGGCCACCATCGACGTGCCCAGCAGCCACCAGGGCATGGTCCGCCCGGACAGGAAGAATTCCGCCGAACTCCTTCCCGCACGTCGGGATACGACCAAACCCACAGCCAGCGTCAGGACGAAGAAGGCGATTACAACGGCCCAATCCAGTATCACCAGTTGCATAAGCCCGAATTATTCATCGACGACACGTGAATGCAACCGCGCGCTCTCTCACGGTCCAGAACCCGCGTGCCGGGGCGTATAGCGCATGGAACGGGAGAGAACGGGTGATCCGGACGACACACGGTACGGGGAGCGGCCGGGACGGACGGGTCGCTGCACGAGTGGTGGGTGCCGCGTGGAGGCGGCATGGCCGGCGCCGTCGCCGCACGCGGATGGAGAACCGCTGGCGCGCCGACAATGATTCGCCGAGTCAGGGCAGTTCCGGCATGCCATCGCCTTGCCGGGGTTCGGGCCGGGAGGGGGCGGGCCGGGGTGATACCGGCGGCGGCGGAACATCAACTGCGCTGGGCGGAACCGGCGGGGGTTTGGGTGGCTCCTGCACGGACACCAATTCCACTTCGTAAATCAGAGTGGAATTGGGCGGCACTCGTGTGCCGCCGCGTTCGCCGAAGCCCAGACTGGGAGGCACGATCAGTTTGCGCTTGCCACCGGCCTTCATGGTAGCCAGCCCCTCCTGCCAGCCGTCGATGACCTTGTCGAGGGGCACGGTATTCGGCACGCCGCGGGCTGCGGACGTATCAAACAGGGTCCCGTCCTCCAGCCAACCGGTGAAGTTCACGGTGACCAGAGAGTCCGGCTTCGGAGAGGGGCCCTCGCCAACCTTCAGATCCACGTATTTCAGCCCGCTGGGGGTCTCTGTCAGCTCCGAGGGCTTCGTGGGTGTCATCCGCGCCAGGATGCTGAGGATCTCAACGTCCATCACGATCGTCGAATTGCCCGGTATCCCCGGCGCCCCGCCCTCTCCGAACGCCAGCTCCGGCGGGATGACCAGCAGACGCCGTCCGCCCGGCTTCATCCCGCGGACGCCTTCGGACCAGCCCTGGAACCGCGTTCCCAGGACCGGCAATTTGGCACCCGGTCCAGTCTCCGCCGTACCCCGCCACCACGTGCCGTCATTCAGCCAGGCCTTGAACCGAAACTCGATGAACGCGTTGGAGGTGACATCTTCGCCGGCGCCCAGGGCGAAGTCGTAGATTTTGAGGCCCGAGGCGGTCGTGCGAAACTCGAGCGTGCTCAGGTCGGGCATCGGCGGGTTGGCCGGTGCCGTGGACGGCGGCGCGGCGACCGGACGGGTCGTCGGAGCGGCCTGCCCGAAAGCCAACGAAGCCGGCAGAAGAAGGCTCTGCAAGGCAGCGAATCGGGCAGTCCGGAGAATTCGATTCCGCGATCCGATCACCGTTGACTGGGTCACACTATGCATGAGCCTGGACCTTTCGCGTACCTCTATGCCGCATGGGAGGACCGCGCCGCAACGCTTCGACCCCGATCCCCGGCATTGCCCCCACCATATACAGAAACCGGTACATCGCGTCAAAGGAACCCGACCCCCCGGGGCGGGGTCCAAGGCAGAAAGATGGCCCCCGCACGAACGAGATATGGCGTGAACGAAGCAGGCATACTCCATTCACTCAGGGCATTTTGTCGCCATATCAGAACACCTTTCGGCACAGAAGGTTAGAGTTCCGGACACTGCGGGTACCCGCAACTAAAAATACGCGCACAATTCGGCTCTCCGCTCTTGAAATGCACCGGGATTACCTGCTAAAGTGACATGACAACCAGATCGGAGCGAGAAGAGGGAGTTCTCGCCTGAGGGGTTCGCCCCATCGTTTGAATCCCATAGCGACAACGATGGCGGTGGGGAAGGATCGGGAGGATTTGAGAGAGAAACACCACGCGGTTGGTGTTTGTCTCTTTTTTTGTTGCGCGGTCTGCCACGCAGGTGGCGGTGCGAAGCGGCTCGGAAAGAGAATGAAGAGAAGAGAGGAGTGGGGAATGATAT
>MTKY01054095.1_pt1 | contig 18040 bp, 15 predicted proteins | sample 1042731 | NCBI WGS metagenome assembly MTKY01 (sample SAMN06212206, study PRJNA360538) | anaerobic digester metagenome | biome: Wastewater treatment plant; material: sludge; isolation source: anaerobic digester fed with sludge from wastewater treatment plant | place: Denmark: WWTP Soeholt ... | reverse complement strand
CCGCCGCGCGATCATCCAGCCCACCCCCCGGCCCGGGCATTTGTCCGGCTTCGGCAACAAACGCCCAAACGGGTCAGACAAACGGTTCGCCGCGCGCCGCCTTGTCGAGCAACAGTTTCGGGGGCTCGAAGTCGGCACCGTAGCACGCGGCCAGTTCACGTGCGCGCGCGATGAAACGCGCCAGGCCGCAGGCATTGATGTACTGGAACACGCCACCCGTGTGCGGCGGGAAGCCGATACCCATGATCGAACCGATATTGCCGTCCGCAGCGCTGCAGACGACACCCTCCTGCATCGCGCGCACCGCTTCGGTGCACTGCGCGTACAGCAAGCGGTCCCTGATGTCCTCGAACGGAATCACGCGATGCCCATCTGGCGCGAAATGCTCGCGCATTCCGGGCCAGATCCGCTTCTTGCCGGATTCCGGGTAATCGTAATAGCCACCACCCGCGCGGCGGCCCTTGCGCCCGAAATCCTCGACCATGCGCCGGATGAGTTCACCGGCCGGCTGTTCCTGCCAGATCTCACCGCGCGCCTCGACATCGGCCTTCATCTGCAGGCCGTTGCGGTAAGCGGTCTCCTGGCTGATCTCGTCGATCGCGGCAAGCGGCCCCACCGGTGAGCCATTGGCCCGTGCCGCCGCCTCGATCAGCACCGGATCAATGCCCTCCAGCACCATCTCCGCACCCTGCGAAATCGTTTTGGCGATCACCCGCGAGGTGAAAAATCCCGGTGCGTCGTTGACCACGATCGGCGTCTTGCCGAGTTGCTGCGCCAGATCGAAAGCCATCGCCAGCGCCTCGTCGCCGGTCTGTTCGCCGCAGATGATCTCGACCAGCGGCATTTTCTCGGCCGGCGAAAAGAAATGCATGCCGATGAAACTGGCCGGGCGCACCGAAGCTTCGGCGAGTTCGGTGATCGGCAGCGCCGAAGTGTTCGATGCCAGCAGGGCACCGTGCCCGAGCACCGCCTCGAGTTCGCGTACCACCGTGGCCTTGATGGCGCGGCGCTCGAATACCGCCTCGATCACGGCCTCGCAGCCGCCGAGATCCTCATAGCTGTCGCTCGGGCGGATGCGTGCGAGCAGGGCCTCGCGGCCCGCATCGTCGAGCCGCTTGTTGCGTTCGCTGGCCGTGCGCGCATATTCCTTGCCACGTTCGGCCGCGGCCAGGTCCACGTCCTTCAGCACCACGTCCAGGCCCTTGCTCGCCGCCATATAGGCAATTCCCGCGCCCATCTGTCCGGCACCGATGATGCCCAGGGTGCGGAACGTGCGCCGCGCCACCGCGGCGGGCCGGCTCGAACCCTTGTTGATCGCCGACATCTGCACGAAGAACGCCGTCATCATGTTGCGCGCGGTCTGGTCGAGCAGCAGGCTCAGGAAATAGCGCGCCTCGATTTTCAGCGCGGTATCGAAATCCACCCGCGCGGTATCGGCCACCGCGGCGAAAATGGCCTTCTGCGCCGGCATCAACCCCCGGGTCTGGTTCATGACATTGACCGGGCCGAGCATCAACAGGCCCTGGTTCGCCTTGTGCTCGGGGCCACCGCCGGGCATCCGGTAGTCCTTCCGGTCCCAGGGCTGGCGCGCCTCGGGATTGGCAAGCAACCATGCCCGCGCCTGCGCGTGCATTTGCGCCTCGTCTGCAACCACTTCGTCGAGCAGCCCTTTTTCCAGCGCCTTGCGCGCCGCCAGCCGGCTACCCTGGCTGACCAGGCCGATGGCTTCCTGCATCCCGATCAGGCGCGTCGTGCGCACCACACCGCCGGCACCGGGCATCAGCCCGAGCTGCGCCTCGGGAAGTCCGACCATCACGCCTTCGATCGCGATGCGGTAGTGGCAAGCCAGTGCAATCTCGAAACCGCCGCCGAGTGCCGCCCCGTTGATGCCCACCGCGACCGGCACGCCGAGCATCTCGAGCGCACGCAGCGTCGCCTGGGCACCGAGAATGCCCTCGAACAGCTCTGCCTTGCGTACGGCGTCGGGCTCGAGATCCATCTCGAGTATTTCCTTGATGTCACCGCCCGCAAAGAACTGTCCCGGCTTGCCCGAGCGCAGATACACCCCGCGCACGCCGCCCGCTGCAACCAGGCGCTGCAATTCGGCAACGGCCGCGCGCATCGCCGCATCGTATTCCACGCCCATGGTGTTGACGCTGGCGCCCGGCTGATCGAAAACCAGTTCCACGATGCCGTCGCCGGTTTGTTCGAGTTTGATATATCCCATGATCTGCTGCTCTCTCCGCTGGGGGCCGCGCGTACGCGACTCAGACCCGTTCGATGATGGTTGCTATGCCTATGCCGCCGCCGGCGCACAGGGTGCACAGGCCACGGCGCAGACCGCGGCGCTCGAGCTCATCGAGCAGGGTGCCGAGAATCATCGCGCCGGTGGCCCCGATCGGGTGGCCCATGGCAATGGCGCCGCCATTCACGTTGATGCGCTCGTCGGGGATTCCCAGCAGCTGCTGGTAACGCAGCACCACCGCCGCAAACGCCTCGTTCAGCTCGAACAGATCGATGTCAGCGACCGTCAGCCCGGCTTTGGCGAGCACCTTGCGCGTCGCCGGGGCCGGCCCCTCGAGCATGATCATCGGCTCGGTTCCGACCAGCGCGGTCTGCACGATGCGCGCGCGCGGACGCAGGCCGAGCTCCTTGCCGGCGCGTTCGTTGCCGATCAGCACCAGCGACGCGCCATCGACGATGCCCGAGGAATTGCCGGGCGTGTGCACGTGATCGACGATCTCGAGCTGCGGGTAACGCAACTTCAGCAGCTCGTCCTGGCCCCACTCGCCAAAAGCCGCGAACGCGGGTTTGAGCCCTGAGAGATCCGCGGCCGTGGTTTGCGGGCGGATCAGTTCGTCATGATCGAGAATCGTGAGCCCGTTCATGTCACGCACCGGCACGATCGACCGGAAGTGGCCCGCGGCACGCGCCGCGGCGGCGCGCTGCTGCGACATCAGCGCATAGCGATCCACATCCTCGCGCGAGAATCCGTTCAGGGTGGCCACCAGGTCCGCGCCCACGCCCTGCGAGATGAACAGGTTGTGCATGGCCACCCAGGGATCGCCCTGCGCGCCGCCACTGGCACCGATGCCGATACGCGACATCGACTCCACGCCACCGGCGGCCACCAGGTCCTCGAAACCGGAGGCTACCTTGGCGGCCGCCATGTTCACCGCATCGAGACCACCGGCGCAGAAACGGTGCAGCTGGGCACCGGCTGTCGCATCGTCCCAGCTCGAATAATTGATCGCGGTGCGCGCGATGTCCTGCCCCTGCTCGCCGACCGGCTCCCCGCAGGCGATCAGCAGATCGTCCACGCGCGCGGTATCGAGATCGTTGCGCGTCTTCATCGCCTCGAGCAGCGTGACCAGCAACTCGATCGGCTTGACCTCGTAGAGACTCCCGCCGGGCTTGCCCTTGCCGCGTGGCGTGCGGATCGCGTCAAAGATGAATGCTGCTTCTGCCATGATGTCACCGCGTATTGCAAAAAGGATCTGCGGGCCGGCCCGCTGTCCGGCCCGTACCACCCCACGCAAGGGGGGCCGTACGGCTTGCACAGGATAGCGTCGCGCCGCCGCCCCTCAATGGCAAAACGGTTCAAGATCGGATAGCAATAGCGGTCAACGGACAGGCGTTTCAGAGCGCCTGCTGGGCACGGAATTCACCGGGCGTCAGGCCGGTCCATTTCTTGAAGGAGCGATAGAATGCACTCGGATCAGTGAAACCCATCAGGATCGCCACATCGTTGATCGACAGCTCCGGGCGATTCAGGTACGCGATCGATGCGTCGCGCCGGCAATTGTCCTTCAGCTCCTGGAACGTGGTGCCCTCGCGCTTGAGGCGCCGGCGCAGGGTCGGCGCCGACATGTGCAGCAAATCCGTGATGCGCTCGAAACTCGGGAAGCCGCGGCTGAAGTCGTGGCCGATCAGCGAGCGCACCTGGTCGACCAGGCTGAGCTTGCCCGGATCCGCCGGCATGATCAGCAACTGGTAAGGCGCGGTGCGCAGGAAATCGAGCAGCGAATCCTCGTTGTGCACCAGTGGATAGGCGAGGTATTCGGAAGGAAAACTGAAACCCGGCACCGCAGCGCCAAAACCCAGATCGCAATTGAACAGCTGCTGGTAACGCAACCGCGACCCGGGGGCCGTGCCGCAGAGGCTGACATTCGCGAGCGGCAGCGGCCGCCCGATCAGCCAGCCGAAAAAGCGGTGCCACATCGACAGGCAACAGGCCGACTGCACCGCCGACATCATTGCCCCCGGCTCCTGTGGCCCATCGAGTTGCGCCTCGGGCGCGACGAGCACCTCGAAGCGCGCGCCATCGTCCTGCCGATGCAGGCGCATCACCAGCTTGTGATCGAAGAACACCCGGTGGAACTCGCACAGGCGCCGGATTGCGCGCCCGAGGTTCGGACAGCCGAGCACGCAGTAGCACATCATGCGAAACGCGCCGGGATTCATCCCGACATCGCGGCGCAGCCCGAAGGTCTCGTCCTGCAACGCCGTCATCACGCCGCGATACAGCCGGCTGTAGGCGATGATCGGGATCTCGCTGCGATAACCCGGCGCACCGGGATCGAGCGGATCGAAATCGAGACCCGCCGAGGCGCAGGCCTCGGCGACATCGAGCCCGTGATCGCTCAACATCCGCAGCAGGGAACACGCAAACTGCGTGGGTATCTGCTCGTTGGGCTGCAGCGTGTCGCGGGTCCGGGTCGGCACTGAATGGAGGCCTCGATGCGGGCGGAGCGGCATTATGCCAAAGCCCGTGCGCGCTTGTCGTGGGACGGGAGGGGACCGGCGCTGGCGGCTTGGCTTATACTGCAAGGCAGCTTTTGCGCAAGCACGGGGACCGGCATGAAAGAGCTGCGTTATGACATCCTGTTCAACGGCGAGCTGCTGCCGGGTTGCGATTCCGCCACGGTTGCCGCAAATCTCGCCCGCCTGTTCAAGGCGAGCCACGCAACCGTCAGCCACCTGATGGACGGCGCGAGTCACGTGATCAAGCGCGACTGCGACAGGGAGACCGCCACCAGGTACCGCGGCGCGATGGAGCAAGCCGGTGCCCGCGCGATACTGCGCGAGATCGCGTCAGCGCCGGCGCCAGCGGCGGCGATCGAAACTACACCAGCGCCAGCGAGCAACCCGGACACCTCGTTGACGATTGCACCCGCGGGCAGCGATGTGCTGGCCGCGCACGAGCGCAGGACGGTTGTCGCGGCGGAGGTGAACACCGCCCACATCAGCCTGGTTTCCGCATTCGGCGCCGCACCGCAGGTGCCGGCCACGGCACCGCCACCCGCACCCGATACAACGCATATCAGCATCGCGGAAGCCGGTGCCGACCTGCTGCCGCATCGTGCCGGGGTGCCACCGCCACCACCGCCCGACACCAGCGCGATCACGCTGGCCGCAGCGGGCGCCCCGATGGCACCGCCCGCCGAACCCGTGACGGTCGATCTGCCCGATATCAGCGCCCTCACGCTGGCGCCACCCGGAGCCGATCTGGAACCATTGCGTGCCGAGCACCCGCTGCTCGAACCGGACACCAGCGCGCTTGGCATCGAACCGTTGAAGTAGGTGCTACGCGGCGGGCAAGCGCGGCAAAATCACGCTCACGCGCAGACCCGGCGAATTGTCGCCGAGCGTCACGCTGCCGCCGTGGAGGTTGATCACCGCCTGCACCAATGACAGGCCGAGACCGTTGCCGGGATGCAGGCTGCGACTGCCCTCAACTCGGTAGAAGCGCTGAAATACCTTCTCTCGTTCCGCCTGCGGTATTCCCGGTCCGTCGTCGCAGACCGCCACGCAGTGCTGCTGCGCTTCCTCGGTCAGTCGCACATCGATATGAGCACCCGGTGGCGCGTACTTGATTGCGTTGTCGAGCAGATTGGCGAAAGCCTGGAACAGCAGGTCGCGATCAAAGCTGCCGGCGCACACGGCGGGCAGATCGAGCCGCACCTGCTGATCCTTGTCCGCGGCGAGCGGTTCGTAGAACTCGCAGACATCGCGCAGGATGGTTGCGAGGTCGGTGGCGGCAAACGCCAGGCGCTTGTTCCCCGACTCGATCTGGGCGATGCGCAGCAGCGCATTGAAGGTCGCCAGCAGCGCGTCCGACTCCTCGATCAGCCCCGCCACCTGCTCGCGGGTCTCGCCGCGCTCGTCGAGTTCGAGGCTGGCCAGATTGTTGCGCAGGCGGGTCAGCGGTGTGCGCAGATCGTGGGCGATATTGTCAGACAGCTGTTTCAGTCCTTCCATCAGTTGCGCGATACGATCGAGCATGTGGTTGAAATTGACGATCAGCCGCGTGTAGTCATCGTCGGGGTGGCCGCCGGTGACCGGTATGCGCCGGCTGAGTTCGCCCCCGAGTATGTCCGTGATGCTGCGGTTCACCTGGCGCAGGCGGCGTTCGGTGATCAACACCTGCACCACCGCGCCGACGCTTCCAAGCACGATCGTGGTCAGCATGGTCTGCGTCAGCACCGTCAGGGTGAGCCGCAGGTATTCGCTGATATCCTGGTAATGACGCGCGACCAGCAGGCGCTCGCCGCCCGCGAATTGCGTGCTGCTGCCGACGAAGTCGACATCCTCCGCGGAGTCGATCCAGCCACGCAAGCTGTGCCTGACGCCGGCCCATTCCTCGCGCTGCCCGAGGCGCTCGGGCCAGTGCGCAAGATTGCCGCCGATCTTGCGACCCTGCGCGTCGACCAGCAGATAGAACAGCCGCGGCAAGCGCGGCTCCTGGATCCGCCGCGCGATCTCCTCCGACACCGCGGCTTCGCCCCCGGCCGCGTAACGCTCGTTGAGCATGCGCGTCTCGGCGCCGATCAGCGCGTTCATCTCGCCAAAAAACCTGTAGGTGAGCGAAGCGTAGATCAGCGCCAGGACGACGAATACGGCAACGCTGACCCCGATCAGGTAGCTCAGCGTATAGAGAAAAAGATTAGCCCGGAAAATCCGGCTCAGGTTCATCGAGCATATACCCCGCGCCACGCACCGTTTTGAGCAACGGCCGTTCGAATTCCTTGTCGAGCTTCTGCCGCAGGCGGCTGATATGCACATCGATCACGTTGGTCTGCGGATCGAAGTGGTAGTCCCACACGTTCTCCAGCAGCATGGTACGCGTGACCACCTGGCCGGCGTGTTTCATCAGGTACTCGAGCAGGCGGAATTCGCGTGGCTGGAGGTTCAGCGATTTGCCGGCGCGCGTGACCTTGTGCGACAGCAGGTCCATCTCGAGATCGGCAACCCGCAGCCGCGTGATCGTGGCCGAGGATTCCTTGCGCCGCAGCAGGGCTTCGATCCGCGCCAGCAGTTCCGCGAACGCAAACGGCTTGACCAGGTAATCATCGCCCCCGGCCTTCAATCCCTTGACCCGGTCATCGACTTCGCCGAGCGCACTCAGGATCAGCGCCGGCGTGTTGTTGTCCGCGCCACGCAAGGTCCTGATGATGGTGAGTCCATCCACGCCCGGCAGCATCCGGTCGACCACCAGCGCGTCGTATTTTTCCGCGCTGGCCCGGTACAGTCCGTCCTTGCCATCGGCCGCCTGATCGACCGCAAAACCGCTCTCGCGCAGGCCCTTGCTGATGTAGTCGAGCACGCTGGCATCATCCTCGATCACGAGAATGCGCATATTTTCCACTCCCTGACATCGCCGCATCGCCGCAATGAACTGCACCGGCTCGCCTCCGCTCGACCTCCCCGCATTGTGCCGGTGGACGGGTAAACGGCGCTTTGCCCTGCCCTTACCTTTTGGTAACTTGGCGCTACACTTGCGCTTTGCTGAATATTCAGACGCGACGGCAAGTCTAGCATGGCATCCCAGACAATCGACCCTCGACCCGGGCAGCAGTTGCCGCCCGCCGGCCTGCGCCGCCGCCTGGCCGCGATGCTCTATGATTCGTTGCTGCTGTTCGCGGTCACCTGGAGCGTGACCGCGATCGAAATCGCACTGCGGGTGGCCAGCGTCGGTGATGCGGCGGTGCGCGCGAGCGAGCACGGCGCGGTTGCCGGTCCGCTGCTGCAGATTCCGCTGGCCTGTGCGGTGGTGCTGTTCTTTGGCTGGTTCTGGACCCGCTCCGGCCAGACGCTCGGCATGCAGGCATGGCGGCTGCGCATCGAGACGCTGGAGGGCGATCGCATCGGCTGGAGCCAGGTTTTGCTGCGTATCGGCGGCGCGGCGATTTCGCTGGCCTGCTTCGGACTGGGCTACCTGTGGATCCTGTTCGATCCCGCGAAACGCGCCTGGCATGATCGCATCTCGCGCTCGCGGGTCGTGGTGCTGCCGGCAAAATGAGCCTCCGGCCACGCATTTCGCTGGCGTATAATCCCGAGACCTCATGGCGCCGCATGGCCGCGCCCGCACAGGATCACTGCCCGGAGACCTCATGCATCTTTCGCTGAAAACCATCGCCGACCCTGCTGCCCATCGCTGTTCCTGCCTGGTATTGCCGGTATTCGAGGAGGGCAAGTTGCCGCTCGCAACCGCGGCCGTGAACAAGGTCTGCAACGGGCGCATCACGAAACTGGTGAAGAGCGAGCATTTCAGCGGCGCTCCCGGCAAGAGCGTGCTGCTGCATGCGCCCGCCGGCGTTGCCGCCGAACGCGTGCTGCTGATCGGCGCCGGCAAGGCGCAGGGCAGCGACCCCGGCGGGTTTCGCAAGATGATCAGCCATGCATTCTCGGCGCTGAAGACCACCGGCAGCAGCGATGCGGTGTTCATGCTGAGCGATGTCGACACCATCGGCCGTGACGCACTCTGGCAGGCACAGCAACTCGGCCTGCTTGCCACCACCGGCGACTATCGTTACACCAGAACCCTGTCCAGGCCCGAGCCCGGCCCCCGCCTGAACCGCGTCGTGGCGGGTTTGAGCAAGCCGTGCAGCGCCAAGGTCACGCGCGCGATGGCACGCGCGTTGGTCGAGGGTGGTGCGATCGGCGCCGGCATGAACATGACACGTGAACTCGGCAACCTGCCGGCCAATATCTGCACTCCCTCGTACCTGGCAAGCCAGGCACGCGCGCTGGCGCGCGGCAATGCCGCCCTTGGCTGCAAGGTGCTGGATGAGAAAAAAATGAAGGAACTGGGCATGGGCGCCCTGCTCTCGGTTACCGCCGGGACCCGCGAACCGGCGCGGCTCATCGTGCTCGAGTACCGCGGCGGCGCGCGCCACGCAGCCCCCCAGGTGCTGGTCGGCAAGGGCGTGACCTTCGACTCGGGTGGCATCAGCCTGAAGCCCGGCGCGGCGATGGACGAGATGAAATTCGACATGTGCGGCGCGGCCAGCGTGCTCGGTACCATGAGCGCGATCACCCGCCTGAAACCACGCCTGAACGTCGTCGGCATCATCGCCGCCTGCGAGAACATGCCGAGCGGCAGCGCCACCCGCCCGGGCGATGTCGTGCGCAGCATGGCGGGCATCACCATCGAGGTGCTGAACACCGACGCCGAGGGACGCCTGATCCTGTGCGATGCGCTGAGCTATGCGGCGCGCTACAAACCTGCCGCGATCATCGACATCGCCACCCTCACCGGTGCCTGCGTGGTAGCGCTCGGCAAGCATGCCAGCGGCCTCTTCAGCAATGACGAGGAACTCGCCAGCGAGCTGCTCGCTGCCGGCAACCTCGCCCATGATCGCGCCTGGCAGATGCCGCTGTGGGACGATTACCAGGAACAGCTCAAGAGCAATTTCGCCGATGTCGCCAATATCGGCGGCCCCGGCGCGGGCAGCGTCACCGCCGCCTGTTTCCTCTCGCGCTTCGCGAAGAACCAGCGCTGGGCACACCTCGATATCGCGGGCTCTGCCTGGGACAACGGCGCGGCAAAAGGCGCGACCGGCCGGCCGGTCGGATTGCTGACCCGCTACCTGCTGTCGCAAGCCGCCAGGAGCTGAGCGGTGACCCGGGTGGATTTCTATGTGTTGCCGGTCAGCGAACCTCACGGGCGCCTGAGCTTTGCCTGCCGCCTGGCCGAAAAGGCCTGGCTGGGCGGACACAAGGTCTATCTGCACGGCGAGGACGACGCCGCCGCCCGTTCACTCGATGAGCTGCTGTGGAGCTTCCGCGACACCAGTTTCGTGCCGCATTCGCTGCAGCCGGGGGCATCCGCCACGCCGGTGCTGATCGGCAGCGGGGACGATCCGGGCGATCATCACGATGTGCTGATAAATCTCGGCGCCGCGATTCCGGAGTTTTTCAGCCGCTTCGAGCGGGTTGCGGAGATCGTGCTGAACGACCCCGAGTCGCTGCGCGCTAGCCGGGCGCGCTGGAGTTTCTACAAGGATCGCGGCTACCCGCTCGAGCACCACGACATGCAGCATATGAGGAGCGCCGGTGAGTGAGGATCGCGACATTCCGCTGCTGGTCGATATCGTCGAGCTCGCCTTGCCCGGCACCCCCGGCGGCCCGCCGCCGGCACCCGATGTGCAGGCGGCGCTGAGCATCGAGGCATCCTTCCTGATCGATGAACTGGTCGATGAGTACCTGCCCCGGATCGAGGCCCGGCTGCGCGAGCGCCTGGAAGCCCGCCTGCGCGAGCTGAGCACCACCGCCTTGCGGGAGAAGCCCCCGCGCTGAGCCCCACCGGGTTGGCGCGCCCCGCCGCCGGCCCTTATCATTTTTCAATTTTGTGCGACACCATGGACAAGACCTACAAGCCCGAGGAAATCGAGAACCGCTGGTACACCGAATGGGAACAGCGCGGGTATTTCCGTCCGGGCGGAACCGGCACTCCCTACTGCATCGCGATCCCACCTCCCAATGTGACCGGCAACCTGCACATGGGGCATGCATTCCAGCAGACCATCATGGACGCCCTGATCCGCCATCACCGGATGCGCGGCCACAACACCCTGTGGCAGGGCGGCACCGATCATGCGGGCATCGCCACCCAGATGGTCGTGGAGCGGCTGCTGGCGGCCGAAGGCAGCGACCGGCTCACGCTCGGGCGCGAGGAATTCACCCGCCGCGTGTGGCAATGGAAGGAGCATTCCGGCGGCAATATCACGCGCCAGCAACGCCGGCTCGGCAACTCGGTCGACTGGTCGCGCGAACGCTTCACGATGGACCCGGAGCTCTCGGAGGCGGTACGCGAGGTGTTCGTGCGCCTGTACCGGGAAGGGCTGATCTATCGCGGCCAGCGGCTCGTCAACTGGGATCCGCAACTGCACACCGCGATATCCGACCTCGAGGTCATCGCCGAGGAAGAAGACGGCAGCATGTGGCACCTGCGCTACCCGCTGTGCGACGGCAGCGGCTACCTGGTGGTTGCCACCACGCGCCCCGAAACCATGCTCGGCGATGCCGCGGTCGCGGTGCACCCGGAAGATGAACGCTATCGTCACCTGGTCGGACAGCGGGTGCAGTTGCCGCTCACCGGGCGCGATATCCCGATCATCGCCGACGCCTACGTCGACCCGGCTTTCGGTACCGGCTGCGTGAAGATCACCCCGGCGCACGACTTCAACGATTACGAAGTCGGCAAACGCCACCAGCTAGAGCTGATCAACCTGTTCACGATCGACGCCGAAATGAACGCGAACGCACCGCCGGCGTACCGCGGCCTGGACCGTTTCGCGGCGCGCGCTCGCGTGTTGTCCGACCTCGAAGCCGCCGGCCTGCTGGAGAAAACCGAGAAGCATCGCCTGAAAGTGCCGCGCGGCGATCGCAGCGGCGTGGTGATCGAGCCCTACCTGACCGACCAGTGGTTCGTCGCCACGCAGGCCCTCGCCGAACCCGCGATCCGCGCGGTCGAGGACGGGCGCATCGAATTCGTGCCGCGGCAATGGGAGAACACCTATTTTGCCTGGATGCGCGAGATCCAGGACTGGTGCATCTCGCGCCAGCTGTGGTGGGGCCACCAGATCCCCGCCTGGTACGACGCGCAGGGCAACGTCTACGTGGGTCGCAACGAGCAGGAGGTGCGCGACACCTACGCCATCGGTGCGCTGGCGCTGCGCCAGGACCAGGATGTGCTCGACACCTGGTTCTCCTCGGCGCTGTGGACTTTCTCGACGCTCGGCTGGCCGCGCGAGACTGCGGAGCTGCGGACTTTTCATCCCACCGATGTACTGGTGACCGGCTTCGACATCATCTTTTTCTGGGTCGCGCGCATGGTGATGATGAGCCTGAAGTTCATGGACGAAGTGCCCTTTCGCAAGGTCTATGTGACGGGCCTGATCCGCGACGAACACGGCCAGAAGATGTCCAAGTCCAAGGGCAATATCATCGATCCGATCGACCTGATCGACGGCATCGGCAGCGACGAACTGGTGCAAAAACGCACCTCCGGCATGATGCAGCCGCAGCTGGCCGAGAAGATTGCCCGCGACACGCGCAATGAATACCCCGCGGGCATCGCCGCGCACGGCACCGATGCCCTGCGTTTCACGCTGTGCGCGCTGGCTTCCACGGGGCGCGACATCAAATTCGACATGGGTCGCCTCGACGGCTACCGCAATTTCTGCAACAAGCTGTGGAATGCCGCGCGCTATGTGCTGATGAACACCGAGGGCCAGGATTGCGCGACGGCAGCGGATGCCGATTACGCGCTGTCGTTGCCGGATCGCTGGATCCTGTCGCGGCTGCAGCAGGTGAGCGCGGAAGTCGAGCGCTCGTTCGCGCTGTTCCGCTTCGACCTCGCGGCCCAGGCGCTGCATGAATTCACCTGGAACGATTACTGCGACTGGTACCTCGAGTTTTCCAAGCCGCTGCTGGCCGGGGCGGACAGCGAGCCCCGGCTGGCGCGCGGCACGCGGCGCACGCTGCTCGGCGTGCTCGAAACCCTCCTGCGGCTGGCGCACCCGTTCATCCCGTTCATCACCGAGGAGATCTGGCAACGGGTCGCGCCGGTGGCCGGTGTGCGCGGTGCGACGATCATGCTGGCGGACTATCCGGTAGCCGATCCGGCGCTGATCGACCCCGCCGCGGCGGCCGATGTGGCGTGGTTGCAGCAGGTGATCGTGGCGGTACGCAATATCCGCGGCGAGCTGGACATCGCACCGGGGAAGCGCCTCGAGCTGTGGTTGCGCAATGGCAATGCCGAGGATCACGCGCGCCACACCGCGCACCGGGCGTTGCTGCATGCGCTGGCGCGCCTGTCGGACAGCAACTGGCTCGAAGGCGCGGACGCACCTCCGGCCGCAACCCAGGTGGTGGGGCAGCTTGAACTGCTGGTGCCGCTCGCCGGCCTGGTCGATGCCGAGGCCGAGCGCGCCCGGCTCGGGCGCGAGGACGAGAAGCTCGGCAAGGAGATCGCGCGGCTCGAAGCCAGGCTGGCCAACCAGGGATTCGTGGCCAAGGCGCCGGCCGAGGTGGTCGCAAAGGAACGCGCCCGGCTCGATGAACTCGGTGCCACCCGCGCAACCCTCGCGCAGCAGCTGGGAAAATTGCGTGCGCTGTAGCCCGGGAGAGGAGAAGTCCGGGGGGTTCCACCCGCTTGGCGCGGTCCAGCCCGGCCCCTGCAACGACACCGGCCGGCCATGTTAATCTGCGCGCTCGCGGGAGCGATCCACCGGGCAAAAGCAGAGTGCCGGTTGCAGCTTGATGCGAGTCATGGATAAAGTCGTATTCTTCGCGGACAATGCGCGCGGCTCATCGATCGCGCCTCGTGCATGAATCAGGGGCGATCGGGACCCGCACTTGGGCGGTCTCCCGGAACCATCACACATACTGGAAGGCGCAATGAGTCACTCCACTGCTTCGGAACACCCGGCGTACAACTACACGGTGGTTCGCCAATTCGCGATCATGACGGTTGTCTGGGGGGTGGTCGGCATGATGGTTGGCGTGCTCATCGCCGGGCAGCTGGCCTTTCCGGTGCTGAATTTCGACCTGCCGTGGTTCAGTTTCGGGCGCCTGCGCCCGTTGCACACCAACGCCGTGATTTTTGCCTTTGGCGGCAGCGCGTTGATTGGCACCTCGCTGTACGTGGTGCAACGCACCTGCCAGGCACGGCTGCTTTTCGACCGGCTTGCGGCCTTCGTATTCTGGGGCTGGCAGCTGGTGATCGTGCTGGCCGCGATCACGCTGCCACTGGGCTATACCTCGACCAAGGAGTACGCGGAGCTCGAATGGCCGATCGATATCCTGATCGCCGTGGTCTGGGTGTCTTATGCGGTCGTGTTCTTCGGCACCATCATGAAGCGCAAGACCTCGCATATCTACGTGGCGAACTGGTTCTATGGCGCGTTCATCCTCACCATCGCGGTTCTGCATATCGTCAACAGCCTCGCGATACCGGTCACGCTGACCAAATCCTATTCCATCTACGGCGGCACCATCGATGCGATGGTGCAGTGGTGGTACGGGCACAATGCGGTGGGCTTTTTCCTGACCGCGGGCTTTCTTGGCATCATGTATTACTTCGTGCCGAAGCAGGCCGGACGACCGGTCTATTCCTACCGTCTGTCGATCGTGCACTTCTGGGCCCTGATCACGATCTACATGTGGGCCGGCCCCCACCACCTGCACTACACCGCCCTGCCCGACTGGGCCCAGAGCATCGGCATGGTGATGTCGCTGATACTGCTGGCGCCCAGTTGGGGCGGGATGATCAACGGCATGATGACGCTGTCCGGGGCTTGGCACAAACTGCGCTCCGACCCGACGCTGCGCTTCCTGGTGGTGTCACTGTCGTTCTACGGCATGTCGACCTTCGAAGGCCCGATGATGGCGATCAAGACCATCAACTCGCTGTCGCATTACACGGACTGGACCATCGGCCATGTGCATTCGGGCGCGCTCGGCTGGGTCGCGATGGTCTCGATCGGCGCGATGTACCACCTGATTCCGGTCCTGTGGGGCCGCAAGCAGATGTACAGCGTGTCGCTGATCAACACCCATTTCTGGCTCGCGACGATCGGTACGGTGCTTTATATCGCCTCGATGTGGGTCAACGGCATCATGCAGGGACTGATGTGGCGCGCCTACAACAACGACGGCACCCTGACCTACAGCTTTGCCGAATCGGTCGTGGCCAGCCACCCGGGCTATGTGGTGCGCCTGATCGGCGGCGGCATCTTCCTCCTCGGCATGCTGATCATGGCCTGGAATACCTGGAAGACCGTTGCACCCGGCATCGCGCCGCAGGCAGCAGCGCAGCCCCAGGCAGCCTGAATCACGGAACCGGGCAGCACCGATGCAAGCGGATGACACGAACACACTGAGCCATGCGCCGGCAGCGCGCTGCGCCTGGCAATTCAAGGAAACGCTCCATGCAGCATGAGAAGATCGAGAAGAATATCGGGCTGATGATCGTGCTGACCCTGCTCGCGATCAGTTTCGGCGGCCTGGTCGAGATCGTGCCGCTGTTTTTCCTGAAACAGACCACCGAGCCGATCACCGGCCTGAAACCGCTCACCGCCCTCCAGCTCGAAGGACGCGATATCTATATCCGCGAGGGTTGCGTTGGCTGCCACTCGCAGATGATCCGCCCGTTACGCGCCGAGACCGAACGCTACGGTCACTACTCGGTGGCGGGCGAGTCGGTCTACGAGCACCCGTTCCTGTGGGGCTCCAAGCGTACCGGCCCCGATCTCGCGCGCGTGGGCGGTCGCTACAGCGATGACTGGCAGCGCGCACACCTGTTCAATCCGCGCGATGTGGTACCCGAATCGAACATGCCGGCTTTCCCGTGGTTGTTCGAGAACACGCTCGACGGCGCGCACACCGCCGCCAAGATGCATGCATTGCGCACGGTCGGGGTGCCGTACACGGACGAGGACATCGCGGGCGCGGCACAAGCGGTTGCCGGGCACAAGGAAATCGACGCCCTGATCGTCTACCTGCAGCAGCTCGGCACCCTGCTGAAAAGCGAACGCTGAGGCACACGCATGGACCAGGGAGACTGGATGGGCATAGGCACGCTGCTGGCGTTTATCGCGTTCATCAGCATTTGCGTGTGGGCCTGGAGCGGCAAACGCAAGGCACGATTCGACGAGGCGGCGCAATTGCCGTTCGCCGACGAACACCTCGGCGGCATCAAGAAAGGTAAATCCGATGAGTAGTTTCTGGAGTGCATACATCGTCATCCTCACGATATTCACGATCGTGGCGACCGGCTGGCTCCTGTTTGCAAATCGCACCCGTCCCGCGGATTCGGAAGCCAAGACCGGGCATGTTTACGATGGCATCGAGGAATACGACCACCCGCTGCCGGCGTGGTGGTTCCATATGTTCGTCATCACGATCGTGTTTGCGATCGGCTATCTCATCGCCTACCCCGGACTCGGCAATTTCCGCGGCCTGCTCGACTGGACCCAGATCGATCAGTGGCAAAACGAGGTGGAGGCAGCCAAGGTCAGGTACGAGCCGGTGTTCGCGGGCTATCGAGATCTCCCGGTCGAGGAACTGGCGAAAACCCCCGCCGCCGTGCGCATGGGCCAGCGAATCTTTGCTGTCAACTGTGCCCAGTGCCATGGCGCGGATGGCCGTGGCAGCCGCGGTTTCCCCAATCTCGCGGACGGCGACTGGATCTGGGGTGGCAGCGTGGACGCCATCCACACGACCATCGAGAAGGGACGTCAGGCCGTGATGCCGCCCTGGGTGGCGGTGCTTGGCGAAGACGGCGTGAACAACGTCGCCCACTATGTACTCACCCTGTCCGGCACCCTGCCCGCCGGCGCCGAGAGCGCGGCCGGAGAGACACAGTTCAAGACCATCTGCGCGAGTTGCCATGGTCCCGAGGGTAATGGCAACCCGTTGCTGGGCGCACCCAGGCTTAACGACACCACCTGGCTTTATGGCAACGAACTGGAGCAGATCAAGCACACGCTCCGCGCGGGCCGCAACGGCAAGATGCCAGCCTTTGGCGAGCAGCTCGGCAGCGACAAGATTCACCTGCTGACCGCGTACGTGTACAGCCTGTCCGCACCATGAGCAAGGACAGGATTCCGGTGCACGAGTACGCACCGGCGGAGGTCGGTGACCTCGATCTGTACCAGAAGCGCGAGCGAATCTACACGCGCAAGGTCGAGGGCTTCTTCCAGAAGCTGAGGCTCTACACCGGCTGGCCCTTGCTGATCCTTTATTTCGCGGCGCCCTGGCTCAACTGGGACGGACGCCAGGCCATCTGGTTCGACCTGCCGGAGCGCAAATTCCATATCTTCGCGATCACGTTCTGGCCACAGGATTTTCCGTTGCTGGCCTGGCTGCTGGTGATCGCCGCGTTCGCGCTGTTCACGGTGACGGTGTTTGCCGGTCGCGTATGGTGCGGCTACACCTGCCCGCAAACCGTCTGGACCAGCATTTTCATGTGGGCCGAGCAGATCAGCGAGGGGACCCGCAACCAGCGTATCAAGCTCGACAAGGCACCCTGGAACGCCAGCAAGCTCGCCCGCAAACTCCTCAAGCACACGTTGTGGCTCGGCTTCGCGGCGCTGACCGGCATCAGTTTCGTCGCCTATTTCACGCCGGTTCGCCAACTGGTGCTGGATCTGCCGACCGGGCGCAGCGGATTCTGGGAGTATGCCTGGGTGATCTTCTTCACCCTGGCGACCTATATCAACGCCGGCTGGCTGCGCGAACAGGTCTGCATGTTCATGTGCCCCTATGCGCGTTTCCAGTCGGTGATGTTCGACCATGAAACGCTGATCGTCTCCTATGACGGCAAGCGCGGCGAACCACGCGGCTCGCGCAAGCGTGGCCAGGACCGCCCCGGCGGGCTCGGCGACTGCATCGACTGCGAACTGTGCGTGCAGGTATGCCCGACCGGCATCGACATCCGCGACGGCCTGCAATACCAGTGCATCACCTGCGCGCTGTGCATCGATGCCTGCGATTCGGTGATGGACCGGATGGAGTATCCGCGCGGACTGATTCGTTACACCACGGAAAATGCGCTCGAGGGCAAGCCCAGCCGGGTGCTGCGTCCGCGTCTCATCGGTTACTGCATTGCGCTGCTGGCGATGATCGCGCTGTTTTCCAGCGTACTGTTCAACCGCATTCCGGTCGGCATCGATGCCATTCGCGAGCGAGGACAGCTGTTCCGCGAAATGCCCGATGGCTCGATCGAAAACGTCTACACCCTGAAGATCCG
>MTKY01052147.1_pt1 | contig 18044 bp, 14 predicted proteins | sample 1042731 | NCBI WGS metagenome assembly MTKY01 (sample SAMN06212206, study PRJNA360538) | anaerobic digester metagenome | biome: Wastewater treatment plant; material: sludge; isolation source: anaerobic digester fed with sludge from wastewater treatment plant | place: Denmark: WWTP Soeholt ... | reverse complement strand
GGGAGGACCATTCCGACTACGAACAGGAACAGGAACTGGTAGATGCCGTTGGCGAAGTAGCCGACTATCAGGGAGGCGATCATCTCCTGGCCGCGCGTCTTGTTGTACAGCAGCCCGGTCAGGTAGCCGCACAGGGCCGCCACGAGTCCCGCCACGGCGAAGCAGAAGAGCAGGCCGGACACGCCGCCCATGTCGTAGTAGCGCGCCAGCGTCACGGCGACCTGACCCGACATGGCGCCTATGACTATTCCGAAGTTGAGGCCGAGTCCGGCGAGGACCGGAATGATGAGGGACAGGACCAGGAAGGCGTTGCGGAACACCCTGGTGGAAAGCTCGGACAGGAAGAAGCCGAGCGACACGCCGGACGAGACCATGAAACCGAACAGGGTGAACGCGATGAATATCAGCGTCACGCTGTTCTCGAGCATCCACTCGCCGGGGCCTTTGGACTGCTGTCTGAGGCTCTCCATCACTGCACACCTCTCTTGACTTGGGTAAGGGCGTAGAGGATTATCCCGTTCTGGACGATCATCCTCATTATCTCCGACAGGTCGGTGCCGGCGAAGAGCTCGTTGGCCACCGGAAGAGCGGTGGTGAGCAGCCCCTGGAACAGGAAGACCCCGATGACCACGTGGGACACCTTTGCGCGGGACGCCGTGGCGCCGCCTATCAGTACTGCGGCGACGGCCGGGAAGGCCATCATCAGGGGGGCGGAGTAGAGCTGGGCGTAGCCGTAGCTCTGGGAGTAGATTATTATGCCTATCGCGCCGAGCAGGGTGGAGATCACGTTCGCGTAGACCCTGTTGCCGTCGATGTCGAGCCCGGCGGCCTGAGCGAACTTGGGGTTGGCGCCGCCCGCGGAGATGGCTATGCCGCGCTTGGAGCGGAAGAACAGCCACACCAGGAACGAGAAGAAGGCGAATGTAAGCAGCAGACCGGTGGGGACTATCACATCCCCGATCTTGAAGGCCAGGAAGTTGTTGAGTATCTGGGCGGCCTCGACGGCGTCGAGCTGGATGGTCTCCCTCAGGCCCTGCCCTATGAACCAGCCCATCTTGGGGTTCTTGAACGGGATCATCAGCCACGCCAGGCACATCAGCGCGACGACCGAAAAGCCGGTGTAGGTCGCGATCGTCATCTCCGAGCCCTTGACGGAGTTCATCAGCCTTCCGTAGCCGTAGCCCGCGGCGATCGCCAGCGGGATCGCGAGCCCGATCGACGTCAGCAGCCATGCGACTCCCATGGTGTCCAGCTCGATCGCGCAGACCACGCCGAACAGGCCGCACACTATGCCAATGGGGAGGGCGAAGTTCGGCCCGGTGCCTGACTGTATGGCGGGGACCATCGCGAGCACCAGTATGCCGTTCATGCCGGCGCGCTTGAGGGTGTCGCTGATCAGAATGGACATCGAGATGCCCACCATGCGGCCCGCGACCAGGGTGAGGATCCAGAAGACGGCGATTATGAGCGTGGGAAGGCCTATCGCGCCGAGTATGCTCCCCCGCTTCTTCTCGGTCTTCGCTACGCTTCCGTTAGGCTCGGCCATGGCTACCTACCTCCTCCGCACTCTCTTCGGCCTTCTTCAGCCTGCTGCCGGACATCATGAGGCCGAAATCCGCGTCGGACGCGTCGGGCGCCAGCTCGCCGGCCACCCTGCCCTCGCAGATTATCAGTATCCTGTCGCAGATGCTGCGCAGCTCGGCGAGCTCGGACGAGGTCATCACGATGGTCATACCCATCTTCTCGTTGAGCTCCAGCAGCAGGTCCAGGATCAGCTTCTTCGCGCCTATGTCGATGCCCCTGGTCGGCTCGGAGACGAACAGAAGCTCGGGGTCCTGCGTCAGCGCGCGGGCCACGCACACCTTCTGCTGGTTGCCCCCGCTGAGGCTGCCCGTGTGCTGCTCGGGCGACTCGCAGCGTATATCGAGGTCCTTTATCATCCTGGCGGAGTGGCGGCGGATCTCGGCGTCGTCCTGCAGGCGGAACGGGCCGCAGCGCCTCAGGAATTTGCCGCCGACCTGCATGGCGGTGAAGGCGATGTTCAGCTCGATCGACTCGTCCAGCAGCAGGCCTACTCCCTTCCTGTCCTCGCTGACGAAGCCTATGCCGGAGGCTATCGCCCCGTGGGGGTCCTCTAGCCTCAACGGCCTGTCCTTGAAGGTTATCTCCCCCTTGGACGGGTACGTCCCCATTATGCCGTTGGCTATGCCGAGCTTTCCCTGCCCGGCCAGGCCGCCGATTCCGACTATCTCTCCCTTTTTAACCTTCAGGTCGATCCCCCTGACCATCTCGCCGGGCATCGCGACGTGAAGGTCCCGCACGTTCATGAAGACCTCGTCGGAGATCTTGCGCCTCGTCCCGCCAGCCCTCTCGATGGTCATCTTGCGCCCGATCATCAGGGAGGCTATCTCCACCGCGTCCGTGTCGGAGACGTCCTTGGTCGCCACCAGCTCGCCGTCGCGCAGCACGGTGACCCTGTCCGCGACGGAGATTATCTCGTCGAGCCTGTGGCTTATGAATACTATGCCTATCCCCTGCGAGGCGAGCCTCCGGATGGCGGCGAGCAGATTTTTGGCCTCGGTCTCGGTGAGCACGGCTGTGGGCTCGTCGAAGACGAGGATCTTTATCCCGGTCTTGTCGATCTCGCGGGCTATCTCCACGAACTGCATGTGTCCGACCGGCAGGCCGGCGATAAGCATGAATTCGTCGATCCCCATGTCGAGCTGGTCGAGCGCCTTTCGGGCGTCGGCGTTCATCCTGACCATGTCTAGGGTCTCGAGCCTGGGGCCCAGTATTCTGGAGACTATGTTAGGGGTGGTTATCTCCCTGTTGATCTTGATGTTCTCCGTGATTGTGAAGCCCGGTATCAGCATGAACTCCTGGTGGACCATGCCAATGCCGGCATCCATGGCCTCGTGAGGGGATTTGAATGAAAGTGTCTTACCGTCTATCAGCACATCCCCCTCGTAGCCGCCAGTGCTTGTGATCACCGGCATGCCGAAGAGGATATTCATCAGAGTGGACTTGCCGGCGCCGTTCTCTCCTATGAGAGCGTGTATCTCCCCTTTTTTTACGTCGAAGGTCACGTCGGAAAGGACCTTGTTTCCGAAGTAGCTCTTCGACACGTTCCTGAACTGGAGAAGGCTTTCGCTCAACGCACTACCCCCTGTACTACGAAAGATGAAAAAGCGCAACAGAATGGGGACGAATGGACCCCGCTCCCCCGCCCCGCCCGACGCGGATCGCAGGAACCCGCGTCGGCACGGCGGCTTGGGTCGAGGCACCACTCGTCCCCGGACAGACTGTGTTTCTGCTCAGGCTTTTCCTTGGTGCGACAAGAACCCCGGCCTAGTAGGTCAGGAAGTCCATGAGGACGAAGCGGAAGTTGTCGTAGGTCTTCCCGGTCGCCTCGTCCGTGTAGGCGGAGGACTCGACCTTGACCCCCGCATAGTCGGCCATGCACTGCTCGAGCACCGCGATGTCAAGCTTGTCGAACGGCACCTCGCCGTTGATGACCTTGAACGCGTACTCCGTGCCCGCGATCGTGAACATCATCGCGGCGGGCACCGGCCAGGTCGACAGTCTTCCCTCGACGCCCTTCTCCTTGAGGATCCTGCGCGTCTCGTCGATCACGTGCTGAAGGTCGCCCTTCTGCGAGATGTCGGACTCGATGCCGAGCGCGGTCGGGAAGCCGTGATAGGGCGACGGGCAGCAGGGCTGCGGGTAGATCGCGCCGGCGTCGACCACGGCCTTGATCAGCGGGATCTGCATGGCGCAGTTGGTGGAGAAGAAAGCCGTGTCCTTGCCGTACTTCTCGACCATCTTGGGCACGTCCTCAAGTATGAACTGCTGCGCTCCCGGAAGGCCGGAGTCGCCGGTCGGGTCCGGAGCGGTGGCGTCGACGAACTCGATCCCGAGCTCCGCGCACTTGACCTTCATGAGCTCCCTGCGTCCGGACAGGAGAACCTGGGACATGTGGCGGGGGAACGAGTAGTGCACGAAGACCTTCGCGCCGAGCTTCTTGGCCTGCACCGGGATGGTGTTGCCCATCTCGAGCTCGTTGGGCATCATCACCAGCTGCGCCCTCTCGGCCACGTCGGGCGGGTTCTCCTGCGGGGTGGCGTAGACGATGAAGACGTCGTCGCGCGTCTCAAGCAGCTTGTCGACCGCCGGGTTGGTCCCGGGGACCGCCTGGTTGATCACAACGGCCTTGACGTCGACGTCGTAGGCCAGCTTGGCCAGCACGCTGACCATCTGCTCCTGCTCGGCCATGAAGTTGTCCGGCCACATCACGTGGACGACCCTGTCGCCGTACTTCTCGACCATCTGCTGAGCCGAGCGGTACTCCTCCTCGTTCTGCGACACGGTGTTCGTCACGATGGCGACCTTGTAATCGGCCAAGGCCGGCACCGCGGACGAAACCAGGCAGACGCCCATGACAAAAACCAACAGAATACCTAGTGCCTTCTTCATTCAATACCCTCCGTTCCTTGAATTTGATGACACGGTTCCTTGAAAAGATACTGCTACGCGCGGCCTTTGTCAAGTCCGAGGTCGAGTCCGAATCCTCGCGCGAGTTTTCGCCGCGCGCTTGGACAAGGGGCGCGCGAAACTGTAGAATAGCTTGATGATGGAACCATATTCTTTCGGAGGTGCGTTCATGATCAATCAGAAGAGGCTCGCCGGGGTGGCCGCCGAGCTGAACAAGAAGGGGCTCGACGCGATATTCATCGGCCCTTCGGCCGACCTCGAGTACATGTCGGGGCTGGACACCCACCCGGACGAGAGGGTGAGGGGGCTCGTGATCGGCAGGGACGGCCGTTGCTTCGCGATGACTCCGCTGCTCTACAGGGAGGAGATCGTCAACGCCTTCGGCGACGTGCCCTTCTACTCCGAGTGGAACGACCACGAGGGGTTCGCCGGGGCGTTCAGGAGGGGGTGCGAGCACCTGGGGGTCGTCGGGGGCAGGATCGCCTTCAACGACGGGGTGCGAGCGGTGGACATGCTGACTGTCCGCGACGCGATGGAGATGAGCATGGAGAACGGCTGCGACCTGCTGAGGCCCCTGCGGGCGCGCAAGGACGAGGAGGAGCTCGGCTTCATGAGGGAGGCGTCCCGCCTGGTCGACGAGGTCGTGCGGATGCTGCGCGGCTACATCAGGCCCGGTATGACCGAGCGGCAGATCGCAAGCAGATACCCGACTTCTTCGAGGAGGCCGGGGCCGACTCGCCGTCCTTCAACCCGATAGTGGCCAGCGGCCCCAACGGCTCGATGCCGCACTACGGCGGCGGGCGAAGGACGATCGAGGAGAACGACGTCATAATAATCGACCTCGGCGGCCGCCACAGGAGCTACTGCTCGGACACCACCCGCACCTTCTTCACGGGGACGCCGACCGCCGAGCAGAGGAAGGTGTACGAGATCGTGCGCGAGGCACAGGCGGCGGGCGAGGCGGCGGTGCGCCCCGGCGCGACGGGGCAGGACGTGGACAGGGCGGCCCGCAAGGTCATAGTGGACGCAGGGTACGGGGAGTACTTCTTCAACCGCGTGGGGCACGGGATCGGGATAGCGGTTCACGAGCACCCCTACATAATCGAGGGGAACGACGCGCTCCTGGAGCCGGGGAACGTGTTCAGCGTGGAGCCCGGCATCTACCTGCCCGGCAAGTTCGGGGTCAGGATAGAGAATCTGGTAGCGGTGAGCGCCGACGGCACCGGGGAGGCCCTGAACAAGTTCCCGAGAGAGATCGAGTCGGTGATCATACGCTGAGAACTGCCCCGGGCCCCGCTGCTGCCGGGGCCCGGGAAATTATTATCGCATTGCGAGGGAGTGATACGGGATGATGAAATTCCTGCGGAGAGTCACGATACGGGCCAGGCTGCTTATCCTCACGCTGCTGCTCTGCTTCTTCACCGCCATGGCCTCGTGGGTGGGGTACAATCGGCTGGACGTCGCCGGGGATGCCTCCTCGGCCATGTACCACAGGGGAGTGCTGCCGATCGAGTGGTTGAACACCACCAGGGTCAACACGAACGGGATCACGACGGACGTGCTAAACATGATCCTGAGTGACGAGGCACCGGAGATACAGGCCTTGAAGGAAGACATAGCCGCTCGCAGGAAGCAGAACGACGAATTTCTGACAATGTACGCGGAGATCGAGCTGGACGACTTCGAGAGGGAGAAGCTTGAGGAGTCAAGGAAGCACCTGGCCGTCTTCCGCGAGCAGTGCAACAGGGTGATCGAACAGGCGGAGCAGTTCAAGAACGCCATGGCCTTCCGCATCTACGATGAGCAGGTGGCGTCGGCCAACGAGAAGTACAGGGCCGCCGTGAAGGAGCTGTCCGACCACAGCATAGAGCTCGCCGAGCGGCTGGACGACATGAACGACGAAAGCGTCGCCACGGCGAAGAGGGTGTTGCTGATCCTGGCCCTGGTCTCGCTTCTGACCGGCGCGATTCTCTCGGTCGGATTTATCTACTCGATCACCAGGTCCCTGAACTCCCTCCGCGGCAGCGTGGGCGAGTTCGCAACCGGCGACCTGACCGCGCGGTTCGACGTGAGCGGCAGGGACGAGGTGACCCAGGTGGCCCGGGCCCTTGCCGACATGGGCGACAAGCTCAGGGACGCGATGCACTCGATAAACAACGCCTCGGGCAGGCTGGGGGAGACCGCGGAGGAGTTCTCGGCGCTCGCCGAGGAGTCGAACGCCGGGGTCGAGGAGTCGCGCGCGGGCGTCGACGACGTGTCCTCCCAGATGGAGAGCCTGGCCGCGGCGTCGCAGGAGATAAACGCGTCGGTCGAGGAGGTGGCCAGCGGTGCCCAGGCCACAGCCCAGAAGGGCACCGAGATGGCGGACGACGTCGAGCAGGCGAGGAAGGCGGGCGAGGAGGGGGTCAGGGCGGTCGAGAGGGCGGTTGCCAGCATCAAGAAGGTCGCCTCCGACGCCGAGGCAGCCTCGAAGCAGGTCAGGGAGCTGGGCGACCGGGCCCGCGAGATCCAGAGCTTCGTGGCTCAGATCGGCGGCATAGCGGACCAGACCAACCTCCTGGCGCTCAACGCCGCCATAGAGGCCGCGCGCGCGGGCGAGGCCGGGCGAGGCTTCGCAGTGGTCGCGGAGGAGGTGCGCAAGCTGGCGGAGGAGAGCAACGAGGCCGCCAAGAAGATAGCCGAGCTAGCCTCCATAATAACGAAGGACCTCGACGGGGTGGTGGCGTCCTCCGAGGGCAACGCCAAGGACTCTCTGGAGACCAGCAGGCTGGCGGAGGAGACGCGCGACACGATAGACCGCATGATGGAGGCTCTGGCCAAGATATCGTCGGCGACCCAGGACATGGCGGCGGTGTCGGAGGAGCAGGCCGCATCGAGCGAGGAGATAGCCGGGGCCGTGCAGAACATCGCCTCGAGGGTGAGCTCTGCGGCGTCCTCGTCCGATCTTGTCAGGAACCAGATGATGGAGGTAGGGACGTCGTCGGAGCGGGTGGCGCAGGGCTCGGAGCAGCTGGCCGGGCTGGCGGGCGAGCTGAGAAGGCTGGTGGCCGCATTCCGGTTCGAGGATTCGCGGCAGCAGGGGCTGGTCCCCGTTAACGGCGGCGCGAAGGCGATCAAGCCGGTCAAGGCGGCGCAGCCCAAAAAGAGCGGGCGCTGACTCGTACGCCGCGGCGACCGGATTCCGCGTCGCCGCGCCCCGCACCCGTGCAACGAGCATGCGCAAAGGCCCGGGCGGCTGGTCTCCAGAGCCGCCCGGGCCTTTTCACACGCTTGGGTCGACCTCTACTTCGGCGCGAACTCCCTCTTGAACTCCTCCATGAACTCCGGGGTGAACCTCTCCGAAAGCCCGTCCCAGGTGGAGGCCAGCTTCACGAACAGGGGGCGAAGCTCCGAGTCCGTGTACCTGTGGACCTCTATCCCCGCGTCCGCCATCTCCTGCAGGCACTTCTCCTGGTCCTCCTCGGCGAGGTAGACGCTCACCGCGGCGACCTTGGCGCACGCGTCCCCTATGATCGCCCGGTCCTCCTCGGACAGCCTGTCCCAGGTCTTCATGCTCATCATGAAGTTCAGGTTCTCGACCGAGTAGCGCAGGTCGTACCAGTGCTTGATCACGTCGCCGAGGATCGTGAAGGCGGCGGCCGGGGTCATGCCGTCCACCCCCTCCGCGAAGCCGTTCTGGAGCGACGCCCTGACCTCGTCCCAGGGTATGGTTATGGTCCTGTACCCCATCGCCTCGGCGCCCAGCTTGAAGACCTCCATGTTCGGGATCCGCAGCAGGATTCCCTTCTTCGCCTCCGGGTCGAGCGGCTCGTTCACCGGCTTGACCGAGCCTATGCCGATGAAGCCCTCGAACTGGAAGCCCAGCAGCTTGACTCCGAGCGCGGAGTGCATCTCGTCCATCTTGCGGAATATCCAGCCGTCGGGGGCGAATGCGGCCCTGGCCTCGTCGAAGGTCCGGACGACTCCGTTTACGTTGGCCAGCTCGAGGCGCGGGTCGAACTGGCTGGGGACGGTGATGGCAGCCAGGTCCAGCGAACCGCGTATCAGCTCCTCGTAGACCAGGGTGTAGTCGCCCAGTTCGTTGTCGGGGAAGACCTGGATCTCTATGCGGCCTCCGGTCCTCTCCTTGACCTCGTCGGCTATCTGCATCATCAACCTGGTCGAGGTGTGCTCCTCCGGGAACTGCCCGGCGAAGCGGAGGACCGTCTCGGCCGCGCCGGCATGGCGGCACGGGGCGGAAAGGACCAAAAGCACGGGGACGACAAGAAGCAAAAGGGAGGATCTTCGCATCGAACGCACTCCTTTCTGGTTGGCGGAACCCTTGAGAAACGACGCCCGGCCTATTTCAGCGCCGGTTGCTTCTGCCTGCTGTCCGCCAGCAGGCGGCAGACCTTCTCCACCATCCTGGGCAGCTCCGGCTTCGTGACGTGTGCGTCCGCGCCGGCGCCGGAGATCTTCAGGCGCACGTCCTGGGCCATGATCGACGAGTAGATGATTATCGGCATGCGCTTGAGCTCCTGGTGATCCCTGATCTGCTTCACCAGGGTGATGCCGTCCAGCCGGGGCATCTCGACGTCGGTTATCAGCAGGTCGAAGCGCTCCCCCTTCATCGCCAGCCTCTCCCACGCCTCCTTGCCGTCGGCTACCTGGGTTATCCCGACGAAGCCGCCCGCGGTCAGCACGTCGGTTATCTGCGTGCGTATCAGGGGTGAGTCCTCCGCCACGAGTATCCTGTAGCGGCCGAGGTCCCCCAGGGGCGCGGCCAGCTCCGCCACCCTGGCGGTGTCCACCGACATGGTCGTGTCGAACGCGGGGGCGGCGGACTGGATGATGGCCTCGTAGTCGGGTATGAGCACGTTGACGTCCTTGCGCTTGATCACGTAGAGTATGGACTTGCCCAGGACCGCGTTGGTCAGAGTGGAGTCCAGTTCCTCCGGACTTATGCCGTAGATTCGCTCGACCGCGTCCACCACGAAGCCCAGCTTGCTCTCGTTGAACTCGGCGATTATCACCTTGCTGGACTCGAGGTCGACCTTCGGGGTTATGCCGAAGTAGGTCCTCAGGTCGACGAGCGGCATTACCTCGCCGCGGACGGACGTGATGCCCGTCATAGCCGGGTGCGACTCGGGAATCGGGCGGCTGCCCGGCCAGCGCAGTATCTCCCTGGTCTTGTCCACGCTTATCGCGAACTCCTGGCCGCCCAGGAAAAAGACGACTACCTGCCACTCGTTGTTCTCAACTTCCACGGACTCTCCCCCCCGTAACGGAACAGAATGACAATATGATATGCCATCCGGCCCCGAAGAACAAGACCTGCCCGGCGGGCCGTCCTTGCGCGGGGGAGGGGGTCGCTCCTCAGGGTGTTATAATCGTCGGACAGGCGGCGCGACGGGCGGTGGCCGCCGAGTCGAAGTCACCGGGGGAGGGTGAGGCATGACACTGATGCTGAAACGGGTTTACGACGCGCCCGGGCCGGAGGACGGCTTCCGCGTCCTGGTCGACCGGCTGTGGCCACGCGGCGTGAGCAAGGAGGCCGCGAAGGTCGACCTGTGGCTGAAGGAGGTCGCTCCGAGCCCCGACCTGCGCAAGTTCTTCAACCACGATCCCGAGCGGTGGGAGGAGTTCCGATCCCTGTACACGAAGGAGCTGGAGGCCAACAGCGCGGTGGACACGATACGGGAGCGCATGCGCGAAGGGGACGTGACCCTGGTGTACGCCGCGAGGGACAGGGCGATCAACCACGCCGCGGTGCTGGCGGCCTTCATCGAGCGGAGCGGAGAGGTGCGATGACGACCTGCGCCGACCCGGGCGCCCCGACCTGCGTGCGCGTGCTGCGCTACTCGCCGGAGGGGTTCGAGGAGATCCGCGGGGCGAGCCTTGAGGAGTGCGAGCGTGCGCGGAACGACCCGGGCGTGACCTGGATAGACGTCGGCGGGCTGGCGGATGCGGGCGCGATCCACGCTCTCGGAGAGCTCGCGGGCCTCCACCCGCTGACCACGGAGGACATCCTGAACACGTCGCAGCGCCCGAAGGCCGAGGACTTCGACCACTACCTGTTCTTCGCGCTCAGGGTGCTGTCCTACGACGACGCCTCCCGAACGGTGGGGAACCGGAGCCTGAGCGTGGTGCTCGGGGACAGGCTCGTCGTCACGTTCCAGGAGGACCGCGGCTCTGACCCGCTGGAGCCGGTGAGGGAGCGCATCCGCTCGGGGAAGGGGCGCATACGCGGGGAGGGGGCGGACTACCTGGCCTACGCGGTGATGGACTCCGTCGTGGACGAGTACTTCAACGTGCTGGAGAGGCTGGGGGACCACATTGAGGACCTGGACGACCAAATACTGTCCACGCCCGACAGCGGCCACATGAAGGAGCTGCACCTGCTGAAGCGGGAGGTGCTCTTCCTGCGCAAGGCGGTCTGGCCCCTGAGGGAGGAGATCTCCACGCTGGAGAAGAGCGACTCCCGTCTTGTCGGCGGCGCGGTGAGACCCTTCCTGCGCGACCTGTACGACCACACGATAGAGATCATCGACATGATCGAGACCAACCGCGACATCGTCGCCGGAATGCACGACACATTCCTGTCGGCCATCAGCAACCGGATGAACGAGATCATGAAGGTGCTGACGATCATCGGCACCATATTCATCCCCCTGACGTTCATCTCGGGGATCTACGGGATGAACTTCGAGCACATGCCGGAGCTGAAGTGGCCGCTGGGCTACTTCGGGGTGCTGGGAGTCATGGCCGCCCTGGCCGCCGGGATGCTGGCGGCGTTCAAGAGGAGGAAGTGGCTGTGATAGGTCGCGGGGGCGGCGGACTCCGCGCCGCCCTCGCCCTTCAACGCCGCGTCAAAGCCCCCAGAAGAGCTTGATGACCTCTACGGAGGGTTTTTTCGTCATCCTGGCCACGACGACGAACGCCGCCAGGGACAGCACGAGCGACGGAACTATCGGATGCAGGCCGAGCGGCCTCGGGATGAAGTAGTTGAAGTACAGGTATGTCGCTATCCCCGCCGCCATCCCCGCCAGAGCACCTGGGGCGTTGGCACCCTTCCAGTACAACCCCAGCACGGTCGGCCACAGGAATGTGGACAGCAGCCCCGCGGTCGCGAACAGGTTGAGCCACACCATCAGCTCCGGCGGGTCGAAGGCCAGAGCCACTGTAATCGCGCCGACCACCAGGCAGGTCGCCACGGTGATGAAACGGAGTGCGCGCAGCCTGTCCTTGAGGCCGGGGTTGACGTAGTTCACCAGCAGGTCGTTGACGATGGCCGCCACCACCACGAGAAGCTGCGAGTCCACGGTCGACATCACCGCGGCCAGCGGGCCCGCCAGCACCAGCCCAGCCACAACCGGGTGGAACAGGGTCGTTATCAGGGTGGGAATCACCAGGTCGCCGGACTGGATGCCGGGGACCAGCACCGACCCGAATGCGCCGGCCAGGTGCATCCCAAGCAGCATCACTATCGACACCACGGTGCCGTACAGTATCCCGGAGTGCAGGCTCCTGGAGTCCTTGTAGCTCATCGCCCTCTGGGCAACCGCGGGCAGGCCGACCACCGCGAAGCCGACCAGCACCCAGAAGCTGGAGACCCACGGCACGCTCATGAAGCCCTCCTGCACCCCGTAGGGGGAGATCATGCCGGGGTTCAGCTCCTTCATTCGCCGGACCAGCTCCGCCACGCCGCCACCCTCGAGGAGTATCGCGGCGAACAGGGCGAGGGTAGAGAGGGTCATGACCACCCCCTGCAGGGTGTCGTTGAACACGACCCCCCTGAAGCCGCCGACCGCCGTGTGGACCACCACCGTCACCGCGAAGAAGATCAGCGCGCTTTTGTAGTCCAGCCCGGTGGATCCCTGCAGCAGGCGCGACGCGCCGATGAGCTGCGCCGACATGGCCGCCGTCAGGAAGCAGATTATGGAGAGCGACGCGATTATCAGAACCGCGCTGCTCCGGTAGCGGGCGCGCAGGAAGTCGCTGATGGAGTTGGCGCCCGTCTTGCGCGACACTATGGCGAACTTCTTCCCGAGGACCATCAGGGTGTAGTAGCCGGTGGGTATCTGGGCCATCGCCAGGAAGACCCACGCCAGCCCGTGGGTGTAGGCCGTGCCGGGGCCTCCTATGAAGCTGCCCGCGCTGAGGTAGGTGGCCACCAGGGTCATGGCCAGCACGAAGCCCCCCGATGCGCGCCCGCCCGTCATGTACTCCTCCATGTAGGCCTCGCCGCAGCCGCCTCTGTCTAGGCTGGCCCTGTGTGTCGCCCTCATCGCGTAGAAGCCTATGATGTACATCAGGGCGAAGTAGCCCGCGATGGGCAGCAGGGTGGCCCAGTGTAGCCCGCTCACGACCGGTCCCTCCCGCGCTCGTACTCCGCCGCCTCCTCCGCCGTCATGGGACCCAGGGGCATGTCGCGCATCTTCTTCTTGACGAGGTATGCCGCCCCCGCGATCGCCAGGGCGGAGTTGGCTAAGCAGGCCAGGAAGAACCACGCGGGAAAGCCCATTATGTAGGTGTACCCCTCCACCGGGCCGCTGCCGAGGCCGTACCCGGCGACGGCCCACACCACCAGGTTGATGACGCCCAGCGCGACCCCGTACAACGCCTCGCGGTCGCAGTCGGCGTACCTGGGGTCCTCGACGAACCCGTCGTTCTCCGAATTCCTCATAGGTCTCCTCCTCTCGCTCGCGCGGCCTCCTAGTCGAGCGGGCCTTTCGGGTAGAGCGGGAAGGCCGCTATCAGCTCAAGCGCCTCCGACCTGCACGCGTCCAGCACTCCCCTGTCCTCCGGGGCGTCGGCCACCCGGTCCATCATGGCCGCGATCCGCCCGATCTCCGGCGCGCCGAGCCCGCGCTGGGAGACCGAGGTCGTCCCTATGCGGACGCCGCTGGTGACCGAGGGCTTCTCCGGGTCGGCCGGGATCATGTTCTTGTTGATGGTTATGCCAACGTACTCCAACGCGTCCTGGAAGAGCTTCCCGGTGATCCCCTTCGACCTCAGGTCGAGCAGCACTATGTGGTTGTCCGTGCCTCCGCTGATCACGCGGAAGCCGCGGCGGGCGAGCTCGTCGGCCAAAACCCTGGCGTTGTCGACGACGCGGAGCATGACCTCGCGGAACTCGGCGCCCGCGGCGTGCTTGAACAGCCAGGTCTTCGCCGCCATGATGTTGAGGTGGATGGAGCTGATCGCGCCGGGAAAGACACCCCTGTCGAGGGCCTTCGCATGCTCCGCCCTGCACAGGACCATGCCGCCGCGCGGGCCGCACAGGGTCTTGGTGGTGGACGAGGTGACGAAGTCCGCGTGGGGCACGGGGCTGGGGATGACCTTCGCCGCCACGAGCCCGGCGACGTGTGCCATGTCCACCATGAACAGGGCGCCGACCGACCGGGCGATCCCCGAGATCCGCTCGTAGTCGATCAGGCGGGGGTACGCGCTGCCGCCCGCGATGATCAGGCGGGGCCTGCGCTCCCTCGCCAGGGACTCGAGCTCGTCGTAGTCGATCTGCTCGGTCTTCTCGCTCAGGCCGTAGGAGGCGAAGTTGTAGAACTTGCTCATGAAGTTTGCTGGAGAGCCGTGAGTAAGGTGGCCGCCGTGGTCGAGCCTCATCCCCAGCACGACGTCGCCCGGCTTCAGCACGGCCGCGTAAACGCTGTAGTTGGCGGTGGAGCCGGAGTACGGCTGGAGGTTGGCGTGGTCCGCGCCGTACAGGGCCTTCGCCCGCTCCACCCCGAGCCTCTCCATCTTATCCGCGACCTGCGACCCAGCCTGAAAGCGAGCCCCCGGGTACCCCTCGGTGGTCTTGTTCGCGAACACGCACCCCGACAGTTCGAGCAGCTCCTCGCTCTCCGTGCTCTCAGACGCTATCATCTCGATGTTCTTCTCCTGCCGGTCGAGCTCCTCGGCCACGATACCGTACAGCTCGGGATCGGACATCCTGGTGTGCCTCAGCATCCTCCGACTACCTCCCAATCGTTTTTCGGGCGGCCCGGCCGCCTCTCCTGTCCGCGACGAGGATACTCCAACTTCGGCCCGGGGGCAAGCGGCGGATGGCGCGCGCATGCATCTTGACAATTCACCACTCGTCGAGTATTCTGACATGCGCACTCATCTCATGCCGTTCGGCGGGAGGTGGTTCTTGATGCGTGTCCGGTTGCGAGCCGCGCTCGCGCTGTTGTTTCTGTTCGCCCCGTTGCTGTCGGCTCCCGGCACGGCCGCCCCGGAGGGCGGGTGGGCGCCGGTCCTGTCGATCCGAGCCGTCGACGGCACTCTGTTCGTGGCCACGGCGGAGCCGGGCGGCCTCTTCTCCTCCGCGGACGGGGGGAGGAGCTGGCGGCACATCGGCGTGGGCATCCCCTCCGCCAATCTCTTCTCTATGCGTGTCTATCCGGGAGGGATCATAATTCTATGCACCTTCGACGAGGCCCTGATCTCCAGGGACGGGGGCTCGTCGTGGGCCTCCCTGGATGGCGAAGGCTTCATCAAGGACTTCCTGCTCACCCGCTCGGGCACTCTGCTGCGGGTGCACTGGGACGAGGGGTTCCAGAGCGTCAAGGCCAGGGAAGGAGAGCGATGGGCCCGCTCGGCAGGCAACGTCGACTCACTGGTGACGGACGTGGTGGAGGCCGGGGACGGACGCCTGTGGGGGGCGACCTTCGGCGGAGGGATCCTGCTCTCGGACGACGGGGGGTTGAGCTGGCGATCCTTCGACGGGCCGGAGAACGCCCTGGTGCTGGCCCTGGCCTGGAGCGCCGCCGCGGATACTCTCTTCGCAGGGTGCTGCGAGGGAGGCGTGTTCGCGCGCGGGGGCGGCGAGGAGTGGCGGAGCGCGTCGCAGGGGCTGCCGGCGGGGTCGTCGGTCCAGGCGCTCGCGGTGGCCGCCGACGGTTCGGTATGGGCGGGCACGCGCCGGGACGGATGCTTCGTGTCGAGGGACGAAGGCGCGAGCTGGTCGGCCTTCCCCGGCGGAGAGGGCCTCTCGGTCAACGCGATAGAGCCCTTCGACGACGGAGTCGTGATCGGCACATCCACGGGAGGGCTGTTCTTCGCCGAGGCCGGGCTGTCCGCCTGGAGGGCGCTGCTGCCGTCGGACCCAGTCACGGGGCTGGTCGAGCTGGATGGCGAAATCCTGGCGGTGTCGCGCTCGGGCAGGCTTTTCCACTCGTCGGACGGGGGGCGCGAGTGGCGCGGACAGGGCGAGGTCCCGACCGGTGGCGCGGAGTGCTCGGCCCTGCTCGTTACGTCAGACGGCTCGCTGCTGGTGGGCTATCCGGGCAGGATCTTTCTCCGCGAAGGGGGGGAGTGGACCCGTCGCTCGTTCCCGACCGGGGGCGAAGGCGCGCTCGACCCGGTCATCGCGATGGCCGAGAGCGGGGGCGCGCTCTACGCCGCGACCTGGCGCAGCGGGCTGATGCGCTCGCGAGACGGCGGGCGGAACTGGGAGCGGGTAGACACGACAGGGCCGGGCGACGACGACCAGAGGGACTTCACCTACATTTACTCACTGGCCTCGGACGGGGCGCGGCTGGCCCTCGCCACCGACGCGGGGCTGTCGGCGTCCGTGGACGGCGGTGAGAGCTGGAGGCACTCGTATTTCAACTCAGGGCTGCTGTCAGTCGTCTTCGACCGCGACGGGACCCTGTGGGGCACCTCGAAGACCGGCGTGTGGCGCTGCGACCTCGCGAACATGGAGGCCGACGAGGGAAGGATCGACGGGTTCAGATGGTCGCCGCTGGACTACTTCTCCGACCTGTACCGGGGAGCGGGCGGGGACCTGATCGGGGCGAGGCGGAACGCGCTGCACCGGCTGGCCCCGCGCGACGGCGGCTACAGGATGGAGGGGGCGTCCCTGTCCAACGTCGAGGCGCTGGCGCTTCTGCCTCTCTCCGGCGGGGGCCTGCTGCTGGGGACGTCCAGGGGGTTCTTCCGGTCCGAGGACGGCGGGCGCTCCTGGGCGGAGGTCGCGCTTCCATGACCGGCACACGCCTTTAAGGGGGGGACTGGCATGAGAGAGCTGTATCGCAGGTTCGGGGCGCTGCTGCTTCTTTTCGCGGCCACGGCGTCCTTCGCGCTGGCCCGAGACCGGGTGATAAGCATCCACGCGGTGGAGATGGGCGACGAGTACCGCTCGGCCTACCGTCCCGTTCGCGCGTTGACCGCGTCGAGCGCGATGCGGAGCGCGTCGCGCTCGTTCAAAAGGGCGGTCCCGATCCCCGAGTTCATCGACGAGCTCACGGAGGGCAGGGTCGAGACGGTCGGAGGCTCGGAGTGGGAGGATCTGTTCGCTGGCGTCCTCGCGACGCCCGGGTCGTCTCCCCTTGTCGACAGGATGGGTAGGGACCAGAGTCGCCCCTTCTACTTCTTCTCCCCGGAGGAGGCACCCTTCCCGGAGATCTTCGACAGGATGACGCTCGCGGACCAGCGCTTTCGCTTCCTGAAGCTGCCATCCCCCTCCGGGCCGCGCTTCGCCGGGATGACGATCCAGGGGCCTGCGGACGCGGACGGAAGCGGCGCGCCATCCTGGATAGTCCGCCCCTTCCGGCGCTACGCCGCCGCGCCGTTGCTGCTCGCCCTGGTCGTCTACGCCGTCTTCCCTCCTCGCAGGAGGGCCCCGGCGGGAGCGCTCGTCTACCCGAAGTGGTCCTCGTGGATCCTGCCCGATCTGGTGGGATCCATCGTCTCCTGCTTCTTCTTCGCCCTGCCGTTCTTCCTGGCACCCGCGATCTTCGGCGGCGGCGAGGTGCTGAACGTCTCCAGCGGAATGATAATCGTCACCCTGATCGTCTGGCTGATGGCGGCGATCTTCGCCTTGATCCTGTACTTCTCGGCCAGGTACGCCTCCTTCTCGCTGGAGCTGCTGCCGGGCGCGATGATGCTGCGCGTCCTGGGCGGGGAGAGGATGATCCCCTACGCCGCGATAGAGTCGGCCGGCATCGCCGACTACCGGCCGCCTAGATGGCTGAGGACGCTGCTCTTCATCGCCTCGCTGGGGAGCTGGCGAATGCTGGGGCATGCGCTGCTCGTGTCCAGCCGAAGCGACTGGGGAATCGAACTGAGGATCAGGGGCGAGACGCCGATCAGGTTCCTCTGCTCGAACCTGCCGGGGGCGGAGAGGATTCTGGAGGCCTTCAAGCGCGAGCGTGTGGAGGTGTCGCCGGAGCTTGAGAGCGCGCTGGCGCCTGAAGAGAAGGAGTGAGTCCCTCCGGGGACGGTTACTCCGCGTCGACTCAAACGCCGGTGGGATCTCAAGAGTACCCCCCAGATCCCTCCTCCCTCCGGTCGTCGGGATGACAGAGAGCCAGTCCACCCCGTCGTTCCGAACGACGCCCTCCCATGTCATCCCGAACGGCGCGAAGCGCCGGAGGGATCCAAGCAGACGACCGAACGGCATGTCTGTCATTCAACCCGTCGCCACCCCTCCGTCTTTTCCCTTTTACCAGGCGCACCGCGAATCTCAGGTTATAATAGATGCTGGAACTTGCGCAAGCCGTTATGGAGTCGGGCCGGCTTTTCAATATAGCCGGCATCAATCTCAAGGGAGGGTTTGATTTGGGCAGGGA
>MTKY01048953.1_pt1 | contig 18047 bp, 12 predicted proteins | sample 1042731 | NCBI WGS metagenome assembly MTKY01 (sample SAMN06212206, study PRJNA360538) | anaerobic digester metagenome | biome: Wastewater treatment plant; material: sludge; isolation source: anaerobic digester fed with sludge from wastewater treatment plant | place: Denmark: WWTP Soeholt ... | reverse complement strand
GCGCAAATCCCCTCCCCGCGCAATCCACCCGGATTCCTGTCATGGGTTTTCGAACGAATGGCAAGCGCTTTCTGATGCGCATCATAAAAAAGCTTGTTCCAGCTTTTTTTCATTCCGCTGTTAGCATGGAACTGTCGGACCTCCCTGATGATCAAATCCCGCAATCGCATGAGACGAGAGATTTGACTGTAACGCTGCCCTACGGTCGGTCTGTCACATGATGTTCATGCTTTCTGTAATAGCGTCCGGCCAAAAGGTAACGAGAAAGTGGATCAGCTGAGGCTGCGAAAATACGAATCCCTGGGACCCTTCGAAATCAAGAACGACCTTGCGAGACTCGCGTCCTCGACCACCAAGGCTTCGGCCGTCAGTTACATGAACGCGGGGCGCGGCAATCCGAACTGGGTTGCGACCGAACCGCGCGAGGCCTTCTTCCTGCTCGGCCAGTTTGCGGTGCTCGAATGCAAGCGCGTGCTCGATCTGCCCCCGGGTGTCGGCGGGATGCCAAGAAAGGAGGGTGTCGCCGCGCGCCTCGCTGCCTGGCTCGCAAAGTATGACGAGCTGCCGGGAGCCGCCGTGCTTGCCGCGATGGTGCCGTGGGCCGTCAGGGAGTTCGGCTTCGATGCCGACGCGTTCGTCCACGAACTGGTCGACTCGATCATCGGTGACAACTACCCCGTCCCCGACCGGATGCTGGTGCACAACGAGAAAATCGTGCGCGAGTATCTGCAGTGGGCGATGTGCGGCACGCCGCGCCCGAAGGGCAGCTTCGAGCTCTATGCCGTCGAGGGCGGCACGGCGGCGATGTGCTACATCTTCAAATCGTTGAAGACCAATCGCCTGCTCAACGCCGGCGACACGATTGCGCTCGGCACGCCGATCTTCACGCCCTATCTCGAAATGCCCCACCTCGAGGATTACGATCTCAAGGTGATCAACGTGGAGGCCAAACAGGAGGACCGTTTTCAGTTCGGCGACGAGGAGCTGGCCAAGCTGCTGGATCCGAAGGTCAAGGCATTCTTTCTGTGCAACCCGGGCAATCCGAGCGCGGTGGCGCTGAATGCAGCGACGATAGAGAAAATCGGCGCCATCCTGAAAAAGCGCCCCGACCTGATATTGCTGACCGACGATGTCTACGGCACCTTCGTTCCCGGATTCCGCTCGCTGCTCGGCGCGTTCCCGCGCAACACGATAGGCGTGTATTCATACAGCAAATATTTCGGTTGTACCGGCTGGCGCCTCGGCGTGATCGCGCTGCACGAGAACAACCTGCTCGACGAACTCATCGCCCGCCATCCGGAGCCGGTACAGAAAAAGCTCGACAAGCGTTACGGCACATTGGTGCTCGAGCCGCGCAAGGTCCGTTTCATCGACCGCATCGTTGCCGACAGTCGCGACGTGGCGTTGAACCATACCGCCGGGCTGTCGCTGCCGCAGCAGGTAATGATGAGCCTGTTCTCGCTGTACGAACTGATGGACCAGAAAAAACTCTATCAGAAGGCGTGTCTGGGCATCGTCAAGAAGCGCGTCGAGGCAACCATCGAGGGCCTCGGTATCGAGGTCGCGCCGAACGAGATGTTCGATTACTACTACGGGCTGATCGATTTCGAATTCTGGCTGAAGAAGTATGCGGGTGGCCAGGAAGTGATCGACTGGGTCAGGGAGAATATCCATCCGCTCGACATCGTGTTCCGGCTCGCCGAGGACTACGGCATCGTGTTGCTGAACGGTGGCGGTTTCGAGGCGCCGGACTGGTCCGTGCGGATATCTTTCGCCAACCTCGAAAGCCATGTCTACGACGATATCGGGCGCGCGGTGCGTGCCATCGCCCGCAGCTACAAGCAGGCCTACGAGGCGTCGCTGGCGCCGCCACCGGTGACCAAAGCCAAGACCGCCGCGCCGGGCAAAACCATCAAGGGCAGCAAAGCGGGCAAGCCCCGCGGGACCGGCAAGCGCTGAGTGAACAGCGCTGCGGCTGCGACCGCCCCGGTCCGCCACCACGACCCATCCAGACATCAGACGGGAGAGCGATCATGAGACTGACAGCAAAGACATTCGGGTTCCTGACAGCTTTCGCCCTGAGCGCCGTCGCGGCTGTGGCAAGCGCGGCCCCGCAGGCGGCGGCAACCCTGCCCAACATCCGGGTGCTCGCAACCGGCGGCACCATTGCCGGTGCCCAGGCCAGCGCCCAGGACTACGGGTACAAATCCGGCGCCTATGACGTCAACACGCTGATTCAAGCGGTGCCGAACCTCGACAAGCTCGCCCGCATCACGGGTGAGCAGGTGGTCAATATCGGCAGCCAGGACATGAACGACGAAGTCTGGCTCACGCTCGCGAAGCGCCTCGCCACGGCTCTCGAGTCGGACGACGTGGATGCCGCGCTGATCATGCACGGTACCGACACGCTGGAGGAGACCAGCTATTTTCTGAGTCTCGTCACCAAGAGCCCCAAGCCGGTCGTGATGGTCGGCTCGATGCGTCCCGCCACCGCGATCAGCGCCGATGGCCCGGGCAATATCTACAACGGCATCGCGATCGCGGCCAGCGCGCAAGCCAGGGGTCGCGGCACGCTGGTGTCCCTCAATGACGAGTTTCACTACGCGCGCAACGTGGTGAAGACAGACACCACCAGTGTGCAGACTTTCAGCAGCCTCAACCGGGGACCGGCGGGCCTGGTGCACACCGGCACCGTCGAGTGGTTCGAGCCGATGGACAGGAAAGTCGGCGCGGCGACCGAGTTCTCGATTGACGGCCTCGACAAGCTGCCGCGGGTGGACATCATTTATGCGCATGCCAACATGAGCGCGGACCTGATCGATGCGGCAGTCAGGAACGGCGCGAAAGGACTCGTGGTGGCTGGCGTCGGTGACGGCAACATGACCACCCCGGCGCTCGAGGCATTGAAGAAAGCCGCCAAGTCCGGTGTTGCCGTGGTGCGCAGCACCCGGTTGCCGATGGGCCTGGTGCTGCGCAACAACGAAGTCAATGACGACGAGATGGGTTTCGTCGCCTCGGGTGAGCTGAACCCGCCGAAATCGCGCGTGTTGCTGCAGCTCGCATTGACCAGGACCAGCGACCCGAAGCGTATCCAGCAGATGTTCTACGAGTACTGATCGAGGGCGCCGCATTTCGAGAATGCGGCCTGAGGTTTTTTGTTTACCGAATCCCGTTTGCTTGAAGGAGATATCAAATGAGAGTCCCGATGATTTCAAGACTGTTCGTGCTGGCGCTTGCGCTGGCCATCGGCGCTGGCGCACAGGCGGCAGAGCAGCTGCGCAAGGCCGATATCGAGGCGGCGTTGAATGCGGCCTATGACAAGTACAAATCGCTGCAGGAGGGCGCCAACGCGGATTACATACCGGCGCTCGCGAAGGTCGATTCGAATATCTTCGGCATCGCGCTGGTCACCACCGACGGCAAGGTGTACACCGCCGGCGACGTAGGCTCGGAGGTGTCGATCCAGTCGATCTCCAAGGTTTTCACCATGGCCAAGGTGATCGAGGAGCAGGGGCCCGACGCCATAGCCGCCAATATGGGCGTGGATGCGACCGGGCAGGTGTTCAACTCGATCGTTGCGGTGGAGCAATACCGCGGCTCGGAGATGAACGCCATGGTCAACCCGGGTGCCATCACCGCGACGAGCATGGTATCCGGTGCCTCGCGCGAGGAGATCTGGAACAAGATCCTCGGCTATTACAGCGATTTCGCCGGTCGCAAGCTCGCGGTCAATCGTGAGGTGTTCGAATCCGAGGCCGCGACCAACCAGCGCAACCAGGCGATCGGGCGGCTGATGTACGCCTACGGCCATATCAAGAGCGAACCCGACCGTGCCACCGATATCTATACCGAACAGTGCTCGGTGAACGTCAACGCGCGCGATCTCGCCACCATGGCGGCGACCCTGGCCAACGGCGGCAAGAATCCGGTGAGTGGAAAGAAGGTGCTGGAAAACAAGTATGTGCCCAACGTGCTCGCGGTGATGGCGACGGCCGGTCTTTACGACGACTCGGGCAAATGGCTCTACCGGACCGGCCTGCCGGCGAAGAGTGGCGTCGGTGGCGGCATTCTCGCGGTATCGCCCGGTCGTTTCGGTATCGCGGTCATCTCTCCGCCATTGGATGCAGCAGGCAACAGCGTGCGCGCGCAGAATGCGATCGCGGATATTTCCAATGCGCTCGGCGGCAACCCCTACGCCGTGCAACCGCGCCGCTAAGCAGCGTGAAGCCGCAGCCTTTCGCTACGGCTTCACGAATTCATCAATGATCAGGAGTTGTACATGAGTGGAACCGGCATGATTTCCGATGGCTTTTCCATCCCGGATGCGCGCGCCGACCATTGGGCCCAGGCAGCGATAGTCGGTCGTGCCTGGGCTGCGGCCGTGGCACGTGGCGAGGACGCCGGGAAACTCTGCGATGCCGCGCGCAGCGCGCTGGCGGAAATCGTCACGCTGGAGGATTTCTTTGCGTTTCCCGGGCTGCGTCTCATGCAGACTCTTCAGGAGCGGCTGCAGGGCGCCGATGCCGGTGGATTTGCCGCGCTGGCCCAGCGTGTCAACGAAGGCCTTGCCTCGGGTGCCTATCGCCATGATGCCGTACTGTGGGAGCCGGGCGAAGAGTCCGAGGTCACCCTGGCGGAATTTCTGCCGCCATCGTTCGATCACGAGGACAGTCACCGCCCCTATTTCGAGGTATTGATCGTCGCCGCGGCCGACACCTCGCATTTCGAGCACAACCGCCGGGAACTCAGGCGCCTGCGCCGCGCCGATGATCCGTTCATCTACGAAGTGCTGCAAGCGGGCAGTTTCGAGGACGCGATCCTCGCGACCCTGGCGAATCCCGACCTGCAGGCGGTCGTGATCGGCGACGGTTTCGGGTTCCGTTCGAGTCGCGACGCTCCCGGCTTGCGTGAGGCCCTGGCACGCACCAATCCATTCGATCCCGCGGCTCTCGATGTGCGCGACTACGGGCTCAAGCTGGCCTCGACGCTGAAAAGCCTGCGTCCGGAACTGGATATCTATTTTCTCACCGAGCGCGGGCCGGAACTGCTCGCCGCGCAACCGGAAGCCGAGGCGATCCGGCGCATTTTCTACGGTCGCGAAGAAATCATGGAAATGCACCTGGCCCTGCTCGACGGGGTCGGCGAGCGTTACGAAACGCCGTATTTCGACAACCTCAAACGCTACAGCCGCAAACCCGTCGGCACTTTTCATGCGCTCCCCGTTGCCCGCGGCAAATCGATTTTCCGCTCGCACTGGATCCGTGACATGGGCCAGTTCTACGGCATCAACCTGTTCATGGCCGAATCGTCCGCCACCACCGGCGGACTCGACAGCCTGCTCGAGCCGACCGGCAACATCAAGCGCGCGCAGGAACTGGCGGCGCGCGCTTTCGGTGCCGAGCACGCCTATTTCGTCACCAACGGCACCTCGACCTCGAACAAGATCGTGCTGCAGGCGCTGCTCGCCCCCGGCGATATCGTGCTGATCGATCGCAATTGCCACAAGTCGCACCATTACGCCATGGTGCTCTCCGGCGCGCAGCCACTGTATCTCGAGGCCTATCCGATGACGGCCTACTCGATGTACGGAGCCGTGCCGCTGCGCGCCATCAAGCAGGCCCTGCTGGCATTGAAAGCCGAAGGCAAGCTCGACCGCGTGCGCATGGTGGACCTGACCAACTGCACCTTCGACGGCCACATGTACAATCCGCGGCTGGTGATGGAGCAGTGTCTGGCGATCAAGCCCGATCTGATTTTCGTGTGGGACGAGGCCTGGTTCGGCTTCGCCCGTTTCTCGCCTTTCCATCGCCTGCGTACCGGGATGTTCGCGGCCGCCGCACTCGGACAGCGTTATGCCAGCGCTGCCTACCGGGAGGAATATGCGGCGTTTCGCGCCGAGGCCGGTGAACTCGACCCGGCGGACCCGCGGCTGCTCGACATGCACCTGCTGCCGGATCCGGATCTGGTGCGCATCCGCGTCTATGGCACCCAGTCGACCCACAAGTCGATGTCCGCGCTGCGCCAGGGTTCGATGATCCTGGTACACGATCAGGACTTCGCGCAGGTGCACGGCGCGTTCGAGGAAGCGTTCTTCACGCATACCTCGACCTCTCCGAACCTGCAGATCATTGCCTCGCTCGATCTGGCGCGCCGGCAGATGGAACTCGAAGGCTACGGCCTGGTGTCGCGCTCGACCGATCTCGCGTTGCGCATCCGCCGCCAGGTCAATGGCAACCCGCAGATCGCGCAATACTTTCGCGTGCTCAGCCCGGAGGAGATGGTGCCCGCCGCGCATCGCGCATCGGGCATCCGCGACTACGGCCCGCCGCACGGCAACTGGCAACAGATGGCGAGCGCCTGGAATCACGACGAGATTGCACTCGATCCGACCCGCCTGACCCTGGTTTGCGGCACGGCCGGCTACGATGGCACCGCGTTCAAGGGCTTGCTGGCCGAGCGCTATGACATCCAGCTCAACAAGACCTCGCGCAACAGCATCCTGCTGCAGACGAATATCAACAACACGCGCAGCGATGTAGCGCATATCGTGCGCGTGCTGGCCGAAATCGCCCGCGATATCGACAAGCAACTGCGCCGTGGCGGCGCGGCCGCGCGGGCAGAATTCGCGGCAAGAGTAAAAGCACTGATGGAAGACGTGCCGGACCTGCCGAACTTCAGCAGTTTCCATGATGCGTTTCGCGAGGATCCGGGCAGCGCGACCACCGAGGGTCATATGCGCGAGGCTTTCTACAGCGCCTATCGCGCCGACCAGTGCGAGTATCTGGCGGTGAATTCGCCGGAAATGGACCGCCGTCTGGAGCAGGGGCCGCAGGTCATCGCCGCCGATTTCGTGATTCCCTATCCACCCGGATTTCCGATCATGGTGCCCGGGCAGGTGATCACGGCCGATACCATCACCTTCATGCGCAAGCTGGATGTCAAGGAAATCCACGGCTACCACGCCGCCCAGGGACTGCGCATACTCAAACCGGAAGTACTCGCGGCGCGCAAGCGCTGACGGGTAGTTGGCATCGCAGGCGGGAGACACAATCAATGTGGCAGTGGTTCGCGGATACCTTGCGGAGCAATCCCGAGATCGCGATATTCCTCACCCTCGGACTTGGCTTCTGGGCGGGGAAATTCAAGTTCGGTTCGTTCAGCCTGGGAGTCGTGACCAGTACCCTGCTCGCGGGTGTGCTCGTTGGCCAGCTCGGCATCACGATCTCTGCCCACGTCAAATCCACGTTCTTTCTGATGTTCCTGTTCGCGGTGGGATATGGCGTCGGACCGCAGTTTTTCCGTGGTCTGAAGGGTGACGGTGTTCCGCAGGTATTGTTCGCGCTGATGCAGTGCGTGGCGGTGCTGCTTACCGCGGCAGGCGTCGGCTATCTGCTCGGCTACGACGCCGGCGGCACGGCTGGCCTGCTGGCCGGTGCCAGCACCATCTCCGCGGTACTCGGCGTCGCCACCGACAGCATCAACCAGCTCGCGCTCGACGCCTCCGGGAAGAAGGCGATGCTCGATGCGATGCCGGTTGCCTACGCGGTGACCTACCTGTTCGGCACCGCCGGGTCGGCGTGGCTTCTCGCCACCCTCGGGCCGAAGATCCTCGGCGTGGATATCGCCGAGGAGTGCCGCAAGTACGAGGCCGAGATGGGCGGTGCGCTGGCCGACGATCCCGACCGTCTTTCCGGTTACACGACATTCGTGTTGCGTGCTTACCGGCTCACCGACCCGAGCTGGGTCGGGCGCACGGTCGCCGAATTCGAGGCCAGCTTCGTCGGCCAGAGAGTGTTCGTCGAGCGTCTGCGCCAGGACGGTGAACTGCTCGATCCGGCTCCCGAGCTGGTGCTGCGACAGGACGCGATCATCGCCATCGCCGGGCGGCGAGAGGTCGTGCTCGAGCGCGCCCTGCAGCTTGGCGTCGAAGTCGATGACCGCGAGTTGCTCGACCTCGAGATCGAGCGGCTCGACGTCGTGATCACGCGCAAGGAGGTTGCCGGCCTGTCGCTGCAGGAACTCGCGACCGGCGGGCTCGGTGACAACCTGCGCGGTGTGTTCTTGCGCAAGATCCTGCGCACCGGGGTCGAGATGCCGATCACCATGGGCTTCAGGCTGGAGCGTGGCGACACGCTCACGCTGGTGGGTCCGCGTACCCACGTCGATCGCGTGGTGCCGCAGATGGGCTATGCCGATCGTCCCACCGACGAGACCGATATGGTCGTGATGGGTGCGGGTATCGTGATCGGTGCGCTGATCGGCGCGCTGACATTCCGCCTCGGCGGCGTGCCTCTCAGCCTGAGTACCAGTGGCGGTGCGCTGATCGCGGGGCTGGTATGCGGCTGGTTGCGTTCCGTGGATCGTACCTATGGCCGCATCCCCGGCCCGGCTTTGTGGGTGTTCAACAATATCGGGTTGAATGTTTTCATTGCAGTGGTGGGCATCAGCGCCGGCCCGGGGTTCGTCGCCGGACTCAAGGCGCAGGGTCTCGAGCTGTTCCTCGCCGGTATCGTGGTGACCACCGTACCCCTGATCATCGGCCTGCTCGCCGGGAAATACCTGTTTCGCATGAAGGCGCCGATCATCCTCGGCGCCTGTGCCGGCGCACGCACCACCACGGCCGCGCTCGGCGCAATCGAAGAGGAGGCGAAGAGCAAGGTTCCGGCCCTTGGCTATACCGTGACCTATGCAGTCGGCAATACGCTGCTGACCGTGTGGGGCGTGGCAATCGTATTGCTGATGAGCTGAGCCGGAGGCGAGAGTTGCAACTGATTTTTTGATCGTAAATCCAGGAGTCCCAACATGAAAGAACTGATATTGCCGCATCGCGGAACGGTTTCCCGCCCCCACGCAGCCCTCGCGGTGATGTTGTCGGTGCTTGCGCTGCCATTGTCGGCCCACGCCGACGATGTCGCGGACCTGAGACGCGAGCTCGAGGCCTCGCGCGCCGCGATCGAGCGCCTGGAACAGCGCATCCTCGATCTCGAATCCGCGCGCACGGCTCCCGCCGCCGCAGCGATGGCTCCGGCCGTTGCCACGGCGCCGGCAGTAGCGCCGGCAGCCGCGACGCAGCCCTCCAACGATGCCAAACTCGATGTCTACGGTTTCGTGCAGCTCGACACGATCTACGATTTCAATCAGTCCGACCCCAACTGGAAGGACGCGCTGCGCGTCTCGAAGATCCCGATCAACTGCCCCGACGACGCCGGCTGCGGCAAGGATGGCGAGACCGTTTTCGGGGTGCGCCAGACACGCATCGGCGTGCGCGGCAAGATCCCGACGGAAATTGGCGAGCTGAACACCAAGCTCGAATTCGAACTGTTCGGCGTAGGTGCCGACGAAGGGAAGACCACGCCGAGGCTGCGCCATGCCTGGGCGGAGCTCGGCGAATTCGGCGCCGGCCAGACCTGGTCGCTGTTCATGGATCCGGACGTGTTCCCCAACACCATCGAGTACTGGGGTCCGACCGGCATGATTTTCGTGCGTAACCCGCAGCTGCGCTGGACGCCGTACCGCACGGCAGGCCAGCAGTTTGCGATCGCCCTGGAATCGCCGTCCTCGGCACTGGACACCGGCAAGATCTCCGACATCGACCCCGACGATAACCCGCTGTCGATCCAGAGCGAGAACAACCTGCCCGACCTGACCGCGCAGTGGCGCTCGAGCGGTGACTGGGGCCATGTGCAACTGGCCGGCATCGTGCGCTCGGTGGGATTCGAGACCGCCAACACCGCCAATGGCAATCCCTCGGGCGAGGAAACCGGCTGGGGCTTGAATGGCAGCGCCAGCATTGCGGTCACCGGACGCGACAAGCTGCACCTGCAGCTCGCCTATGGCGAGGGCATCGCGAGTTATATCAACGATGGCGGCAGCGACCTTGCACCGAACGACGATCTCACGGGTGCGGAACTGCTTCCGTTGCTGGGCGCACTTGCCTATTACGACCACTACTGGAGCGAGCGCTGGAGCAGCAGCATCGGCTGGAGCATCGCGGAACAGGACACCACCCGAGGACAGTACGGCAGCGCCTACGAAAGCGCGCAGTATGGCAACCTGAACCTGTTGTACTATCCCGCGCCGGGGATCATGATCGGTGGCGAGCTGATGTATGGCGAACTGGAGCTGAAGGACGGCAGCACGGCCGATGATACGCGCATGCAGATGTCCTTCAAGTACAGCTTCGACTGAGGGTGCGGGGCTGATGCCGGCACGCCGGCAATCAGCCTGATATCGGCATCGCCGTGCGATCGCGCTCCTTTGTGCATGTTCGCGTCGCAGCCACCCGGTTTGGTAACTCCCGGTAATCGATGGGGTAAGTGAAAGTGCAATCAGGATCGTTGGTGATCGATTTTCTGCGGACCAACCCCGTCTTTACCCTGTTCATCATTCTTGGCGGTGGTTATCTGCTGGGGCGGTTGCGCATCGGGCCGGTTTCGCTCGGGCCCGTCGCCGGCGCGCTGCTCGTGTCCCTGGTGTTCGGGCAATTCGGGTTCAAGGTCAGCGAAGGTGCCCAGTCCGTAGGTTTCGCGCTGTTTATTTTCGCGGTTGGCTACCAGGCGGGGCCGCGCTTTTTCGAAGTGCTGAAAACCCAGGGGCTGCAGTACCTGGCGCTGGCACTGTTCGTGGCCGGTACCGGCGGAGCCATTGCGATCGCGGCCGGCCGGCTGCTCGATCTGCCTTTTGGTGGCACGGCGGGACTGCTCGCCGGCGCGATGACCACTACCCCCACGCTCGCTGCGGCGCAGGACGCGGTCCGTTCGGGCATCGTGGCGCTGCCCGAAGGGGCAAGCGCGGACAGCGTGCTCGCCACTATCGCCTCGAGCTATGCGATCACCTATATCGTGGGTCTGCTTGGCATCATTGCGACGATACGCATGCTGCCGCGCGTGGTCGGCGTCGACCTGGCCGCGGAAGCGGCAAAGATGGAAGAAGCGGGCAAACCGCAGCGTGGCGGTCAATTGCAGGCACGCGCCTATCGTGTCACCCGCCCCGAGGCATGCGAGCCCACGGTCAGGATGATTCGCGCCCGCTTCTGGGACGCGATGTCGGTCACGAAGTTGTTGCGCAACGGCGAATGGGTGCGTCTCGGCGACGATGAGCACCTGCAGCTTGGCGACGAGCTCCACGCTTATGGTGACTCGAGCTTTTTCCGCGGTGGAGTCGAAGAACTGGGGGAAGAAATTCCCGTTTCGCCCGAAATCGACATGTCTGCGGACTATACCCACGTCGTCATCGCGCGCCGTGGCGCGGTCGGCAAGACGATCGCGGAACTCAATCTCGCGCGCAACCACGGACTCGTCGTCACCGAGGTGCGGCGTGATGGTGTTCGGCTTCCGCTCAGCAGTCACCTGCGTCTGCAGCGCAGCGATGTGCTGAGCGTGGCAGGACCCAAGCCGGGCTTGCGAGAGATGCAGGAAGTCCTCGGCCCGGTGGAGTCGGGCATTGCCGAGACTGATATGGCGACGTTTGCGTTTGGCATTGCGCTCGGTGCCCTGATCGGCGTTTTCGCCATCAATGTGGGCGGGGTGCCGATCGGACTGGGCATGGCCGGGGGCTTGCTCGGCTCCGGGATTTTCGTGGGCTGGTTCAATGCCATTCGGCCGACCTTCGGCAGGTTTCCCGAGGCCGCGCGGTGGATACTGATGGAATTCGGGTTGATGATCTTTATCGTTGGCGTCGGCTTGCAGGCCGGTGGCCAGATCGTCGCGACTTTTGCAAAAGCGGGCCCGGCGCTGGTCCTGGCCGCGATCCTGGTGGTCGCGGGACCAGCCCTGCTCGGTTATGTCTTTGGTCGCAAGGTGTTGCGCCTGCATCCGGTGCTGCTGCTTGGTGCGCTCACCGGTGCGATGACCAGCGCGGCCGCCATGGCGCTGGTCAATCGCGAGGCAAAGAGCGCGATACCGGCACTTGGTTATACCGGAACCTACGCCTTCGCCAACGTGATCCTCACGGTCGCCGGCACGCTGATCATGTTCGTATGAGGGGCTGCGGCAACTGATCCGCGGCCATGCCGTACCGTGGATGGCACATCAGTTACCGGCTGCTCTTATCTCGCTTGCCAGTTGCACCAGCTCGCCGGGCGACACGAAACTCTGGGCACGCAGCTCGCCGCCGTACTTGTGCACGACCTCCCTGAAATGGCGCTCCCAGACGTTTTCGAACAAAACGATGATCGCGGTGTGATCCGGAAGCAACTTCGCTGCTATCGAATGAATGTCATCCACCGTCAGACCGAAATCGCCCGCTGCGGCAGCACGGATTGCAGATTCGATGTGGTCGGCCGTGGACTCCGCGGCACCTGCCCGGCGGCTCGCGATCATGGCCAGCAGCGCGTTGATTTCCGGTGCGTCGTCGGCGTTCTCGAGCCGGCCGCCCTCCATCGCCGAAATTTTGCCGTTGGCATCCTTGCTCACCAGCACGAACGCATCCGGCCTGACTTCGCTGCTGGCCCAGAGCTCGCGCAGTTCGTCCATGAAATCGAACGGCAACAGCACGCCCGGAAAGTGCGTCACCATCAGGTTGAGCGAGCCCAGTTTGCCGAAGTCCATGCGCGGCAGCGCGGCGGGTGTCGTCGCTACTGCTGCCGGGCGTTCGCCGCGAATGAAGATGCCGAGATGATCGAGCACCGGGTTTGCCGCGGCCTCGCCACCCATGATCTGGTGCCAGTGCCGTTCGAATGTCTCGCGGGGAACAAAGGCCTTGCCCATGCGCAGGTAGGGATCCTGGAAATACACATGCTCATCGTCCACGCCGAGCACGACGATGTAATGGCCGTTGTCCCAGTCTTCCTCCGGGCGCAACGCGGAGCTGCGCTGACTGCGCCAGACCTGGGCCAGCGCGATCATCGGGTGACCAAAACGCCGGACCTCGTCGAGGCTGAGGTTATCGCGCAGTTCCGCCTCGAGGCCCAGCGCCCGCACGCCGCGCACGATGTTCTCGGGATAGGAGCCGACGTCGGACGACGTGCCGATCAGCTTCATGATCGCGGTCTCGTCGAGCTCGCGCCCCCAATAGCCCAGTACCGCCTGCAGCGCCGATGCGCCGCAGGAATACTCGGTGATCTGGCGCGTTCTGGACAGCAGCTGGAAATTGCTCATGATTCACGCTCCCGGACAATCAATTTGAGAATATAGGCAAAGGCCATGAGTGAAAATACCCTGCATGCAGCGAACGACGGCGACTCGCCGCAGCTCGTTCCGGAGCTCGACAATTTTTCGCTCGTGCTCGGCGGGCCGCTGTACCAGCTGTTCCGCAGGCTGCGCCTCGAGGACCAGGCCGAGGATTATCTGAGGAGGCGTATTTTCGTCCTCGCCGGGATCGCCTGGATACCGCTGCTGCTGCTGTGCCTGGCAGAGGGAACGCTCTTTGGCGGGGTGGCAATCCCCTTCATCGGCGACATCGAGACCCATGTACGGTTCTTGCTGGCATTGCCGCTCCTGGTTGTTGCGGAGCTCGTCGTGCATCTGCGCATGCGTGGTATCGTGGCCCAGTTTCTCGAGCGAAGGCTCGTCTCGGGGCACACGCTGCGGCAATTTCGTGCCGCTCTCCTGTCGGCGATGGAGCTGCGCAATTCGACGCTCGCCGAGCTGTTGCTGCTGGCGATCATTGTCCCGGTCACCTACTACCTGCGGGCGGATTTTCTCGCTCCGGAGGTTCCAACCTGGTACGCGCGGCTGGTCGAGGGCGGCAATATCACGCTTGCGGGATACTGGTACTGGTGGGTCAGCAATCCCCTGCTGCAATTCCTGGTACTGAGGTGGTACTTTCGCCTCTTCATCTGGGCGCGCTTCCTGTGGCGGGTTTCGCGAATCGAGCTTGCGCTGCTGCCAACGCACCCGGATCGTGCGGCGGGTCTCGGGTTCCTCGGTGAGAGCGCGTACGCACAGGCTCCGCTGCTTGCGGCCCACGGCGCCGCGGTTGCCGGACTCATCGCCAACCACATTTTTCATGAAGGGGCCTCGCTGGCGGCATTCAAGCTCGAGATCGTCCTGCTGGTCCTGATCCTGCTGTTCATGGTGCTGCTGCCGCTCTGCGTCTTTGCGCCCGCAATCCTCGCCGCAAAGCGACAAGGGCTGCGCGAATACGGCCGCTTTGCCAGTCACTACATGCGCGAATTCGATCGCCGCTGGTTGCGCAGTTCGGACCACGACGGCGAGAGCATGCTCGGTTCGGGCGATATGCAGTCGCTGGCCGACCTCGGCACCGCGTTCTGCGTGATCCGGGAAATCAAGGCAGTACCCTTCGGGCGCGATACGCTGTGGATGCTGCTCGTTGCGACGCTGGCCCCCATCGCCCCTCTGGTTTTCACGATGATTCCTCTGGAGGAACTGCTCAACCGCCTGATCGGGGCGGTATTCTGAGCGGGCAGCGCCGGGCGGTCCGCCTCAGTAGCCCGGCGGCGCGTTGACGATGACATAGGTCACGCCGCTGTTGGCATAGGATTGTGAGTACCACGACGATCCGCACCGGTAATAGCCAACGCCGCTCACGTTGTAGAACGTTGCCGAGCAGGGCAGGGTCGAGTAATAGACCGGTGCCGTTGCCGCGGCGACCACCGCTGCGGTGCCGACAACAGCGGCACCGACGATGATTGCCTCGGCGAGGTCGTCATTGTCCCAATCGTTGTCCCAGTCACCGTCGATTTCGTCGTCGTAGAAATCCTGCCGGTCTTCGCGGGCATCATCGGCGTGCTCCTGCCAGTCCTCGCGGTTCTGGTCCTGGTTGTCCTGGCGATCCTGCTGACGATCGCCGGCCGTGTCCTGGCGTTGGGTCTGCCTGTCTCCGCTGGTGTCCTGTCGCTGGGTCTGCCTGTCTCCGCTGGTGTCTTGTCGCTGGGTCTGGCGATCGGATGCGGCAACCTGCCCGTCCTGCCGGGTCTGGCTACGCTGGTCCGCTGCCCGCGCCTGCTGATTGCCCGGCTGCTGTGCGGCCTGCGTGCGCTGGGATGTTTGGGGGGGCCGCTGCTGCGATGTCTGCGGACGCTGGCTGCTTCGGCTGGAGGCGCTGCTGCGCTGGGAACCGCCGCGCGAGGAGAAGCCGCCATTTGCCGCCGGACCGCTGCGCGAGAATCCGCCGCCGCCCCGTCCACCACCACCACGTCCGCCGCCGCGCGCATCCGCCTCCTGCTGGATATAACCGGCCAGGATGAAAAGCATGGTCACCATGCAGGCGGCCCATTTGCGGGTGTGGCGGTTCATGGTTGTTCTCCCTCGAGCGATTCGGCCGCCGGCGGCAGTGCGACCATGGAACCCATGCGGGCCAGGAACTGGATTTTTCGCGCGTCCTTCGGCGGTTTGAAAGCGAACACTGCATCGACGGTGTCAGGCGCGAGATTCCAATCGACAAACTGGGCGCGAAACTGGGGCTGGCCCTTGTAATCCCGGTAAGTCAGCACGATGCGAAGCGGCAACGGCTGCGGGCCGTCGCTTACCCAGATCTGGAAATCCACGGTATCGCCGCGCGCACTCAGATGATGCGCGGGGGCGCCGAAAATCGTCGTTGATTCGACATAATCGACCGTCTTTACGCGGCGCTCGAATGCGCGTGGCAGGCTTTCGGTCAGCAGCAGTGCAAGCGGCAGACGCATCTTCAGATCGCCAACGAAGGTTTTCAGCGCCGCGTCGATGTCTCCCGCCTGCTTGCTCTGTGCATAGACGTTCTCGTCACCGCTGAACGCCGAGAGAGTCTTGCCGTCGAAGAGCAGCTGGTTTGTCTCGCCGTTGCTTTCCTCGACCTCGACGCGCAGATGGTCGGGCCGGCGAACCGTGATCCTGCGGATTGCGGCAAATTCGAGCTTTTCCCCCGTATCCTGCAAGGAGTCGTATGCGCTCAAGACGCGCATGCTGTAGCGCGGGGTCTTTGCCATGAACTGCGCCATGCCCATGAGGATGGCGCGGGCATCCGGGGCGCTCGCCGTCGGCTCGGCGCCGGAAGCGACCGGCGCGTCCTCGGCGTAGCATTTGCCGCCGACCGTCGCCGCCAGCACGAGGGATGCGCAGAAAGAAAAAAACCTGTTCGATCGTTTGCGGTTCATCGGGTTCGACCTCGGGAAAATGTTATCTGGCACTTCATGAAACGGCCTTGCGCGCAACGCTCGCCACCGCGGCTTCCACGGTCGCGAACATCCCGGCCGATCCCAGTGTCTCGGGGAGACTGGTACGGCGCACGGCGCTCAGCGAAGTCGGGTTCAGCGCGGCCAGCACAAGGTTGATACCCCGAGCACGGAATCCGGCAGCCATTTCCACCAGTCCTTTCAGCGCGGTGTATTCGAAATCCGGGATCGCGCCGCAGTCGAGAATCAGCGCCGTGGGCATTGCCGATTCCACCAGTTCGCGCAGCTTCTCGCCGACGTTCTGCGCATTGGCAAAGTAGACGCGGCCCTCGATACGCGCGATCAGGAGTCCTGGCGTCGATTCGTCCTCCCGGTGCTCCGCAGAGCGGGGGCGAAACACGTTGGTGCCCGGCTTGCGGCGCAGTTCGTAGACCATGGGGTTGTTTGCCTGATACATCAGGCTCAGCATCGACAGCAGCACGGCAACCAGGATTCCCTTCAAGGTCCCGAGAAATATCACGCCGAGAAAGGCCGCGATGGCCCAGCGGAACTCGACTGCGCGGACTTTCAGGATTGCCCGCATCTCGCCGGGATCGATCAGGCCCACCGAATAGGCGATCACGACCGCAGCCAGCGTGGCATGCGGCATCTTGCCTATGATCGGAGCAAGAAAGAGCATCGTCGCCAGCGCGGTCAGGGCCGCGACCATCCCGGCAACCTGGCTTCTGGCGCCAGCCAGGGTGTTTATGGCGGTCTGCGATGTCCCGCCACCTCCCGGCATCGCGCCAAAAAAGCCGCCCACCACATTGCCCATCCCGGTTGCCACCAGCTCCTGATCCGATACCACCCGGGCTTCACCCTCGCGGCGGAACGCGCGGGCCGCCGCGATGGTCTCGGTGAAGCTCATCAGCGCAATGCCGAGCGCCGCCGGCCACAGCATCAGCAGCAGACTCCGGTCCGGGCTCGAGAACGCTGGCAGCCCGCCAGGAACGGTCCCGACGACACTGACGCCAGCGGCCTCCAGCCCCAGCAGTGACGAGGCGGCAATCGCCCCGCCAATGGCAATCACCGGCGCCGGCGCGCGCGGCAATACTTTGGCGACCAGCACCAGGCATAACAGGGTGGCGACGGCAACCAGCAGCGTCGTCATCGAACTGTGAGGCAGCCCGGATGCGATCGCGAACAGGTCGCGCAGGAATCCGCTCTTGTCGATATGCACGCCGAGTACCTTGGGCAACTGGTCGACGACGATGACGCAACCGATGCCGGCCTTGAAGCCGGTGAGCACCGGGTCGGAGATGAAGCTGGCGAGGAAACCGAGCCGCAGCACGCGCGCTGCCAGCAGCATCAGGCCAACCAGCAGCGAGAGTGTTGCGGTTGCCGTCAGCAGTGGGATATCCGGCTGCGCGGCGGCCACCTCCCCGAGCGCGGCGCCCGAAAGGATGGCGATGGTGGTGGTCGTGGTCACGCTCAGGGTCGCAGAGGTACCCAGCGGCACGTAGACGAGCGGCGGGATGAACGCCGTGTACAGGCCCACCTGAAGCGGGAGGCCGGCGATCGCCGCATAGGCCATGGCCTTGGGAATCACCACGGCTGCCGCGGTCAGGCCCGCGACGATGTCAGCTCCCAGCCAGCCCCGTCGGTAACGTGCGATCCAGCCGATCGCGGGGACGAGGCTCCTCGAGGTGCTGTTCACTGTCGATCATCTCCCTTGAGCCTGCGTGTCGCGCGCAACGCACAGAACAAAACTCGTGTGCCGGGTCCCGGTGGCGGCACCGGCGGTTGCGCTAATCAATATTTGACTGAGTAGCCCCGCGCTTCTATGCAGGCACCGTAAGCACTCTTGAACCCATCGAGCTGCGCCGCAGCTTGCTGCTGGGCCGATTGCTGCGCCTGCTGTGCCTGCTGTTCTTTCTGCTGGCGGTCGGTCGCACCGCCGCGCATGACGCCGAGGGTCGCGCCGATCGCGGCGCCCTTGCCCCCGTCATCGCCGGCG
>MTKY01052499.1_pt1 | contig 18050 bp, 16 predicted proteins | sample 1042731 | NCBI WGS metagenome assembly MTKY01 (sample SAMN06212206, study PRJNA360538) | anaerobic digester metagenome | biome: Wastewater treatment plant; material: sludge; isolation source: anaerobic digester fed with sludge from wastewater treatment plant | place: Denmark: WWTP Soeholt ... | reverse complement strand
GGACCCGAGCACGCGCACCTGCTCCGCGGGGAGCCCGCCGAAGGGGGTATCTGGGTGCAGCTCAGCGGCCGCAATTTCGCGCCGGGCACGCGCGTGCATTTCGGCGGGCTCCCCGCGGAGCAGGTGCGCGTGCTCGGGTCCCAGGGCCTGGAGGCGCTGCTGCCCGCGGCGCCGCAGACGGACGGCGGCGTGGTCGATGTGATCGTTGACGGCGCCGAGCCGGGGCAAAGCAGCACGATGCCCGGCGGTTTCCGGTATCTGCCCCGCAGTACCGTAGTCCTCGAACTGGAACGCGTGGACGCCGGCGGCGGCGCGTTCCAGCTCGCCGTGACGGCCTCCTCCGACCGGTTGGCGCAAGTCGACCGGCTGACGTTTCGTCTGAGCACGGAACCGCCCCGCGCGCTCGAATGGCTCGATGTCATGCCCGACGCGGACGCGCTCCGGTCCGGGCGCCAGGTCGCTTCCCGGCCCGATCCCGAAGGCGGCCTCTGGATCGACGTTTCGCCCGCGCGGACCGGCTACCCGCTGGGCGGCCTCGTGCGGGTGCACTCCCGTCCCGCCGCCCATGCGCCGGCGACGGTCCCCGAATTCATCGTTACCCGCGCCCGCGCCTTCACCCCAGGCGGCACATTGCTCGAAGTCATGACGGAAGAGTAGCGCGGCAGCGTGTCGAGCGGCACCCCGGGCCCGCGGTCCCGGGGCGGCCGTATCCCGGACGGGTCAGGGGAACGGGTTCAGTAGGCCTGCAGGCCCACGATGCGCCAGGCGCCGTCGTCCTCTTTCTTGAGGTCCATATCAATGACAACACTGCCGCGATCGCCGCTCAGACCGGCGTTCTCGACCGTGGCCATTTCTTCTTCGATGGTGACGCGGGCGTTGTCAATGTCCATTTTCGCGCCGGACAGGGTGCCGTCGTCGATGAGCCCGGCGACGTATTCGCGGAAGTCGGCTTTGCTGCCTCCTTCTTCGCTGACGAAATCCTCGGAGACCGTGGACATCAGGACGTCGATGTTGTGGCTTTCGAGCCCGGATTTCCACGTGGCGAGGGTCTGGCGGATCAACTCGTCGTCGGACGCGCCTCTTTGCGTCGTGGCGCAGCCGCAGACGCCCAGAACCAGAACCCCGGTCAACAGTCCGCAGAATACCCGTTTGCACATCATGGCGAAATCCTCTCTCAGTCCGTGTGCCTACACGCTTTTGGCAATGTTCGCGAAGCTTGCGGCCACTTCCACTTTTTTGATTTTACCGGTCGGAGTTTTCGGCAGTTCGTCGACGAAGCGCACGAAGGCGGGGCACTTGTAGCTGGCCAGGTAGCGCCGGCAATGCTGGATGACGTCGCTTTCCGCCAGGTTGATGTTTTCGGTGCGTTTGACGACGGCGAGCACTTCCTGGCCCCAGCGCGCTTCTTCCACGCCGACCACGCAGCACTCTTCGACGCCCGGCAGGCGCGAAATGACATCTTCGATCTGCTGGGGGTAGATGTTCTGGCCGCCCCGGATGATCATGTCTTTCACGCGGCCCACGATATAAAGGTAACCGTCCTGGTCGAACTGTCCGAGGTCGCCGGTGTAGAGCCATCCGTCGCGCAGCACTTCGGCGGTGGCGGCGGGGTTCTTGTAGTAGCCCTGCATTACCGTGGGACCGGCAATGAGGATCTCGCCGACGTCGCCGAAGGGCACGTCTTTGCCGTCTTCGCCGACGATGCGGATGATGGTGTACGGGAGGGGGCTTCCCACGGAATTCCATTTGATGGGATCGCGGGCATCGGCGGCGGCGCTGGCGCAGGTGGCCTCGGTCAACCCGTATCCGCCGATGATGGGCCGTTTCAAGGTGCGAAACGCCTCGTTATAGGTTTCTTCGGGCATGGGAGCGGCGCCCGTCGCGAACGACCGGATGGAGGAAAGGTCGTATTCCTGGTCCTGGGCCTTGGCGAGACGGCACATCACGTTGTAGATCGTGGGGACGGCGCTCATGATGGTCGGCCGGTGCTTCTGGATCATGGGGAGGATCGCGAAGGGATTGAACTTCTTCATCAGCACGACCGACGCCCCGCCCATCAGCGGGGTCAGGATGGTCACCACCTGCGCGTTGACATGGAACAGCGGCAAAACGCAGAAAAACCGGTCCTGCTCGACCACAGTCTGCGATTTGACCAGCATGAGGGCATTGGCGAGGTAGTTTCGGTGGGTCAGCATCACGCCTTTGGGCAGGCCGGTGGTGCCGGACGTGTAGATGAGCGCCGCCGTGTCGTCCGGTTTGGCCGCGATGGGCGGCACCTCGGCGACCGGGGCCATCAGGGTGGAGAACGACTCGGCGTCTTCGGTGGCCTCGCCCGCGACGAAATAGCGTTTCACGCTGGGCAGGACGGCCCGGAGCTGGGGGAGCAGGGGCGCCAGTTCCGGCACCGTTATCAGCGTTTCGGCCTCCGAGTTATTCGTGATATGCGCGATTTCGTCGGCTTTCAGCGTGGGGTTGACCGGCACAATCACCGCGCCGATGCGTCCCGCCCCGAGAAATACGTAGAGATACTCGAGGCAATTGCCCATCAGCAGCACGACCTTGTCGCCCTGCTGCACGCCGTGCGCGGCCAGATTCACTGCCACGCGCGTGCTGCGCTCGTGCATCGTCTCGAACGAGTATTCTGTATCTTCGCAAATGAGAAACGTGCGCGAGCCGTGTTGCCGCGCCCGTTCCTCCACTAATGCCGCAATGCTCACTGGCAGAAACCTCTCTTCTTACGCCCGGCGTTGCCGCTTCCGGGGCGGTGTCAGGGGACCGTCTTCCCAAAAAACGCCACAAGCATAAACGCAGAGGCGGGGCCGTGACAAGTTGTCAGGCCCCGCCTCGGTACAGGCGTGCGGCAACCGCCTCAGGAAGCGGCGGAGGTTAACTGGTCGATGCTGGAAATGAGCGGCAGGAAGAAGGCCAGCACGATCATCAGCACCGCGATCCCGAGAACGACCACCAGGATGACCGGCAGCAGGTCGGTCAGCGTGCTGATGTCAATCTGAACCTCTTCCTCGTAGGTGTCGGCGATATGGGCCGCGACGCGGTCCAGCTGGCCCGCTTCCTCGCCGGTGACCAGCATATCCGTGACCACGGGCGGGATGACGTTTGGTTCGGCGCGCAGGGGCTCTTCAATGCCGCTGCCCTGCTCCACCGAGCTGCGCACCTTCTGCAGCACCTGGGCCACGGCCTGGTTGTGGATGGCGCTGCGGGCCAGGTCGAGCGTGACCATCATGGAGAGGCCGCTGCGCAACATCATGGCGAGCGAGCTGGTCATCTGGGCCACGGCGTATTTCTGGCTGATCCGGCCCAGGAGCGGCACCCGCAGCTTGATGCGGTCCGCCAGGAGGCGGTTCACGGGGTTGCGCTGCCACACCCAGTAGAGGATGATCAGCGCCACGATGGCCGCGAACAACACCAGAATCGGCCACGACGTCAGGAAGTGGATGACGCTGATGAGCCCCTTGGTGAACGGCGGCATGCTCACGTTCAGGGCGCCTTCAAAGATTTCCTCGAACGCGGGCACGACGAACTTGGCCATGACGAACAGCACCGCGCCGCACAACACCACCAGGATCGCCGGATACACCAGCGCGGTCTTGACGCGGCGCCGCAGCATCTCCCGGCGCTCGTAGTACTCGGTCTGGCGGCGCAGGGTGTCGACCAGCGTACCGCTCGCTTCACTGGCTTTGACCAGGGCGACGAACACCGTATCGAAATACTCGTGCGGGTGCCGTTCAAAGGCCTGCCACAGCGGATTGCCGTTCTCGACCTGTTCGGCGAGGTCTTGCACCATATTGCGGATGCCCCGGCCCTCGAGCCGGTTCGCCAGGGTCTTGAGCGATTTGAGCAGCGGCGTGCCGGCTTCCAGCAGCATCACCAGCTGGCGGAGGAACACCGTGATGTCCCGCCGCCGGACGGACGCCAGGCTCCAGAATCCGCTCCCGCGCGGCGCGGAGGTGTCGCGGATCGCCGTCACTCTCCGGGCGGAGGCCTTCGATGCCGGCGCGCCTTCTTCCAACTCGAGGGCTTCTTCGGCCGCGTCACTCGGGACGGCTTTGGCCGGCTGTCGTGCCGAACCCCTCCGCACCCGCTTTACTTTCCGGCCCGGTTCTTGAGCATTGTCGGCTTTGGATGGCATTGTAGTAGTTCCTCCATTCCATCGCGTGCGCTTACGATTCCGCCACTGCCTGTTGTGTATCGGAACCTGGCTCCGGCGCCTCTTCGTCAGCGAGCGCGGCCGGCATTTCCTTCCAATACGTGATTTTCGCGACTCCCGTATCTGACAACACGACGACCGCTTCGACGCGGCACGCCGCCAGCGACTCCCCTTCTTTTCGTGCCTTCGCCTCGCATGCAATACGGAAGCTGCGCGACTGAAACGCGAGTTCGGAGGGCGCGCTTCCGTCCGCCGGGAGGTCCAGGTTGAAGGTCGTCGGATCTGCCTGGGCCGCCTGCACCAGCCCCGCGAAATCGGTGATGGGGGCCTGGGCCCGAGACGCCACGATGCGTTCGGCGGCTTCCGGGTTGAACACGGCCGCAAGGACCTCCTTCGGCGCGGTGTTGACGTTCAGATAGGCCTTGGGCGCGAGGTTGTCGGCGACCGAGTCGGCCGTGAGCAGCGCGCCGCGCCGCGGTTCCAGCTGGGCGAGGGCCTCCGCGGTGAGGAAGCCGCGCTCGACCAGCCCGTCGACGCTGGCGAACCAGCGCTGTTCCGGGCCGGGGGCCTCGCCGGGCCGCGGGACCTGGCTGCGGATGCTCCGGGCCTTGTCGCCGTCGACGCCCAGCATGGCCTGAAGCACCCGGGGCGACGCGTGGTTGATGTTGAGTTTGGCCGATTCGTCCTCGATGGCGAGCCGGACCCAGCCGTCCCGGCGCGACCAGGGCTCGGGCGTCCCCTCGATGACCGCGCGGTACAGCGGCAGGAGCTGTTCGTCGTGCGCGCCCAGGGCCGGCGCTTCGCCGTTCGTGAGCGCCGTCTGGAGCTCGCCGACGGCGGCCCAGACCGCGCGTTCGGCCAACTGGCGCGCCTGGACCTCGGCGAGGTAATCCTGCGACCGCTGTTGTTCGAGGACCATGTAGCCCAGGTAGGCCGTGCCGAGGGCGGCGAATACCGCCAGCATCCCCAGCGCAATGATCAGGGCGGCGCCCCGTTGCTTGTGTTCTCGTCTGGCCATGTTCATAGACAACCCCTTAGTTTGCCCGAACGGCGAACACGGTTTCGCGGGCCACCTGCCGTTCCGGCCTGTCAGGATTTGCCACTACCAGGGACACCCGGACCGCCGCCGGGGGCGCCGCGGTCTCCCAGGCATCCAGCCATTGGCCGTCCGGCCCCAGGAACTGCACGTTAAACTGCGCTACACCTTCGGCAACCGTCGCAGGAGGCGCCGTTTCCTGGGTTTCGCCGTACAGTCCCGTCTGGGTGCGTGTCAGCACGCGAGCGCCGCCCGCGGCCTGAACGGCGTACTTCGCCGCGGCCAGCATCTCGGCGCCCGCCGGGGTCTCGCCCCGGATGGGGATGATCAGCGTGTCGGAAGCCGCGTTCGCGCCGGGAAACGCCGCATCGGGCACGGCGGCATCCGCGCCCTGCAACGGTGCGCCGGTCAGCGCAGGCGATACCAGGTCGGTCAGATCCTGCCGGATCTGGTCGAGAGCGTATTCGGCTTTGGCATCCAGTTCGGTGCGGTTCCGGGTAAGGGTCCAGGCGTTATTGATGCGCCCGAACATCACGACGCCCATGGTCGTCAGGATACCGAGGATCGCGATGACCAGGATCAGTTCGACGAGGGTGAACCCCTGCGTGGTGCGCGCGTGCATCATGAGGCCTCCTTCGTCATCGCTACCGGAATGCTGCCGGTCAGGACGACCTGTTGGGGGCGGTTCGCTTCCGTCCAGCGCACGACGACCAGCACCTCGTAGAATCCGCGGCCCTCGGCAGGGCGTTTAACGAAAGCCTCCCAGCTGAACCGCTCGTAAAAGACCTTTTCCGAACTCTGCGCGAGCGGGCTGGCCGGCAGCACCGCGGGCAGAGCGAACGCGCCCGCTTGCGGCGGTTCGTTGAGGAGTTTGAGCGGCGCCCCGGTCTCGGCCATAACGGCGTCGGCCGCGGGCCACGCGTAGGCGGCCGGCCGCGCGAGGATGTCCGCCATCCGGTCGCGGGCCAGGTCGGTCGCTACGCGCGTCGAACGCGCGCTCCTTTCCAGTTTGAGACTGCTGCTGAAGAGGGAGAGGATGATCCAGGTGGCGACGCTGAGGACGGCAAGGGCCACGAGTACTTCGACGAGCGTGAAGCCTTCCCGCCTTCTGCGGCGCCGCAAGCCCGGGCGGTCGCGATGTGTCGGTAGCACGGATTGGTCCCCTTTTTCGCTTGGTGTACGCTCCGTGCCGCTCCCGGCCGCGCTGTCCGAATCCGGCACGCGGGCCGTTGCATGGTGCGGCACAGCGATCTCCCCATCTATCGAGTGTTACTTTACTTCACACCGCGTCAATAAGTCAATCGCGAATCATAATAATGAGAATAGGGTAAGGGGTATGAAGCGTGGAATCTGTTTCCGGGCGCACGGGTCGTGCCCGCGGCCCCGATCGCGGCCGGCTTGCCGCGCGGACGGGCGGCCGCCGATTTTGCGCCTTGCCCTGCCGTTTGTTAAAGTACAGTGATCCTGCTGCAACGGGAATCGCGTGTCCCGGCCAGCCGGGGACGGCGCTCGAACATTGACAGACGGAAAGGAAACGGCCCATGCGAGTGATTTTGTGTTGCACGTTGGCGATGGCCCTGACGGCGGGTCTGGCCGGGGCCCAGGGCCTCGACGGCCGGCAGATTCATGTGACTGCGGGCAGTCAAACGAGCCAGTGGGCGCCCGTGGCGTTGCCCTATGACGGCGCGAAACCGGCCGACGGCCAGTGCGTTGTCGTGGTGGACCCGGCATCCGGCAAGGAGTATCCCGCCACCGTGCGCGACGGCGAGTTGGTGTTTGTCGTCGAAAACGCCGCGCCCGGCGAGGAACGCGAGTTTGTCGTGAAAGTGAAGGCCGCCGATGCGGCGCCGCCGGTCGAGGTCGTCAAGCGGGACGGCGCCGACGCCCTGGACGTCGTCATCGCCGGAGAGCCCTTTACGACCTATACCTACAGCAACGAGAACCGCAAACCCTACCTCTGGCCGGTGCTGTCCGAGGGCGGGGTGGGCGTGACGCGCGATTGGCCCATGGGCGAGAAGGTCGCCACGGAAGACCACGTGCACCAGAAGTCGTTCTGGACGGCTTATGGCGACATCAACGGTGTGGACTGCTGGGCCGAGACGAGTGAGCGGTCGGGCTACCAGCATTCGGATGCCGTGGCAGGCGGTTCGGGCGGCGCGTACGGCTGGATCACCGCCAAAAACACCTGGCAGGACAAGGACCACAATCCGGTGATTGCCGAAGCGCGCGAATATCGTTTCTACAATACCCCTGAAAGCATGAAAATGGTGGATGTGAAAGTGACCTTCACGGCCGCGTACGGCGAGGCCAAGTTCGGCGACACCAAGGAAGGCGGGATCGTCTCGCTGCGGATGCATGACGCGATCCTCGAGAAGAACGGCGCGGGCGTGATCACCAACGCCGACGGCCTCAAGGGCATGCAGGCGTGCTGGGGCAAGCCTTCCGTGTGGTGCGATTACTCGGGTGCGTTCGAAGGCGCGGGCGTGCGCGGCGTCGCCGTGTTCGACAACCCCGCCAACCTGCGGCACCCCTCGCGCTGGCACGTGCGCGATTACGGTCTCATGGGCGCCAACTGTTTTGGCCTGAGCCATTTCACCGACGGCGCGGAAAACGGCGACTTCACCCTGAAAAACGGCGAATCGCTTACGTTTGCCTACCGGGTGTACATCCACTCCGGCGACGCCGAACAGGCCCGGGTCGCGGACCGGTACGCCGATTACGTCGCGCCGCCGAAAGCCGAGTGGGCGGCCGCGAAATAGCCTTGTGACCGCCGGGGGCCTCATCGCGGATGAGGCCCCTTTTTTTTGGGGCTGAAGGACCGGGTCAATCACGCAACAGGAACCGGCCCTGTACTGTATTCCACGCGTCGTTGGAGGCGGTGCCGGTAAACACCAGGGTGAACCCCGCGCCGTCCGGTTCGAGCCATTTCGGGGCCAGGTTCCAGAAAAACGCGCTTTCTTCCAGCGCGCCGCGCCCCCATCCGTACTCGAAATGTACCGTGCGCCAAGGTCCCCAGGGGGTTTCCGCCTCGTACACGGCCAGATTGCTGCGCCACCGTTCCGTGTGCTCGGTCCACAGCAGGTACCGTTGGAGCCCCGGCACGTAAACGGCACTGGTGGTCATCACGCCGTTGGCCCGATCTTCCCAGACCGGCTTCCTGTCCTTCGGGTCGCGGGTCCATTGTGGCTTGCCTTGCGCGTCCACGCCCGCGAAAAACTCGTATGCGGTTTTGTCTTCCAGCGCGATGGCAGGAGCGCGAAAGAGGGTCAGTCTGCCGGGAATGTGGACATTCCAGACATCGTGCATAATGTCGGGGGCATAGGTGTACACGTACGCATCGCGGGCCAGGCGGTTGTTCTGGCCGCATTGGAGGAAGGCTGGCGCAAAGAAACCCCGGTCCCCAGGGGGGGCGAAATCGGCCGGTTCAAACCGCACCCCGGTACGGGTCCAGGTGGCCGCCCGGTCGGTGGATTTCCACAGTTCCTGAAACCGGTAGGCGGTCTCTCCGGAGGCGTCCCCGGTTCGCCAGGCATACAGCAGCGTGTCCACGGCAATGATGCCGTAACACTTCCCGGCAAACGGGGCGGGCCGCGGCGCCCCGAGCCCCCCGGCGACATTGACGCCCGTGTGCTCATCTCCGTCCCCGGAGATTCGGGCAAAGCCGTTGCTGACGCGGCCTTCGCTGTTGGAGCCGCCGAAACCGCCCCCGTCTCCCCACGCGGTGTACTGGTGCCCGTCATCCGCCCAGGTCATCGGCCAGTTATCGCTTCCGGACGCCAGGCGGCGGTGGCTCGCGAAATCGAATTCGATACCGATGATCGCCTCACTTCTCGCATAGGGAGGCTCGCCGGGCGCACCAAGCAGAAAGATCAACACAGACAGCATCGGGTTCCCCTTTCGTGCCGGCTTCGCGTATGGGTTCCAGGACCGGTTCAGACCAGCGGCCAATCGTATCGCGCAGGCGGCCCTTCGAGCAAGGTCTGGCCCCCCACTCCGCCGGGGCGTTGGTCTGAAAGACTCGAGGTAATCCCATTATTAGCATTGACTTATTTGAGATTCGCCGATTCCCGGGAGGGATTACCGCCGGAAGGAATGAAGCAATCGCGGGAATGGTTTGCTTACGTACAAGATTCCAACGTGGAATTACCTCAAACCGGAGAGTCTACTCTATGAAAAACGTGAGATTCCTGAAACCGTTTGCCGTCGTTTTCATCGTGGGAGTCGCTGCGGTTGCCTTCGGGCTGGCCGGCCAGCAGGCGCTCAGCGCGGGTGTGGACGACGCAGGCAAGAAGTCGTGCGGGGCGTCGTCAGAGGCAGGCTGTAGCAAAGGCGAGGCCGCCGCGAGCGCCCACGGTGAACACGGACGGGCGTGTGGAAGAGAAAAGTCTGCAGCCGCGGCCAAGACCGCCGATCTGAGCACCAAAGAGGGCCGCAGCCAGGTGGTGTGGGCCGAATATGCGGCCACCCGAGACGCCGGGCCTGTGACGGACAAGGCCGAAGGCGGCACGTGCGGTGCAGCGAAGAACGCCGCGTGCGCGTCTGTTGCCAAGGCTGAAGGGGCCGCCTGCGGCGCTGCAGCCCAGGCCGAGGGCAAGGCGTGTGGCGTGACGGCCAAAGCGGAGGGCGCTGCGTGTGGTATTCAGGCCGCGGCCGACAAAGGCGCGTGTCCGCTGGCCGCTGCGAAGGCGGTGACGCCTGCGTCCGACGAGAAACAGGGGTGCAGCAAAGGCGAGTCCAGCTGCTGTGCGGGCTCGGGATGCGCCTCGGCGTGCGGTTCGGGGTGCGGCACGAAGGCCTCTGATGAAGGCGTCAAGAACGCCAGCCTGAATCAGCAGGCCAAGGCCGACGCGGCCACGCTGACGGAATAGCACCGGGAAACGTCAGCAAGAACGAGGTTACACTGCGAGCGCGGCGCCGGAGTCCATCTCCGGCGCCGCGCATTTTACGTTGACGGGTATGGATACACGCGGATATGCTGGCGCGCGGTGGATTACAGGGGGACGGGGGTTTGTTGGCTCGCGGAACGCGCGCGGGACTCCGGGCAACGGGGTATGCGGTTCGAAAGGCGCCAACGGGGGCCTGTCCAGGGCGAATCATTCAGGGGAGGACCACTGCGATGAATGATGCCATGAATGGCCAGCCGCCCGTCGTGGAACAGCCGGCGGCCAATACCGAACTCAAGAATCTCGTGGATACGTTCAACAACGGAGTGAGCTGGTTTTTCTTTGTGGCGGGATTGTCCGTGGTGAACTCCCTGCTGGTTCTGTTCGGCGCGGACTGGTCGTTCATTTTCGGCCTGGGGATCACCCAGATTTTCGACGGCATCGCCGTCGCGATTGCCGGGGAAATGGGCGCAGGGGCCGGCATCTGGATTGTGCGCGGCATCGTATTCGTGTTCAACCTTGCCATCGCGGGGTTCTTCGTGCTGTTCGGCTGGCTTTCGAAGAAGGGGTATGGCGCTGCCTTTCTCATCGGCATTGTGCTCTACGTTCTGGACGGGCTGTTGTTCCTGGTCTTCAGGGACTGGATGGGCCTGGCGTTCCACGCGCTGGCGATCTTCCTCATGGTCCGCGGCTACCTCGCGCTGCGCAAGCTCCGCGCCCTGCAGTTACAAGGCGCGCAATAGCCCCGGTCGTTCCTGGTCGCCCCTTGCGGGGCTGCGGGCGTGTCGCGTCACTGACGTGGGACATCTGACCGCGGCGGGGATCGCCGCCCTGGGATCGCCGAGCGCCAGCTCGCCAACGGATGTCTTCCTGTCGGTGGGTCGCGCCTTTCCCCCGTCTTTCGACCGAGTATTGAACGAGGAACAAGGGATCTGCCTTGAAGAGAAAGTATCATTTTAGTATCATCTTCGCATGAAGACGGAACTGGTAACAACGCTGAAGAGGCAGGCGGCGCGCCTTCTCTCTGATCTCCGTAAATCTGGAGAGCCCGTTCTGATTACAGAGCACGGCAAGCCTGCCGCCTACCTGGTTGATGTGGACTCCTACGAGTTCATGCAACAGAGGATGGCGGTCCTGGAAGGTATTGCGCGAGGGGAACGCGCCATACTTGAGACCCGCGTTTTTTCGCAGGCCGAAGCTAGAGAAAAGATGAGGAAATGGCTCGCCTGTTCTGGACCGAGCCCGCGCTGACCGATCTGGATGCGATCGCCGGGTACATCGCGCTGGACAATCCGCTGGCGGCGTCTCGTTTCGTTGAGAAGGTGTTCGCGCGGGTTGAGCGGCTTAAGCGCCATCCCAAATCAGGGAAGCGGCCATCCGAACTGCCACGTACACACTGCCGGGAGGTGCTAGTTCCGCCGTGCCGGATATTCTACCGGGTCGAGAACAACGACGTGTACATCCTATACGTCATGCGCTGTGAGAGACTTCTGCAGGCGCATCTGCTTCAGGAACGTGAGCGGAACGAATGAGAAAACGTGCGTGGAGAACTGTTCGTTGCCGCATCGTATGAGAAGCGGGGCGCGCCCAACAGCCGCGCAACAAGCCGCCAGGGAGCAACGCAGGATCGGCTATTCCTTCTTTCCGTAGATGTGCGGGTTCTGGCGCTGGCATTCTTCGATGACGGCGATCTGCTGGCGCACCTGCATCGGGGTGATTTCGAGCGGGACGCCCCGGGCGAGGGTTTTGTAGAGCATCGAATAGAACCCGTCTGAGATGACGTTGAACAGATCTTGCTGTAATTTGGGCGCCGTCCAGGTTCTCTTGTGCCAGGTCAGCGCGTCGGAGCAATAGGCGGGGTGGCCGGCGCTGTTGGCGAGGGGACGTTTCTGGAGGCGGAGCTTCGGCGCCTCTTCGGGCAGGTAGTACCGCCATTCGAGCCGGCTCATGGAGCCGCAGAGGCCGCCGCGGGTGCCGTAGACGTTGTAGGTGTAGGGTGGATAGGTGCAGCACGACGAGATTTCGAGGTTGATGATGGGGCGCCCCTCCCCTTCGAGCACCAGCAGCACGTGATCTTCGGCGTCGCCGTAGTTCACGGTACGGCGCATGAGGCAGAAGACCCGGGGCATGGTGTCCGTACCGAAGAGCTGCAGGGCCTGGTCCAGGGGATGCGGTCCGGTGTTGAGCAGGTTGCCGCCGTCGAACGCGGTGAGGGTCTGCCAGTCGTAACGGCGGTTGAACCCGTTGAACTGGATGTTGACCTGCACAAGGTCGCCCAGAACGCCCGAGTCAATGACTTTGCGCACCTGCTGGAAATAGGGGGCGTAGCGCGACTGCTGAAAAACCGCGAAGACGGTTCCGCGCTTTTTCTGCGCGGCGATCAGCCGGTCCACGTCTTTCACCTTCGCGGCCAGGGGCTTTTCACAGAGCACGTTGAACCCCGCATTCAAGAATTCGAGCGTGTACGGCACGTGAAGGTGGCTCGGGGTGGCATTGACGACCAGGTCGATGTCGTTGCGTCTCAGGAGCGGCTTGTGGCTGGCGTAGGCGTCGCACCCGAACTCCCGGACGGCGCGGTCGCGGCGGTCCTTGAGGGGGTCGGCCACGGCGGCGATGGTGAATTTGCCCGGGACATGTTGGAGGTATTCGGCATGGATGCCGCGGCCGCTGCGTCCCTGGCCGACAATGGCAACCCGGATGGTCTTCATGACAGATTCCTTCCCGCGGATGGCGCGATTGATGATGGGGCTAAGTAATAGCGGTTTTGGGGCGGGAGGTTCAAGTTGACGGGCATTGGTCCGGGTTTGGCGGCGGGGCGTGCGCGGCGGCGATTGGCGGTGTCTACTCCACTTCCCACTTCTTGAGGGTGTCCGCGTGAAAACTGCAGGTAAGCGTGCTGCCGTCGGGCAGCCGCCATGTGTAGCGTTTCACTTCCCGTTCGCCCGAACCGATGGTGGAGTGGCTCACGGGTTCCCCCAGCACGGCGCCGACTTCCCGGGGCGTCATGCCCTCGACCAGCCGGGCGGTGAGGTCGGTCGCCCTGGGTTTTCGCGCTGCGCCCGCGCGGCCTGACGCAGCGTGGGCATCGCCTCCGCGGGATTGCCGTTCCGGGAACTGAGGGGTGGTTGCGAACGCGCTGGTATGGCGCCTGCCCGGCAGCCCGCCGCGGGCTGAGGTCTCGGAGGCGCCGGCCGAAACCCGGTTACCATCGAGCGCGATGCGCGGCACCTCCGCAACGAGGGCCGGAATCTGGCCGTCGGGCGGCTCGCCGAGCCCCGGCCCCTTCTTCGGCTTCTCGCCGGGCGGTTCCCCGCCCTGGATAAACGTTTCGCCAATCACGCACTCGAACCCCAGGTCGACGATGCGGACCAGCGCATTTTGGCGGTAGGCCGGGGTGCGGTCGTCGTACGTGCCGGTTTCCTCCAGAAAACGCTCGATCTGGATGACGGTGCCGACCTCTTCCGGCGTGCTCGGGGTGATGTCGTCAGGCAATTCAAAGGTCAGCGGCAGCACGAGGCCTTCGGTGACGTCGGCCACAACCGCCCTCCCGCGAATGTGTACGCCCTCCTCGAGCGGGGGATCGAGCCACGGGAATTCGGCCAGGTACCAGTCGGCCTCGCCGTCAAACGCGGTCACGTCCCCGACCAGCCGCCATTCTCCGCGGAGATACTTCCAGACGCCAAACGCAATGACCCCCCAGATGACGAACAGGATGACCCCTTTGAGCATCAGCGCGACCGCTTTTCCCGGACGAAATCCTGCCATGACGTGTCACCTTGCAGCGCGGTTTCGTGTCACAGGATCCAACCCGGGCCGGGCGCCCGGAATTCCACCGCTGGCCACGTGCGGGAACGCACCTCGCTCCGCCGAACGGTTCGCACCTTCTCCGCCGAAGCCGTGACCGGCTGCCACCCCGGCTCACCGGCGGTTCGGAACACCCCTCCGGGATCCGTACCGCCGCCCGTGCCGCCAGCAATGCGCCTTTCCCTCATCTTCTGGCGCGCGCGTGGTGCATGCCCCAGCCCGTAACACCCGGCCTGACGCCGTGTGTATGGGTCTACTATAGCTTAAGGTTCTCTAGTTGTCCATAAAAACTATCCGGCCCCGCCCGCGGCAGTGGCTACCCGGGGGCCACCTGCTTCCGGCGCGGATTTTGCTATAGAATGGGGACATGGCACGGTTCCTGTTGATAGGTCTGGACGGCGCCGAACCGTCACTGGTGGAACGCTGGATGGACGCGGGGCGTTTGCCGAACTTGGCGCGGCTGCGCGCGGCGGGGGCGTATCTGCCCTGTGCCAGTACGACGCCGCCCGCGACATTTCCCGCCTGGACGACCTGCGCGACGGGGGTGAATCCCGGGAAACACGGCATTTTCGATTTTACGGCCATGCGCGAAGGGGCATACGCCCTCGAATTCGTCAACAGCACCGCGCGGGGCGCGCCGGCGCTGTGGAACCTGCTTTCGGCGGCGGGCAAACGGGTGGGCGTGCTGGGCGTTCCCGCGACGTATCCGCCCGAGTTCGTGAACGGATTCATGGTATCCGGCTTTGACTCGCCTGTATGCACCCGGATCGACCGGTCGTTTGTGGCGCCCCCGGAGTGGTACGACGAGGTGCGGGACTGGCGTTTCGCCGATTTTCAGGAAACCGCTCCGGGACCCGGCTGGCATGCGAACGCCCTCGCCCGCCTGCTTGCGGGAATCGCAGTCAAGGAATCGACGGCCCTGCGGCTGTATTCACGGGAGCCCTGGGACTTTTTCATGGTGGTCTTTGGCGAATCGGACACGGTGTCCCACCATTTCTGGCTGTTTCATGACCCTGAATCACCGAGGCGCCGGGCGGGGTTTGAGGACGCCATCGCGCAGGTATACGAACGTCTTGATGCGGCGGTGGGACGGCTGGCGGACGCCGCGGGCGGCGATGTGACCGTCGGGGTGGTGTCCGACCACGGTTTTGGCGGGGCGGGCACGGGGGTGGTGCACCTGAACAACTGGCTGGCGGCACGGGGCTACCTCGCGTTTTCCGGCGGGGGGCGCTCGTTTCTCAAGCGGGCCGGATTGACCCTGGCGCCCGCATCCTGGCGCGGGACGCTGTTCCGGCGCTTGCGGGGGCTCGCTTCGCGGGCAGAGAGCGCATCGCGGTTCGGCGGGATCGACTGGGCGCGCACGACGGCCTGGTCGGAGGAACTGAACTATTTCCCGTCAATCCGGGTCAACCTGCGCGGCAGGGAACCGCTCGGCAGGGTGGAAGCGACGGCGTACCGCGCGCTCTGCGAACGCCTGTGCGCGGAGCTGCGCGCCTGGGAACCCATCGCGCAGGCGTGGCATCGCGACGAGCTGTTTGACGGGCCGTACGTCGCGCGTGCGCCCGACATCGTCCTCGAATTCGCCCTCGAGAACGGGTATTCGCATTCGTGTCTCCGGGCGCGGGGCGGCCCGCCGTTCCGGCGGATTGGCCCCGAGGAATACCTGGGCGGCAAGGAGCGCGGCATGAACGGCAACCACCGTCCGACGGGCGTGCTGTTTCTGTCGAAACCCACGCCGGCCGGCTTCGCCCGGCTCGAAGACATCGCCCCCACCGTGCTTGCGGAACTGGGAGTGCCGGCCCCGCCGATGGACGGCGCGAGCCTGCTGGAACCCGGCACAGCCGCGAGCGCGGAGACGCCCGGCGCCGCGCCGGGGGGCAGGACCTATTCGCCGGACGAAAGTGCCGCCATCGAGCGGCGGCTCCGCGATCTGGGGTACTTCGAATGACGCGCCGCGTCGCCATGGTCGCGGCATGCCCCTATCCCGTGCCGCAGGGGTCGCAGGCGCTGATTCGCGATACGGCGCAGGCGCTTCACGAGGCCGGACACGAAGTGCGCCTGGTGGTGTACGGCCATGGCGCCGGGGAATCCGCGGACGGATTCGCGGTACACCGCTCGTGGCGGCTGCCGGGGTACCGCGCGACGTCGTCAGGGCCCTCCCTCATGAAACCCGTGGCCGACGCCTTACTGGTGCGCACGCTGCAGCGCACCGTGCGCGAGGCGCGTTCCGAGGTCATTCACGCGCACAACTACGAGGGCCTGCTGGTCGCGTTGGCGTCGCGGGCGCGTCCGATGGTGTACCACGCGCACAACGCCATGGCCGATGAACTCCCCTGGTACTTCTCGGGGCAGTCGTGGGCGCGGCGGCTGGGCGCGTGGCTCGACCGGACCTTCCCCCGGCGGGCCGACCACGTGATCGTGCCGCACCGGGCGTTGGCCGACTACCTGATTTCGAACGGTTGCGATCCGGGGCAGGTGTCCGTCATCCCGCCGTCGGCGGACCCGGGCGGTTTTGCGCAACCGGCCTACGACGATGAGCCCGCGGAGGTGTTGTACACGGGGAACCTCGACGCCTACCAGAACCTCGGGCTCCTGGAAGAGGCGATGCGCGGCGTGCGCGATGCGGACCCGGCCGCGCGTCTGGTCGTGGCCACCGCGGCCGCAAACCCGGGCCCGCGCGTGTACGCCGCCGAGATGATTTCTTCGGCCGGCATGACGGCGCCGCGGGAGGCGCTGGCGCGCGACGTCATCGTGGTGTGTCCCCGCGTTTCGTGGTCGGGGTATCCCATCAAGATCCTGAACGCCATGGCGGCGGGAAGGCCGGTGATCGCGTGCCGGTCTGCCGCGGGCCCGATCACCGACGGCATCGATGGCGTGATCGTGCCCGACAACGATTCCCGCGCCCTGGCGGAGGCCATTCTCCGGTTGCGGCGCGACCGCAGCCTGCGAGAATACCTCGGCACCGCCGCGCGCGAAACGATCCGGACCCAGCACCGCCGCGCGCTGCTTGTCCGGCGCATCGAGACCGTGTACGACGCGGTCTGCGGCACGGCCGAGTCGTTGCCGGAATAGAGAGAGCGCGCCCGGGGCGCAGGCATCTCGCCTGCATTCTTCATTCTTGTGTGGGACCGGCGCCCTCGCCCGTCGAAATCCGGATGACCGCCGGGGGCGGCGCTCCCGGACCGGGCGGCTGACTGGACGGAACGGGCGGAATCTGGGATGATGGGCGTTCTTCAGGACCGGCGCCCGCCGGTGGGAGGAACCGCTGCGGTCGATCGCATCCCGCAGTCAATCGATGGGAGAACATGACGTGAGAGCAGCTGTTTTTGTCTGGATGCTTGCGGGGATTCTGACGGTGGTGGGATGCGGCGGCGAACCGCAAGCGCCGCCGGAACCGCTCGCGCCCGGCGCCCCCGCGGAACCCTCCGTTTCGCAGGCGCCGTCACCCCCCCTGCCCGAACCCGTCCCGGAGACCCGCGCCGTTCCGGCATGGCCGCCTGTGGATGCGACCCGTTTCATCACCGCGTCGGGACGCCGGTTCATCGACACGGAAGGGCGGGAGATTCTGCTGCACGGGGTGAACGTCGTGGACAAATCGCCCGAGCGCAATTACCTCTCGTGGCACAGCGAGGCCGATTTCGCCCGGTTGCGGGACTGGGGCATGAACGTGATCCGTCTGGGGATTATCTGGGACGGTCTGGAACCCGAACCGGGCGTGTACGACGACGCGTACCTGGCGGCGATGGATCAGCGCGTGGCGTGGGCTGCGAACCATGGCCTGTACGTCTTTCTCGACATGCACCAGGATCTCTACAGCGTGCTGTATTCCGACGGCGCGCCCGAATGGGCCACGCTGACGGACGACCAGCCGCACATCGACCGGGGCGACGTCTGGAGCGACGCCTACCTTACCAGCCCGGCCATTCAGCGCGCGTTTGAGAACTTCTGGGCGAACGCGCCTGCTTCGGACGGCCTCGGCATTCAGGACCACTACGCGGCCGCGTGGCGCCATGTGGCCGAACGGTACGCGGACCATCCCGCCGTCATTGGATACGACCTGATGAACGAACCGTTTCCGGGGACGGCGATCCTGCGCGGCCAGTCGCTCATGATCGGCAAGGCCGCCGAACTGCTCCGGGCCAGGCTGGGCGACACTGCGCCG
>MTKY01047466.1_pt1 | contig 18070 bp, 15 predicted proteins | sample 1042731 | NCBI WGS metagenome assembly MTKY01 (sample SAMN06212206, study PRJNA360538) | anaerobic digester metagenome | biome: Wastewater treatment plant; material: sludge; isolation source: anaerobic digester fed with sludge from wastewater treatment plant | place: Denmark: WWTP Soeholt ... | reverse complement strand
CCCGCCAGCGTGGCGCCCGTTGCACGATGTTTCGCTGAATGGGGCAGGGCGCGGCGTCGGCGCGACGAGCGACGGCGGCTGGCGCCGCGCCGCCGCGGTGCCTATATGCGCGGCGATGGCGCGGTTGAACCACAGAATAGTCGTGATCGGGCGGCTCATGGCGAAGCCGCTGGCGGCGGGGCAGTTGCTGTGCGTGCTGGCGCTGACCGGGCTGCTGATCCGCCAAGCGGAAGGCGAGGGGGCGGTGGAGATCGTCCGCCACATCCTGTTTGGTAACCTGATGGTGACCGCGCTGATCGGCGTCGCGGCGCTAGGGCTGTTGAATTTCCACCGGCTTTGGCGCCAGCGCGAGACCTATATCTGGCACGACGGCGCGCGGCTGTACCGCGGTAGCAGCGACAGCTGGCCGCTGAGCCTGATCCGCGACGTGGTGATCACGCGCAATGAAATCGGCATCGAATCGCTGCGGCTGATCGTCGATGACGACAGCGAAGTGACGCGCGAGCTGGTCAAGCTGGCGCTGCTTGCTGACCCGCCCGAGGCGGTGCGCGGCGGGGTAATGTTCGCAGTCGCGGGAGTGCGTGGGTTTCCGGCCGGATCGGTGCTGAATTAGGCGGGGTGCGCCCCCGTCCGCGGCGTCAAAATTGGCGCTCTGCCTACCGTTGTTTTGAATTTTTACCTGCCCAGCGCCTATGGCCACGGGTCCATGTCTTCTGGCGTGGGGTTAAGCTCAAACCATGCGGAATTTGCGCTGGAGGCTATCAAGCGGGGTTTGCCCGTCAGTCATTAGGCTAAAAAGGTTGCGCTCAATGTCGCTAAGGACATGGCAATGACCGTCCAAAGTCAGCCAATCAAATCTCTAATCGCCCTTTTCAAACCGAAAACCCGCCCGCATTGCGCCGGTTCGAGCTCGCCGACAGCACCTTCTTGCCCTGCGGGGTCAGCGCCCATTTCGCGCCCTGTTTTACCACCAGCCCCAGCGTGACGAGTTCGTCGCGGATCGGGTCGGTGGGAAGCTGGGGGCGGCGGTTCGAAAGGCCTTCGAGCGTCGAACGCTGCGGCTGGCTGAGGATGATGAGTTTCTGTTTTTCGGTCATTCGGGTTCTTCTGCTTGTTGCGGGCGCCGCGATGGCGGTCTTGCCGCTCTTAGCCCACCCTGCTGCGACTAACCAGCAAGCTGGCAAGTCTCGCTGCCCCTCCCCTGAAGGGGAGGGGACAGGGCTAAATTATTCGGCGGCGATGCCGGCCTTCGCGAACATGTCTTCGCCGTCGGTTTCGGCGGTAATCACCGGGGCGGTGTCGTCGTTCGCCTTGGCCTTCTTGCGGTTGTCGAAGCTGGACCAGACATTGTTCCACTCGCCGCGCGTCGCGCCCTTGCTGTATTCGGTCGCGCGCGTTTCGAAGAAATTGGCGTGCTCGACGCCGTTGAGCAGCGGCGCGAGCCAGGGGAGGGGGTGTTCCTCGATCATGTAGATCGGCGCGAAGCCGAGCTGGCCGAGGCGCCAGTCGGCAATGTAGCGGATGTAGCGCTTGATTTCCTTGGGCGTCATGCCGGGGACGGGGCCTTGTTCGAACGCGAGGTCGATGAACGCATCCTCGAGCCGCACGGTTTTCTGGCAGGTGTCGATGATGTCTTCCTTAACCGCCTTGGTCAGACAGTCGCGTTCCTTGGTGAAGGTATGGAACAGCTTAATGATGCCTTCGCAGTGCAGGCTTTCGTCGCGGATCGACCAGCTGACGATCTGGCCCATGCCCTTCATCTTGTTGAAGCGCGGGAAGTTCATCAGCATCGCGAAGCTGGCGAAGAGCTGAAGCCCCTCGGTAAAGCCGCCGAACATCGCGAGGGTGCGGGCGATATCCTCGTCATTGTCGACGCCGAACTGCTGCATATAATCATGCTTGGCGCGCATCTCGTCATATTCGAGAAACATGCCATACTCGCTTTCGGGCATGCCGATGGTGTCGAGCAGATGGCTGTACGCCGCGATGTGCACCGTCTCCATGTTGCTGAACGCGGTCAGCATCATCTTGATTTCGGTCGGCTTGAACACGCGGCCATATTTGTCGTGGTAGCAATCCTGCACCTCGATATCGGCCTGAGTGAAGAAGCGGAAAATCTGGGTGAGCAGATTGCGTTCATGGTCGCTGATCTTCTGCGCCCAGTCGCGGCAATCCTCGCCCAGCGGAACTTCCTCGGGAACCCAGTGGATCTGCTGCTGGCGCTTCCAGAAATCGAATGCCCAAGGGTATTCGAAGGGCTTGTAGGTGTTGCGGGCTTCTAGAAGGGGCATGGCGGCTATCCTCGGTTCGATTTTTTGTTTCGTGTGCCCCGGCGAAGGACGGGGTCCCGTCTGGCTTGGCGTAAGGCTGCTCTGGACCCCGGCTTTCGCCGGGGAACAGGGAGCGCGCTACCTTATTGGCAGGCCAGACACTCGTCGTAATCGGTCGTCTGCAGCTCATACACCGGCGCTTCGGCGGTGTTATCGGCCTCGACCCCGCCCGCGAAGCCGGCGCGTTGGACCGATTTCGAGCGGAGATAATAGAGCGATTTGATGCCGAGTTCCCATGCGCGATAGTGGAGCATGAGCAGGTCCCATTTCTCGACGTCCGCGGGGATGAACAGGTTCAACGACGCGGCCTGGTCGATATAGGGGGTGCGGTCGGCGGCGAGTTCGAGCAGCCAGCGCTGGTCGATCTCGAAGCTGGTCTTGAAACAATCCTTTTCGTCGACGGTCAGGAAGTCGAGGTGCTGGACGCTGCCACCCTTCTCCAGAATCGAGTTCCAGATATTGTCGCTGTTCTTCGCCTTGTCGACGAGCAGCGCTTCCAAATGCGGGTTGCGGATCGAGAAGCTGCCCGAGAGCGTCTTGTGCGTGTAGATGTTCGCCGGGATCGGCTCGATGCACGCGCTGGTGCCGCCGCAGATGATCGAGATCGACGCGGTCGGCGCGATCGCCATCTTGCAGCTGAAGCGCTCCATCACCCCCTGATCGGCGGCGTCGGGGCAGGGGCCGCGTTCCTTGGCGAGCAGCATCGAGGCCTGATCGACCTGCGCGCGGATATGCTTGAAGACACGAAGGTTCGACGATTTCGCCATCGCGCCCTCGAAGGGCAGGCCGCGCGCCTGCAGGAAGCTGTGGAAGCCCATCACACCGAGGCCGACCGAGCGTTCGCGGCTGGCGCTATATTTGGCGCGTGCCATTTCGGGCGGGGCGCGGTCGATATAATCCTGCAGGACGTTGTCGAGCATGCGCATGACATCCTCGATGAAGCCCTTGTCGCTGTTCCACTCGTCCCAGGTTTCCAGGTTGAGCGACGAGAGGCAGCAGACCGCGGTGCGATCGTTGCCGAGATGGTCGCGACCGGTGGGCAGGGTGATTTCGCTGCACAGGTTGGATGTGGTGACCTTGAGGCCGAGATCGCGGTGATGCTTGGGCATCATGCGGTTCACCTGGTCGATGAAGATGATGTACGGCTCACCCGTTGCGAGGCGCGTTTCGACGAGCTTCTGGAACAAAGAGCGCGCATCGACGCTGCCGCGAATGCTCTGGTCCTTAGGGCTGCGCAGGTTGAATTCGGTGCCGTCGCGGACGGCTTCCATGAATTCGTCGGTGATCAGCACGCCGTGGTGGAGGTTGAGCGCCTTGCGGTTGAAGTCGCCCGACGGTTTGCGGATTTCGAGGAACTCCTCGATCTCGGGATGGCTGATGTCGAGGTAGCAGGCGGCCGAACCGCGGCGCAGCGACCCTTGGCTGATCGCGAGGGTCAGGCTGTCCATCACGCGGACGAAGGGAATGATGCCGCTGGTCTTGCCGTTGAGCCCGACGGGTTCGCCGATGCCGCGCACGCTGCCCCAATAGGTACCGATGCCGCCGCCGCGGCTGGCGAGCCAGACATTCTCGTTCCATGTCTCGACAATGCCCTCGAGGCTATCGGGGACCGAGTTGAGATAGCAGCTGATCGGCAGGCCGCGACCGGTGCCGCCGTTCGAGAGAACGGGGGTGGCGGGCATGAACCACAACTTCGAGATATAATCGTACAGGCGCTGCGCGTGCTCCTGATCGTCAGCATAGGCCGACGCGACGCGCGCGAAGAGATCCTGATATGATTCGCCGGGGAGGAGATAGCGATCCTCGAGCGTTTCCTTGCCGAAGTCGGTGAGCAGCGCGTCGCGGCTGCGATCGGTGACGATATCGAATCGGCGCGCGTGGACCTTCGCCTCGCTGCTGTCATTGAGCTTGGCGGTCTGGGACGCTTCAGAGACCGATTCGGTCGCTGGAGGCGCTTCGTTTTTCGTCAATTCTGCCGTCGCCACGTCGCTCGTCTCCACCCGTTCTGTCTCGCGAAAATCCATCTTGTTCGTCCCCGATTGCCCATGCGCCGCAGCGCATATGTTCCTGTCTTGTTCGACTCGGGACGAAGCCCCAGCCTAGCATCTATTCGATCCGCGGGGGCACATATTTTTGGCCGCACGAAGCACTTTTCCGAGCCCATATGAGATGAGCGACGGAAATCCGCCATTTTTGGCTAACCACTAATTCTTGGGGTGCCCCCTCGGCCGACCCACCATCTATAGTGCCACGTCGGCGCGAAGACGCAAGACGGTAAATGACAGATTAGCGACTCGGTTCGTCGATAATTTGATTCGTCTCGTCGCTCGCGATGGACGAGTTCGACGCCTCGCGCCAGCCTTTCCGCGGATTAGCGCCGCGATTGGCGAAGCAGGGCCCGTGCGCGCTTTTTTGGGTTGCGGCGGCGGTGCCAGCGCTGGGAGCTTCAGGCTCAATACGTGCCCGGATTTTGTCGTGCTCCTCCGCGGCGAGCGTGCGCACGAGAGGCAAAGAAAAAGGGCCCCGAACATGTCCGGGACCCCTTTCTATCTGATATTCGGATTAAGCTTCGCCGCCGCCGTTACCGGAGCCGCCGCCGCCCATCCATCTCCAAAACCAACCCATAAGATATCTCCTGTCGGCACTGCCCACGAAGAACAGTTAACGGAGCATATACCATCTTTGGTAAGGTAAATCGAGTCTTAACCATAAAATTGCCGCCAATCTGGCAGCTATCCGGTGCGGTTTTGCGGGGGGGCGGCAAGGGCGATCGCGAGCTCGGAAAATAATTGCGGTTTTCCAAGATGATAACCCTGCCCAACATCACAGCCGAGCTGGCCCAGAAGTGCCATGGTATCGGCATCTTCGATACCCTCGGCGACAGCGACCGCGCCGAGACGATGTGCTAGGTCAATGGTAGATTTAACGACTTCGAGGTTTCGCTGCGAATCGCGCATGGTCATCACGAATCGCTTGTCGATCTTGATTTCATCCGCCTCGATTTCGGTCAGATATTCGAGGTTTGACTGGCCCGTGCCATAATCGTCGATCGACAGGCGGATGCCGGTGCGGCGTAGCTGGGCGAGCGTCTGGCGCGCCTGGCGGCTGTTTTCGATCTGCGCGGTTTCGGTGATCTCGATCGTCAGGATTTCGGGCGGCAGATGATGCGCGGTCAGCATGACGCGGATCGTCCCGACCAGGTCGCTATGGTCGAGTAGCGCGGCGGACAGGTTGACCGACATGTTGATGCGCAGGCCGCGCTCGAAAAGCTGTGCCGCCGAACGGATCGCTTGATCCATGACGAATAGGGTCAGGCGATAGATATCCTGGCTCTTTTCGGCCTGAACGATGAATTCGTCAGGCGGGATTGGTCCGCGGGTCGGGTGGGTCCAGCGCGCGAGCGCCTCGACCCCGACCAGCTTGCCGGTTGCGATGGCATATTGCGGCTGGAACGCGACCCAGATGTCACCGCCGGTGAGCGCGTCCTCGAGCTGCGAGTGGAAGCTCAATTGCCAGCCGGCGTCATCCTTTTGCCGCGGGACATATTTGGTCCACAGCGCGCGCGTGCGGATCGCGCGTTCGGCAGCGACGAGCGCGGCGGCGAGGCGTTGGGCGTTCGATCCTTCGAACTCGTCGTTGACCCCGAAGGCGATCGCGACGTCGACGCGCAATTCGCCGATGGTCAGTGGAGCGTTGAACAGCGCGGCGAGCCCCGCGAGCTGCCCCTCGATCTGGCTGTGCTGATAATAGGGCACGAGCCACGCGAAAGTGCCGTCGAGATCGTGGTGCAGCGTCGTGCCCTGCGACGCCAGTTGCAGGCGGCGGGTGACCTGTTCGACCAGCTTGCCGATGCCGTCGCCGGGAATGAAGGCGGCAAGATCCTCGAAATTGACGACCTTGGCGGCGACAACGGTCGCGCTGCCGAACGAAGCCTGCGTTCGTAGCGCTTCGAAGTTGGGCAGGCCGGATATGGGATTTTCGCGCTGAGCTGAGGAGCGGCGGCGGGTGCGCGACACGTTGGCGCTCATCGCCGCGATCAGGAAGCACGCGGCGCCGACGTGAATGGTTATGAGCGACAGGCTGCCCACCACCTTTACCACGATCAGCCCTGCGGTGAGCCCTAGGGCGGACATCACGTGCCAGCGGCCGCGTTGCCATGCCAGCGCGGCGACCATGGCGATGAAGGTGAACGCAAGCGCGGCCAGCCAGCCGACATCGACCGGCTGGCCGCGCTTGAGCGCTTCGCCAGCGATCAGATGGATGTAGGCACCGTGAACCTTGTCATGGCCGGGCAGATAATGCTGGTCGGGCGATGCGGTCGATGCTGGCGCGAAGATTACATCCTTGCCGCGCAGGAGCTGTGGATCCAGCTTGCCCGTCAAGACGTCGATTGCGCTATATTGGGTGATCGTATCCGGGTCGTAAGACAGGTCGAGGGCAAATTTGCTCGGCTCGTCGAGCGGGCGGTTCGCAAGCAGCGCGGCAAAGCTGGGAAGGGTGCGGCCTTCAGCGTGCACCGCGAGCGGCACCTTCCACACCTGCCAGAATTCATATTCCCAGCCGATAAAGCCGCGCGGCGCCTGTATCCCGAGACGCGGGTCGGGCCATTGCGGCGTCGTAGCCGTGGTACCCTCGAAGCTGGCCGACGGCACCGCGAGCACGATGCGATTGCCCATGTCGCGCACGGCCGCTGCAAATTCGGGGAATTCGCGGTCCGTGACCCGGCGTCCGTAGGAAAAGTCAATGAACAGGCGCTTGGCTGGCGATGCGTCGATGGCCCGCACCAGCGCCATATGGTGCTTGATGTCGAAATCTTGGTTGCCGATGGCCTGCAACGTCTTGTCGTCGAGCGCGACAATGACGGTCTCGCCCGACACCGCGCGGGCGGCAAGGCGGCTGGTCGCCATCGAGATCATCCGGTCGGGCAACTCGCCTGCACCGCTGACGCCCACCATGACGCTGAGCAACAGCGCCAGGGCGATCGTGCGCCAGCTGATAATCAGACTTTTGACCGGAAGGGGCACGCACGTCTCCAGCGATTGCTGCTCGTGCCTAGTCCCAGATGGTTATCATCGCGTTAATCATGAACAAATTCTTGAGCGCCGCAATGCGCCGGAAACCCGCCTAAATCGGGCAGTTTCAAGCAAATTTTGGCAGCGGGGTCAGTGCCGCGTCGCCTGCTAGCGCCGAGGCGGCAAGGCCGGTTGCCGCGGGGACGATTTGCCCAAGGTAAAAGCGCGTCGAGGCAATTTTTGCCTCGAGGAACGCGCGGTCGCCATTGCCGTCTTCGAGCGCCGTCTTTGCGCCGCGATGTTGCAGCGCCATCAACCAGCCGCAGGTCGCGGTGGCGAGCATCGTGAGATAGGGGTAGCTGCCCGCGAGGCGGTCGGCGGTGTTCGCGCCGACCATCCAGTCGGTGACCGCGCGGCAGGCGTCGGCGAGCTGCTGGAGTTCGGGGAAGTCGCCCGCGCCGTGCGCGATGTCATCGATCAAGCCGCGGACAAGATCGCCGCCCGCCATGCCGAGCTTGCGCCCGACTAGGTCAGCCGCCTGGATGCCGTTGGTGCCTTCGTAAATCGGGGCGATGCGCGCGTCGCGATAATGCTGCGCGGCGCCGGTTTCCTCGATGAAGCCCATCCCGCCATGGACCTGGATGCCGAGGCTGGCGACCTCGCAGCCGATGTCGGTCGCGTGCGCCTTGACCAGCGGGATCAGGATTTCGGCGCGCATCGCGGCGGCTTCGTCGCCGAGCTTGCCGAAGTCGGTCTGGGCGGCGGCATAATAGGTCAGCGCGCGCGCGGCCTCGGTCTGCGCGCGCATCCGCCACAACATGCGGCGCACGTCGGGATGCTGGTCGATCGTGACCGGATTGCGGTCGGTGCCGCCCGCGAGCGCCGACTGGACGCGCTCGGCAGCGAAACGCTGCGCCTGTTGCGTCGCGCGTTCGGCGATCTGGACGCCCTGACAGCCGACGAGCAGGCGCGCGGCGTTCATCATCACGAACATCGCGCGCATGCCGCCCATTTCGGCACCGACGATCTCACCGAGGCAGTCTTCGTCTTCGCCATAGATCATCACCGCGGTCGGCGAGCCGTGGATGCCGAGCTTATGTTCGATCGACGCGCATCGAACGCCGTTCGAATGCACGGGCTTGCCGCCCTCGTCGAGGCGGTATTTGGGGACGAGAAACAGCGAAATGCCGCGCGTCCCTTCGGGCGCCCCGGGGGTGCGCGCAAGGACGAGGTGGACGATATTGTCGGTGAGGTCATGCTCGCCGAAGGTGATGAAGATCTTTTGTCCCTTGATCTTGTAGAGCCCGGCATGTTCGCCTTCGGTGACGAGCTCGGCGGTCGAGCGCAGCGCGCCGACATCGCTGCCCGCGGCGGGCTCGGTGAGGTTCATCGTGCCGTTCCATGCGCCCGAGACGAGGTTGGGCAGCCAGGTCTGGCGCTGATGCTCGGTCCCATAGGCCATCAGCGCGTGGATCGCACCAGGGGTCAGGATGTTGCAGAGGGTAAAGCCCATGTCGGCGGTGCCGAGCGCCTCGATGATCACGGTCGCCAGCGTGAAGGGCAGGCCTTGGCCGCCATATTCCTCCGGCCCGTCGATGCTGCCCCAGCCCGCGTCGACGAATGCCTGATAGGCTTCCTTGAACCCCGGCGGCATGGTGACCTTGCCGTCTTCCCATTTGGGGTTCTGGACGTCGCCGATGCGGTTGAGCGGGGCGTAAACCTCTGCGGCGAATTCGCCGATGCCGTTGACGATCGCTTCAACCATGTCGGAGGTCGCGGCGGCGAATTTGTCGTGCGCCGCCATCGCGTCGATGCGCGCGATATGATCGAGGACGAAGAGCTGTTCGGTGGTGGGCGGCGTGTAGGTCATGAAAGGCCGACTTTCCTGGTGAATATCGTTGCGCGGGCGCTATAGCGCGGCATGGCTCGCGGTCAAATTCCACTATGGCGATAACCGACATCGCTCCGTTCGATGCGAACGCCATTGCGCGCGCGCTAACACTGGTCGTGCAGGGCCAGCCAGTCGCGGTGCCGACCGAAACCGTTTACGGCCTCGCCGCCGATGCGCGCAACCCCGACGCAGTGGCGCGCATCTATGCCGCGAAGGGGCGCCCCGATTTTAATCCGTTGATTGTGCATGTGGCGGATTTGGCGGCAGCCGAGCGGCTAGGCGTATTTGGTGTCGTCGAACGCGCGCTGGCGGCGGAATTCTGGCCGGGTCCGCTGACGTTGGTGGTGCCGCGCAGCGCCGATTGTCCGGTCGCGAGCATTGCGACGGCGGGGCTCGATACGATCGCGCTGCGGGTGCCGGGGCACCGCGCGATGCAGGCTTTGCTGGCGGCGACCGGCGCGCCGCTCGCCGCCCCGAGCGCCAATGCGAGCGGGGGGGTTAGCCCGACGAAGGCCGAGCATGTACTCGCGACGTTGGACGGGCGGATTGCGCTGGTGATCGACGATGGTCCCTGCACAGCGGGCGTGGAATCGACGATCGCCCGGGTGAAGGACGGTGCGATCGAGGTGCTGCGGCCGGGGCCGGTGACTGCCGACATGCTGGCCGAGGCGAGCGGGTTGCCGGTGAACGGGGTGACGGGATCAGAGATCGTCGCGCCGGGGATGCTGGCGAGCCATTATGCGCCGGGCAAGCCGGTGCGATTGGGCGCGGTGGATTTTGCGGCCGATGAGTTCGCGATCGGATTCGGTTCGGTCGCTGGCGATTGCCAGTTGAGCGCAAGGGGCGATCTGAACGAAGCGGCGGCGCGGTTGTTCGATGCGCTGCATGCGGGGGCGGCGAGTGCCAAGGCGAAAATCGCGGTCGCGACGATTCCCGCTGAAGGGCTGGGCGCGGCGGTCAATGATCGGTTGGCGAGGGCGGCGGTATAGGTTCCCCTCCCATAAAGGGGACGGGGAAGGTTAGGCCGCTGCCGGCTCGATCGGGTCGAGTTGCGGGGTTTTCCGCGCCACGATCAGGCACGCGATCACGATCAGCACGGCCCCGGCGATTGTCGGCCAGGTGACCGCTTCGTCGAAGAACATCCAGCCGAACAGCATCGCCCACAGGAAACCGGTATATTCGGTGGTCGCCAGGATCTGCGCCTCGGCGCGGGCATAGGCCCAACTGAGCAGAAGCAGCGATGTCACCGCCAGAAAAGCCGCGCCCATGAGCGGAAGCGCCTGATCGTCGCCGGGGAGGGCAAGGAACCAGGGTGCGCCCGCCGCGAGGATCAGCGCGACGAAGCCGTTCTGGAAAAAGGCAATCTCCATCGGCTCGGCCATCTTCGCCTGCTGCCGCGCGAGGATGAGATTATAGGCATAGAGCAGCGCCGAGGCGAACACCGCGGCGACCGCCCACAAGGCTTCGGGCGCATAGTCGCCGCGGCCGAGCTTGCCCGCAACGATGACGATCACCCCGACGATGCCGAGTAGCGACGCGATGATCGAGCGCGGTCCGATGCGTTCGCCGAGGAAGACCGCGGCCATATAGAGCGTTACGAGCGGCGCAATGAAGGCGATCGCGATTGCTTCGGCCATCGGCAGCCGCGCCAGCGCCCAGAAGAAGCTGACCGCCATGCCTGCGACGAACAGCGAGCGCACGGCGTGAATGCGCAGCGTTTTGGCGTCGGGCATTGCGGGGCGGCTGGCGAAATAGATCGCGCCGCTGAGGATCGTACCGGCACCGGTGCGCCACAGCACCGCGTTATAGGCTCCGATGTCTATCGACAGCCCCTTCATCAGCACATCCATCGCCGAAAAGGTCGCAATGCCCGCGCACGCGATCAGGAACGGGACGAGCGGAGATGGCGAATCGGGACGCATGGGCGCGCCTTAGCGGAAGGTCGCCTGTCCCGCGCCGTCGATGTTGAGCTTTTGGCCCGAACAATAGGAATTTGCATCGCTGACGAACCAGACGACCGCCGCGGCGACGTCGGCGGGGACGGCGACGCGGCCGAAGGGCATTTTGGCGTCGAGGTGGTGGATATCGGCATTGCCAGTGATCGCGCGCGACAATTTTTCGCCCATGTCGCTGACGGTGAGCGCGGGGGCGACGATGTTTACGCGCACGCCGTTCTTGAGCTCCTCCTTGGCGAGCGTGAGCGCGAGCGCTTCGCCCGCGGCCTTCGCCATCGTGTAAGGGGCGCCGTTCGGCGCGTTCACATAGGTCGCGACGCTGGAGATGAAGATGATGTCGGACCGCTTGTGCTGGCGCAGTTGCGGCAGCGTGAGGCGCGACAGGCGGTGCGGGCCGGCGGCGTGCACTGCGAAGAGCTTGTCGACTTCCTCGGCGGTCGTGTCGGCCACGGATTGCCCGCGGCTCGCGATGCCGGCGTTGTTGATCAGGATCGACATTGGCCCGAAATCGGCCGCGACCGCGGCGACCATCGCGGCGCACGCGGCCTCGTCGGTGACCGAGGCCTGATAGGCCTTTGCCTTGCGGCCGAGCGCCTCGATCGCGGCAACGGTTTCGGCGGCTTCCAGTTGACCGCGCGTGTAGTTCACCGCGACGTCGGCGCCGGCCTCTGCCAGCCCGATCGCGATGCCGCGGCCGATCCCGCGCGAGGCGCCGGTGACGAGAGCGACGCGCCCCGCAAGGTTCATGCCGGCCATCTGTCTCTCCCTAATCTATCAGTTCGTTATAGATGTCGTCGTCGCTGCGGCTGGCGGCGTTGCGCCATTTCGGCGCGGCCTTGCGGTTCAGGACGGTGCCGTCGGCATCCAGAACCGCAACGGTCGGGGTGCCCTTGATCTTCTTGAACCCGAAGCGTTTCGGCACTTCAGGATTGCGGCCCCAACCGCGGACATGTGGCATGCCGATGTCGGCATAGACGATCTCGTAGCGATCGCGCACCGCGGCGAAGCGTTCGGTGGCGAGCAGGTTGGCGAGCCAGGCGCTATCATGGCAGCCGCCGGTGCCCATAACAAGCAGCACGGGCTTGCCCGATTGTCTTGCGGCAGTGAGCGCGGCGTCGATCGCGGGGATCGGGTCGGCGATGAAGGCGGTGCTTTTATACGCGTCTTCAACGCCCGGAAGTGTTCGAATTTCGGCGGCGGCGGCAGGCGTAATCGCGAGCAGCGCTGCGAGGGCGAAGGAGAACGGGCGCATCATTTTCCGACGATAGGTTTTGCATGACGTTTCCGTCAACGTAAGATAGCCTTTGCCGCATGAGTTGGAAAAAAGAAATCGACGAACTCGCCGCGCGCCGCGCGATGGCCGAGAAGATGGGCGGCGAGGAAAAGGTCGCGCGGCAACATGGTCGCGGCAAGTTGGATGCGCGGGCGCGGCTCGCGGGCATCGTCGATGCAGGCAGCTTTCGCGAGATCGGGAAAATCGCGGGGCGCGGAAAATATGGCGCCGACGGCGAGCTGGAAGACCTGGCGGCGAGCAACTTCATTTTCGGGCGCGCAAATATCGACGGGCGGCCGGTCGTCGCCTCGGCCGACGATTTCACCGTGCGCGGCGGCGCGGCCGATGCGGCGTTGCACCGTAAGTTCGTGCAGTGCGAGGCAATGGCGCATGAATATCGGCTGCCACTGATCCGCATGATCGACGGGACCGGCGGCGGCGGGTCGGTCAAGACGCTGGAGGATATGGGATATACCTATATCCCGCATGTTCCGGGCTGGCACGAGATCATCGCGAATCTCGACACGGTGCCGGTTGTCGCGCTGGCGCTGGGGCCGACCGCAGGGCTGGGCGCGGCGCGGGTGGTGGCGAGCCATTACAGCATCATGGTGCGCGGATTGTCGCAATTGTTCGCGGCGGGACCAGCGGTGGCGGCGGCGATCGGCGACACGTTGGACCGCGAGGAGCTGGGCGGGACCGATGTCCATACACGCAACGGGGTGGTCGACGACGAGGTTGCGAGCGAGGCCGAGGCGTTTGCGGTGGCGCGGCGGTTCCTGTCGTATCTGCCGTCGTCGATCCATGATCGGGCTTTGCGGACCGAATGCAGCGATCCGGCCGATCGGCGCGACGAGAGCTTGCTCTTGGTCGTCCCGCGCGAGGCGAAGCAGGTCTATTCGATGCGGCGGATTACCGGCGCGGTGTTCGATCAGGGCAGTTTTTTCGAAATGGGGGCGCGTTGGGGGCGGGCGGTGATCACCGCCTTTGCCCGGCTTGACGGATATCCGGTCGCGGTACTCGCGAGCGATCCGTCGTATCTTGGCGGCTCGTGGGACGCAAAGACGAGCGAGAAGGCCGAACGCTTCGTCAAACTGGCGGACCAGTTCCGGCTGCCGATCGTCCATCTTGTCGACAATCCCGGCTTCATGATCGGCGGCGAGGCCGAGCGGACGGGGACGATCCGTTACGGGGTGCAGGCGATGAACGCGATCTACCGCGCGAAGGTGCCGCTGGCGTCGGTGGTGGTCCGCCGCGCCTATGGGATCGCAGGCAGCGCGATGTCGAACGCCGAGCGCTTCCAGTATCGCTTCGCCTGGCCGTCAGGCGACTGGGGCAGCCTGCCAATAGAGGGTGGGGTCGAGGTAGCGTATAAGAGCGAGCTCGAGGCGGCCGAAGACCCGGCGGCCCATCTGACGGCGATCCGTGAGCGATTGAACCGGGTGCGGTCGCCGTTCCGGACGGCGGAGAAATATGGGGTCGAAGATATTATCGACCCGCGCGACACGCGGCCGCTGCTGTGCGAGTTTGCGGAATTGGCGTGGCGGGTGTTGAAGTAGACGGCCCCACCGACTTCGTCATTGCGGGGAGCGCAGCGACGAAGCAAGCTCCAGCTCACGTCAAGGCGTTCCGGAGGCTGGAGATTGCTTCGCTGCGCTTGCAATGACGAAGGGAGGATCGGCATGACCGCGCAACGCCATCACGGCATGGACTGGCTGCGGATCGGGGCGTTCGCGCTGCTGATCCTCTATCATATCGGCATGTATTTCGTGCCGTGGGGATGGCACGTCAAAATCGCCCAGCCGCTCGATTGGGTCGCGATCCCGATGCTCGCGACGAACGGCTGGCGGCTGGCCTTGCTGTTCCTCGTCTCGGGCTATGCGAGCGCCGCGCTGTTTGCAAAACTGGGCGGCAGCACTTCCTTTGCGCGGTCTCGCAGCGCGCGGTTGTTGATCCCGCTGATCTTTGCCGTCGTTGTCGTCATCCCGCCGCAGCCATGGATCGACCTGGCGGGCCAGCATGGCTACCCCCACGGTTTCCTGCATTTCTGGCTCCACGACTATTTCGGTTTCAAGTTCATCGATGGCATTGCGCTGCCGACATGGCAGCATCTTTGGTTCGTCGTGTACCTGTGGGTTTACACGATGCTTGCGGCGCTGGTGCTGGCGCTGTTGCCTGCAGGCACGCGGAGGGGGATTGCCGATGGCGCGGCGCGGTTGCTGAACGGATGGGGGCTGCTCGCCGTCCCGATCGTCGGGTGGATCGCGATTTATCTCGTGTTTCCGGACGATGACGAGACGCATGCGTTGTTCGACGACGGACCATCGCATCTTCACTATCTGATGGCGTTTGCGGTCGGTTGGCTGCTGCGCGTGCGCCCGGTCCTGTTCGATGCGGCGGCACGGTGGTGGAAGCTAGCGCTGGCGCTCGCGCTGATCGCGTTCGTCCCGATCGCATGGATTGAATGGACCTGGCCGGGCGACACGGTGGCGCCCAACTGGGTGTTCCTGCCCTATCACATCGCGCGGCAGGTCAATGGCTGGATGGCGATCATTGCGCTGGTTGGCATCGCCGACCGCTATTGGAACCGCGACCATCCCAAACGCGCGATGCTCGCCGAGGCGGTGTTCCCTTTTTACATCATGCACCAGTCGATCATCGTTGTCGTCGGCTGGTACCTGCTCCGGGCCAATGTCGCTGCGCTGCCGTCCTTTGTGATCCTGATCGCGGCGACGGTGACGGGGTGCTGGCTTTTTTACTGGATCGGGCGCAGCATCGGCTGGTTGCGGCCGCTGATCGGATTGCAGCGCCAATAAGGGGGAGATCATCATGGGTGCATTGAAAGGCGTTCTCGCGATCGTCGGGGTCGCGATGATTTTGGTCGGCGGACTGTGGGCGCTGCAGGGGCTCGACATCGTGCGCTGGCCGGCGAGCAGCTTCATGCTGGGCGACACGACATGGACGCGCAACGGCGTCGTGCTCGCGGTGGTCGGGATCTTTCTGGTCTGGTTCGCGCGCAAGCGCTAACGATTCGACTACAAATGTAGTTGATCTGTGTTGTTGATATGATACACCTCCAACCGGCCGGGGCCGATTGGAGACAGGTATGATTCGTTTTTCACGCATATTGCCCGCGCTGATGGTCGCCGCCGGAACGGTGATCGCGTCAGTTATCGCGCCGCCACCCGCGCTCGCTGCGGACGAAGTCAGCGCCAATGTGATCGCCGAAACATATGCGGCGTTGCTCGAGCGCGACTATGTCTATCCGGAAACGGGCAAGCGTTACGCCGCGGCAATTCGCGCCGGCATCGCCGCGGGGCGGTATGCGTCACTGATCGGCGAGGCGCTGGGAAAGGCGATCGATCAGGACGTCAATGCAGTGTCGCCCGACGGCCATTTGCGCTTGCGAGCACCCGAAGCAGCCGAGGCAGCGGCCGCTGCGAACGCAGGGCCATCACGCCGGGCGCAGAAGCTGCCGATCGAGCAGGCAGGGTGGATCGCACCTGGGATTGCCTTTGTGCGCTTCAACGTCTTTCCGATGGATGGCGACGTGACCGCCCAAACCGCAAAATTTATGGCCGATCACGCCGATGCCAAGGCGATCATCTTTGACATCCGCACGCACAACGGCGGCGGACTCGATCAGATGGACGTGATCTTTCCCTGGCTGTTTTCGGAGCCGACGCGCCTGGTGACGATGGCGACGCGCGCGTCGGTCGATGCACGCGGCGGATCGCCGATTGACGGACTGGCCTCGATGCGAATGGTCAAGGGCAACCCCGGGATGGTGACGCGCGAGCATTGGGTGACGCCGGGTGCCGACGCGCGGTTGCGCGACGCCAAAGTCTATGTGCTGACCTCGGGCGCCAGCGCGTCGGCGGCCGAGCATTTCGCGCTGGCCATGAAGCACACTGGTCGCGGGACGCTTGTCGGCGCACCGACCGCGGGAGCCAATCACTTCGGGACCGGCGAGGACCTGGGGAATGGCTACGCCGCTTTCATCCCGGTCGGACGGACCTATGACCCCAAGACCGGCAAGGATTGGGAAGGCGTCGGGGTCGCGCCCGATATTCCAGTGATGCCCGCCGACGCGCTGTTGCGCGTGCTCACCGACATGGGTGTCGCGCCCGACGCGGCGCGGCGTCTTTCAGACGCGCATAGGCCAAGTTGGCCAATGGAACGGCGGCGGCCACGCCCGGGTCGTTAGGACCTTTTCCGCGCGGCCGAAACGGCCGGCGCTGACCGCCGCGACGCTTCCTTATTTGCCGAGTGCGAAGCTCGTCGAGGAAAGGAATTTCCAGCCGCTGGTGGTGCGCACCAGCGTTTCGACGATCCCCTCCTTACCCCAATCGGGTTTGTCGGTGCCCCGCTGGCTGACGATGGTCAGCGCATAGGTGACGACAGCGGTGTCGCCGCTGAGCGAGATCGACAGCGGGCTCAGCTCATATTGGATGACCTTGCCCTGCGTGTTCTGGAACTTGGTCCAGCGGACAGCCGAATCCTTGCCGCGCGGCGCGGCAAATTCGGACGACCATACGACCATCTGCGGATCGGCATAGTTGGCAGGCCATTTGCCGTTCTGCGCGACGTCGTCGACCCAGCTTTGCTGAACGACTTTCCACGCGTCACTTTGTTCGGCCGACCAGGTCGGCATCTGGGCGCTGGCGATCGGCACCATGGCCAAAACGAAAAGGGCCGCCGAAGCGGCAAGCAACTTGCTGTGCATCATCTTTCCCCTGTTGACGCCGGCACCCGTTGTGGGAAACCGACTCGTTCGCAAACGCGCGAACCCGCTGCGGCCCAGCGGGCAGGAGAGCACGAGCGGCGGGTCGTGGCAAACGGTCAGAGGGGGTAGGCGGTAAACGGCGCCGATCAGGCGGTTTCGGCTAGCGCGGTCAGTGCGCTGCTATCGACGCGCATGACGGTCCATTCGTCCATCAGTTTGGCGCCGAGGCTTTGGTAAAAGCCGATCGCGGGGGCGTTCCAGTCGAGCACGCTCCATTCGAGTCGCGCGCAATCACGTTCGACGCAAAGCTGGGCGAGGTGGGCGAGCAAGGCCTTGCCCAACCCCAATCCGCGCGCCGCGGGGCGCACGAACAGATCCTCCAGATAAAGGCCGGGGCGCCCCTCGAAGGTCGAGAAATTGTGGAAGAAGAGTGCGAAGCCTTGCGGCGTGCCGTCCAGCTCGCCGATCACCACCTCGGCATAAGGGCGCGGGCCGAACAGCTTTTCGCCAAGCTGCGCCTCTTCGAAGCGGACTTCGTGCGCCAGCTTTTCATAGTCGGCGAGGTCGCGGATAAACTGCGCGATCAGCGGCAGGTCGGTGGGGGCGGCGGAGCGGATAAATAACGTCATAGCGGCCCTGTGTCGGGACGCGGCGCAGCTGTCAAATCCGGGTGGGGTCGGCGATGGTGGATAAGCGGGGATGTACCGCGCGCGCAGTGAGGTGGTTGCCATTGTTTCCTAATGACCGCTGTAGCGCGGCGATGCCTATTTCCCAATCCCCGCCGCTTGTTCCAGCTCGACCAGCGCATCCTCGAGATAGTCGATCAGCCGCTGGACATGCGGCACGCTGCGGCGGCACGCGGTGATGCCGAAATCGATATTCTTGT
>MTKY01004209.1_pt1 | contig 18076 bp, 17 predicted proteins | sample 1042731 | NCBI WGS metagenome assembly MTKY01 (sample SAMN06212206, study PRJNA360538) | anaerobic digester metagenome | biome: Wastewater treatment plant; material: sludge; isolation source: anaerobic digester fed with sludge from wastewater treatment plant | place: Denmark: WWTP Soeholt ... | reverse complement strand
CCGGTGATGGCCGTGCCGGCGGCGTTGAAGTTGGATGCGACGACTGCCTTCTCGGCAGCGGTGGTGATGTCGATGTCAACGTAGCCGGCGCTCTCCGATCCGAGCGTCAGTGAGGCCGATGCGACAGCGCCGGTATTGACGACCAGCGAGCGGGTGCCGGCGGCGCCGTCGAGCAGGTTGCGACCCGCGTAATCGGTGTTGTTGGCGATCTGGTTGATCGTATTGACCGCCGATGTCACCTGCGCCTGCAGAGCGGCGCGCGAGTCGTCGTTGTTGTTGGAGTCGGATGCGGCGTTGACTGCCAGGTCGCGCATCTGGCGCAGGAGTGCGTTGACTTCGTTGAGCGCGCCCTCAGCGGTCTTGATGAGGTTGACGCCCTGTTCGGCGTTCTGCTGGGCAACATCGAGGCCGGAAACCTGGGCGCGGAGCAACTCCGACAACACGAGACCCGACGGGTCATCGGCGCCGCGGTTGATCCGGAGACCACTTGACAGCTTCTCAATGCTCTGGCCGATACGCGTGGAGTTCAGGGTGAGGTTGCGCTGGGCGTTCATTGCCGATATGTTCTGCTGGATTCTTGTCAGAGACATCGTGATATCCTCCTTGACTTTCCGTCTGTTTGGCGGGTTCCGTCCCGCATGGTGTGACTACTTGTGTACGCTTCACTTCGAGCGCTGCCCCGGCGACTGAGACGCCTCGTGCATGGCACGCCCCGTCTCAGATCGAGCAGCAGAGAGCGATTACTGCTTGTCGCAATTCTCGGGCGCCGGTGGCCTGCGTTGGCACGATACTTGCATAAAACAAAACAGCGACTCGTGGGCAACTTGTAGTGACTCTGGCAGGTCCATCAGGTACCACGAAAAATCGCTTCTCCCACCCAGGAGCGGGCCCGGGGACGTCTCCCAAACAGCCTCGGGCCCTCAATTCTCTGTCCTGCGGTTATACTTATCGGCGGTCCTCACGTTTTCTGAAGTTTTTCACCTCCGAAACATGATGTTTGCCCTTACGAAACACAAAACCCCCCGCGGCTTTCCACGGAGGGTATCGTGCCTCTGCCCCATCGTTGTCCAGGGCATCCTCGCCCGGCACGAAAGGGCTCATGCTGCGCTATTGGTTACTTCCAGAGCCCGCGTACATCGTCCGGACTGACGCTCGCCGCCATCTGATTGGCCATCTTGATCTCGTCATGGATTTCCCGACGATAGATGGTCACCTCAGGAGGGGCCTCAAAGCCGAGGCGGACCATACTCCCCTTGACCTCCACTACCTTCACGACCACGTGATCACCTATGATCACTTCCTCATCCTGACGCCTGGTCAGCACCAACATTCCTATCCCTCCGTGGATGGACGCTCTGACACACTGGTAGCCGCCGTGTCGGAGCTGTGCTCTTCCTGAGAACGTGGGCCGCGCAGTCGCAGCCCGGCCGGACCTGATTATGCCGGTTGCCCGGCCGCAAGCACCTCGACGGGGACTGGTACGCGAACGAGGTCGAGGTTGCCAGAGAGGATGATCTGCCGACCAACTCCCTGGTCTATGTTGAGCAGGATGGGGGCGAGCAAGTTCGCGACGGGCTTTCTGTCCTGAATGCTGATGATGACCAGGACACATAGTTGCTCGGGCTCACTCGTTTGCATGAGCTTGATGTGATGCTTGTCGATGCTGATCTCATGCTCGGGGAAGAGCTTGGCGACGTGGCCGGCCCAGAAGGCCAACTCGGGGTACTGAAGACTCTGGAGCCACGCAGTGGGACTGTCATCAACGTCCACGAGCAATGCGAAGTCGAGGTTCTTGCCGAATGGCATGATGCCGTCGGGGAAATGCACAATGAGCTTCTCGTCGATCTCAAGCTCCCCAAAACGTGCCGTGTGTATCATCATGGTAGCATCCACTCTTGGTCCTTCGTGTCGTGCGGAATCCGGTGTTTGACGTTGCTGCGATACAGTGAAGCGGTTTGAACCACCGGCTGCGGCGTGCGGAAGTGCGTCACAGGTTGAAATCGGGCTCATTTGTTCCTCACAAGCCTCAGAGCCAATCAAAGAGTGTCGGCATCTGGGCGATCTGGGCCGTTGCAGCGAGGGCGGCCTGATAGTAGGTCTTCTCTGACGTAGACTGCAGGATGGCATCGGTCATGTCGACATCCTCGACATTGGAGAGCACAGTCCTGCTCTGCACCTCCGTGTCCCTGGCCAGTGTCAGGCTCTGTTGCAGGCGCAGGCCGTACGCTCCGACTATACCTCGTGCCTGCAGGATGTGTTCCTGCATGGCGGTGAGTTTCTCGCGGTATTCGGCGATGCCGTCAGAGTCGCCCGCGTCAATGGCGGCAGCGAGGTTCTCCATGATCTGGAACACGTCTTTGTCAACACCACTGACCGATCGATCTCCCGCAGCATTGGCGAAGTTGAACAGATTCTGCCCAGTGACCGTAAGCGGCGCCACCCGCCCGGGGGAGATGGTTATCTGCATTGCCTGCTCGTTGCCGGAGTATGTGACGACGTCGGCGGGGTTGCCGGTGGTCGCAAGTGGCGACTGGCGATTATCAGTACCGGCCAGCAGGTATATCCCATTGAACTCGGCGTTGCCGCAGGTGACGAGTTGCTCCATCGCAGCCCTGACTTCCGTAGCACATGCAGCGAGACCAGTTGAGCCAAGCCCAGTCTGGGTAGCGCTCAAGGCAGCGTTGAGGGCCGTCTGCAACGGCGAAGTCATATTCCCGAGAGCCGCGTCGAGAGCATTGTTCAGTGTGACCGCCTGTTGCAGAGTGTTCTGATCGCTCAACGACTTCTCCAGCGCAGCGTGGGCCCGCAGCGCCTGGCCCGCGCCGACGGGGTCATCGGATGGCCTCTGGATGCGCTTGCCGCTGGCAATCTGCTGCGTGAGAACGCCCAGACGGTATTCCGCTCTCTGCACGCTCTGGTGCAGAAGGTCCATATAGCTCTTGGTGGAGATTCTCATCGGGTTCTCCTGTCACACACGTGCGCGGATGCTTGTCCGGTCGGGCTGCGTTCCCACTAGACGATGGCGAACAGGGCGTCCATCATCTCTTCACTGATCTGCATGAGATGGGCAGCCGCGTTGTACACCTGCTGGTATCGCAACAACTCGGTTGCCTCCTCATCCAGAGATACACCGCTCCGTGCCTCATAGTCGACCTTCAGGCTCTCGACAACTGCTTCTCGCGCCGCAAACGCATCCGCGGCAGCCTTCGCATCACTGCCCAACTGCCCCATCAGATCGGCGTAGTACTCACTCGGACTGAGCAGTCCGCCAAGGAAGATCTTGGTGTCACGCAAGTGCGATATCTGCGAGGCGACCGACCCATCCCCTGGGGCATCCGCCCAGCTTGATGCAGCGACGAGCTGTGGGTCGGCCTCGATTGCAGGATTGACGGTCAGCGACAACGCCGGGCACGACGCATCGTAGGTGAAGAACTGGCCGCCGGCATCGCCGTTGAGATCAAAGCCGGTCGCATGGATCGCATTGACTGCATCCGCGAGCGTCTGCGCGAATGTGTCGAGCTTCGCCATGTACGCCGGAATGGACACGTCTCGCACCGTACGCAGTCCGGCAAGCTCCCCGCCTATGCCGTCGGGGTCTTCCTCCGTGCCCAGGCAGATCTTACGCATGCCTGGATTGGCGGGGTCAATCTGGAGACTCAGCTCGGTGACATAGGCGCCTTGCACCATGCGATCGCCGCCGATCATGACGTCGATCTGACCGCTCGGCTGCTCGATGAAGTAGGCGCCGGTGAGCTTTGCCAACGATTTCATCGCGGCTTCGCGTGAGCTCTTGAGGTCATTCACGGTTGTATCGTTCGCTGCTTCGGTGATCTTGCAGTTGAGTTCGGCGATCTGGGTCGCCAGGCGGTTCGCTTCGCGGACGGTCTCCGCCATCCGGTTGTCGATTTCGGTGCGAATGCTCTGCAGATTCGCCTGCCGGCCGGCGATGGTGTCTGCCATCAGGGTGGCTCGAATGACGACCTCATACCTGGGGGCCAGACTCGTCGGATCAGTCCCGATACTGGCGAATGCGGTGAACATCTGGCTCATGTTGTCCATGATGCCCGTCTCGGTGAACTCGGTGAAGATCGCCTCCACCTGCGTCAGCATCTCCTCGGAGACACCTGCCTCACCCATCAAGGCCATCTGGCGGGTAAGTTGGATGTTGGCGAATGCACTCTGGAGACGGACGACGGCGCCAACCGCGACGCCGTGGCCGACTGACTGAAGATTGCCGTCACCAAGCGCACCGTGCAGCGCCTGCATCACGGGCACTTGCCGCACGTAGCCATCGGTGTGCGCGTTGGCGATGTTGTGCCCGACTACTTGCATGGCCACTTGCTGTGCCAGCAGGGTGTTCTTGGCTATCTCGAAAATCGCGTAGGGCACGGCTCTCTCCTGTTCTCAGATGCGCAACGTCCGGACAGCGCCTTCTCACGCAGACCGATTGACAGCGGTCGTCACATGTCTCCTGGGCAAACGGCCCTCCTGGTTGTACACGGGGCTGGTGGCCTGAGGGCACAGAAGCTCGAGGGAGAAGCTGACATAGGCCAGTGCGTCGCCGATCAGGTCTCGGTTAATGGCGGCGGCAGCCCGGACGCGCCGCTGGAGGCGATCCAGCTCGATCGCCCGGGGATCGGTGCGCAGCTTCAGGATGGGCGGCCCTGATGCCCTGCGCATGCGACTTGCGTCGGCGAACGCCTGGGCCAGCCTGCGATTCAGTTCGGGCATACCCTCACACTCGCGCTGGATGATCATCTGGCGCTGCAGGTCGACGAGGTTGGAAACCTGTTTCCACGCGGCCAGTTCGGTCTCGATGTCGATCTCCGAGCGGTCGATCTTCGTGAACACAGGCTGTCCTGATGACTGCTGATTGCTCATTACTGTACCGCCTCCAACCAATGGCCTCAGGCCGTGGGGCTGACAATCGCGACAGAACTCGCGTCAAGCAGCCTTGTCGGTGCTGTTTGCGGTCTGGGTGTCAAGCTGCGGCTTGAGTTCCTCGTAGAGCAACTGCGCGATCCCCATCGCTCCACGGCGCGCGAGTTGCCGCGAGAGTTCGGCATCGTGCTGGGCGGTGAAGATGCTCTCTCCCGTGTTCTTTCCGAGGAAACCCTCAGTCTCGCCACTCGACCGCATGGTCTTGAGCATCTGTGCCGTGAGGAATGCCTCGAACTGCTCACACACATCCCGGAGTTTCTTTTCGCCTGTATCGTCTCCACCCTTCGCACTCAGCGCTCGTGTGTTGTGCAGCGCCAGGGCGGGACGGTCTGAGTTGAGGCCGTACATGGTCATGGTCTTCCCTGCCAGTTCATTGAATTACCAGCTCTGCCTGGAGTGCTCCTGATTCCTTAAGTGCCTGGATGATCGCGATCAAGTCCCTGGGGCTGACGCCCAGGGTGTTCAGGGCCGCGACAAGGTCTTCGAGGGTGGCCTCGCCACCAAAAGCAACCACCTGCGTCGCGGTCTCGGTGACATTGAGCCTGTCATTGGGCACCACCACGGTCTGTGCGCCCGGGGCTCGCCCCGGAGGGATAATGACAGGGCGCATGCCTGCGCTCTCCACATCGGCCGAAGAGACGCCACCACCAGCGTCGGGCGCAGGGTCTGCCGGCGGCGCCGTGAGTTGCGTGTTCTCCGGGGCATACACAAGTGGATTGGGCTGTGAAACCTGGTACTCGCGCTCGGCTCTGACGGTGAGGGAGCCGTGGGCGATGGCGACGGGCAGTATGCGCACTCGTGCCCCGATGACAACCGTTCCGGTTCGCTCGTTGACGACAACGCGCGCCGCCATGTCAGGTTCCACCGGCAAGTTCTCGACGCGCGTGATGAGTTCGGTGACATTGCCACAGTCGGCAGGGACCTGGAGTTGTACGGTCGCGGCCGTGACGGCTCGCGCCTGGCCAACCCCCAGTCCTCCGTTGATGCTTTCGGCCACACGCTGCGCTGTGGTGAAATCAGGCTGATGAAGCTGAAGTGAGAGGCACCGACTGCCCGCCAACGCCCGGGAAGCGGCCGCATCGAGGGTGCGCACAATGGCTCCACCGTTGGGGACTCTGCCGACCGCCGCGTGGTTCTTGCTGACGGTGGCATTATCGCCTCCGGCACTGAACCCGCCGATCGAGATGGGGCCCTGCGCGATAGCGTATACCTCTCCGTCGGCGCCCCGGAGTGGCGTGACAAGAAGCGTACCGCCCTGCAGGCTGCGCGAATCGCCCATTGAAGAGACGGTGACGTCGAGTTTGGTGCCGTTGACAGCGTAGGCCGGGAGTTCGGCAGTCACGATGGTCGCAGCGACGTTGGCGACCTCGAGTTCGGAGGGGTCCACACTCACACCGAACTGCTGAAGCATGTTCGCCAAGGAGCGGATCGTGAAGACTGCATTCTTGCCGTCCCCGGTGCCCTGCAGGCCGACGACCAGGCCATAGCCGATCAGTTTGTGCGAGCCACCGTCATTGATGGTGACAAGATCCTTGACGCGGAGGGTCACTGCCGTCGCGGGAAGGCACAGAACGGCTGCGAGCCACAGGCTCATCATGGTCATTGGGCGAGTTGTCTTCAGCATTCGGTCACCTTGGCGAAGCGGATGGTTTGCCCGGATACTCTGCGTGGCAGATCAGAACAGGAAGTTGAGTAACCTCGATATGATACCGACCTTGCTGCCGGGCTTGCCGGGATCAGAGCCGACATACTCGATTTGGACGTTTGCAACCTGGTATGAGTAGACGGTGTTGTCCGGTCCCACGTCCTTCGGCCGGACTTCGCCGCGGATCGTGACGTCCTGCACGTCTTTGTTGACGACGATATGCCGGCGTCCCTCGACGACCAGGTTCCCGCTGGGCATGACGTCCACAACCGATACGGTCAGACGGGTGCTCATCGTCCCCCGGCTCGTCTCAGTGCCACTAGCGGTATAGTCACTCGAGCCCCCATAGCCCATCAGCTTGATGAAATCCAGCCAGCCGGTGCCCGCATTGGCAGTGGACTGAGACGCCTTCTTGTGCGTGCGACTGGCCGTCTGAGTGGCGCTGGCGCTTTCGGTGATGAGGATGTGCACCACGTCACCGATCTTGCATGCCTTCGTATCGGCGAACATCGTGGTGAAGAAGCTGTCTGGGCTGTAGAGACTGTCGGCGGATGACAGGCTGATCGCTGTGATGACCATCACGAAGGCAAGCGCTGTAGCTCTCATCATTGACGGCTCCTGTTGCGCGGATACCGTGCACGGCCAGCCCTGTCGATGGGCGTCTCTTGTGCCGCCACACGTGTTTGCGTCGCATACACTCCTACAGCCAGACAACCATCTCATTCGGCCCGAGAAGCTGCCCGAGGACCTGGCGTCCCGTCGTCTTCACTCGGGCCGTCGCATACTCGCCCACGGCCGCGTCCGCTGCCAGTTGCCCATTGGTAGTTACGGTCACACATCCACTCACGACTGTTATCTTCACGGTTGCGCCACGCTTGGCGATCATGGGCGCAGGAGTCGGCGGTTGGGATGGAGGACTCTCCGTCACCCGCGCGGTGGGTTCTGCAGATGCAGGGGACGGCGGTCCCGCAATGACACCCGTGGCGGCCTCGCGGCGTACCGTGATCTCGGCGGCTCCGCCCATGACGAATTGATCGCGCCCAAAACCGGCACGGGCGAGACGCATGCGGATGTAGCCGGCGGTAATTGTCCGTTCGTGTCCGGCCAGCGGACTCGGCCCTATCTCGATGCCGGCGAGCGTCTGGACAGCCTCCTCCGAGGCAGTTATTTCGGCCACATGCTCCAGGCAGATGGTGTTGGATGAGACGGTGGCCTGCTCGCGGATATCGACTGTGGCGCCGCCCAGCCCTGCGGTGGCTGCATGGGCAGTGGCCCCTGCCACCAGAGCTACGAGTATCAGGATCGCCACGGCGACTGCAAGGCGGGCCACCCGCATGGCGCGCAGGTGCAGCAGATAGCTTGCGCGAGCTGTGTCATACCTCGGAACCATCATCAGCGCCTCACGTTGTTGGCGAGCTGCAGCATGTCATCGGCAATCTTGATTGCCTGGCTGTTGGCTTCATAGGCACGCTGCGCGGTGATCATGTTGACCATCTCTTCAACGACCTCGACATTCGACAGCTCGAGCGCGCCCTGTGCTACCTGGCCCAGGCCGTTCTCACCGGGCGTACCACTCTGAGGAGCGCCGGATGCAGCAGTCTCTGCATACAGCGAGTGACCGATGCTCAGGAGGCCGGCGGGGTTGGCGAACCGGGCGAGTTGTATCTGACCGATCTCCTGCGGTGCGGTATTGCCGGCCATGAGCACCGCGACGGTGCCGTCGGAGCCAATGGCGATTGATTCGGCATTGGGGGGGATGGTCATCGCCGGCTCGAGCGGATAGCCGTCACTGGTGACGATGTTGCCGTTGCTGTCCATCTTCAGCGCGCCGGAACGGGTGTAGACGATATCGCCGTTGGGCTTCAGCACCTGGAAGAACCCATCGCCCTCGATGCATACATCGAGCGGGTTGCCGCTGTTCTGGATTGTGCCCTGTGCGAAGATCTTGGTCGTGGCGGCGGGTCGGACGCCGAGGCCGGTCTGAATCCCCGTCGGCACCTCAACACCGCTGAACGCGGGTGACCCGGGCAGCTTGGTGGTCTGATACATGAGGTCCTGGAAGTCGACACGCTGCTTCTTGAACCCGCTCGTGTTGACATTCGCGAGGTTGTTGGCGATGTTGTCGACGTTGAGCTGCTGAGCGGTCATTCCACTTGCTGCGGACCACAGTGCGCGCATCATGTGCGGATGGTTCCCTTCATTGTGCAGAGTTCGTGCCGGGTACTCTCAGGAGCGCCGCGAAGCTCTGCACTCCGTATTCGCCTGTATGCTGATGCTATCAGCCAACCACGTCACGCAGGAGCACCTGGAGACTATCGTCCTGCGCCTGGATGGCTCGAATACTCGCCTCGTATTGCCTCTGGCTGCTCATCATCATCTGCAGCTCACGCATTGTGTTCACGTTCGAGCCTTCGATTGCCCCCTGCACGACCTTGAACCCCCGGGCGGCGTTGGCCTCAGTGCTCATGAGCACCGTGGCGTCCATCTTGGCCGTGCGGCCGTCATTAGGGATTTCGGAGATGCGGAGTGTGTCGACGGCTCGTCCATCTTCCCAGACCCGCCCCTGCTCATCTATTGTGATGTCGGCGGAGCCGACTCTGATGGGGCCCCCTCTTCCGAGCAGGGCGTAGCCGTCGCGCGTCACGACAGTGCCATCACGGCTGAGCTGAAATGCTCCGTTGCGAGTGTAGCCTTCGCCCGCGGGAGTGCTAACGCAGAAGAAGCCTTTCCCATCTATGGCCAGGTCGAGGCTGTTGGTGGTCTGCTGGATGGCGCCCGGGGTGAAGTCAATGCCCGCGCCCGAGATCGTCACGCCACCGCCGAGGGTCCCGGTCGCGTCCATGAAGGCCGATGAGGCGACGAGGTCGTGAGGAAAGCTCATCTGACTGACGCGATTGCGCAGGTAGCCGTTGGTGGAGCTGTTTGCGAGATTCGCTGCGTAGATGTCCGTCCGAGCTGCTTGTGCGCTGACGCCGGAGGCGGCCGAGTAGAGGCCTCTGATCATTCCGAAGCTCCTTGCTGTACGCTATCCCCACGACGCAGTGCCCAGGAGTATGGCTATGGTCTGATGGGCTGGAATCGAATGTCGTGGAAATCCAAGAGAGCTTCTCCCACTCGTATATCGGCCGATCTCTGCCCGCATTTAGCATTTCTGCAGCAAAGACTTTGCGAACTTGTAACATCCCCTGGGTCAAGAAGCGAGACAATGCCTGACCTCGATGCAGGACACGCAAACCCCACCAACTCGGCCCGAGCATGGCCCATCGGCGATGGCGGTCGCTGTCAGCGTATCTGCGCCAGGTATGCCCGAATGCTCAGAGCTGCCTTCGCGTAGATGCTGTTGACCTGATCCGGGCTCACGGCCAGAATCTCGGCAATCTCCTCGTGGCTGAGTTCCTCATAGTGCGCGAGGGTCACCACGAGCCGTGACGTGGGCGGCAGTTGCGAGACGGCCAACGCAATCTCCTGGCTGCTATAGTCGTGTTGATCGGCCCCCAGAAAACTCCGCGGCCAGGCCGTGAAGTAGGCCGTGACCTCGCGCAGCCACTCCTCGAGCTGCTCGTGCGTGGTCTCCAGTTGACGGGCGAGTTGCTCTGTGTCTATGCTGCCATCCAGGGCAGACGAGCGGTCCAAACTCCGCTCGACCCCAATATAGGCCGCGTAGAGCTTGTCCGCAGCCTCTTGCAGTCGCCGAACAAGCCACGGCTGCTCACCAAGCCACTTCACCACGCTCTGCCAAATGTTGGTACGTGCCTGCTGCTCAAACAGTGGCCCCGGTGGTGTCGAGTAAGCCGTCTCGATCAGTGCCATAATCGCTTTCCCGACCAGAACTCCCCGGTCCACCTCCGCCGGCAGGCAGGAAGCAACTCTGTTGACGGCCGCCTTCACCAGGGGCGCGTGTTTTTCAATCAGGTCCTGGTACTGGGTCCGGGCCGTGGACCTGGCGTATGCTTCCACAGTTCTGCTGCCTCCGTGAGGACATCATGTTCGTTCGTCGGTGCTCTGCTGTCCCGGGCCGGCTCGGGGCAGCCGCGGCCTGACCGGGTCAGGTCAAGCTACACTCGGCTGTAGTGCCGGGATCGGGCCCGGCAGACGACCGGCCGTCTGGGACGGCCTGCCCTCGATCATCCCCACGGCCTCGACATCCATCTCAGGCATGATCTCGGCATGAGACAAGACTGGGACTGTCGGCAGGTGCCGCCCCAGCAGCGAGCGGACATGCCGCCTCACCCCGGGAGATGCCAGGATGACCGGCTCATGCCCGCGCGCTACTGTCCGCTCAACGGCACTGTTGGCGCTCCGAAGCATCTGCTGCAATACTGATGGGTCTACTGCGCAGACGGTGCCCTGAAGACTCTTCATGGTGTTCTCCGCAATATGTACCTCGACTTGGGAGTCCACCGTAATCGCATACAGCCGCTTGTTGCTCTGGCGGTATTGCTCATTGATGGTCCGGGCCAGTGCCAATCGCACGATCTCCGTGGCTTCCTCGAGATCGTCGGTGAGCCGCATCGCGTCCGCCAGCGCTTCGAGGATGGTCGCGAGGTCCCTGATCGGCACACGTTCCACCAGTAGGGCTCTCAGGACGCTCTGCACCTGTCCGATCGTGGCGACCTCCGGGATCAGCTCGGTGACGACAGTCGGTTCGTGCTGGCGGACACGCTCGATCAGTGCCTGCACATCCTGTCTGTTGAGCAATTCCCCGGCCTTCGACTTGACGAGTTCCGAGAAATGGGTCGCGATGACTGTGGATGGCTCGACGACAGTGTAGCCTCTGGCCTCGGCCACGGGCCGGTTCTCGGGCCCGATCCACTTCGCCGGCAGACCGAAGACCGGTTCCTCGGCGTCCTGTCCGCCGATTGGTTCCGCTGTCGGATCGGATGCCATCGCCAGCAACAGCCGCGGGAAGACCTCTCCCCTACCCACCTCGGCTCCCTTCAGTTTGATGCAGTACTCGTTCGCGCCCAGCGACATGTCGTCCCGGATGCGCACCGACGGCATGACCAGGCCCATCTCGGAACACAACTGCTTGCGCACACCGGCAATTCGATCCAACAGGTCCCCGCCGTCCTCGGCATTGACAAGCCCGACCAGGTTGTAGCCCAGGTCCAGGCTCAACCTGTCAACGTGGAGCACTTCCTCGAAGCTCTCCTCCGGTGGTTCCTCGGCCAGGTCATCGTCCTCGCCCTTCTCTTCAGGCTCCTGGTGCTGGATGACCCATGACATACCGCCGAAGGCGACCGCGGCCAACAGGAAGCTGAATTTGGGGAGGCCGGGCACAAGACCGAAGAGCAACAGCATAGCGCCGACAATCATCAGCGCGCGCGGTTGGGAAATGATCTGGCTGATCACTTCCTGCCCGAGGTTCTCCTGAGAGGCTGCACGAGTCACAACGATACCCGTCGCGGTTGATATCAGTAGGGCAGGTATCTGGCTGACAAGACCGTCACCCACCGTCAACAGGGCGTACCGGTTGAGAGCGTCGCCCGCCGACATCTGCCTCTGCACGATGCCAATGATGAGGCCGCCGATGATGTTGACCACGACGACAATGATCGCCGCGATTGCATCACCCCTCACAAACTTACTGGCACCGTCCATCGCCCCGTAGAAGTCGGCTTCGCGCTCGATCTCCTTGCGCCTGTGGCGCGCATCCTGCTCACTGATCAGTCCCGCATTCAGGTCGGCGTCGATGCTCATCTGCTTGCCGGGCATCTCATCCAGCGTGAAACGTGCTGCGACCTCGGCGACTCGCTGCGCGCCGCTTGTGATAACGACGAACTGAATGATGATCAGAATCAGGAACAGGATCAATCCGACGACGAGGTCCCCTCCGACAACGAAGGAGCCGAATGCCTCGATGACCTTCCCTGCCTCGCCGTTCAGCAGGATCAGACGCGTGGATGACAGGTTGAGTGCGAGCCGAAACAGCGTGCCAACCAGCAAGAGCGAGGGGAAGATCGAGAAGTCCAGGGGTTTGCTCACATACATTGCCACAAGCAATATGCACAGTGATCCCGCGAAGTTGACGGTGATCATCATGTCCAGGAGAACCTGGGGCAGCGGGATGATCATCATCGAGACCAGCCCGATGATGCCTGCCGCTACCATTACGTCGCTCTGTTGAAAGGCCTTCTGGAGAAGTTTCACTCTGAACCCATATCGCTCCTGGAATCTCGTTCTTGCCGATACCCTATCTGCAACAAGCGTGCCGCGCCCCGTAACCCGCGTATGGCGGCTCGTCTTGCCACTTGATTGTAACAAGGCAGGCCTGCAGAACGTCCGTAGACCCACTTCATTGAGGGAAAGTTTATGTCGTGTGTCCTGGGTGATCTGTCCTGCCGGGGAGTTATGCCTGCTCTAGAGGTGTGTGATCGAAGGCGCTACCCAGGGGGCACGTCCACGGAGTCAGGCAGTCGACTACTGGAGGCGCCGGCGTCGCTGTGCACGAATCTGGGCCAGTCGACGCTGGCGGCGTTCGGCGGCAGCACGGTAGACGACAGCCAGCACTTCGGCAACTGCCTGGTACAGCACCGGAGGTACGTAGTCTCCGAGACCAGCTGCTTTATACAATGCACGAGCCGTCGGGGGCTCCTCGACTACCGGGATACCATAGCTCTTGGCCAGAAGCTTGATCCGCTTAGCTACCGCGCCCTGACCGCGCGCGACCACCTTCGGCGCCGGCATGTCGGCGCCCTTGTACATGAGTGCCACGGCCACATGCGTCGGGTTGGTCACCACAACGTTTGCCTGCGGCATCTGATTGCTGATGCCCTGCCGCAGGATACTCTGCTGTATCTGTCGCCTGCGCGCACGGATGTGAGGGTCGCCTTCACTCTCGCGGAACTCTCTTTTCACCTCGTAGCGCGTCATCTTCAGTTGCTTCTCGATGTTCCAGCGTTGGTAGCCGTAGTCGGCGATACCCATGATCAGCAAAGCAAGGCAATATCGGGTTGAAACCGTCTGGATGCAGGTCAGCATCAGGCCAAGAGCCTGGCGCAACTCCATCCGCTGGTAGTTGAGCAGGTCCGACTTGTTGTCGTTGATGACCTGATAGGCAACCACGGCCACGATGGCAACCTTCAGCACCCCTTTCAGAGCCTCAACAAGGCCGCTCAACGAGAAGATGCGTTTGAGCCCATTGGCGGGGTTCAGCTTGGCCGTATTCGGACTGAGGAGCTTGGGGGCAATCAGGAAACCAGTCTGCAGGAGGGTGACAATGACGCCGGTCACAAGCGCCGCCCCCGCAATCGGCAGAACCACCGAGCCAAGCACCGAACTCCATCGCGAGGCCTGATCCACGATGGTTTCCATACTGAATGTCATCTGAGACATTGCCACGAACTGCTCTTCAACCGCGTAGGAGATGCGTTCGTTCAGGCTTGGACCGTACAACCGGAGCGCAACCAGAATGGCCCCAAGCGTCAGCGCGCTGTTGAGGTCCTTACTCTGCGCTACTTGCCCCTCCTCGCGCGCCTTGTGCCGGCGGCGAGGAGTGGCTTGTTCGGTCTTCTCCTCGGTGGCCATTGCCGGGCTCCACGCAATAACCGTTCCACTTTGGCAGGTTGACCCTCGAAGGAGGCAGCTCCGTCATGTGCGCTGCGCCGCCGTGCTCTCTTCTGGAAGACCGCGTCTCGAACCATCGCGTGCCCCCCGATCGCTTGCGTGAGAACACGATATTCAGTCGACTCCTCGTCTCGCGCAGTAGACGTCATGCGCCGCGCAGGGCTCTGGGCCGAGTCCGCCGCTTGTGCCAACGGTCGTTACACGTGCGACGTGTCGGCCGGGGCGGCCGAGGGCGATCAGCCAGGACGCGACTTGTCCCCGTATCCGTCGCCTCATGTTGCGGATGCTGGAGCAAAGTTGTATGGTATGCAATGGCCCCAATGGTCGTGGCATACAGAGCCGACTCCATGGAGGCATCGGCCTGCCTTGGCGATGTCCTGCTGTTATGATCGCAGCAAGCAGATGCAGTTCAGATCGCTGCAACGCCGTGTTTCGCAGCAGAAAGCGCCATGTATCATGTCACAACCGTCGACGCAACCGACCCCATCGGAGCAGGCCGCGGGAACAGAGCAGCCCTGGCAACGTGCACTCTATGCTTCCTGGTTCGCCCAGTTTGTCAGCACCGCCGGTTTCGCGTTTGTGATGCCCTTTCTCCCGTTTTACATCCGCGAGTTGAGCGATATCCCGGAGCACCAGCTCCCTCTCTGGTCGGGTATCACCTACTCACTGGCGCCATTGATGCTATGCGTCATGTCGCCAATCTGGGGGAGCGTGGCCGACCGCCATGGCCGCAAACTCATGGTCCAACGAGCAATGTTCGGAGCGGGGTTGGTTCTGCTTCTGATGTCCACTGTCCAGAGCCTCTCGGGCTTGCTGGTTCTGCGCCTGCTCCAGGGCATGCTCTCCGGAGTTGCAGTTGCTTGCACGACGCTGGTATCCAGCATCACTCCGCGCCACCGCCTGGGCTACAGCCTCGGCGTATTGCAGATGGCGTTGGTCATGGGCGCATTCCTGGGTCCCTGGGTGGGCGGCGCACTTGCGGCTCAGTGGGGTTATCGAATCCCGTTTGTGGCGGCGAGTGCCGCATTGGTGGCCGGGGGCATTGTCATACGTGTCTTCGTGCATGAGAACTTCACACCGCCCGAGCAGTGCCCAAATGGCAATCACGGGATGCGGCAGGCCTTCGGTGGTCGCGGCCTGCTGGCCCTGCTGAGCGTTTTCTTCTTCCTCACGTTCTCATCCCAGTTTGTCCTGCCAATCTTCCCGCTCTTCGTCGAGAAGCTCCATCAGGCCGTCGCCGTCACCGAGGACCGCCAGATCGCGCGCATTGTCGGTTTGTTGTCCGGGATCACCGGGCTTGCGTCGGGGCTCTCCACTGTGTTCGTCGGCCGACTGAGCGACCGCATCGGTCATAGGCGCACATTGATCGGTTGCACGTTGCTTTCGGGAATCATGTGCGTGCCACACGCCATCGCAACAGGCGTATCACAGTTATTCGGCTTGCGCATCGGCTATGGCCTCGCTGCCGGTGGCATCAACCCGTCTATCAATGCCATCATCGGCAACTCCGTCTCCTCGGACACATACGGCCGATCCTACGGGATGACGCAATCGGCGGCCGCTCTCGGCCTGACACTCGGACCGCTCATGGGCGGTATAGTCACGACGGTGTTTGGCCTTCGCTGGCCGTTTGTCATCATGGGTGTCATGCTGCTGGTGAGCGCGGCACTGGTGACCGCCTGTGTGCGGCCGCGCCCCACTGCTCCCGATGGCACGCCCGAACCCACGGAATAGCGCATCCCGCAGAGGCCGCTACGAGGTCTCCGGCAGTCAACTCCCACTCCCAATCAAGTGGTGCGCCGTCGAGGCGCCGTGCGAGATCGCAGAGTGGGTCCTCAGGCGTCTCCACCCGCCGTTCGATGCGCGCCTCCGCGCAGCCACGGTAGAGGGCGAACAGCCAGTACACAACCCCGGCCGTGTCTGAACGCAGTGCTGCGCACCTTTCCCTCGCTTCCAGGCTATCCCGACATGAACTGCACGAACATGGTGATGTACTCCTTCATGCCGTCGAGAAGCTCCGCAACGGTGTAGAACATGAGGGGTGCGGAGAAGCTGAGAATCGCCAGGCCAACCAGCAGCTTGGCGGGTATCCCTACGAGGAACACATTCATCTGGGGTACGACGCGCGCGATGAAGCCAAAGCAGAGGTCGGTCAGGAAAACCGCCCCGACCACCGGCGAGGCGATATGCAGTCCAACGGCAAAGATGCTCCCGACGAGTTCGACAAACAACCGCACGATATCCGCATTGAACACCGGAGCCCCGATCGGAACGATCTCGAAGCTGCGCGCCAATCCCGCCAGGAGCCAGTGGTGTCCGTTGAGCTGCAGGAAGACGATGATCGCGAAGAAGTGGTAGCTGCGTGAGATAACCGATGTCTGGACGTCGCTGCTTGGATCCAGAGACGTTGCCTGGCTGATGCCGACCTGAATATCCAGCACGTCACCGGCAAAGCGGACTGCCTCGAATAGCAGCGATACGCCGTAGCCTATGACCAGCCCGAAGGCCAGCTCGGCGCAGATGGTGATCATGTACAGGCCGAGGTCCCCCACATCAACAGCCCGGCCGCCGCTCAGATGCGAGCCGGTGGCCAGACCGATGGCAATCGCCATCGTCATGCGTATTGTGGGAGGAATGCCCGACGCCGAGAAGCCCGGCGCAAAGGCGACAATGCCAATCGTGCGTGCCGCGCTGAGCAACAACACGAGCACATAGGCGAGAAGGGCGTCGCCTCCTTGTCCCGCAAAAGCGTTCATTCACATCAACGCCCAATGCGTGTGGCGGCCCGAGAGCTACCCCCGCGAGCGGCCCCGCACGCCTCTATTTCACCAGTTCCGGAATGCGGTCGAACAGGTCGGTGGTGAAGATGATCAGGCTCTCCATCATCCACGAGCCGAAGAGAAGCACAACTGCTGCGATGGCAATAGCCTTGGGGACGAAGGTGAGCGTCATCTCCTGAATCTGTGTGATCGCCTGGACCAGGCCTATCGCCACACCAATGACCAACGCGACAGCCAGGATCGGGCCGCCGATCTTCAGGGATATCCAGAACGTCTGGCGCAGGAGTTCAAGGACGACTGTGTCAGTCATGGCGGAACCCACACTTCATCTGCCCCGACTCGGGCGGGTATTGCGTTCAACGCGCCGCTGCGTCACGACGGCATGATGCTACTGGAAGCTCAAGACCACCGACTTGATGATCAGATACCACCCGTCGATCATCACAAACAGCAGTATCTTGAAGGGAAGCGAGATCATCACCGGCGGCAGCATGAACATACCCATACTCATCAATGAACTCGCTACAACCAGGTCTATCACCAGGAATGGTATGAAGAGCACGAACGATATCTGGAATGCGGATTTGAGTTCGCTGATCATGAATGCGGGCACAAGCACATGGAGTGGCATGTCGTCAGGCTGCGGCGTGATCGGCAGTTGGGCCAGGTTGATGAATAGCGCCAAGTCCTTGTCTCGCGTCTGCTTGAACATGAACTCGCGTATTGGCTGAGCCGCACGCGTGAAGGCATCCTGGTAGTTGATCTTGCCGTCCATATAGGGGCCGACTGCCTCGGCATTCACCTGCTGCCAGACCGGCTGCATGATGAAGAAGGTCAAGAACAGCGCCAGCCCCAGTAATACGGTGTTCGGTGGCGTCTGCTGGACACCGAGTGCCTGGCGCAGGAACCCGAGGATGATGACAATCCGCGTGAACGACGTCAGCATCATCAGGAGTGATGGCGCCAACGACAATACTGCCAGGCCCAGGATGATCCGAAGCCCAAGCACCAACTCCTGCGGTTGCGCCTCATTCACGAGCCCGCCGGGCAGTTGTGGAACGCCCGGAGCCTTCTGTGATCCGGCGGCGGCTCCCCCGGGCGCGGCAGGCGTAGCGCCCGGCGCCGGGCCTGCTGCGGCCGCGCC
>MTKY01052446.1_pt1 | contig 18081 bp, 12 predicted proteins | sample 1042731 | NCBI WGS metagenome assembly MTKY01 (sample SAMN06212206, study PRJNA360538) | anaerobic digester metagenome | biome: Wastewater treatment plant; material: sludge; isolation source: anaerobic digester fed with sludge from wastewater treatment plant | place: Denmark: WWTP Soeholt ... | reverse complement strand
TTCCAAAGCAGTCCGCTATCCTCTCAATCGGCATACGCAGGAACGCAACGTTGGCAAGCTTGAGATTTAGTGCCGCTTTCGCCCCAGTCCACATCCGGGCGCCAAGGAGTCCGTTGTCTTCGACCAGGCCCCCTATATCGAGGACTCCATCCATGACCTCACCGTTGAAGGCCTGTTGGGCCTGTTCTTCGCGGTCGTCGTCATCCTCATCTTCCTGGCCTCGGTGCGTTCGACGATCATCACCGCCATCTCGATCCCGCTGTCGCTGCTCATCGCGATGATCGGGCTCTGGACGGGCAGTTACACCCTCAACATCCTCACCCTCGGCGCCCTCACGGTGGCCATCGGCCGGGTCGTCGATGACTCGATCGTCGTCATCGAGAACATCAAACGCCATCAGGGGCTCGGCGAGTTCGGGCCCGCGTCGATCATCCGGGCGGTGCGCGAGGTCGCCGGTGCGGTCACCTCGTCCACCCTGACGACCGTGGCCGTCTTCCTGCCGATCGGGCTGGTGTCCGGCCAGACCGGGGAGCTGTTCCGGCCGTTCGCCATCACCGTCACCATCGCGCTGCTCGCCTCGCTCTTCGTCGCGCTCACCGTCGTCCCGGTCCTCGCCTCGTGGTTCATGCGCCGCCGCAACGGGGTAGGTGCGTCGGCTGCGGAAGGCGACGACACGGCATACGAGGCCGGTATGCCGTCCGCCTCCCACGAGTCGCCGCAGACGGCCTTGCAGCGTGCCTACCTGCCCTCGCTGCGCTGGGCGCTAGGGCACCGCGCGGTGACCCTTGTCCTGGCCGCGCTTGTGTTCATCGCCACCGTGGGGCTCGCCCCGCGGCTCAAGACCGACTTCCTCGGCAGCATGGGCGCGACGACGTTGCGTGTCGTGCAGGAGATGCCCGCGGGGACCGCGTTGGAGCAGACCGACGCGGCCGCCAAACAGCTTGAGAAGGTCGTGGCCGCCGAAGCGACGGTCGTGTCCTACACCACCACGGTGGGCGGCGACCCGTCGCGGGTGTTCTTCGGGACCGTCGCCGGGCCCAACCAGTCGTCGATCTCGGTAACGCTGCAATCCGGGGCGGACGGCACCGTCGTCGGCGACCGGCTGCGAGCGGCTCTCACGGCGCTCACCGGGGTCGGCACCGTCGAGGTGGTCTCGACCCAGGCCAACAGCGACGTGGCGCTCGTCGTCGAGGGGTCCGACCCAGAGTCGCTGCGAAAGGGCAGTGACCAGGTCGCCGAGATGTTGGCGACGGTGCCCGGGATGCGCAACGTCCGGACCGATCTCACCAACGCCAAGACGATGCTCAAGGTGAGCGTCGATCCGGTGGCCGCCGCCGGGGTCGGCATGGTCCAGGCTCAGATCGGCCAGGCCGTCACCCAGGCGGTCAAGGGCACCAAGGTCGGGACGGTGACCATCGCCGACACGACAGTTGACGTCGTGCTGCGTTCCCGCACGCCGGTGACGACGATCGACGGGCTCAGGACCCTTCCCCTGCCGATCACCCAGAAGCAGACCATCGACGCACGCAAGGCTGCCGGAACGGCCGTCGAAGACGACCAGAAGGCGATGCAGAAGAAGGCCCAGGCCGATCAGGATGCTGCGCTGGCCGATCAGCTGGCCGGCTTGCGCGAGTCGCGGACCAAGGTGTCGCAGACCATCTCCACCCTCACCAGCCAGGTGTCGGCCCTGACCGCTCAGCTGGCCCAACTGGCGTCGTTGCCCCCCGGCACCGTGACGACTCCCCCCACCGACCCGATCGCGGCCTTGAAGGCTCAGATCGCCCAGTTGCAGAAGTCGATCGAGACCGCGAAGGCCCAGCTCTCCGCGACCGACACGAGCATCCAGAAGCTGTTGGACTCCAAGGCCAAGACCGCCAAGGCGCGCGCCGACAGCGAGGCGCTGAGCCAAGCCGCCAAGGATGCCCAGAAAGCGAAGGCGACCGCAGTGGCCCTCGATGCCGTCGCCGACGTCACCGAGGTCTCCTCCCCCGCGTCGATCGGCCGAGTCGACGGCGCCCGTGCCGCGACCGTGACCGGGACCCCACAGGCAGGAGACGTCGGAGGGGTGACCTCGACGATCCAGACCAAACTCGCGGCCCTGTCGTTGCCCGAGGGTGTCACGGTGCGTTTGGCGGGTGTGTCCCAGGCCCAGCGGGAGTCCTTCGCCCAGCTTGGCGTGGCGATGCTCGCGGCGATCGCGATCGTCTACCTCATCATGGTGGCGACCTTCCGGTCGCTCCTGCAGCCGCTCATCCTGCTCGTCTCGGTGCCATTCGCGGCCACCGGCGCGCTCGGACTGCTGTTGCTCACCGGCACCGCGTTGGGGATCCCGGCGATGATCGGCCTGCTCATGCTCATCGGCATTGTGGTCACCAACGCCATCGTGCTCATCGACCTCATCAACCAATACCGGGAATCCGGTTCGGGCATTGGCGACTCGATCGTCAACGGGGCCAGGTTGCGGTTGCGGCCGATCATCATGACGGCGTTGGCGACGATCTTCGCGTTGCTGCCGATGGGGCTGGGAGTGACCGGCGGCGGCATCTTCATCTCCAAGCCGCTGGCCATCGTCGTCATCGGCGGGCTCGTGTCCTCGACCATCCTCACGCTCATCCTCGTGCCGGTCTTGTATGACCTCGTCGAGCGGACCCGGCAGCGGGTCCGGCGGCGGCGGTCGGCCGACGGGGACCCCGGGCCGGGCCTGACCTCCGAGCCTGAGGTGGCCGAGACGGCAACAGCGACGGCCTGAACCGTTGCGGCCAGGTCAGCCTCGGCGGAAGGTGAGCTGAGCGACGTCGAGATAGCCCGTCGCGAACCCGGCCTCGCAGTAGGCCAGGTAGAACTCCCACTGGCGGCGGAACACCTCGTCGAAGCCGTGTGACGCGATCTGCGGCCAGTTCGCGTCGAAGGTCCGGCGCCAGCGTCGCAAGGTGTGCGCGTAGTGCGCGCCGAACGGGTGGATCCGCCGGACCCGCAGCCCGGTATGCAGCGTCGCCACCTCCTCGAGCGCCTCCAGTGACGGGAGAAGGCCGCCGGGGAAGATGTGCTTCTGGATCCAGCCGTAGGAGTTGCGGGTCGCGAGGTAACGGTGGTGGTCCATGAGGATGGCCTGGACGACGGCGGTTCCGTCGGGCGTCAGCAACCGGTCGATGGCTTGGAGGTAGGCCGGCCAGAACTCCTCGCCCACCGCTTCGATCATCTCGATGCTGACGACAGCGTCGAACTGCCCCGTCACCTCTCGGTAGTCCTTGAGCTGCACGTCGACCCGGTCGGACAACCCCAACGCGGTGACCCGTTCCTGCGCGAGGGCCTGCTGCTCCCGGGACAACGTGATCGTCGTGACAAAGGCGCCGCGGGACGCCGCGCGGACCGCCAACTCGCCCCAACCGGTGCCGATTTCGAGCAGCCAGGTGCCTGCGGTGACACCGGCCGCGTCGAGGGCGGCATCGATCTTGCGGCGTTGGGCCGTTGCAAGATCCTGCTCGCTCCACGGTCCCGCCGCCTCGTCGAACAGTGCGCTGCTGTAGGTCATCGTCTCGTCGAGGAAGCCCGCGAACAGGTCGTTGCTGAGGTCGTAGTGCGCCGCGATGTTGGCGCGCGACCCTTCCGGGGTGTTGCGGTGGTGATGCGGGATGGCCCGCTCCACGATTCCGCGCAGGGCGAGGATCGGCCGGGGCAGCAGCCGTTCGACCCGGGCGGCAAACGGCGTGAGCAGGTCACCCAGATCGGTCCCGTCAGCCGCCTGCCAGTCGCCGGCCATGTAGGCCTCCCCCAGCCCGATCTTCGGGTGGGTCTCCAGTCGCCGGAACAGGTCGGCGGGCCGGTTGACCTGGAGGACTGGCGCATCAGCGCCGCCGGCCCCCCACGTCGTGCCGTCGGGAAGTCGCAGGCGCACCGGCAGTGAGCCGACGAGCAACCGGACGAGGCTGCGTGCCACGGCTCCCCGCGTCAGGAGGGTATGCCGCCCTGCCGGTGCGATCCGCGGATCGACCAGGCCTGCGGGAGAAGCCTTTTCCCGAAGGACCGGCAGCCGACGCGCCCACAGGTAGATTCCGTGGACGCGGATCATCGAGCTCACCCGCTGAGGCATCAACGGGTGCCGAAGCAAGGTTCGGGCCAACGTGCCAGCCGTCAACGGGACGGGTCGACCCGTGACGGTCGCACTGAGCAGTCGCTCGCCGTCGCGATCCAACCGGATGGCGACCGTGACGCGATCGCGGGTGAGGTGCAGGCGCACGGCATACCGGCCGGTGGTGTCGTTGAAGGGCGAGACGAGGAAGTCCTTGTCGACCTCGGCCTCCCCGCGCGGACCGGGGGTGAGGACGTAGGTGTGCCGGCCGGCATACGTGTTGCGGACTTCGAGGACAGCGGCGATGGGTTGGCCTGCTGAGTCGAGGCACCAGAAGACGGAAAGGGGGTCGAAGACGTGGCCGAGCACCCTCCCGTGGGCAAGCAGCAGCACCCGGGTCGAGTCGGGGAGGGCGACACCAGCAGCTCGAACCCTTTCCAACACAACGGTTTTCAGCTCTGGCAGGCTGGTCGCGACGCCGTCGAGATGGTCCTCGGCGCGCAGTTCGGAGAGCTGACGCAACCGTCGTGGCAGCCGAGGCGGCGTGTCGAGGTCGACCAGCCATTGGTAGTGCGTGTTTGTGAAGGCATGGCGCAACGGCCGGAAGCGGGTATGCCGCACGGTCCCGATGACCAGGGCCGGAAGGGTGGGAAGGTCCGGCACGACCTGCGGCTCGGCGCTCACCAGGTCACCCCCAGCGCGGCCGCGGCGGCCACCCCGGAGCGGGCGCCGTCTTCGTGGAACCCCCAGCCGTGATAGGCCCCCGCGTATGCCGTGCGGCCGACACTTAGCTGGGCCAGCCGCCGCTGGGCCCGGACTGCGGCGACGTCATAGAGCGGGTGGTCGTAGGTCATCGAAGCGACGACATGCTCGGGGGTGATCCGATCCGACCCGTTGAGGGTGACGAACAGGGGGTCGCTGGTGGGCAGGCCCTGGAGGCGGTTCATCCAGTAGGTCACCATGGGCGGCCCCGCCTCGGCGGGTTCCCGATCACCCCGGACGAGGTAGTTCCACGACGCCTGAGCCCCCCGGGACAGCGGCAAGAGGGACGGATCGCGATGCAGGACAGCCTCGTTCGTCGAATAGCGGAAGGCGCCGAGCACCTCTTCCTCCAACGGCAGCGGGTCGGCCAACAGGCTCAACGCTTGGTCGGGATGGGTGGCGATGACGACCCGGTCCACCTGGATCCGGCCGCCCGCCGCGTCGATGACCTCGACTCGGTCGGGGTGGCGCAGGACGGCGCGCACCGGCCGGCCGCGCCGGATGTCGGGCAACCGGGCGGCGATGGCGTCGACATAGGACCGGGACCCACCGACGACGGTGAACCACTGCGGTGAGTCGCCGATCGACAGCATCCCGTGGTGGTCGAGGAACCGGAACAGGTAGCGCGCCGGGTAGTCCAGCGCATCGCCCCCTCCGGTGGACCAGACGCATGCGACGACGGGCACGGCATACAGGCGGATGAAGTCGGGACCGAAGCCAGCCGCGCGGACGAACTCGCCGAGCGTCGTCGTGTCCTCGTCGTCGGTCTGCGCGAGGAACTCCCGGGCCAGGCGATGGAAGCGCCGCACCCCGGTGAGCATCCGCCAATACGCGGGATCGATGAGCTGACGCGGCCGGGCCACGAACCCGGGCAGCCCTCTGCCACCAGCGAATTCGATGCCGGACACGTCGTCCCGGACGCTCATCGACATCTCGGTCGGACGCCCCTGCACACCCAACTCGGCAAAGAGCCGTTGCAGCACCGGATAGGTCCGGTCGTTGAAGACGATGAACCCCGAGTCGACCGCGAGCGGCCCCTGCGACCCAGCCACCGAGTGGGTGTGGGCGTGCCCGCCCAGCCGTTCGTCGGCCTCGAACAGGATGACGTCGTGCACCCGGGCGAGCAGGTATGCCGCGGTGAGCCCGGACACGCCGGATCCCACGACCGCGATCCGCTCGCGAGGGGAGGCGCCGCGCGGGCCGGACGGCCCAGTGGCACCCGCCACCGAAGCGCCGGTCATCGGCGCACCCTGGGGTCGGGGACGCTGGAGCCCGCGAGCGTGCGGTGGTACCACGTGCGGAAGGTCAGGGTCGGTTTGTCACTCGGCACCGACCGTTCGACCGGCCCCTCTGGGACCACGGCGGGGGCGCTCGACTCGACGACCGCCCGGTCCTGGCGGAGCACGGTGAGGTTGAACCGGTTGATCCCCAACGACGCCGCCGGGTTTTGGGCGAAGTTGCGCACCGAGGTGAGCAGCATCCGGGTGTGCCCGTCGTCGATCGGGACGCACCACACATGCAGCCGCATGATCCGGGGGTCTGGCGTGGTGTCCAGGACCATCCCGTGTGGGCGATACCACCGCAGGGCGGCCGACGGCGGGTGGTCGTCGACGCGCGACTCCAACGCGAACCCGTATGCCGTGTCCGTCACCGTCAGATGTAACCGTGAGTCGCGGTGCATCTTGGACAACACGAAGCGCCCGATGGTCGTGCGGTGGATGAACGGTAGATGCGGGAAGTCGAGCATGTTCTCCATGGCCCGGGTCCAGTGACAGTCCCACTCCTCCCAGTGGTCGTGCCGGGTCAGGCCGGGGTCGCCCAACTGGTCGTGGACGTTGGGCTCGCCCAGATCGCTCGGGTCGCTGGGGGTGCTGGGGTCACTCACGTCGTTGGGGTCATTCGAGTCGCTGACGTCGGCCGCGCCAGCGGTTCGCGCTCCCGCGAAGCCGGTGAAGACCCAGACGAACCCGGCCGTCTCCCGCACCGGCAGGGCGGTGGCGCCGAGCCGAGACCGCGCGGCGTCCGGGTTGAACGGGATGTGGGCACATCCGCCGTCAGGCCGAAACTCCCACCCGTGGAAGGCGCAGGCCAGCGACCCGTCATCGGTCCGCTTCCCGAGCGCCAGCGAGACGCCCCGGTGCGGGCATCGGTCGAGCAGCACGCCCGGCAGGGCGTCCGGCTGCGGCCGCCACGCGACGAGGTCCTCTCCGGCGACCTTGATCCGACGCGGCGTCGTCGTGATCTCGGCCGATGGGAGCAGCGGGGTCCACTGGCGAGCGAAGCCATCGAACAACGCTCACACCCCCGGCTGCACTGCCGCAGGCGTCGGTGTTGCCCTCACCGCGGTCACCTGGCGAGGCCACCAGAACCGGTCGCCGAGCAGCAGGGCGATAGCGGGCACCAGCACGGTCCGCACGACGAGCGTGTCGAGCAGGACGCCGAGGCAGATGATGACACCGATCTGGGCCAGCACGACCAGCGGCAGGACGCCGAGCACCGCAAACACAGCGGCCAACAGGATGCCCGCGCTGGTGATGACCCCACCGGTCGCCGCCAGGGCGCGCAGCATTCCGGCCCGCGAGCCGTGCTCCACCGCCTCTTCGCGGGCCCGGGTGACCAGGAAGATGTTGTAGTCGACGCCGAGCGCCACGAGGAACAGGAACGTGTAGAGCGGCGCCCCGACATCCAGAGCGCTGAAGCCGAACACCTTGGTGAAGATCCACCACGAGGCACCGACTGACGCCAGGAAGGTGAGGATGACCGTCCCGACGAGGATGAGCGGCGCGACGACCGACCGCAACAGCACCAGCAGAGCGAGCAGCACCAGCCCGAGGATGAGCGGGAAGATGATCCCTCGGTCGCGGGACGCGGCATCGGCGGCATCAACGCCCCTCGCCTCCGTGCCACCGACCAGGGTCCCCGGTATGCCGTGCAGTGCCGCCCGCACGTCCCGCACCGCAGTGCGCGCCTCGTCGCTGCCCGGCTCGGGCTTGAGGACGACACTCACCTGTGCAAGCCGGTCGGTCCGCTGACCGGCGGTGGCGGAGGCGACTGACGGAACCGTCGTTGCGGCGGCGACGACCGCGGCCGGATCGCCCTCAGTGACGACGATGAGCGGGTCGGAATTGCCGGCCGGGAAGGACTTGGCCAACCGCTCCGACGCGGCGATGGCCTCCGGCTTCGCGAGGAACTGGTCGGTCTGCGAGAGCCCGCTACGCACCTGGGTGAGCCCACCGGCCATGAGCGCCAGCAGGACGAGCGTGCCGATCACGAAGGCTCGGGGTCGGGCGGCCACCTGGTCGCCGACCCGACGCCAGAACGAGCGCTGGTCGACCAACGCCGCCTGACCAACCCGGGGAACGACCGGCCAGAACACCCAACGACCGAAGAGGACGAGGACTGCGGGCAGCACGACCAACGCGTAGCCCGCCGCCACGACAATGCCGACAGCGCTGGCGAGGCCCAGACCCCGTGTGCCGGGGAAGACAGACAGCAGCAAGGTGAGCACGCCGAGGACCACCGTCGTCGCGCTGAGCAGGACCGCCTCTCCCGTATGCCGCAGGGCATAGCGCATCGCGGCATACCGGTCGGGCTCGCGGCGCAACTCGTCCCGGTAGCGGGAGATGAGCAGGAGGGCGTAGTCGGTGCCAGCGCCGAACACGAGGACGGAGAGGATGCCGATCGTCGACTCGTCCCACGCAACGTTGAAGGTCTTCAGCACGTGGGTGGCGAGCACCGCGGCGAGGCGGTCGGCGATGCCGACGACGAGCAGCGGCACCAGCCAGAGGACTGGGCTGCGGTAGGTGATGAGCAGCAGCAGGGCCACCACCGAGGCGGTGGCGAGGAGCAGTCGGGTGTTGGCGCCCTCGAACACCGCGCCGAGATCGGCTTGGACCGCGGCGGGGCCGGTCACCTGGACGGTGACACCGGCCGGCGGGCTCGCTTTGAGGGTGGTGCGGAGCTCCTTGACCGCCGTCGAGATCCCGGAGTTGCCGGTGGCGGTGATGGGGACGATGCCGATGGCTGCCGTCTTGTCCTGGCTTACCTGCAGCGGTCCGGCGATCTTGCCCTGCAGCGTGGTGCGCAGAGTTGCGACCGTCGCGTCGTCGAACGTGCCGTTCTCGGCCGTGTAGAGGACGACGGCGCTGGAACCCTCCTTCTTCGGGAAGGTCTGCAGGGCTTCGACGACCGCCGTGCTCTCGGCGCCGACGGGCAGACCATCCAGGGCGCTTGTCGTGCGGGTGGCCTCCTTCATCGCTCCGATAACGCCACCTGCCACCAGGACCAGCAACAGGGCCACGAGCCATGACCGACGCCGATGCACGATGAGGTCGACAGTGGCTTGGCCGAGACGCGTCATGGGAGGATCCGTTCGGGAGTCTGGTGTTTCGACAAGTAAGTAAGTAGATTACTAATCTAATGAGTGACCCGCAGTCAAGCCCGGGCCGTGAGGCAACGGGAGCAGCACCCGGGGAGCGGCCGGATTCGCCGCTTCCCCACACGGCGTTCGTCAACGAATGGCGATCGGGTCAGACGTTGCTCGTCCTTCGGGAGCTGCTCGACCTCGCCGAGCTAGTAGGGCCGAGCATTGCGCGGCGCGCCGAGGTCGGCCACACCGAGCTGCGGGCGTTGGAGCTCCTCGTCCGCTCGCCGCACGGCCCGGTCGAGCTGGCCCGCGAGCTGGGCGTCACCTCAGCGGCGTCGTCGGGCATCGTCGACCGGCTCGAAGCCCGCGGCCACGTCCGCCGAGTCGCGCATGCCACCGATGGCCGGCGCACCCAGGTCGTGCTCACCGACTCCGCCCGTGAAGAGGTCCTCGGTTATCTCGTCCCGATGTTCGCTGCGCTGGCGCAGATGGACGCAACTTTCGACGACGCCGAGAAGCAGATCGTCGAGCGCTATCTGCGCGGAGCGATCGACGCGATCCACCGGATCATCTGACCTCGCCTTCGTGCCGCCCGCCTAGCCGGGCAGGTATGCCGCCTGGGGCCCCGTTCGTCAATCGCCACCCAGCCTGACCAGGCCCTCGCCGGCTCGGCTGGTGACCGGGATCGGATCCATCAGCTCCCCCACGAACTGACCGTTCACCTCGTTGGCGAAGCCGATCAGCACCCAGCCCGCATCCATGCGAACCAGGCGCGCGGCATACAGGGCGGCGTCGGGGAAACGCCGGGCGGCGGCGATGTCGAACGGGCCGAGGATGGACGGGCCGGTCACGCTGAAGACGCCGCCAGCACCATGACGGGCCTTGCCGTCGTCATCCAATTCGGGCCAGCAGCAACAGAATACGAGCGTCGGAACGCCGTTGACGATCTCGACCTGGGTGACCTCCAGCTGCCCGAAGCCCTGCCCGGGTTCGGTGATCGGAGGGTGGACCGTCCAGGTGTCCAGGTCGAGCGACGTCGCGTGGCCGACGACGCCGCGCCCGCGAACCGGGCCGTGGTTGGCGCGAGCGGTGACATACATGTGCCACCGCCCGTCATCGCCGTGGAAGAGGAACGGGTCGCGCCAGGCTTCGTCGAACCAGTCGGAGGTGCCGAGCGTCTCGTACCAGCGCGGATCGGCGCCCAGCACCGTCGTCGGGTCGGTCTTGTCCCAGGTGAGCAGATCGAGCGAGGTGGCAAAGCCGATCCGCTGCACGAGACCGCCGTCGGCCCGGCTGGAGCCCGTATAGGCCATGACCCACCTGCTCCTGGCGTCGTCGCGAACGATGCTGCCGGTCCAGGTCGTCCAGTCGTCGAAGGCAGGCGACTCCGACACGGCGAGCGCGTCAGGGAGCACCGTCCACTCCCGCAGATCGCTTGAGACGGCATGGCCGACGCTCGGGTGCCGATGCCGGCGATCCGGGTCGCGCAGGCCACGCGAGGCGCGCAGGTAGAACGCGTGATGCCAGCCGTCGGCGACGGCATACCAGGAGTCCCAGACCCAGGAGTCGGGAAGGCGCAGCACCGCAAGTCCTCGGGGTGGCTGGGAGGTGAGGGGGTATGCCGCGTGGCCGGAGTCTGCTCGCGGCTCAGGCGGCTGCGTCGGGGAGATGGTCGTCGAGCCACTCGACGACGTCGGCCATGACCTCGTCGCGGTTGGTCTCGTTGAGGACCTCGTGTCGGGCACCGAGATAGAACCGGACGAAAACGTCCCGGACGCCCAATCGGCGGAATTGGTCGACCACTTGCTGGACACCCTTGGTCTTGTCACCGACCGGGTCCTCGGCACCGGAGAAGAGGTAGATCGGCAGGCCCTGCGGGACCCGGGCGACCTGGCTGTCGGTGTTGATGAAGGCGATGCCGCTGAGCAGGTCCTGGAACATGCCTGCGGTGCAGACGAATCCGCACCACGGGTCGGCGATGTAGGCATCGACCTCGGCCGGGTCGCGGGACAGCCAGTCGAACGGCGTCCGGGCCGGCTCGAAGGGCTTGTTGAAGTTGCCGAACGACATCTTGTCCAGCAAGGGGCTCTGGGTGCTCTTGCCCCGGACCTTGGCCTCGACGGCGGCGACGACCTGGCCCACCTTGCCGAGCATCCCCGGGTCGCCGCCGGTGCCGGAGAGGATCAGCCCAGCGAGCTCGGCGCCGTGCTTGATCGCGTAGGTGCGGCTGAGCATCGAGCCCATGCTGTGGCCGAAGAGGAACACCGGCAGGCCCGGCTGCTCGTCGCGGATGGTGCGGGTCACGGCATACAGGTCGTCGACGACGGTCATCCAGCCGTCCCGGTCGGCGAAGAAGCCGGCCTTGGCGAGGTCACCCGCGGTCTTGCCGTGGCCGCGGTGGTCGCTGGCGTAAACGGCATACCCGGCAGCGGCGAGGACCTCCCCGAACCGGGCATAGCGCGCGGCATGCTCGGCCATCCCGTGCGCGATCTGGACGACCGCTTTGGGGGCGACACCGTCGTCGGGCAACCAGCGGAAGACGTGGACCGGCGTCCCGTCAGAGGCGGTGACGGTGAGCGAAGTGGACTGCATTGAGGTCTCCTCGGGCATCGGGTGGTGCGGGTCGAGCGGCGACGGCACGGAAGGTCCGGCGACTATGCGGCGGAGATGCCGAGCACTTCGTCGAGTCCATCTTCCATGCATTGCATGAGCACGTCGACATCGGCCACGCCGGTGCCGTCGATGGTCAGGCCGATGCAGCAGGTGCCGACGTGCGACACCATCGCCGCCATGACGGCCACTCCCGGCAGCGGCCCGAACGGGAACACCCGCTCGACCCGCGCCCCGGCCATGAAGACCTCGTAGGGCAGGCCCGGCATGTTGGACGCCGACAGGTCGGTCACTGCGCCCAAGCCCATGACCGCGGCCCCCACCGCCGACGGCAGTCGGTTGACGACCGGGGTGAGGATCGAGAAAGAGTCGAGGGCCGGCTCGGCCAGTTGCGCGAGGATCACCCCGCGCAGCGCCGCCACCCGTTCGGCCGGGTCGACGATGCCGATCGGCGCGGCGAGCATCGCACCGGCGAACTTGTTGCCGCCCATCGGGTCGTCGCTGCGCCGCATCGACACGGGCACGGTCATCGGGATCTCGTCGATGTCGACACCGTGATGCTCGTGGTAGCGCCGCAGCCCGCCCAGCAAGGCCGCAAGGTAGGCGTCGTTGACCGATCCACCGGCCCGCTTGGCGGCCGCGCGCAGGTCGGCCAACGGGCACTCCAAGGTCCGCATGACCCACACCCGACCGTCGCGCGGCCGCAGCAGTGGCGAGGACGGCGCCGGGGGCGGCGAGAGGACCCGGCGCAGCGAGGCGGCAAAGCGAAGCGCCTCGGACGCCGCGCCGCCAGGGCTGCGCGCCAACGAGATTCCCGCGTCGGCTGCCGCAGCGAGCATGCTCGGCATCTGCCCGAGGGTATGCCGCGCCCCCTCCACCGTGACCGTCAGTGCGTCGTCACCACCGAGAGTCTCGGTCGGGCCCGACTCGGGCCGGGTCGGCTTGTCGGCGGTGTGTTCGCGGGTGCGGCTCTGCACGAGCGACATGAGCTGGATCGCGCCGAGCCCGTCGGTCAGCGAGTGGTGCAGTTTGAGCAGGTATGCCGCCCGCCCACCGTCCAGTCCCTCGATGAGGGTGCCCTCCCACAAGGGTCGGGTCCGGTCGAAGGGGGCCATCGCCAGGGTCTGGACCAGGGCCATCAGCCCATCCATCGACCCGTCCGGGCCCTGGTGCATCCGGCGCAGGTGATAGCTGAGCGCGAAGTGCGCGTCAGTCCGCCACACGGGTGGGCCGGTCGGGACGAGTGGCTCGACAACCCGTTGGCGCGACCGCGGCACCAGCGAGGTGGCCCACTCGTGGGCTGCCACCAAGCGGTCCCAGTCGGGGACGCAGTCGAGGATGAGCAGGCTGCAGATCGTCGACGAGTGTTGGGGATGGCGCTCTGAGCGCCACATCGTCGTCTCGAGCTCGTTCATCCGGTCGTCCTGCGACCAGTCCGGCTGCCCCGCACCTGCCCCGGGGCCACCGCCGGGCCCGCCCGCCCCGCCACCCACTCCCGGGCTGCCACCCACTCCCGGGCTGCCACCCGCTCCCGGGCGGCCAGCCGTCGGCGGCTTGGCGTTCATCGGGCACCCGGCCAGTTGGCGAGGGTCGCGTCGAACCGATCGCGCAGTGTAGCCACCTGGGCGTCCAGGTCATCGACCCGCAGGTCGGTCACCGGTTCGAGGATGGCGACGTCGATGGTCCCCGGCCGCAGCACCCGGGCGTGCCGGGGCAGGATCTCGCCGGTGTTGCGCAGCACGACAGGCACGACAGGCACCCCCGCTTGGATCGCCAGATGGAAACCGCCCTTGCGGAAGCGGCCGAGCACCGGAGTCGTCGACCGGGTGCCTTCGGGGAAGATGAGCAGCGACGTGCCACCGCGGATCCGCGCGACGAGCGCGTCGAGGGTCGCCCGCGACTGGGCCGAGTTGCTGCGGTCGATGTATGCCGGTTCGATGAGCAGGCTCCCGACCAGACTCCGCGGGTCGAACCGGGCTTCCTTCTTGGCGACCACGGTGAACTCGCCGGGCATGACCGTGGCGGCGACCAACGGGTCGACCGAGCTCTGATGGTTGGCCATATAGACCGCAGGACCATCGGGAAGGTTCTCCTTGCCCACGACCCGCAGTTGGACCCCCGCCAGGGTCAGCGCGCTCTGACAGGCCAGGGCCACCCCGAGGTTGATCCCCCGTTGCCGGTTGCCGGTGAGCAACCCCCAGGTGACCCCGGTAGCCGCCCCCGCATTGAGCCCACCGAGCGCGGCGAGGGTTCGGGCCAGGTCGGTCGGGCTCCCCCCACTCGGGTCGCGCAACATGACGACCGGCCAGCCGAAGTTCTTCGCGGCCCCCCGCAACCCGGGGTGGGGGTTCAGAGCCACCGGCGAGCCGACCGTCCCAAGGAAGGCGACGTCTTCGGCGCCGTTGCCATAGGCGAAGCTCTTCGCCAGGTCGATGTCATGCGTCCGCGCGAACGCCCGCACCCCACTTGCCTTTTGGGTGCCCCAGAGCAGCTTCCCCTCGAGCTCCCCGGTGAGGATCCCGTCCTCGACGACCAGCTGGGTGCAGACGAGGTGCTCGATCCCCAGGTCGGTGGCGACCGGCTGGATCTGATACTTGCTCGCGGCCGAGGCGATCACCACGGTGTGCCCGCGACGCTGGTGCGCGCGGACGAGCTCGCGCGCCTCGGGTCGGATCGTCCCAGCGATCTTCTGGACGAACAGCCGCTCGCCCAGCTCGGTCATCGTCTCCTCGGTCTGGCCGCGCATCGCGGCATACCCCTTGACGGCCCCTCGCGTGGGCTCCCCGCCGAGGTAGGTCCCGTCGATGACCGCGACGAAGGTGCGCATGAAGTGGCCGAGGTCGACGTCGCGACTCTTCACCCGGTCGGTGAAGAAGGTGCTCGCGGTGTAGCCCGCGACGAGCGTCCCGTCGAGATCGAAGAACGCCCCGACGCTCGGCCCCGCAGGCGCGGCCGAGATCCGGGCGAGGTGCTCAGCGAACTCCACGGGCACTCCTGCGAGCCTGCTCGATCCGGTCGATCTGATCCAACTGGGTTGCCACACCTTGGAGTTCGACGAGGAACGCCGCCCGTCGCGCGCTCAACGACTCCCCCTCGTATGCCGTGTCCCCACCTTCGCCGCCCAACAGGCCACGATGCCGAGCCAGGCGCAGCGCTGTCTTGTAAAGCTCGAGGGACACCGACTCAGCACTGGCGATGCGCCGCTCAAGCTCCCATTGCTGACCGACCCGCAGCGCCTCATCAAGGATGTCCTCCTCAGCGACCGCCGAATCTCCAGCTGCCGCAAGGCGATCCGCCACGACTAGATAGGCGTCGACGAACGGCCGCAACACCAGGTGGGCGACGTGCAGGTCGGTGGCGTCCAGGATCGCCCGAGCGGCCGCCGACGTCAGCACGCCCGGCTCGGCCGGAGAGATCGGCGACATGAGCGCTAGCTCAGCCCGCAACTCCCGCTCGAAGTCGTCACGCCCGGGGAAGAAGAACTCGAACTTCAACAGGTCGCGCAACGCCTTGGCCCGCTCCCACGCGGCCCGCTCGACATCGGCTCCTTCGGGAGCGGCGATGGCGTCCAGCAGGGACACCTCACCGATCGCTCGCTCGACGAGCATGTGGATGACGGTGTTGCGGTAGAACGCCGCGACGAGGTGCTGCTCGGGAGCGATCCGCCAGACCGGCTCGGTGCCAGCGTCGAAGACCGTCAGCACCCCGGAGGCGACCAGCTCCTGTAGGGCCCGGCGGATCGTCGACTTGTCGGTGAGGGACGCGGCACCGGCCACGGGCCAGCGCCGATCCCGGATGTAGCGCGCCAGCGGCTCGACCGTGTCGAGGACGCGGTCGAAGGTCAGCGCCCGGTCGGCGCCCAGCAGAGCCAGACAGACGACTGCGGTGGTCGTCACCGGGGTGGCCCGGTTGATCCGGTGGCTCGCGTCGATGGCGACCCGCTCGACGGCCTGCGAGGTGTCGTTACCTTCGGCCCGCAGCGCGGCCATCCGCTCCCGCAACGGGAACGGCTCGCCGATGGAGACATACGCCCGGCCCAGACGCCCGCCTTGCGACCGCGCGAACCGGATGAGCCACCCGAGGTCTTCGGGCCGCTTGCGACTGCCCCGCGCCTCGGCGGTCATGCCCGCGACCTCGTGGAGTTGGTCGTAGACGATCGACACCGGGACGAGCATGACGTCGGGCCCGTCGCTCGCCTCCGCTGCGTCGGACAGATAGCGGAGTATGCCGTGGACCGGCGGCCGCAGCTTGCCGGTCCGGGTGCGCCCACCTTCGATCGACCAGGCCATGTTCGACCGGCGCTTGACCAGGTGGGCGATGTAGGCCCGCAGGGTCAACCGATAGACCGGGATCTCCTTGGTCGCTCGCTTGATGAAGATGACGCCCGTGCGGCTGACCAGATCACCGACGACCGGCAGGTCGAGGTTGGCCCCACCGAAGGTGTAGAGCGGCGAAAACCTCCGGGAGGCAAGGACATTGGGCAAGACCCAGCCGTCGAGGTAGGACCGGTGGGAGAAGACGATGGCCAGGCTGTGCTCCCGGTCGAGAGCCTTGAGCCGGACGATGTCCTCCTCGTCGACGAGCACATCGTGGGCCCGCATGATCCAGGCCCCGAGTTTGTCCCACGACTGGGTGGCCCGCGGGTCGTGTGACGCGGCCATCTCGCGCAGGTGCTCCGCCGCCTCGGCGCGGACCTGGCCGATGGGGAGGTTGTGCTCGGCGGCATACCGCTCAAGCGCGGTGACCAGCCCCGGGTCGGCGAGGAGTTCATCGAGGTCCGCGGGCCCGGTGACCGCGCTCGCGGCGTCGCGGGCGCGCCGCGTCACCGAACTGACCCATCCGCGGGCCGTCCCGGCCAGGCGCTGTGCATCCACGGGTCAGGTCTAATGCCCGGACGGGCCGGGGTCAACCGGCTGTCCGGCTCCTGTCGTGGCTTCGGGCGTCAGACGGACGGCTCAGCAGCGTTCGATGACGGTCGCATTAGCCATGCCGATGCCTTCGCACATGGTCTGCAGGCCATAGCGGCCGCCGGAGCGACGCAGCGCGTGCACGAGGGTGACCATGAGCCGCGCCCCGGTGGCGCCCAGCGGGTGACCCAGCGCGATCGCACCGCCGAGCGGGTTGGTGCGGGCCGGGTCTGCCCCGGTCGCCTTGAGCCAGGCCAGGACGACCGGCGCGAACGCCTCGTTGACCTCGGCCTGGTCGATGTCCCCGATCGCGAGGCCCGCTCGGCCCAGGACCCGCTCGGTCGCCGCGATCGGACCGTCGAGCATGACGATGGGGTCGGAGCCGACGACGGTCAAGGCGTGGATCCTCGCGAGAGGGGTCAGCCCGTGGGTGCGGACTGCCGCCTCGGAGGCCAGTAGGAGGGCGGCGGCGCCGTCGGACACCTGGCTGGACACGGCTGCCGTGACCTTGCCGCCCTCGCGGACGGTCTTGAGGGTGGCCATCTTCTCCAGCGACGTGTCGGCGCGCGGGCCCTCGTCGGCGGCGAGGGCGGCATACGGGACGATCTCGTCGGCGAACGCGCCGGCGGCCTGCGCGGCGAGCGCGCGCTGGTGACTGTTGAGCGCGAGGTCCTCCATGTCGGCGCGGCTGATGTCCCAGCGGTCGGCGATGAGCTCGGCGCCGTAGAACTGGCTCACCTCGGCGTCGCCGTAGCGCGCCGCCCAGCCGTCGCCCCCGAAGGGGTGCCCGAGGCCTTGCGCCGCGCCGACCGAGGCGGGGCTCCAGATCGGCACGAGGCTCATCACCTCGACGCCGCCCGCGAGCACCAGATCCTGTTGTCCCGCAAGGATCCCGTATGCCGCGAAGCTCACCGCCTGCTGCGACGAGCCGCACTGGCGGTCGACGGTCGTGCCGGGGACGGACTCGGGCAGGCCAGCGCTGAGCCAGCCGGTGCGGGCGATGTTCGTGGCCTGCGCGCCGACCTGGTCGACGCACCCCCAAACGACGTCGTCGACCGCTGCCGGGTCGATGGCGGCGGTCTCGACGGCGGCCCGCATGACGTGGGCGGATAGGTCGGCCGGGTGGACTCCGGCCAGTCCGCCGCCGCGGCGACCGACGGGTGAGCGGACGGCACTGACGATGTAGACCTCTGCCATGGGTCCACCAAAGCACGAGTTGGGGGTCAGTCGGAGGCGCAGTCGATGACGAGGTGCCCGTCATGACCGATCTCACGTCTGCCTGCCCGGCGTGCGGACTCGGGGTGGGCGGACTCGGGGTGGGCGGGCGTGCGCTTTCGGGGTGGCGGGCGGGCGCGCCTGCAGCGTGC